>Ga0182749_1003184_pt1 | contig 11369 bp, 10 predicted proteins | sample eDN3rd37CKraftMG_FD_128875 | JGI IMG/M metagenome (GOLD analysis project Ga0182749, IMG submission 128875) | Enriched Miracle-Growth compost microbial communities from Emeryville, California, USA - eDNA 3rd pass 37_C Kraft MG (version 2) (version 2) ...
CCGATTCGGACATAATCGGCACATGACGACGAAGCCGCGCCGGATCGTCGTCGCCATCAATCCCTCGGCCTCCTTCGGCAGGGGCGGCACGGTGGGCCCCGCCGTCGTCCAGACGCTGCGCGGGGCGGGCCACGAGGTCACCGCCCTGACCGAGCCGACCTACCTCGACCTGGCCGAGGCCGGCGCCAGGGCTGTCGCCTCCGGACCGGATGCCCTGGTGGTGGTGGGCGGCGACGGCATGGTGAACCTCGGCGCGAACCTGGTCGCCGGCACGAGGGTCCCACTGGGCATCGTGCCATCCGGCACCGGGAACGACATGTGCCGCGCCCTCGGGATCCCGCTCGGCGACACCGGGGGCGCCATCCGCTGTCTGCTCGCCGCCCTGGAGCGCCCGGCGCGCGTGATCGACGCCGGGCGCATCCGCCGCTCCGACGGCGAGACCACGTGGTTCGCCTGCACGGTCTCGGCGGGTTTCGACGCGGTGGTCAACGAGCGCGCGAACCGGATGAGCTGGCCGAAGGGCCCGAGCCGCTACAACCTGGCGATCCTGCTCGAGCTCGCGGTGCTGAAGCCGATCCGGTACCGGCTCGTCCTCGACGGCGAGCCGCTGGAGGTCGCCGGCATGCTCATCTCGGTGGGCAACGGGGTCTCGATCGGCGGGGGCATGAGGGTGACCCCCGACGCCCTGCTCGACGACGGGCTGTTCGACGTGCTGGTGGTGCGCCGACTGACCCGGCTGCAGTTCCTGAAGCTCTTCCCGCGCGTGTTCCGGGGAACCCATCTCAGCGATCGCCGCGTCGCCGTGCACCGGGTGAGGACGGTGCGGATCGAGGCGGATGACGTGGTCGCCTACGCCGACGGCGAGCGCATCGGGCCGCTCCCGATCGACGTCGAAGTGGTGCCGGGGGCGCTCAAGGTGCTCGCCTGACCGCGTTTGTCGGCTCCGCGCGCGTGTGGCATACTCGTTGAGTTGTCCACTACGGCCCCATCGTATAGTGGCCTAGTACGCCGCCCTCTCACGGCGGTAACACCGGTTCGAATCCGGTTGGGGTCACCAGCGAAAGCCCGCTCGGCAGTCATGCCGGAGCGGGCTTTTCGGTTGAGCACCCGGTGCACGGCGAGGGCGCGTGGCCCGGGTTCCGTTGACCGTTCGTCGTGGGCGTCACGTCGGGGCCGGCCGGGATGGCCGGCCCGGATGTCCGGCCCAACGAGATGACGCATATCGACCTTCTCGCGATCGGGAAGGTCGATATGCGTCAACTCGACGAGGTCGAGTCGCCCGACCCGGGGGCCGAGCGCGCGACATGCGCGCAATGCCGGTTCGTGCCCTAGGCTGAATCCAGCGAAGGGGAGTATCCCACCGCGTCGCGTTCGTCAATACGGTCGGCATCGCCGTCGGCCCGGGCGCGACGGCATCCGCTCGGATGCGGGAGAGACTTTCGGTTCATCGGCGTACCCCGCCACAACCGAGAGGCTCCAGTGGATCTTCAGCTCCCGTTCTGGTTCGAGGTCGGCTCCATCGTCGTGCTGATCCTGATCGTGATCGCCGACCTCGTCCTCGCGTACAAGCGCCCGCACATCCCGTCGACCCGGGAGTCGGCGATCTGGATCGGCTTCTACGTCGGCCTGGCGCTGGTCTTCGCGCTGCTGATGTTCCTCTTCGCGGGCGCGGAGCACGCCGGGCAGTTCATCGCCGGCTGGCTCACCGAGTACAGCCTGTCCATCGACAACCTCTTCGTCTTCATCATCATCATGGCGAGGTTCTCGGTGCCCAGGAAGTACCAGCAGGAGGTGCTCATGGTGGGCATCATCATCGCGCTGGTGCTGCGCGGGATCTTCATCCTGCTGGGCGCGCAGCTGATCTCGAACTTCAGCTGGATCTTCTACATCTTCGGCGCCTTCCTGGTCTACACGGCGATCCAGCAGGCGCGGGAGACCGACGACGACAAGGAGCAGACCGAGAACGGGGTCATCCGCTTCCTGCGCAGGCGCATCTCCATCTCCGACGAGTTCGACGGGGCGAAGCTGCGCACCGTCGTCGGCGGCAAGAAGATGTTCACGCCGATCGTCATCGTCATCGTCGCGCTGGGCACCACCGACCTGGTGTTCGCCCTCGACTCGATCCCCGCGATCTTCGGCATCACCCAGAGCGCGTTCATCGTGTTCACGGCCAACGTCTTCGCCCTGATGGGGCTGAGACAGCTCTACTTCCTGCTCGGCGACCTCATCGAGAAGCTGGTTTACCTGCACTACGGGATCGCGTTCATCCTCGCCTTCATCGGGGTCAAGCTGGTGCTGCACGCGATGCACGAGAACGAGCTGCCGTTCATCAACGGCGGAGAGCACATCGAGTGGGCCCCGGAGATCAGCACCGTGACCTCGCTGCTGGTGATCGTGGCGTCGATGGCCGTCGCCGTCGTGGCCAGCCTGATCAGGATCCGCATCGACAGGAGGCGGGCGCCGGAGTCCACCCCGAGCGAGTAGGGAGTCCGTCTGAGCGGATGGGAGCCTGCCTGGATGGAGAGCCCGCCTGAGCGGGGGAGCCCGCCTGGGCGGACAGGAGTCCGGCAGGACGGAGGGCCCGCCTGGGCGGATGGGTACCTCTGCCCATGGCGGATCACGGCGTCCGGCGATGCCGGCAGAGGCGATGCCAATAGAGTTGTGGGCACCATTCGCGCCGGCCGGCCCGGGCGCACTCGACCCCGGAGGTGATTGTCGGTGGAGGTCCGCGACCAGGTCTCGCTGCCCGCCGGAACCGTCGAGTTCCGCTATGCGGCGCACTCCGACCGCGGCTCGGTGCGCCGCATCAACGAGGACAGCTTCTTCGCCGCCCCTCCGGTGTTCGTGGTCGCCGACGGCATGGGCGGCCACTCCTTCGGCGACCGGGCGAGCCGGGCGACGGCGGCCGCGTTCGAGCGCGCCTTCGGCGGAGCCTCGATCGCGACCCCCGCGAGGGTGCTCGACACCATCCGCGAGGCCAACCGCTCGGTGATCGGCATCTCGGAGGAGCCGGGGAGCGACGGATCGCTCTCCGGGACCACGCTCACCGGGGTCGCCTTCGTCGAGGTCGGCGGCGGCGAGGACTACCACTGGATGGCGTTCAACGTCGGCGACTCCAGGGTCTACGGCTGGGACGGGCGCAGCCTGACCCAGCTCAGCGTCGACCACTCTCTGGTGCAGGAGCTCGTCGACCTCGGCGAGATCACCCGGCTCGAGGCCGACAGCCACCCCGACCGCAACATCGTCACCCGGGCGCTCGGTGCGGAGGACGAGGTGGATGCCGACGTCTGGCTGCTTCCGGTCCGCGGCCACCAGACCTTCCTGCTCTGCTCCGACGGGCTGACCAAGGAGCTCAGCGACGACGAGATCGCCAGGATCATGGTGTTCCACGCCGCCGAGCAGCTGCGCGAGTCCGGCGGCCTTCCGATCAGCCTCGCCGAGCGGCTGGTCAGCGCCGCCATCGCCGCCGGCGGCTCCGACAACGTCACCGTGGTGGTGGTGCAGAGCGATTTCGTCGGAGCGGAGATCGCGGCCGGCGAAGATGCGGTTGATCGCGATGCGATGCCGGGGCAACTCGAAGAGACCAGGCCGAGAGGGTAGTCGTCGATGACCGTGCACTTCACTCCAGCGGGGGCAGGAGGCTGGCAGGCTCTGCGCTCCGGTCCGCGTCTGCTCGTGCTCGGCGCGACGGTGCCCCGGTGGTCGGCTCGCCCGACGTCGTGACCTAGAAGGCTCAGGAGTTCGCGGCATCCGCCTCCACCCCCATCGCCCAGCCGGGGGCGATCCGGCTGGCGTCCACCCAGGAGTGCCTCCTCAGCCATGGGCTGGCCTCCGCGGAGGACGGCGCCACCGTCGAGGTCACCGGCGAGGACGTGACGGCGTGGGTCGAGGTCGCCTTCGACGGGGCCGGCTGGGTGGCCTTCGACCCGACGCCGGACGAGACCGACATCCCGCAGGACCAGGTGCCGAAGCCGCAGAGCGAGCCGATCGTCTTCCTGCCCGACCACGATGATGCCGGCACGCGCGGCGGCCCAGGTCTGGCGGCTCGTGCTGCCCGGCGGCGACCAGGTGGTCCCGGTCGCGGGGGCGCTGTACCTCGGCCGCGACCCGCGTGACGTGCTGAACCGGCCGGACGCCTCGCTGCTGCCCGCGCACGACCCGTCGCGGTCCCTCTCCAAGACCCATGCCCTCATCGAGGTCGACGGCGGCATCCTCTGGGTCCACGACCTCGACTCCACGAACGGCGTCGTCGTCGCAGCCCCCGGCGTCGAGGCGATCGAGGTGGCCCCCGGCGTGCGTCAGCCGGTGCCCGACGGCGCGGAGCTCGAGCTGGGGGAGTATGTCATCCGGGTCCGCCTCGGCTGATCCGCTCAGGGTGAACGCCGCGAAAACGGTGTTAGCCTTGCTCCATGTTGTTCGGCTCGCTTCTCCTTCGCAGCCGCGACGAGTCCTAGCTCCAGGCCTCCCTCGTCGCGGAGATCGGCGCTGACCAAACGCGCTGCCGGCCGAAGTCATTGTCACTAGGAGACCGAACTGTCATGAGCGATCCGAGCTCGAAGAAAACCGCTGCCGCGACGCCGCGCACCCTGGCCGAGAAGGTGTGGGACGACCACCTCGTCGTCAAGGGCGAGGACGGCAACCCCGACCTCATCTACATCGACCTGCACCTGGTGCACGAGGTGACCAGCCCGCAGGCCTTCGACGGCCTGCGTCAGGCCGGCCGGCCGGTGCGGCGCACCGACCTGACCATCGCGACCGAAGACCACAACACGCCGACCCTCGCGATCGACAAGCCGATCGCCGACCTCACCAGCCGCACCCAGATCGAGACGCTGCGCCGCAACGCCGAGGAGTTCGGGGTGCGCATCCATTCGCTGGGCGACGTCGAGCAGGGGATCGTGCACGTCGTCGGCCCGCAGCTGGGGCTGACCATGCCCGGCATCACCGTGGTCTGCGGCGACTCGCACACCTCGACGCACGGCGCGTTCGGGGCGATGGCCTTCGGCATCGGCACCAGTGAGGTCGAGCACGTGCTGGCCACCCAGACGCTGCCGCTCAAGCCGTTCAAGACCATGGCGATCACCGTCGAGGGCGAGCTGCGCCCCGGCGTCACCGCCAAGGACATCATCCTCGCCGTGATCGCCAAGATCGGCACCGGCGGCGGTCAGGGCTACGTGCTCGAGTACCGCGGCAGCGCCATCCGCTCGCTCTCCATGGAGGGGCGGATGACGATCTGCAACATGTCGATCGAGGCGGGCGCCCGCGCCGGCATGGTCGCGCCGGACGAGACCACCTACGCCTACCTCAGGGACAAGCCGCACGCGCCGAAGGGCGCCGACTGGGATGAGGCCGTCGCCTACTGGGAGACGCTGAAGACCGACGAGGACGCCGTGTTCGACGCCGAGGTGTTCCTCGACGCGAACGAGCTCGAGCCCTTCGTCACCTGGGGCACCAACCCCGGTCAGGGGGTCTCGCTGAGCGACAGCATCCCCGACCCCGCCGACATCGCCGACCCCAACGAGCGCGCGGCGGCCGAGCGCGCGCTGGAGTACATGGACCTCGCCGCCGGCACCCCCCTCAAGGAGATCCCGGTCGACGCCGTGTTCATGGGCTCCTGCACGAACAGCCGGATCGAGGACCTGCGCGCCTTCGCCTCCATCATCAAGGGGCGCAAGAAGGCGGATGGCGTGCGCGTCATGGTGGTTCCGGGCTCGGCCCGGGTGCGGATCGAGGCCGAGGCCGAGGGCATCGACAAGATCGTCGAGGAGTTCGGGGCGGAGTGGCGCTTCGCCGGCTGCTCGATGTGCCTCGGGATGAACCCGGATCAGCTCGCGCCGGGGGAGCGGTGCGCCTCCACCTCCAATCGCAACTTCGAGGGGCGGCAGGGCAAGGGCGGCCGCACCCACCTGGTCTCGCCTCTGGTCGCCGCGGCCACCGCGATCCGGGGCACGCTGAGCTCTCCCTGGGATCTCGCGAACGCGGAGCAGGAGGTGATGGCGTAATGGACAAGATCGACAGGGTCGAGGGCGTGGCGGTTCCGCTCAAGCGCTCCAACGTGGACACCGACCAGATCATCCCCGCCGTGTTCCTCAAGCGCGTGACCAAGACCGGCTTCGACGACGCGCTGTTCTACGCCTGGCGGCAGGACCCGGAGTTCGTGCTCAACCAGCCGCAGTTCGATGGCGCGCGCATCCTGTTCGCGGGCCCCGACTTCGGCACCGGCTCCAGCCGGGAGCACGCGGTGTGGGCGCTGCGCGACTACGGCTTCGACGTGGTGCTGAGCCCCAGGTTCGGCGACATCTTCCGCGGCAACTCCGGCAAGCAGGGGCTGCTCACCGGGCTGATCGAGGAGTCCGACCTCGAGAAGGCGTGGGCGATCATCGACGCCGAGCCCGGCATCCAGGCGCAGGTGGACCTCGTAGCCCGAACCTTCAGCATTGGCAACCTCTCGGCCCCGTTCCAGATCGACGATTACACTAGGTGGAGGCTGCTCGAGGGCCTTGACGACATCGGTCTCACCCTGCGTAACGAGGCGCAGATCACGGAATTCGAGAGCCGCAGGGAGTCGTGGCGACCACGGACCATTCCAGCGAGGCGGGCGGGTGATTAGGTGAACTCCCTGGTGAAGGATGCCAAGAAAGCCGGTGAGCGCGTCGGTCTCGTCTCCGATCAGATCACCATCACCGGCGGCAACCCTCTCCGGGGGCGGATCATCGTTCGCGGCGCGAAGAACCTGGCCACCAAGGCCATGGTGGCGGCGCTGCTCGGCGAGACGCCGAGCGTGCTGCGCGACGTGCCCGACATCTCGGACGTTGAGGTGGTGCGCGGCCTGCTCGAGGTCTACGGCGTGATCGTCACCAGCCCGGCCGAGGGCGAGCTGCGGTTCGACACCGCCAACGTCGAGAAGGCCCACTTCGCCGAGATCGACGCCCACGCCGGCTCCAGCCGCATCCCGATCCTGTTCTGCGGCCCCCTGCTGCACCGGCTCGGCGAGGCGCGGATCCCCGACCTCGGCGGCTGCCGGATCGGCGACCGCCCGATCGACTTCCACCTCGACGCGCTGCGCGCGATGGGCGCGGTGGTCGAGAAGAGCTACGAGGGCATCTACATCACCGCGCCGGACGGCCTGCACGGCGCGGACATCACCCTCCCGTACCCGAGCGTGGGCGCGACCGAGCAGGTGCTGCTCTCCGCGGTGCGGGCGAAGGGCACCACCGAGCTGAAGAACGCGGCGATCGAGCCGGAGATCATGGATCTCATCGCGATCCTGCAGAAGATGGGCGCGATCATCTCGGTCGAGCCGAACCGTGTCATCCTCATCGAGGGCGTCGACCGGCTGGAGGGCTACAAGCACCGCGCGCTGTTCGACCGCAACGAGGTGGCCAGCTGGGCGGCTGCCGCGCTGGTCACCGAGGGCGACATCTTCGTGCAGGGCGCCAGGCAGGGCGAGCTGATGACCTTCCTCAACGTCTTCCGCAAGGTGGGCGGCGCCTTCGACGTCGAGGAGGACGGCATCCGGTTCTACCACCCGGGCGGCGAGCTGAAGCCGGTGACGATCGAGACGGATGTCCATCCCGGCTTCATGACGGACTGGCAGCAGCCGCTGATCGTCGCCCTGACCCAGGCGACGGGAGTCTCGATCGTGCACGAGACCGTCTATGAGGACAGGTTCGGTTTCACCGAGGCCCTCAACGAGATGGGCGCGCAGATCGTCGTGCACAAGAACGGCCTGCCCGACCACCCTCGGCGGGTGGCGCGGCGCGACTTCGAGCAGGCGGCGGTCATCACCGGCCCGACCCCGCTGCACGGCGCGAACGTTCACGTGCCCGACCTGCGGGGCGGCTTCAGCTACCTCATCGCCGCGCTGCGCGCCGAGGGCAAGTCCACCATCAGCAACGTCGGCATCATCAGCCGCGGCTACGAGCACTTCATCGAGAAGCTGGAAGTCCTGGGCGCCGACTTCGTCTTCGAGGCCTGACTCCGGTGGCGAAAGCCGAGCGCAGGAGCGAGAAGACCCCGGTCTTCAGGCTGCTGGCCGCCATCCTCATCCCTCCGCTGCGGGCCATCGCGCGCTTCGAGCTCGTGGACGGCGATAACCTCCCCGAGCGTGGCGCGGTGATCGTCTCGCCCAACCATCTCAACGAGCTCGATCCCGTGCTCGTCGGCTACGCCCTGTGGAAGCTCGGACGGCCGCCGCACTTCCTCGCCAAGGCCTCGCTGTTCGGCATCCCGGTGGTCGGCTGGTTCCTGCGCAGAACCGGGCAGGTCCCGGTCGAGCGCACCGGCGCGGCGCGGGGCAGCGACCCGCTCGCCGCCGGCCGGCGGCTGACCGAGGAGGGGCTCGCGGTGGTGGTCTACCCCGAGGGCTCCCTGACCCGGCAGCCCGACCTCTGGCCGATGCGCGGCAAGTCGGGCGCGGTGCGGCTGGCGCTGGAGAACGGCATCCCGCTCGTCCCGGTGGCGCACTGGGGCGACCAGGAGATCATGCAGCGCTACGGCAAGAAGCTGAGCCTGTTCCCCCGCAAGACCGTGCGGGTCAAGTTCGGCTCCCCGATCGACCTCAGCGCCTTCGCGGGCCGGCCCCTCGACTCGGCGACGCTCGGCGAGGCGACGGGGCTCGTGATGCTCGCCATCAGCGACCTGCTCGCGGAGCTGCGCGGGGAGGCCGCGCCCGAACGGCTCTGGGATCCCGCGGAGCACAATCAGACGGAGATCGGACGCTTTGACTAACACGATGACCATCCCCATCCGCCTGCCGCGACCCGGTGCGCACCGGGTCGCCGTGCTCGGCGCGGGCAGCTGGGGGACCACCTTCTCGAAGATCCTCGCCGACGCCGGAGCCGATGTCGCGCTCTGGGCCCGGCGGCCTGAGGTCGCGCGCGAGATCTTCCAGTCCAAGCGCAACAGCGACTACCTGCCCGGCATCAACCTCCCGGTGAACCTGTGGTCGAGCTCCCGCATCCCCGATGTGCTGGACGGGGCCGAGATCGTCTTCCTCTCCATCCCCAGCCAGTCGCTGCGCGAGAACCTCAGGATCGTGCGCGAGCTGATCCCGGGCGACGCCGTCGTGGTGAGCCTGATGAAGGGGGTCGAGAAGGGCAGCCGGTTCCGGATGAGCGAGGTCATCCTGCAGGAGCTCGAGATCGACGAGTCCCGGGTGGCGGTGATCTCGGGGCCCAACCTCGCGCTGGAGATCGCCAAGGAGCAGCCGACGGCCGCCGTCGTCTCATCCACCGCGATCGAGACGGCGACCCGGGTCGCGACCATCGTGACCAATCCCTATTTCCGCGCCTTCGTGAACACCGATGTCGCGGGCACCGAGTTCGGCGGCGTGCTCAAGAACCTCATCGCCGTGGCGATCGGCATCGTCGACGGGGTGGGCTACGGCGAGAACACCAAGGCGTCGATCATCACCCGCGGGCTGGCCGAGATGACCGACTTCGCGGTGGCCTACGGCGGGAAGGCGGAGACCCTCGCCGGGCTGGCGGGACTCGGTGACCTCATCGCCACCTGCGAGTCGCCGCTCTCGCGCAACAACACCGCCGGCAGGCTCCTGGGCCAGGGCTTCAGCTTCGACCAGGTGGTGACCCAGATGAACCAGACCGCGGAGGGGCTCGCCTCGGTCGCCCCGGTGCTCGAGCTGGCGGAGGCCAAGGGCGTCGAGATGCCGATCGTGCTCCAGATCGCCCAGGTGCTGGCCGGGACCATGGCGCCGAAGGACATCGCGCCGCACCTGACCACCGACAGCGACGAGCCGGCCATCCTGGTCGAGTAGGTCGTGCTCGGGTCGAGTAGGTCGTGCTCGGGCGCTGGGGCCCGGGCGGGTAGCCGGGCCGGCCGGAGGCCGACGCTGGAGCACCGTCGGCGGCGAGGCGCCCGAGCCGGTCAGCGCGTCGGAGTCGGCGAGGGCGTCGGACCCGGCGAGGTCGAGGGGGTCGGCGCCGGAGTCGGCGTGATCCCTGCGCTGCCGAGCACGTCCTCCGTGGTGGTGCACTTCCTGGTCTGCTTGATCAGGCCGACGGAGTTGCCCAGCTCGTCGAGGATGATGGTGCCCTGCCCCTGGGTGAGGTCGGTGTCGATGACCACCTGCACCGCCGGGGTCCGTCCGTAGGTGGTGAAGACGTAGCGGGGGGCCTTGCTCTCGTCGCGCAGCCAGTCGACGCCCTTGACGGTGAAGCAGATGTTCTCGCTCGGCCCTGGCGGGGTCACGCCGCAGCGCAGCAGCACGGCGGTCGGCTGCCCCCAGGCGGAGGTGGCCTGGGCGTTGGTCTCGCGCTGGGGCTGGTCGGCGACGGATGTCGGCAGATGCACGATCACGTCGGCGCAGCCGGGGTTCGTGGCGTCCGCCGCCGGCTCCATGGCCACGGTGGGGCTGCATGCGGTCAGCGCGGCGATGGTCACCGGCAGGACCATGGCGAGGATCGCGACCCGCGGCATCCGTTTCATCCCGCCCAGGCTATCGCGACGAGCCTGCACGCGGACCGAGACCGGACCGGGACCGACCGGGACCGGACCGGGACCGGGGCGGGACCGGGGCGAGACCGGGCGAGACCGGACCGGGACCGGGACCGGGGCTAGATCGACCGAGACCAGACCAGGACCGGGGCGAGATCGACCGAGACCGGGCGGGACAGGGGCGGGACCGGCCGAGATCGGGGCGGGACCGAATCGAGACGATCGCAATGCCGACCGCCGGCACTCCGACCGACCGCCGGCACTCCGACCGACCGCCGGCACTCCGACCGACCGCTGGCACCCCGATAGGCCCTCCTGCAACACGCCGCCGATGTGCAATTCGCCGTCATCGTCGAGTCGTCGCGAGTGGCCGAACGGGGTTCGCGGCGGGAACCCGCGATCCCGGCCGAGCCCGTCGCGCCCCCTATCAGGGTGTTTATCTAATCGAGACTATTCATTTAGCGATTTAGTGGGTTTTTTGCATATGATCAGCGAGCGCCGGTTTCCGGCGCCCAACTCCCCACTCGCCGGCAACGACGCCTGACTCCCCAGGTGATTGTCGACGGACTCACCAAGAATGAGGAACTAGATAATGAAGTCGAAGATCCTTGCAGTCGCGGCGGTCGCCGTAGCGGCTGCTCTCGCTCTCTCCGCGTGTAGCGGTGGGAGCAGCTCGAGCGACAAGCCGACGGCAGCCTCGGACGACAACCCGTTCCACTACGTCTTCGTCGGCGGCATCACCGGCGGGCAGGCCTCCCTGGCCAGCCAGGAGATCGCCTCGCTCCAGGCGGCGATCAAGGAGACCAACGCCGCCGGTGGCATCGATGGCCGCAAGGTCGAGATGGAGACCCTGGACTCGAAGTCCGACCCGACCGAGGCCGTCTCGGTGCTGCAGAAGCGCCTGGCGCAGTCGC
>Ga0182749_1003186_pt1 | contig 11364 bp, 6 predicted proteins | sample eDN3rd37CKraftMG_FD_128875 | JGI IMG/M metagenome (GOLD analysis project Ga0182749, IMG submission 128875) | Enriched Miracle-Growth compost microbial communities from Emeryville, California, USA - eDNA 3rd pass 37_C Kraft MG (version 2) (version 2) ...
AGCTACGCGTTCTGGAAACGCGTGGAGATCGGTAGTCTGTTTCTAACCCAAAGCATAGTCCCAGTTTCAGCTTTGGGGCATGAGCAAGTGCCAGCGTCCAAGCGATTATGACCGGTTTCAAATCAATAAGCGGACAGTTGACGATACCATAAAACGATACGGAGGGGGTCGCCAGTATCGGGCTCGACCCCGCGAAGTCGGCGGGACTTCAGAAAGCGGGCACTTGGGTTTTGTCGAGGTCATGCCAGTTGTCATGATGTCGACGGCTTTCAGGTCACCCGAAATTACTTTGTTTTGGATGCGCTGCGGCCATCATTGGCTGTTTCGAGAAAGGTCCGCGCAGCTTTCCAACTGGTGTTCGCAATGGTTGAAAATTCAGCCGCGTAGTCGCCCGCCATCTGATGCCAGAATTTTGCGTAAAGATCGTAGGCGTCGGCCGGATTGCGGCATTCAGCGAACTGTTGAAAAAGGGTGCTGTCTTTGGCGAGCCTGTCACCAACAAATTTCACCCAGCTTTTAGCGACTTCGTCGCCAGCTTTGCAAACTGCAGTATTCCATGCCTCAGCACAGGTCGTGGCGGGTGCCCAGATGTTAGTCAACAAGGCCATACCCGGACCCGGGTCTCGCGAACGAGGGCTTCCATTTCTGTTTGGGTAATCCAGCATTTGTTTGAACTCCTAAACAACTTTAAAAATGTTTCCACCAATGAACGGCGTCTGCCTCGATGAAAATCACCCATCGAGAAGGCAAAGTTTTCAGCGTTGAAAAACGTAGGTTCCTGGCGCTTCTGTGAGTGTCGTCGAATTATCGGCCGTCGGTGGATCGATCCATTCCGACGATCTTTCAGCAAGCCAGTCCGACCACGCAGTCCACCAAGAGCCTTCGAACCTTGGCGCTTTCTTTTGCCACTCGTCGGGACCGACGAAGGGTGCATTGGCGGGCTTTGTCGCCAGGCGATAGTGGCGTCCGGGCAGCCCTGGCGGCGAAACGATGCCGGCGTTATGGCCACCGCTCGTCAGGACAAAAGTTACGGCCGCGTCGCACAGAATGTTGAATTTGTAAACTGAGCGCCAGGGAGCGACGTGATCCGTCTCCGTTCCGACTGCAAAAATTGGAATCCGCAGGTCGTCCAATGTCACCGTACGGCCTTCGATCTTGAAACGGCCTTCCGCAAAATCATTGTTCAAAAACAGAGATCGCAGATATTCAGAATGCATACGGTATGGCATGCGCGTCGCGTCGGCATTCCACGCTAGAAGATCGTACACGGGCTTACGCTTGCCGAGCAGATAGTCGTTAACGACGTGAGACCAGATCAAGTCGTTTGATCGAAGAAGTTGAAACGCACCCGCCATTTGGGTGCTGTCGAGGAAGCCTTGTTCGGCCATCATGTCCTCAAGCATGACGATCTGGCTTTCGCCGATGAAGAGGGTCAGTTCGCCAGCCTCCCTGAAGTCGGCCTGAGCTGCAAGAAACGTTAGGGTCTGAATGCGATCGTCCTTGGCGAGCGCCATGGCGCTCGCAACAGTGGCAAGCAGCGTTCCGCCAAGGCAGTAACCAGCCGCGTGAATTTTTCTATCGCCGGTAATTTTTTCGACGGCGTCGATCGCTGCCATCACGCCGTGTCGGCGATAATCGTCGAAACTTGTGTCGCGGTCGCTTGCGTCCGGATTACGCCAGGAGATGATAAAAACGGTGAATCCTTGCTCGGTCAGATATTTGACCAGTGAGTTCTGGGGTCGGAGATCAAGAATGTAGTATTTCATGATCCAGGCCGGCACGATGAGAATGGGTTCGCTGTGAACCTTCGCGGTGCACGGCTCGTATTGAATGAGTTCGATGAGATGGTTCCGGAAAACAACCTTTCCTGGCGTCACTGCCACGGTTTCTCCGACAGTGAACTGCTCTGCGCCTTCGGGCGGTTCCCGAGTTTGGAAACGTTTCAGATCGTCAATAAAATTCCAAAAGCCGTGTACAAGATTGAATCCGAATTCTGCTGACGTTCGGGCAAGTACGTCTGGATTAGTCATCACGAAATTCGTGGGTGCGAAGACATCGAGAGCCTGGCGGATCATGAAATCGACTCGCCGCGCATTTTGTTTATCGACGCCACGCACCGTCGTTGCTGCTTCGCGCCACCATTCTTCCGTTAGCAGGAAAGCTTGAACGAACACATTGAAGGGATAATTCCTCCACCGTTCCGATACGAACCTGTTATCATGTGCTCGCGGGTCTATGGCGGGCGCAGTTTCGGTATTCTTGAAGGTTGCCGCATGCGCGAACTGCCAAATGTGCAACCAATTGTGAAATGCCTTACCGAGCAGCTCAAGCTGCAGGCCAGGTGACCCCGCCAAGTGAAATCCCCAATCAAAGAACGCATTGGCGCACGCGGCGGGTGAGACCCCTGCTGTCGCACGCGCGACAAGATAGTTGAGGCGCCGGTCGAGGTTCGACAGCCGCAACTGCTCAGAGCCGGCTTGCGTTGGAGCGGTTACTGCCGAGGGTTTGGAGTTCTCGCGGTCGTGTCCGAATGGATCCCGGAACAGCGCAGGAACGGGATATGGCGGCTCGAGCAGCACTTGTGCCTCCAACGTCTTGACCATGGCGCAGCATTTCACGTTCTTCGCCGCCGCCATTGATGCAACTCAACACCGTATGCGGCCTTTTAGCTTGACCCGGATCAGTTTGCCGTACGTCCAAAAAGGGAATGAAATACAATTTGGAAGAGCTGCGAGGATGCTCAATGACGGTTCGAAATTTGAACTATCTGACGGAGCCGCGCACGGTTGCGCTCGTAGGCGCCAGCGCGCGTCCAGGCTCTGTCGGCTCGACCGTCATGCGCAACTTGCTGACGGGTGGGTTTGCCGGAACCATCCAACTCGTCAACCCGAAGTATCGGGAAATTGACGGTCGACCTTGTGTCGCGTCCGTCGACAAGCTTGCCGAACCACCGGAAATGGCCGTGATCGCCACGCCGCCGCAGACAGTTCCTGGATTGATCGGAGAATTAGGCCGTAAAGGTACGCGAGCAGCCATCGTGCTGACCGCCGGTCTTGGCGATCTTAAGAAAGAGATGCTTGTCGCCTCGCAACCGTATTGTCTGCGGATTCTCGGGCCGAACTGCATCGGGCTAATGGTACCCACCATTGGCCTCAATGCAAGCTTCGCGTCTCGGGCGCCGCTTTCAGGGGATCTGGCGTTCATATCGCAATCCGGTGCGCTCATCACTGCGGTTGTCGATTGGGCGGCCGGGCGCGGCATCGGATTTTCCCAGGTCGTATCGCTTGGGGAAATGGCTGACGTCGATCTTGGCGATATGCTCGATTATCTCGCGACCGACAGATCGACACGAGCTATTTTGCTCTATGTCGAGGCTGTCACGCACGCGCCAAAGTTCTTGTCGGCTGCTCGCAGGGCTGCGCGGTTGAAGCCCGTCATCGTCGTCAAAAGCGGACGCCACGCCGGCGGTGCGCACGCCGCGCTCTCTCATACAGGGGCGTTAGCGGGCTCGGACGCGGCCTATAACGCCGCCTTTCGGCGCTCCGGTCTATTGCGAGTGAAGACGCTCGACGATCTTTTCGCGGCGGCAGAGACTCTGGCTCGCGTCCCCAGGCTCAGTGGCGAAAGGCTTACCATCCTGACGAATGGTGGCGGCGCGGGCGTCCTCGCCTCTGACGAGCTACAGGATTTCGATGGAAAGCTAGCTGAACTCGATACCGGTACGATTACCGCTCTCGACCAAGTGTTACCTCCAACGTGGTCTCGCGGGAACCCGGTCGATATCATCGGTGACGCCGATACAGCACGTTATTCAAATGCACTTCATGCCCTGCTCAGTGATCAGCAGTCCGATGCCGTGCTTGTGTTGCACTGTCCGACCGCAACGGTTTCAGCAACGGACGCGGCCAGAACTGTCGTCGATGCTGTGGCAAAAGCGCCCGACAGAGCTAGGAACAATCCGGTGCTCACCTGTTGGCTAGGCGACGCCGCGGTTAGAGATGCACGGAAGATTTTCGCACAAAATAAAATTTCAACATTTGAGACGACCTCGGAGGCTGTCACCGGCTTCATGCAACTTGTCAGATATGCGCGCGCACAGGCTGAGTTGATGCAGGTCCCGCCCAGCATGGCCGCAGAGCGAATTTATGATGCCACGGCCGCAGCCAAGGAGATCGAAAACATTCTCGTCTCGGGCCGGAACGTGGCGTCGGCGTCGGAAACCAAAGCTATCCTTGCGGCCTACGGCATCCCAGTTAATCGCGCCGTCTTCGCTCGCGATGCAGGCGAGGTTCGAAAGATCGCTAGCGATATCCTGCGCAGCTCGATGGCGTGCGTTATCAAAATCGTGTCTCCCGATATTTCACATAAATCAGATGTGGGGGGTGTGCGGCTAGGCTTGGAAAGCCCTGACTCTGCCGCCCGTGCATCTGATGAAATGATTGAACACATCAAGCGAGTGCGGCCAGACGCCCGGATCGATGGCCTCACGGTAGAGCCGATGGTCAGCAGGCCGCATGCGGTCGAAATCATCGTCGGGATGAACGTAGATCAAACGTTCGGGCCGATGATGCTGTTCGGAGCAGGTGGCGTGGCGGTCGAAGTCATGCGAGACAGCGCACTGGCGTTGCCGCCGCTCGACGCTCTTCTTGCACGCCAGATGATCGGCGAAACGCGCGTCGCGCGGCTCCTTGCCGGATACCGAGACCGCCCGGCCGCGAAGCTCGATGATCTCGTCGAAGTTCTTGCTCGTGTCAGCGATCTCATCATCGCTCGTCCCGAAATTCGTGAGCTGGATATAAATCCGCTGCTCGTCGATGAAGATGGCGTTATTGCCATCGATGCCCGTATGAAACTCGCGAGCGAGGCGGCGAATCCGAGAATGCCTCTCGCTATTCGTCCGTATCCCTCCCACCTGCAGCAGACCGTTCAGATAGAGGGCGGTGGCCAGATGATAGTGCGGCCAATCCGTCCTGATGACGAGCCAAGCTATACGCGCTTCTTCGCCGCCATATCTCCCGACGACATGCAGCTGCGTTTCTTTTCCGGTCGCCGCTCGTTTCCTCATACGTTTGTCGCTCACCTGACACAGATCGACTACGCCAGAGAAATGGCCTTTGTCGGAATCGATAGCCGGACACGAGAGCTGCTAGGCGTTTCCCGGCTCGTGTTGGATCCCGATCTCACGCACGGCGAGTTCGGCATTCTTGTACGCTCAGATATGCAGGCCCGCGGCATCGGCGGGCAGCTCATGGAGGTTCTTCTCGAATATGCGCGAGGCGAAGGCGTGAGGGAGGTCAAGGGCGTCGTTCACGCCAAAAATAGAAAGATGCTTGAGATGGCGCGCCAATTCGGCTTCGCGTTCAGAGACGTCGAAGGCGATGCCGCTCTTCGGGAGATCGTGTGGCGCCCGGCCCACATGGAAGCAAAGCCGAGCGTCAATGCTACAGGCGCCGTTTCTACGTTGGGAAGCAATTGAAAAAACCAACGCGGGTACGTCGAAGGAAACTGACAAGATACCGCATTCAACGCATAGCCAGAGGCTTCAATGCTTCTGCTGCTGCAAGGTATGCGACGGTAATGCCCGCAATCGCCACCAGAATGGGCGTCGGCGGCGGCACAAATCCCGCAAATCGGCCGATCGGCGTCAATGCCACCGATAAAGCGACCGCTAATGCACCCAATGACGTCCACACGAGAATTCGATTTGGCCGGCTGGTCCAGGCTCGCTGTGCCGTTCTGATGACAAAAATCACCAGGATCTGTGTCGCGATAGATTCCGCGAACCAAGCGGTGCGAAATACGTTGGCGTCCGCTTTGAAGCCAAGTTCGAGAAGGGCGAACGTCGCAAGATCGAAGACCGACGATAACGGTCCCATGATAAGCGTAAATCCCAGCACCGAATTGATGTTCCATGCCTGCGGGCGCGCGAGTGTGGCTTCGTCCCCAGTGTCGAAGGGAATACCGACTTCCGAGAAATCATAGAGAAGATTATTGAAAAGTATTTGCAAGGGCGTTAGCGGCAAGAAAGGCAGGGCGAGCGAAGCCAGCGCCATCGATAGCATGTTGCCGAAATTCGAGCTTGTGCCCATGCGGACGTATTTCATGATGTTTGCGTAGGTCCTCCGTCCTTCGAAGACTCCATCGGCCAGAACGCTGAGGTCTGGCGCGAGCAAAATGATGTCGGCGGCTTCGCGTGCAACGTCGGTTCCGCCCTCGACGGATAATCCGACATCGGCGGCGTGAATGGCCGTGGCATCGTTGATTCCGTCACCGAGGAAACCGACGGTATTGCCACTCAGGCGTAGCGCACGAACGATCCGGCCTTTTTGCTCTGGCGAGATGCGGACAAAGAGGTCTGTCGCGATCGCCCGGTCTGCTAAGGTCCTGTCCGTCAATGTATCGATTACGTCGCCCGCGAGAATGCCGCGCGCCGGGAGATGAAGCATCTCGACCAAATGTGAAACGACCGGCGCAGCGTCGCCGGAAACGATCTTCACATTTATGCCGGCGTTGACGAGGCGTGCCACGGCGCCGCGCGCGCTTGCTTTCGGTGGGTCGAGAAAAGCCGCACATCCGACGAACGTTAGAGCAACCTCGTCCTCAGGCACTATTTTGAAGCAATCGGGGCTCATTGGCCGTTGTGCGACTCCGAGGAGGCGCAGGCCCTCGCGACTTTTATTCTCGATAAGCTCGAGGATTTTTTGGCGCGTGGCATCATCCAGAGGCACGGCCGTTCCATCGCACCGCTCCATATTCGCGCACAGCGCGAGAAGAACTTCTGGCGCTCCTTTCGTGATCATCTGACGCTCGTCGCGTCGGCCAACGAGGACCGAAGCACGCCGACGCTCGAAATCGAAGGGTGCGTCGTCGATGTAATCCCAATTGCTATCGGATTTGGGTGCGGCGGCAAGGATCGCCTCGTCAAGATTGCTACGCGTGCTGCGTGCGAAGCGGCTGTTCAGTCGAACCAGCACCGCAACGCGTTCGCTTTCGTGGCCCTCAACATCGAAATTGCCAACGTGCGAAATCTTTGCTTCTGTCAACGTTCCCGTCTTGTCTGTGCATAAGACGTTCATGGCACCGAGATCATGAATCGCGGAGAGTCGCTTGACCACGACCCGGCGCTCCGACATTCGGACGGCACCGCGCGCTAGTGTCACCGTCATGATCATCGGCAGCAATTCCGGCGTCAGGCCTACCGCCAGCGCCACGGCAAACATGAAACTTTCAAGCGAAAGTCCATGTCTGACGAGTTGGGTCAGTAGAACGAAGAGAACCAGAAAGGCGGTAAGCCGTAGAATTAGGATGCCGAGCCCGTGCAACCCACGCTCGAAGCTCGTCGGCGGCTCACTAGCTTGCACTGAGGCTGCAATTGCACCAAAGCTTGTTTTTCCGCCGATACGCTGGACCAACATCACCGCTTCGCCGCGGACGATCGTGGTTCCAGCAAACAACGCATTGTTGGCTTCCGTAATCGACGGCGATTTTGACGTTTCCGATGACTTCTCGACGGGATAGGGCTCGCCTGTCAGGATCGCTTCGTTGGCCATTGCGCCTCGGCTCGCGAGCACGATGCCGTCGGCCGGAACAAGGTTGCCGCCGCGCAATTCGACGATGTCGCCACGCACGATGTCTCGGACGGGTAATTCAACAGGACCCCCGTCGCGGCGTACCATTGCGGTGACCGCGATTGAACGTTGCAGCGCGGCGATCGCGGATTCGGCCTTATGTTCCTGGAAGACATCAAGTCCGATCGATAGTGCAACGATCAGGACAATGACAACGAAGCTTTGCCAATCACCCGTCGCGCCGGAAATTGCGGCGGATGTCAGCAGAATGGCAACCAATGGTTCGGCGATACGACGCACTATCTTTGCCGTGAGACTCTGGTAACGGCGCATGTCGATGACGTTCGGGCCATCGCGCGCGAGCCGTTCTGCTGCTTCGGCGGAGGTCAACCCTTGGCGTCGGCTCGCAAGAACGCGCATTGCCTCGCCGATGGGGACAAGCCAAAACGCTTCTGGTGCTGCCGATTGTGGGCTGCGGAGTGAGGAGCCGGCGCGAGGTGTCATCGACTGATCCAGGAATCTCCCACCTTGCAATACTTTTTCTTGACCGCTGACCACGCGATGCGATGGCAAAGCTCCTCGCGCTCGTGCGGGGTCAACGCAGCGTAGGTCGCCCAAGCATTGTTAAAGGCTGCTCGAAAGATTTCCTGCGCATGCTCGGGAAGGCGCGAGCGCAGCGACGGCGGCAAGTCTTCCAAGCTTCGAAAGGGCATCTTGCCTCCCGCCTAGGGGATTGCCGGAGTAGTTGGCCGATAGGCCACTTTTGCATAATCACGACTTTCTTAGGAATCGGATTTGATGAGGATCAATATGGGAGCGCCTTCAAAGCATATGATTTTATTGCTGTTCTCCTGACGTCCAAGCCAACACTTCTTTCGACGACCGTCCTATTTCGAAACGAAGCTCACCATGTTCCCGTCGCAGCGCTGACAACCTTCGTCGAACTATCGCGGCGGCGACTCTTCTTGCATAATATCGAGCAGCGCAGACGACCGGCATGCTTGGGGTTAGGTTCGGATGGCGAGATCGGGAAGCACCACGGTCCTACTGGTCAGCACCTGGGCCTTCACGATCTGTTTTGCGGTCTGGATGATGTTTGGCGTCACCGGTATCCCGATACGCGCCAAGCTTGGCCTCGACGGCACCCAATTCGGTTTGTTGACCGCAACACCCATTCTAACCGGTGCACTATTCCGCCTGCCGCTCGGCGCGTGGACTGACCGCTTCGGCGGTCGACGCATTATGCTGCTGCTTTTACTGGGCTGCTCCGTGCCAGTCTGGCTATCTTCTTACGCGACGGCTTTATGGCAGTTTCTGTTGCTTGGTCTGGCGCTAGGACTTGTCGGTTCTTCATTCGCAGTCGGCACCCCCTACGTCGCACGGTTCTTCCCCCAGGAGCGGCGCGGTTTTGCGATGGGCTTCTTCGGCGCCGGAACCGTGGGCGCAGCGCTTAATATGTTTGTCGCGCCTGCTATTATCGATGCCTATGGCTGGGAAATGGTGCCGAAAGTCTACGCGGTGGCGCTCGTTGCTACGGCGGGATTGTTCTGGATTTTTTCGCAGCCTGATCCGGCACGCACTGACGGGCCGCAGCAGTCGATCATGCAGCAGCTTGCGGTCCTGCGCATACCCAGTGTGTGGAAGTACTGTCAGTATTATTCGATCGTCTTTGGCGGCTTCACGGCACTTTCGATCTGGATGCCGCAGTATTTCAAGACCGAGTACGGGTTTTCCATCGCGCAGGCGTCACTGCTCGCGGCCTGCTTCTCGTTGCCCGGCGGCGTGTTTCGCGCCCTCGGCGGCTGGCTCTCAGATCGGTTCGGCGCGCACGCCGTGACGTGGTGGGTGCTCTGGGTCGCGGCGATCTGCCTTTTCTTTCTATCATACCCGAAGACCGATCTGACAATACATACGGTTCGTGGCCCTTTGAGCTTCGCGATCGCACTCCCGTATTGGTTCTTTACAGCGCTGCTCTTCTTGCTCGGCCTCGTGTTCGCTTGCGGCATGGCTTCCACCTTCAAGTACATTGCGGACGATTTTCCAGAGAACATGGGTATTGTCAGCGGCGTGGTCGGCATGGCTGGGGGGCTCGGCGGATTCTTGCTGCCCATCATGTTCGGCGTCATTCTCGACTGGCTGGGTGTAAGCTCGAGCTGCTTCATGCTGCTTTATGGGATTGTGCTGGTCTCGTTGACGCTAAACTACATCACCGAGGTGCGACGAGCCTCACCGATCGGTCCGACAACGACAGCGAAGGACGCAGCGCAAGCCTGATGGAATGAAAGGGCATCTCAATGAGCCACTTTCTCGAGCGATTGACCTATCTTTCCCGGCGGCGCGAGTCGTTCGCCGACGGTCACGGCGAGGTCCGAGACGAAGATCGCATGTGGGAGGAAGGTTACCGGCAGCGCTGGCAGCACGACAAGATCGTGCGCTCGACCCATGGCGTGAATTGCACCGGCTCCTGTTCCTGGAAGATCTACGTGAAAAGCGGAGTCGTCACGTGGGAGACGCAGCAGACTGACTACCCACGAACGCGCCCCGGCATGCCCAATCACGAGCCACGCGGCTGTTCGCGTGGCGCGTCATATAGTTGGTACCTCTACAGCGCGAGCCGCATCAAATATCCGATGGTGCGCGGCCGCCTTGTCAAGGCTTGGCGCGAAGCGCGCAAGACGCTTCAGCCCGTCGAAGCCTGGGCGTTGATAGTCGGCGACGAGAAGATTGCGAAAACCTACAAGGCGATGCGCGGCCGCGGCGGCTTCGTGCGTTCGACCTGGGAAGAGGTGGCCGAGATCATCGCGGCTGCCAACGTCCACACCATCAAGACGTGGGGTCCGGATCGCGTCGTCGGGTTTTCACCAATCCCGGCAATGTCTATGGTGTCCTATGCGTCCGGATCGCGTTATCTGAGCTTGATCGGCGGCACGCTTCTTTCTTTCTACGACTGGTATTGCGACTTGCCGCCCTCCAGCCCTCAGACCTGGGGCGAGCAGACCGACGTTCCGGAATCAGCCGACTGGTACAATTCGGGCTACATCATCGCCTGGGGCTCGAACGTGCCACAGACACGAACGCCCGACGCGCATTTCTTCGTCGAGGCCCGCTACAATGGTACACAGGTCGTGGCGGTGACGCCCGATTACTCGGAGGTGGCCAAGCTCTCCGATTTATGGTTGCACCCGAAGCAGGGTACCGACGCGGCGCTCGCCATGGCGATGGGCCATGTCATCCTCAAGGACTTTTTCCTCGATCGCAAGACGCCTTATTTTCAGAACTATTGCCGCTGCTACACCGACATGCCGATGCTGGTGCGCCTGCGGCGGGATGGAGAACGATGGATACCGGATCGCTATGTGCGACAGAGCGATCTCGTCGACGCACCCAAGGCCGATCGCGCCGATTGGAAGATGGTGGCCATTGATGAAGCGACCGGCGATCTGGTCATTCCGCAGGGCTCGAGCGGCTATCGCTGGCCGAGCGAGGCCGGAACGAAAGGTCGCTGGAATCTCGAACCAAAGGACGGCGAGACCGGACAGGACGTCCACCTCGCGTTGAGCGTCATCGACCGGCGCGATGACGTGGTGCCAGTGGCCTTTCCCTATTTCGGTGGCGCACCGCATCCATATTTCGCCGAGAACGACCAGGGCCGCGACGTCCTTGTGCGCAACGTGCCGGCACGACGCATCCGGCTCGCCGACGGCGAGAGCTATGTGGCAACGGTGTTCGATCTCCTTTGCGGTAATTATGGACTTGATCGAGGTCTCGGCGGGGATTGCGCCAAAAGCTTCGACGA
>Ga0182749_1003188_pt1 | contig 11356 bp, 8 predicted proteins | sample eDN3rd37CKraftMG_FD_128875 | JGI IMG/M metagenome (GOLD analysis project Ga0182749, IMG submission 128875) | Enriched Miracle-Growth compost microbial communities from Emeryville, California, USA - eDNA 3rd pass 37_C Kraft MG (version 2) (version 2) ...
GAACACTGGAAATCATATAATTAGAATAATTCTAATCTGCTTTCCGGGTTGAATTCCGTTGCACGGAGTCGCCCGATGTGGTGCCCATCGAATGCCGACACTATATATAGCGCGCAGCGTATATAGCGGCAGCTTGGTTCGAGGTTGATCAGAATGCCTGAAGTCATCTTTACGGGTCCGGCCGGACGCATCGAGGGCCGCTACCATCCTGCGCGCCAGAAGAACGCGCCGATCGCGATCGTGCTGCATCCGCACCCGCAGTTCGGCGGCACGATGAACCACCAGATCATCTACCAGCTCTACTATCAGTTCGTGCACCGCGGCTTCTCGGCCCTGCGCTTCAACTTCCGCGGCGTCGGCCGCTCGCAGGGCTCTTTCGACCACGGCACGGGCGAACTGTCGGACGCGGCCGCCGCGCTGGACTGGGCCCAGACCATCAACCCGGAAGCCAAGAGCTGCTGGATCGCCGGCTTCTCGTTCGGCGCCTGGATCGGCATGCAGCTTCTGATGCGCCGCCCGGAGATCGAGGGCTTCATCTCGATCGCCCCGCCGGCCAACCTCTACGACTTCTCGTTCCTGGCCCCCTGCCCGTCCTCGGGCCTGATCATCCACGGCGACAAGGACGCGGTGGTGCCGGCCAAGGACGTGAACACCCTGGTCGAGAAGCTGAAGACGCAGAAGGGCATCGTCATCGAGCAGAAGGTGCTGCCCGGCGCCAACCACTTCTTCGATGGCAAGGTCGAGACGCTGCTGACCTCGATCGGTCAGTATCTCGACAAGCGCCTCAAGACGCCCGAGCGCAAGCCGGCGGCCTGAGACTGGGCCGCCAGCCTTTCGCCTGCGGCTTCACGTGACCTGCTGAGACAATCTGACCTTGGACGCCCGGTGCTCGCCCGCGAGCACCGGCGGATGCCTTGCGCCGTCTGCCCCTGACATGCAGGTGGGGATGCAGCTAATCAAGGCATCGTAATTGGCATGCGCGAAATAGGCGATGGACAGGCGCCGCGTCGACTGCCCCGGATTTGGCGGCGGGTTGGAGACCCGGTGCAGGTTCGAGACCCAGTGGTCGTTGGTCCACATCGCCATCAGGTCGCCGATATTGACGATGAAGGCCTCGGGCTTGGGATCGACATCGACCCAGTCACCATGGCGCAACTTCACCTGCAGGCCGCCAAGCGCTTTCTCAGCAAGCAAAATCGTCAACGCGCCGTAGTCGGTATGCGCCCCCGAGCGGGTCTGCACGTCGCCGATCGCCATGCCAGACTGATCGGGATAATTGATCACGCGCATGACGCTGGTATGCTTGTCGAAAAATTCGACGAAGAACTCATCCTCCACGTCGAGCGCACCCGCGAAAATGCGAAGCAGCGCGAAGGTGAGCGCCTCCATTTGCCGGTAGTAGTCGCGCAACGCCGCGGCGAAGCCGGCCGGCGTATCCGGGACGATGTTCGGCTCGAAGGCCGTCGCAGCGAAGGGCTGACGGTAGTACGCGGTATCCGGCACGTCGAAACGCCCGAATGCAAGCTGCTCCTTCACGTCGATCGACGCACCTCGACCTTGCGTGCGGCCGAGGTTCTCCTCGCCGATGCCGATATAGCCCCTGCTGATGCTACCCCGCGAATTCGCGAAGCGGCCTTTGTCCGACTGAGGCAGATCGAAGAAGGCCTTGGCGCCGCCACGCACCGCGTCAATTGTCGCCGACGGCACGCCATGGCCGATTATCGTGAAAAACCCGACCTCTCGCAGCGCCGCGTTGACGTCGCTGTAGACCCGCCGCGAAGCATTTGCATCACCGGCTAGAAAGCCCGCAATATCGATTTCCGGAATACCCATCATCGTCGTGTTCCTCGTCTTATTTTTGCTTCAACCCGGCAGATCGATCGCCCGCTCCGCCGCTGGCGGCAGGAAGTCAGCAGCGAAAACCTCATCAGCGCCCGGCGCCCGCGAGAGGCCATAGCCTTCGACCACCGCCCTTATCGACCTGTCGAGCTTCTCAGGATCGACGCCACCGAATCCGTTTGCCTTAGTCCAGGGCGTGCCGATCACATGACGCAATGTGTATTCGAGACGCTGCTTCTCGACCGTCGCGTTGAGAAGGGGCTCGACAGCCATCATCGTCTTGATGGCTCCGTCGGTGTCGGCAACCGTCGCCTTAACGGCGCGATGGATGGCACGCACGAGACCGCGCACCGCGCCGGGATGGCTCTTGATGAAGGCCTGTGAGGCCATGACGCCGTTCGAATAGAGATCGAGACCGTAATCAGAATAGCCGAACCAGCGCGTCTGCTTGTTGGGTTGGAAATTGGCCTGAAGCAGATTGATGTAGATCGAGTAGTTGAATCCCAGGATGGCGTCGATCTTGCCGCCGATCAGCATCTGCTCCTGCAGGTTGGCAGCAACATTCTGGAAGCTGACCTTGCCAATATCGATACCATTGACGCGGGCGAGCAGCGGTAACAGCCGCGCCGAGGCGCTTCCGGCTGGCGCACCGACGGTGCGCCCTTCAATATCCTTGAGCGACTTGATGGGTCCGTCTGCGCGCGCGACGACGACCGACGGCCCGCGATTGTACATTTCGTAGATCATGCGCGGCGATTGATCGGGCTTTTGCACCGCCGCCGTGATCAGCGCGTTGATGTCCCCGAAGCCCGCATCGTAGTTGCCGGTCATGATGCGGGCGATGGTCGCGGCCGACCCCTCACCCTGGTCTATATCGACTTCCAGCCCCTCGTCGCGGAAATAACCCTTGTCGCGGGCGACAAAGAACCAAGCGTGGACGCCCTGATACTTCCAGTCGAGCGTGAAACGCACTCTGGTCGGCGCGGCCGCCCGACCGATCGTCGAGACGAAAGGAAGTGCAAGCCCGCCGACGATGGCGGAACGTCGTGTGATCGATGGCATGACAGGGTCTCTCCGTTGTCTGAGGTGACGCCCGGCGCGCCCCTCGGCGACCATGCAAACCGTGTGCCGACAAAATTATTTTTATCGATAAAATTGCCTCTGTCGATTCTCGTTGATCCGAGGCAAGATGCGTGCGCCGCCCGGAGCGCTGGACTGCGGGACGACGGCAACGAGCGAGACGGTTGAGAACATCATGGCGAGCCGATCGGTACCCTCACGCGCACTTGCCCAAAAGGTGGGCGAGGACCATGGGCAAACGCTCACTGAACAGACGCTGGAACGTCTTCGCGAGGACATCGTCGCAGGCAAGTTTCGCGCGTCGGAGAAGCTGCGCGTCCAGGAGTTGAGCGCGCGCTATGGCGTCGGCGCGTCCCCCTTGCGGGAAGCACTCACGCATCTCGCAGCGGACGGCCTCGTCGCCATGGCGAGTAACCGGGGCTTCCGCGTCGCGCCTATGTCAATTACCGATTTTCAAGACGTCACCGAGAACCGCGTGCGCATCGAGACCTTGGCGCTCGCCCGCTCCTTCGAGTCCGGCGACGACGAGTGGGAAGCGAAGCTGCTCGGCGACTATCACCGCCTGCGTAAGCTCGAGGCGACGCACAAGTCGAACTCGGAGCTCAACGACCGGGACTTCGAGTGGGAGCGCCGCCACCGCCAGTTTCACTACGCCCTGATCGCCGCCTGCCCGTCACAATGGCTTCTGCACTTCGACCGTTTGCTGGTCTTTCAGTTCGATCGATACCGGCGGCTCGTCATTCTCAGGGCCGGCACGACACGCACCGGACGCCAGCAGGAGGCGGCGCTGGTCGACGCCGCCCTCGCGCGCAAGGCTGACAAGGCGGTGCAGATCCTGCGCGCGCACATTGAAGAGTCGGCCGCTGTCATCCTGCGGCAACTCAAGGACCGCCTGCCGGTATGACGCTATCAGCCAGCCAGCACTACATCTGCACCGTATAGCCGCCGTCGATCGGGATCGCCGTGCCGGTGACGAAGTCGGACGCCGGCGACGCCAGGAACACGGCGATGCCGGCGAAGTCCTGCGGCGTGCCCCAGCGCGCGGCCGGCGTGCGGGCCAGAACGCGATCGTTGAGCCCTTCCACCTGCTTGCGCGCGCCGCGCGACAGATCGGTGTCGATCCAGCCCGGCAGGATGGTGTTCACCTGGATGTTGTCCTTGGCCCAGGCCACCGCGAGCGCGCGGCCGAGTTGGACGATGCCGCCTTTGCTCGCCGCGTAAGGCGCGCTCCAGCCCGATGCGAGGATCGACATCACCGAGCCGGTGTTGATGATCTTGCCGCCGCCGGCCTTGACCAGATGCGGATAAGCCGCCTGCGAGCACAACAGCGCGCTGGTGAGGTTGGTGTCGATCACCTGATGCCATTCGGCGGCGGTGACCTGCTCCGGCGCCTTGCGCACCGAGGTCCCCGCATTGTTGATCAGAATATCGAGCCGGCCCAAGCGCGCCGCAACGTCGGCGATCGTGTCCTTGCAGGACTGGTCGTCCACGACATCGAGCGTCGCGAACTCGGCAATGCCGCCATGCGCGCGCAACGCCGTCAGCGCCGCCTCCGCCTTGCTCTTGTCGCGCCCGGCGATCACCACCGTCGCGCCCGCCGCCGCCAGGCCCTCGGCCATGCCGAGGCCGATGCCGCCATTGCCGCCGGTGACGAAGGCAACGCGTCCGGTCAGATCGAAACTCTTCATTGCAACAGTCTCCACTACAGTCATGGTTGAGCGACGACGCCGCCGCACATCGGCCTCGGCGCGCCCGTCGTTTTCGGGAAGGTGATCGGCAGATCGTTGAGCGTGCGCACGGCAAGATAGGCGAAAGCCTGCGCCTCGATCGATTGCGAGGACCAGCCGACCGCATCGGCGGTTTCCACCGTCGCGGGTTTGAGCCGCTCGCCCAGCATCCGCATCAAGGTCGGATTGCGCGCGCCGCCGCCGCAGACGATCCACGCTTTCGGCGGCACCGGCAGATGCGGCACGACGCGCGCGACGCTCGCCGCCGTGAGCGCCGACAAGGTCGCCGCGCCGTCGGCGACGGAAAAGTCCGGCAGATCGATATTCGCGAACGCAAAGGCGTTGCGGTCGAGCGACTTCGGGCAATGCTGATTGAAGAACGAATGCTCGAGCACGCGCGTGACGAAGTCCTCGTCCACGCGGCCGCGTGCGGCCTGATCGCCGTCGCGATCGAGCGGCTGGCCGGTGCGCGCGCGCATGAAGTCGTCGATCAGCGCATTGCCGGGCCCGGTATCGCAGGCGACCGGATCGCCGCCGTCGACCCAGGTGACATTGGCGACGCCGCCGACATTCAGCACCGCCATCGGATGCGGATGCGAGAGCGAGCGCGCCAAGGCCTGATGAAACACGGGAACGAGCGGCGCGCCCTGCCCGCCGGCCGCGACATCGGCGGCGCGGAAGTCGTGCGCGACCGGCAGCTTCAGCCGCCGCGCCAGCGCGGGCCCGTCGCCGATCTGCACCGTGAGCCGCAGTTCCGGACGATGGATCACGGTCTGGCCGTGGAAGCCGACGATATCGACATCGGAAATGGCATTGTCGCGCAGGAAGGTCTCGACCGTTTCGGCATGCACGGCGGTGACGAAGGCTTCCGCCTCCGTCAGCACGCCCGGCCTCACCCAGCGGTCGGTGAGCTTGGCGCCTTCAACCAGAGCCGCGCGCAGGAGCTCCCGCTCGCTGTCGGAATAAGGACGGTAACCGGCCGGGCCCAAGGCCGCGATGCTGTCGCCGTCGGTCTCGATCAGGGCCACATCGACGCCGTCGAGCGAGGTGCCGCTCATCAGCCCGATCGCCCGTTTGACCCCCGCCACCCTTGCGCGCCCCGTCAATTATGGCGCCCGCCCCGCAACAACCGTCGCGGGAACACGCGCTGAGTTGAATCCAGCCCCGGACCTGTTACACCACCCGCCCGAGGGAAGCGACAAGGCCGGCGTTTCCGCCCGTCACGCCCGGCCTGCCGCCGGGCACCACGCCCTATTCACCCAGGAAGAACGCGCATGGCATCGGCAGTCGGGCTCGCCTGACTTCCGGGGGTGTCTAAATTCGGCAAACCGGGTAAACCCGACCTGCCGGACCTGCCCGGCCATGACGAAACCGGACGACGTCTATGAGCGCCTATAAGTCTGACTTTCTTAACATTCTTGCCGAACGCGGCTTCATCCATCAGGTCTCCGAGCCGGAGATTTTGGACCAGCGTGCCAAAGAAGGCACGATCACCGCCTATATCGGCTACGACTGCACGGCGCCCTCGCTGCATATCGGCCATCTCCTGCCGACCATGATGCTGTACTGGCTGCAGCAGACCGGCCACCGGCCGATCGCGCTGATGGGCGGCGGCACGACGCGTGTCGGCGATCCCTCCGGCAAGGACGAGAGCCGCAAGGTGCTGACCAACGAGGTCATCAACGAGAACCTCGCCTCGATCCGCAAGACGTTCTCCAAGTTCCTCAAGTTCGAGGGCGACGGCGGCAACGCCATCATGGCGAACAATGCCGACTGGCTGAACACGCTCAACTACATCGATTTCCTGCGCGACGTCGGCCGGCACTTCTCGGTCAACCGCATGCTCTCCTTCGACTCGGTGAAGCTGCGCCTGGAGCGCCAGCACGAATTGTCGTTCCTGGAATTCAACTACATGATCCTCCAGGCCTACGACTTCGTGGAGCTGAACAAGCGCTACGGCTGCACGCTGCAGATGGGCGGCTCCGATCAGTGGGGCAACATCGTCAACGGCATCGATCTCGGCCGCCGCATGAACAACGCGAATCTGTTCGCGCTGACCGCGCCGCTGATCACCACCGCCTCGGGCGCCAAGATGGGCAAGACCGCCGCCGGCGCGGTGTGGCTCAACGCGGACCTGCTGAGCCCCTACGGCTACTGGCAGTTCTGGCGCAACACCGAGGACGGCGACGTCACGCGCTTCCTCAAGCTGTTCACCGTGCTGCCGCTCGACGAGATCGCCAAGCTCGGCGCGCTCAAGGGCGCCGAGCTCAACGAGGCCAAGAAGGTGCTGGCGACGGAAGCGACCGCCCTGATGCACGGCCGCGAGGCGGCCGAGCAAGCGGCCGAAACCGCGCGCAAGACCTTCGAGGAAGGCGCGCTCGCCGAAAGCCTGCCGACGGTGGAGATCGCGCGCGCCGAACTCGACAGCGGCATCGGCGTGCTCGTCGCCTTCGCGGAGAAGACGGGCCTCGTGTCGTCGAACGGCGAAGCCCGCCGCCAGATCAAGGCCGGCGGCCTGAAGGTCAACGACGTCACCGTCACCGACGAGAAGCTGACGCTGTCGTCGAAGGACCTGACGCCCGAGGGCGTGATCAAGCTCTCGCTCGGCAAGAAGAAGCACGTGCTGTTGAAAGCGGCCTGAACTCATCCCTCATGGTGAAGAGCGCTCCGCGGGAGCGCGTCTCGAACCATGAGGCCGAGGGCTCAGACAGCCCGCAGCCTCATCCTTCGAGACGCCGCGCGGCTCCTCAGGAAGAGGCTGCGCCTTACCGCGTCGGCTGTTGCGGGACGAAGTTGGGATCGAACGAGCCCGGCGACGGAATGAATTTGCGCAGCAGGCCCGGCGCGATCGCGGTCACCGGATTGACCGTCAGGCGCGGCGCGCTCGGCGAGCCGGTCGCCTCGTAAGTGATGCCGAGCAGGCCCTCGTTGCTGCCGCCGCCGAGGAACAGGCCGACGATCGGGATCTGTCCGAACATGTTGTTGAGGCCGTAGAACGGCACGAAGGTGCCGGTCAGATGCACCTGATCGCGCAGGTAGTCGATATTGCCCTCGACCGTGGCGCCGACCAGCGGACCGCGCACGATGCCGTCGCGGATCGACATCTTGCCGGTCGAGCGCGTGAAGTCGGCGCGCGCCTCCGAGAAGTCGACAGCGCCCCGCCCCGCCGCGTTCGGCGCGTTCGACACGACGCGGTCGAGCGCCGGCTCGCCGCGCACGACGAAATTGCGGATGAACACAGTGCCGATCTGCGCCGTCTGCTCCGCGTTCGGCGGATCCATCGCCACCCACATCTGGCCGCCGAACATGCGCGGATACATGTCGGTGAAGCGGAACAGCGCGCCGGCATCGTCCGTCTCGATATAGACGACCTGATGGTTGTCGCGCGCGCGTAAGCGCAGGTCGCCGATGAGAGGCGAGTCCCGTCCGATCTTGGCGTTCATCGACAGACCGCGGACGTTGCCGTTGCGGCGGGCGAACTTGAGGTCGAGCCCGCGCAACGTCTCGCCGTTGTGACCCGCGACCGTGCCGATCTTGATGTCGATATCGATGTCGGTCGACTTACCCCTGCTCCGCTCGCCGGAGCCCGCCATCGAGGTCTTCACGAAGTTGCGGCCGTCATAGACGTCGCCGCGCATCACCACGCGCAGCACGTTGTCGTTGCCGCGGTCCGCCTTCACCGTGACCTTGTCGCCTTCCGACAGGCTGAAGACGGGGAAATTCGCGCTGACGATCTCGCCGTTGTTGCTGTCGATCTCGAGCGCGCCCTTCACGTTCGCGCCCGCCCCGTCGATCACCAGATCGTCGAAGCGCATGCTCTTGGCCGACTTCGTCAGCGTGAAGGTCGCCCGCGCCGGCCGGCCCGCCGCCTTCACCCAACCCGGCAGCAGGTTTTCGATCTTCACCGGCGCGAGATCGGCATCGACCGTCATGCGGTCGTCGGTGACGTTGTCGCCGACGCGGCCGGTGAGCCTGATCGGCATGCCGCCGACCACCGCGCTGCCGAGATCGAGGCCGAGACGCTTGCGCGCCGCTTCGTCCAAAGTCGCGGTGAGCTTGAGTTCGGCATCGGCGTCGCGCTTCTGCTTGCGCACGTCGATCGACGCCGGCGTGCCGTTGACCTTGACGTCGCCCCTGATCTGATAGGCGTCGCTGGACGCCACGACCTTGAGCGCAGCCGCTTCCACCTTCTGACCCATCAGCAATTTGTCGGCGACGAAATTGGTCAGGTCGGCGTTGACGACATAGGTCACCGAGTTCGGCGGCGCGCTCTTGCCGAGCAGGAAGTTGACCGCGACCTGCGCGGCGATCGTGCCGCGGCTGCTTGCCGGATCGAGCGAGAGGCCGACGGTGTCACGCATCCCCTCGCTCGCCAGAAGCGCGGCCGCCGCCGGCACGGTGCCGTCGATGCGGAAGTTCGCGCGCGCCTTCGACGGCTTCTGATGCGTGTCGGGAATTTCGAACACGCCGCTGGCGATATTGAGCTTGCGTCCCTGATCGATATCGATGGTGCCGCGCCCAAGATTGACGCTGGCGTTGCCGCCGGTGATGCGCACCGCGAGGTCGGCGTCGCGGATCGCCGGCAGGTCGGAGACCGGCTTCAACGTCGTGTCGCTGGTCTCGATATCGACCGAGAGCGCCTCGTCCACCATCGGCGGACCGTTCTCGTCGTACTGCGACAGCGGCGCGTTGCCGGCGATCAGGATGCGCTCGACGGTGCCGGCGGAGATGTGATCGACCACCCAGCTGCGCACGTCCGTCGCCGCGAACACCGGCCACACACGCTTCATCACCGCGATCGGCATGCGGTTGGCGGCGACGCCGAAGGCAAGCTGCGGATCGGCGCTGGCGTAGTCGAAGCTGCCGGACACCGCGACGCCGAAATTGAGCGAAGGCCGCGTGTCGATGCGGCGGAAGTCGCCCTGCTCGAGGTCGATGCGCTTGCGTGTCGGGTCGATGCGCAGCCGCGCGTTGGCGCGGTTGAGCGCGAGCGTTTCCTGATTGGGCTGACTGGCGCCGAGGATGATCGGATCGATCACCGTGTCGCCGCGGCCCAACGTCATCGTCCAGGCCGTGCTGCCTTCGGCCGGGGCTTCCAGCGTCGCGCGCATGGTGAACTGGTTGCCGTCGGCGTGCACCTGGAACGGCACGACCAGGCTCTTGCGCCGCCCGTCCCAGTTCAGGCCGAATTCGGCGCGCTCGAGGTTGATGTTGCGGCGGGCGTCGGTGCGGTCGGCGATGGTGCCGGCGTCGATGAGCAACTGCCCCTGCACCATCTGCGGCACGCCGTCGGCCGCGACCTCGGCGCGGACGCTGGCCGACAGCGGCAGGTCCGCATCGAGCGAGCCGTCGTCGAGCCGCAGCGCCAAAAGGATGTCGCGGGTCGAGACCCGCCGGGCTTCGATGCCGATCGCGCGGATGCCGTCCTCCAGCGGGCGCATCGCGGCGGTCAGCATCCACGGCCGCTCAGGGGCGGAGGATTCCAGCCTGAAGATGATGCCGCCCTGGCTCGGACGCGTCAGGCTCACATTGATGCGCTCGAAGCTCAGCCGCTTGCCGTTGCGCTGGTCTTCCACCACCAGGCGGCCGTCCTTGAGGCCGATCTGGCGCAGCTCGTCGAGCGCGCCGCTGCCGGCATTGTCGACGAAGGAAAGCGCCTCGGCGACGTCCTGCATCGGGGTCTTGACCGGCGCGCCGGCATTGGCCGGCGCCGATGGATCGGCCGGTGTCGGCGGCGGCGCTGCCGGCGCCGGCGAGGTCGCGATCGGCCGCTTGTCCGCCCCCGCAAAAACGGTGACGCGGCCGTCGGCCTCGATGCGGATCGACATTTCGGCGCCGACGAGATTGAGGCTCGAAGCGCGCAGTTCGCCGGACAACAGGCTGCGGCCGGAGATGCCGACTTCGGCCTTCGGCGCGCTGGCCACGACGGTGCCGTCGGCATCGCGCACGACGATGTCGCGCAGACGCACCGAGGTATGGCCGTTCTCGTCGCGCTCGATCTGCGTGCCGCCGACCGTGACGGTATGCTTGCCGCCGAAATTCTGCTCGATCGCGTCCTTGAGCCAGGGCGTGACGATATCGAGCTCGATGGGGCCCATGTTCAGCCGCCACCACAGGCCGGCGAGGCCCAGCGCCAGCAGCAGGACCAGAACACCGCTGCCGACAACGAGCCGCCTCAGCCAGGGATGCAGGCAGAACCAGAGCAGCGCGTCGCGCACCAAGCCGCAGCCGCCGAGCACCCCTTTAAGGGCGCCGGACAGACGCGTGATCTTGCCGCTCTCGTGCTGCTGCTCCGTGCCCTTCATGCCCTACGGTCTGATCGCTCCGGTCCGACGAAAGCGCCTGCGCCTTGCACAAGATTGCCGGGCCGTCGGAGCCCCCGCCCCGTTGCGCCCCCGAGGCGCAAATGGCATGCCGACATTGACCGGTTGAAAGCGACGAAAGGAAGGCGCATGGCGAAAAAATCCAAGGATGAAAAGCACTTGGCCGCCGACTTGGAGCCGGGGACGAAAGCACCGGCCTTCACCCTGCCGCGCGATGGCGGCGGCACGATTTCGCTCAAAGACTTCAAGGGGCGCAACCTGGTCCTCTATTTCTATCCCAAGGCCAACACGCCCGGCTGCACAAAAGAGTCCATTGCCTTTTCCCAGCTCCGCGCGGCCTTCGCCAAGGCCGACACCGACGTCCTCGGCGTGTCCGCCGACCCGGTC
>Ga0182749_1003189_pt1 | contig 11354 bp, 10 predicted proteins | sample eDN3rd37CKraftMG_FD_128875 | JGI IMG/M metagenome (GOLD analysis project Ga0182749, IMG submission 128875) | Enriched Miracle-Growth compost microbial communities from Emeryville, California, USA - eDNA 3rd pass 37_C Kraft MG (version 2) (version 2) ...
CGCCGTGCACCGGCAGGACGACCGGCTGCTGATCGTGCTCGACGTCGACCGCATCCTGGCGATCGGCTGAACGGGAGAGGCTGTGATGGACGATGAGATGAGCTGCCTGGTGGTGGATGACAGCCGCGTCGTCCGGAAGGCGGCGCGGCGCATCCTGGAGTGGCACGGCTTCGCGGTGCGCGAGGCCGAGGATGGCCAGCAGGCCCTGCTGGCCTGCCGCGCGGCGCTGCCCAGGCTGGTGCTGCTGGACTGGAACATGCCGGTGATGGACGGGCTGACCTTCCTGAAGGCGGCCCGCGCCGAATTCGGGCCGGACAGGCCGCTGATCATGCTCTGCACCACCGAGAGTGAGCTGGACCGCATCATCACTGCGCTCAGCGCCGGGGCGCAGGAATACATCATGAAGCCCTTCGACGACGAGATCGTGACCGGCAAGCTGGTGCAGCTCGGCCTTCTCGCTGAAGAAGCCGGACCGTGATGGCCTCCCTTCCTGCCTCGGCGGTGGCGCCGAAGGTGCGGGTGATGCTCTGCGACGACAGCAGCACCGTTCGTGCGGCCTTCGCGCGCATCCTGGAATCGGACCCGGCGATCCAGGTCGTGGCCCGTGTCGCCGATGGCCAGCAGGCGCTGGATGCCTTGCGCGGCATGGCGGCCGAATCCCGGCCGCATGTTGTGCTGCTCGACCTGGAGATGCCGGTGATGGACGGCATGACGGCCCTGCCGCTGCTGCTGAAGGCGCAGCCGGGCCTTGCCGTCATCGTGGCCAGCGCGCTGACGCAGCGCGGGGCCGAGGCGACCATGGCCGCCATGCGCGGCGGTGCGGCCGACTACGTTCCGAAGCCCACCGCTACGGCGGGCGGCATGAATGACCCGGCCTTCCGCGCGGACCTGCTGGCGAAGGTGAAGGGGTGGGCGCGCATGCGCGGGCCTTCCCCGGCGCGGCCGGCAATGGCGCGACCGGTCCTGCTTCCGGTGGTGAGGCCTGCTGTGGTGCCCGTCGGCGCGAGACGGCCAGCCGCCGGGCTGCGCGGCCGGCCGCGGCTGCTGGCGATCGGCTCTTCGACAGGCGGCCCGCAGGCGCTGGCGGCCTTCGTGCGGCGGCTGACGGTGCCGGTGCCTGTGCCGGTCGTTGTGGTGCAGCACATGCCGGCGGGCTTCACCGCCATGCTGGCCGACCACCTGGGGCGGCTGGGCGGCCCGGCCGCCGCCGAGGCGCGGGATGGCGAGGCGCTGCGGGCCGGCCGCATCTATGTCGCCCCGGGTGACCACCACCTGCTGGTGGAGAGCGGCCCGGCCGGGCTCACCGCGCGGCTGAACGCCGGCCCGCCGGAGAATTTCTGCCGCCCGGCCGTGGACCCGATGCTGCGGAGCGCCGCAGCGGCCTGCGAAGGACGGGTGCTGGCGGTCATCCTCACTGGCATGGGGCAGGACGGAATGCTGGGCTGCAAGGCGGTCGCCGGCGCCGGCGGCACCGTGCTGGCACAGGACGAGGCGTCGAGCGTCGTCTGGGGCATGCCCGGCGCCGTGGCGAAGGCGGGGCTGGCGGAGGCACTGCTGCCGCCGGAGCAACTGGCGGACCGGGTATTGGCGCAATTGGGAATGGCGGGGCTGAGCGCTGCCGGGAGTTTGGCATGAACGCGGATGGTTTTGCCTCGATTGCGGCCTTGGTGAAGGCGCGCTCCGGCATCGTGCTGACGCCGGACAAGGAGTACATGCTGGACACGCGCCTGGCGCCGATCCTGAAGCTGGAGGGCATCCCCAGCCTGGACGCGCTGGCGCTGCGGCTGCGGGACGCGCGTGCCGAGCCCCTGGCCCGCATGGTCACGGAAGCGCTCACCACGAACGAGAGCAGCTTCTTCCGGGACGGCAAGCCCTTCGAGCATCTCAGGCGCCTGCTGCCGGGCCTGATGGCGGCGCGGCCGGCGGGCCATCGTATCCGCATCTGGTCGGCGGCCTGCTCGACCGGGCAGGAGGCCTATTCGGTCGCGATGATCCTGAACGAGCTCGGCATCCGCCATGCCGAGATCATCGGCACCGACCTGTCGCGTGAGGTGGTGGCGCGGGCGCGGGAGGGGATCTTCACCCAGTTCGAGGTCCAGCGCGGCCTGCCCGTGCAGTTGCTGGTGAAGCACTTCCGGCAGGAGAGCGGAAAGTGGCGCATCGCGCCCGAGCTGCGCGCCATGGTGCGGTTTGAGGAGCGGAACCTGCTCGACGATCACCGCGCGCTGGGCCGCTTCGACATAATCTTCTGCCGCAATGTGCTGATCTATTTCGATCCCCCGACCAAGGGGAAGGTGCTCAACGCACTGGCCGCGCAGCTCGTGCCCGATGGGGCGCTCTATCTCGGCGGGGCCGAGACGGTGCTGGGGCTGACGGAGCGGCTGGTGGCGGTGCCGGGTGAGCGCGGGGTCTATGCGCCGGCCCCGCAGCGCGCCATGGCGGGTTGAGCAGGAGCGGGGTGGCGCTGATGATGGCCATCCCGCCCTTCCGTTCAGGCGGCCACGTGGGGCCGGCCCTGCGGCGCGGCGACCGGCGCCTCAGGCATCGGGAAGCGGCTGCCGAGACCGGCCGGGTCGCGCAGCACATAGCCGCGGCCCCAGACGGTGCCGATCAGCTCGCCGGCGCCGGCCTGCGCCAGCTTCTTGCGCAGCTTGCAGATGAAGACGTCGATGATCTTCGCCTCGGGCTCGTCGATGCCGCCGTAGAGGTGGTTCAGGAACACTTCCTTGGTGAGCACCAGGCCCTTGCGCAGGACCAGCAGTTCCAGGATGGCGTATTCCTTGCCGGTCAGGTGGATGGGGGTGTCGTTCACCCGCACCTCGCGCGAGCCCAGGTTGAGCACCAGGGGACCGATCGCCAGGGTCGGCTGGCTGAAGCCCTTGGCGCGGCGGATGATGGCCTGGACCCGTGCCATAAGCTCCTGCTGGTCGAAGGGCTTGGTGATGAAGTCGTCGGCGCCCATGCCGAAGGCCTTCACCTTGGCCTGCGGGCGGGAGAGGCCGGAGAGGATCAGCACCGGCGTCTCGATGCGGTTGCCGCGCAGGCGGCGGACCACCTCATAACCTTCCATGTCCGGCAGCATGATGTCGAGGACGACGATGTCGTAGTCGTAGAGAGCGGCGAGCTCGAGTGCCTCCTCGCCGGTGCTGGCCGTGTCCGTCATCATGGAGGCGGCTCGCAGCATCATCGCGATCCCACGGGCGGTGGTGAGATCATCTTCAACCAGAAGAACACGCATCCTTCGCATCCCCACAATCTATGCGTGCATTTTTACCACTTTTGCGAGAGCCGGGAAGGGGTTTTTCACCTTTTGAGCGTATCAATAATAGAGACATTGTTGAAAAAATCCATAGATTGCGGTTGAAGCGGTGGAATTGAGCGGATGCGGGAGAGTTGGGGGGGGCAGGCTGGTAGATTGAATATAAAAAAGAGAAAAATATCTAAGATTAGAGAATTCTTTGGGGACGCGGACATACACCTGGAAGTTGCAGGGCAGCGCTGTCGCCGCACCTCAGGCAGGGTGCAGAACCCAGCGGATAGCGAGCGCCACCACCCCGAGTGTGGTCACGCTGGCCAGCCATAGCAGCAGGAACCACCCCAGGCGCCGCAGGCCTGGCCGCATCAGTGATAGCCCTGGCCGATGCGGACCTTCCCGCGGAAAAGCCAATAGGTGTAGCTGGTATAGGCCAGGATGATCGGGATCAGCACCGCGGCCCCCACCAGCAGGAAGCCTTGCGAGGAGGGCGAGGCCGAAGCCTCCCAGATGGTGATGGACGGCGGCACGATGTGCGGCCAAAGGCTGATGCCAAGCCCGGTATAGGAGAGAAAGAACCAGCCCAGCGCGTAGAGGAATGGGGCACCATCCCGCCAGCGGAAGGTGCGGCCGGTCGGGTCCTGCGGGGCTGCCGCCTCGCGCGCCTCGGTGGCAGGAATGGCACGGAAGAAACGCCAGGCCAGGACCAGCACGAGGATGGGGACGGGCGAGGCCAGCAGCATCCAGGGCAGGGTGAACCAGCGCTCGAAGAAGGTGGGCTGCAGGAAGGGCATGATCAGGCTGACCAGGCCGATGAAGCCAAGTGTCGCCACCCCCAGCACGCGCGCCGCGCGGCGGGCCTTGGCCGCCAGCGGCCCCTCGGTCTTCCAGATCAGCCAGCAGGCGCCGAGCAGTCCATAGCCGACCAGCAGGGCGAAGCCGGTCAGGATCGAGAAGGGCGTGAGCCAGTCCCACCAGCCGCCCGCATAGGCGCGGTTCTCCACCCGGATGCCCTGCACCAGCGCACCCAGGGCGATGCCCTGGCAGAAGGCAGCCACATAGCTGCCCCAGGAGAAGGCACGGTCCCACCAGGTCCGCGCCGATGGGGTATGCGCCTTGAAGCGCATCTCGAAGGACACGCCCCGGAAGATCAGCGCCAGCAGCATCAGGATCAGCGGCATGTAGAGGGCGGGTAGGATGGTCGCATAGGCCAGCGGGAACACCGCCAGGAGCCCGGCGCCGCCGAGCACCAGCCAAGTCTCGTTGCCGTCCCAGACTGGCGCCACCGAGTTCACCATGACGTCCCGCTCGTCCTTGTGGGTGAACCAGGGGAACAGGATGCCGAGGCCGAGATCGAACCCGTCCATGCAGATATAGAGGAAGACGGCGGTGGCGATCAGGATGGCCCAGATCAGGGGGAGGGACTCCTCCATGACGCGTCTCCTCAGGGCTGCGGGTCGGGGCCGCCGGCGGCGTGGCGCATCGCCGGCGCGGGGGTGATGCCGCTGGTGCGGATCGGCTCGTTCTCCTCCGGCCCGTGCTCGGCTTCATGCGGTGCCTGGCTGAACAGCCGGAACAGGAACCAGATGCCGGCGCCGAAGACGATGAAATAGACCAGGATGAAGGCGAGCAGCGAGGCGGCGACCGCCGGCGCGTCGAGCGGCGAGACGCTCTCGGCGGTGCGCAGCAGGCCATAGACGGTGAAGGGCTGTCGGCCGGCCTCGGTGGTGATCCATCCGGCCGTGACGGCGATCAGCCCCGCCGGCCCCATCACCACCGCCGCGCGCAGGAAGGGGCGGGTGTCATAGAGCCGCCCGCGCCAGCGGAGATAGAGCGAAACCAGCCCCAGCGCCGCCATCGCCGTGCCCAGCCCGACCATCACCCGGAAGGCCCAGAAGACCAGCGGCACATTGGTGGGGCGCGCATCGGGCGGAAAGTCCTTCAGGCCGGGCGTCTCGCCGTTCAACTCATGCGTCAGGATCAGCGCGGAGAGCTTCGGCACCTCCAGCAGCACATGGGTTTCCTCCGCCGCCATGTCGGGCTGGCCGAGAAGGATCAGTGGCGCGCCGTATTGCCGCTCCCAATGCCCTTCCATGGCCGCCACCTTCTGCGGCTGGTGCTCCAGCGTGTTCAGCCCGTGCATGTCGCCGATGAAGATCTGGATCGGCGCGACGATCGCCGCCATCCACATCGCCATCGAGAACATGATGCGCGCGCCGGCATTGCGGCGGTCGCGCAGCAGGTGAAAGGCGCCAACGCCGCCGACGATGAAGGCGGTGGTCAGGTAGGCGGCGGTTACCGTGTGTGCGAGGCGGAAGGGAAAGGAGGGATTGAAGATGATCGCCCACCAGTCCTCCGGCATGAAGCGGCCGTCCGGGGCAATGCTGTGGCCCTGTGGCGTGTGCATCCAGGAATTGGCGGAGAGAATCCAGAAGGCCGAGAGCAGCGTGCCGAGTGCGACGAGGCAGGTGGCCGTGAAGTGCAGCACCTTGCCGACGCGCTCCAGGCCGAACAGCATGATGCCGAGGAAACCGGCCTCCAGAAAGAAGGCCGTCAGCACCTCGTAGCCCATCAGCGGCCCGACCACATTGCCGGCGCGGTCGGAGAAGACCGACCAGTTGGTGCCGAACTGGTAGGACATGACCACGCCGGAGACGACGCCCATCGCGAAGGCGATGGCGAAGGCCTTCAGCCAATAGCGGAACACGTCGAGATAGACGCCGCGGCCGGTGGCCAGCCACAGCGCCTCCAGCACCATGAGATAGCTCGCGAGCCCGATGGTGAAGGCGGGAAACAGGAAGTGGAAGGAGACGGTGAAGGCGAACTGAAACCGCGCCAGATCCAGTGCGCTCGGCAGAAAATCCCAGCCCATCACTCCACTCCTTCAGAAGGGCGACGCGTGGGGCGGGGCCGCTGGGCTGCAGCCAGGGCGCCGCATGGCATCCGAGACGAAATTTGCCCGCCGAAAGGGCAGGGGGGTAGGAAAGCCGCGATCACAATCCGCGCCCGCTGGTGGGCGCCGCACCGGAGGATGCCATGTCGGATGCCATGACCCTGCCCCAAACGCCCGCGCTGCGGCTGGATGGGCGGCGCGCCCTGGTCACCGGCGCCGGGCGCGGCATCGGCCTCGCCGCCGCCGCGGCGCTGGCCCAGGCGGGCGCCCATGTGGCGCTCGCTGCGCGCAGCGGCGCCGAGGTGGAGGCGGCGGCGGAGGCCCTCCGCTCCGCCGGCGGTTCGGCCGAGGCCCTGCCGCTCGACGTGGCCGATACCGCGGCGGTGGAAGCCGCGCTGGCGGCGCGCGAGCCCTTTGACATTCTCGTGAACAATGCGGGCACCAATCGCCCTGCCCATTTCCTCGAGGTGACGCCGGAGGATTTCGACGCGGTGGTGGCGCTGAACCTGCGCGCCGCCTTCTTCGTGGCGCAGGCGGTGGCCCGGCGCCTCGCGGCGGCGGGCAGGCCCGGCTCCATCATCCAGATGTCGTCGCAGATGGGGCATGTCGGCGGCCCGCGCCGCAGCGTCTATTGCGCGACCAAGCATGCTCTGGAAGGTCTCACCAAGGCCATGGCCATCGAGCTCGGCCCGCTCGGCATCCGCGTGAACACCATCTGCCCCACCTTCATCGAGACGCCGCTCACGCGGCCGTTCTTCGAGGAACCGGCTTTCCGCGAATGGGTTCTCTCGAAGATCAAGCTCGGCCGCCTCGGCAGGGTCGAGGATCTCATGGGCCCGGTGGTGTTCCTGGCCTCCGACGCCTCGGCCCTGATGACGGGCAGCGCGATGATGCTGGACGGCGGCTGGACGGCCGAGTAGCGCCTCACGGAAAGCGTGATTGCATACGGATGCAAAACACCTCTTGCATCCGTATGCAAAGCCGCCCCAGAGTGGCGCCACGAACCGCCAGCCGAGGGAAGGGAACGGTATGATCCGCTATCTCAAGAAGGGCGCCGAGGCCGCCGAGACCGCCGAGTACGACCGCAAGGTCCGCCAGACGGTCGAGGGCATCCTGGCCGATGTCGAGGCGCGCGGGGACGCGGCCGTGCGCGAGCTGTCCGCGAAGTTCGACAAGTGGACCCCGGAGAGCTTCCGCCTCTCCCAGGAGCAGATCCAGGCGCTGATCGACAGCCTGCCGAAGCAGGTCATCGAGGACATCAAATTCGCCCAGGCGCAGATCCGTCGCTTCGCCGAGGCACAGAAGGCCTGCCTGAAGGACCTGGAGATCGAGACACTGCCGGGTGTCACGCTCGGCCACAAGAACATCCCGGTGGAGAGCGTCGGCTGCTACATCCCCGGCGGCCGCTACCCGATGGTGGCCTCGGCGCATATGAGCGTGCTGACCGCCAAGGTGGCCGGCGTGCCGCGCGTCATCGCCTGCACCCCGCCGCTGAACGGCGAGGCGCCCGCCGCCACTGTCGCCGCCATGGCCATGGCCGGCGCGGATGAAATCTACCTGCTCGGCGGCATCCAGGCCGTCGCGGCCATGGCGCTCGGCACCGAGACGATCAAGCCGGTGGACATGCTGGTCGGCCCCGGGAATGCCTTCGTCGCCGAGGCCAAGCGGCAGCTCTATGGCCGCGTCGGCATCGACCTCTTCGCCGGCCCGACCGAGACGCTGGTGATCGCCGATGACACGGTGGATGCCGAGATCTGCGCCACCGACCTGCTCGGCCAGGCGGAGCACGGCCCCACCTCCCCGGCGGTGCTGCTGACGACCTCGAAGAAGATTGCCGAGGGCATCGAGGCCGAGATCCAGCGCCAGCTCAAGGTGCTGCCGACCGCCGATATCGCCAGCGTTTCCTGGCGCGACCACGGGCAGGTTATCCTCTGCGACACCGACGAGGAGATGCTGCAGGTCGCGGACGAGATCGCCTCCGAGCATGTGCAGGTGATGACGAAGAACCCGCGCTGGTTCCGCGACAACATGCGCAACTACGGCGCGCTCTTCCTTGGCCCCGAGACCAATGTGGCCTATGGCGACAAGGTGATCGGCACCAACCACACGCTGCCGACCAAGAAGGCGGCGCGCTACACGGGCGGCCTCTGGGTCGGCAAGTTCATCAAGACCTGCACCTGGCAGGAGGTGAAGCCTGAGGCCTCGGCCATGGTGGGCGAGTACTGCTCGCGGCTCTGCGCCATCGAGAACTTCGCCGGCCACAAGGAGCAGGCCGATATCCGCGTGCGCCGCTATGGCGGCAAGAACGCCGCCTGAGGCGGAGGCGCCGCCGCGCCCCTCCGGCACGCCGGGATCGCCGACGGTGGTCACAGCGCGGGATCTGGCGCGGCATCTCGGCGTCTCGCAATCCATGGTGTCCCGGGCCTTCAGCCCGGGCGCCTCGATCGCGCCGGAGATGCGGGCGCGGGTGCTGCGCGCCGCCGAGGAACTCGGCTACCGGCCGAATGTCATCGCCGCCGCACTGTCGCGCCGGCGCAGCAGCATCGTCGCCATCGTCATGGCGGAGCTGACCAATCCCTTCTACCCCGCCGTACTGGAGCAGCTCACCGAGGCCTTGCAGGCGGCGGGCTTCCAGTCGCTTCTCTTCACCGTGCCGCCGGGGCAGCCGGCGGATTCCTGCCTGCCGCTGCTGCGGCAGTATCATGTCGATGCGGTGGTCATCACTTCCGCCAGCCTCTCCTCCGCCGGCGCGGCGGAATGGCTGGGCGACGGGCGCGCCGCCGTGCTGTTCAACCGCACCGCCGCCGGCCCGACGCCACTCGACAGTGTCGCCTGTGACAATAGCGCCGGCGGGCGGCTGGCGGCCGAGGCGCTGCTGGCGCGTGGCCGCAAGCGCCTTGCCTTCGTCGCCGGGCGCGCCGACACCTCCACCAGCCAGGACCGTGGGCGCGGCTTCCAGGCCGTGCTGGCTGAGCGCGGCCTGCCACCGCCTTTGCAGATCGAGGCCGGGGATTTCTCCTACGAGGCGGGGCATCGCGCCGCGCTGGCCCTTGCCGGGCGGGCGGACGGCATCCTTTTCGCCAATGACATCCTGGCCCTGGGGGGACTGGATGGGCTGCGCCACGAGGCCGGCCTGCGCGTGCCGCAGGATGTCGCGGTGATCGGTTTCGATGATATTCCGATGGCGGCCTGGCCCGCCTATCGCCTCACCACCCTGCGGCAGCCGGTCGCCGCCATGGTGGCGCGTACCGTGGAGCTGCTGCGGGAGCGCCTCGGCGGCGAGGCCGGGGCGCCCCGCAGCGAGCGCCTGCCGGCTGAGCTCATCGAGCGCGGCTCGGCCTGAGAAGGGGACGGGAAGCGCGGGAGGAGTCGCCTCCCGCGCCCTGGCTCAGAAGCTGCCGACCGTGCTGCCGAGCACGATCACCGTGATCAGCGCCAGCACCGGGATCACCAGGTTCACCACGAAGATGTCGCCATAGGATGACCTGTGCGTCAGGCCGGTGATGGTCAGCAGCGAGATCACCGCGCCGTTGTGCGGCAGGGAGTCGAAGCCGCCGGAGGAAATGGTGGCGATGCGGTGCAGCAGTTCCGGGTTGATGCCGAGCTCGGTCGCGCGCGCCATGTAGGTGCTGCCCAGCGTGTCGAGCGCGATGGAAAGCCCGCCCGAGGCCGAGCCGGTGATGCCTGCCAGCGCGTTGACGGCGATGGCCAGCGAGATGGTGGGCGTGCCCGGCGCGATGGAGACCACCGCATCGCGCACCACCGCGAAGGCGGCCAGGGAGGCGATGACGGCGCCGTATCCCACTTCGCTCGCCGTGTTGAAGATCGGCAGCAGCGCGCCCATCGTGCCTTCGTTCAGCGTCTTCTGCGGGCTCTTCAGATAGCGGCGCTGCAGCAGCAGCACGACCAGAATGGCGCCGACCAGCGCCACGATCAGCGCCCAGGTGCCGATCACCGCGCTGGGCGCGACATTGCCGTAAACCTGCCGCGACAGGTACTCGAGGTCCATCCGCGGGAAGACAATGAGGGAAAACAGCGCGTTGAGGCCGATCACCACGATGATCGGCAGCAGCGCCAGGGCGAAGCCGGGGCGCGCGCCGTCCTCGAACTCGGGCAGATCCTCCTCATGCACGCCATAGCCTTCGCCAGCGGCCTTGGCGCGGCGCGCGCGGGCCTGCAGCCAGGCAAGGCCGCCGAACAGCATGATGCAGCCGGCGAGGAGGCCGAGCCCCGGCGCCGCGAAGGTGGTGGTGCCGAAGAAGCGCGTCGGGATGGCGTTCTGGATCGCCGGCGTGCCAGGGAAGGCGGTCATGGTGAAGGTGAAGCTGCCCAGCGCGATGGCGCCGGCGATCAGGCGCTTCGGCACCCCCGCCTCGCGGAACAGTGCGGCGGCGATCGGGTAGATCGCGAAGGCCACGACGAACAGCGAAACGCCGCCATAGGTCAGCACGCCGCAGGCCAGCGTCACCGCCGCGATGGCGTGGCGGGCACCGAGCCGCTGCACGATGGTATGCGCGATCGTGGTGGAGGAGCCGCTATCGGCCATCAGCTTCCCGAAGATCGCGCCCAGCATGAAGATCGGGAAGAACAGCACGACATACTTGCCGAGGCTGCTCATGAAGATCTGGGTATAGGTGGCGAGCAGGGGGCCGCCCTGCGCCAGCAGCACGGCGAAGGCAGCCATGATCGGCGCCAGCACGAGGACGTTCCAGCCGCGATAGGCGAAGAACATCAGCCCCGCGAGCGAGAGGACGATGGCAATAGTGCCCAGCAAGGGATGCTCCTTGTCGTTGTAAGGGGTAGGCCGAGCCAGACCCGCCCCGGCCGGCGCGTCGGGGCGGGGGCTGTCAGCAGAGGAGAAGAGGGGAGGAGGGTGCCCGCTCCGGGCAGAGGCCGGCCGGAGCGGGTGCGCCGTCAGCCCGGCTGGTCGCGCAGGTGCTTCACCAGCGCCATCAGCCGCCGGTTGCGCCAGTCGGTCCGTGCCTCGAGCCGGTCGGCGGGCAGCGCCTCGCGGCGCTCCTTCTCGGCGCGGGCGATGGCCTCGGCCGACCAGGGCTGCGGATCTTTCCGGGACAGCGCGATATTGTGGTAGAGCGGCGCCAGCCGGGCCGAGTAGTCGGCGATGCCGCCCGGCGCGTTCAGGTCGATGGTCTCGAAGGGCCCCATGAAGGCCCAGCGCAGGCCGAGCCCGTGCGAGACGGTGCGGTC
>Ga0182749_1003190_pt1 | contig 11352 bp, 10 predicted proteins | sample eDN3rd37CKraftMG_FD_128875 | JGI IMG/M metagenome (GOLD analysis project Ga0182749, IMG submission 128875) | Enriched Miracle-Growth compost microbial communities from Emeryville, California, USA - eDNA 3rd pass 37_C Kraft MG (version 2) (version 2) ...
GCAAGGGCGTGTGCGCCTGGTGCGAGGACATCGTCGAGACGAACGACGTCTCGCTGTACGCCGCACGCCGCGCCGGCGCCGCCGGGCGGCGCGGCGACACCATCGGCACGCTGATCTGCACGGACTTCCGCTGCTCGCGCAACGTGCGGCGCACGCCCACGCGCGCCGAGGCCGGGTCGGACGTCGAGTCGGTGCGTGAGGAGATCGTCGCGCGGCGGGTCGCCGGCCTGCGCGAGCGGTCCGCGCGGTTCGTCGAGGAGATCCTGCGGACCAGGTGAGATGAGCACGCGGCGCGTCACGCGGGCGCGTCGAGCACAGCGAGGCTTCGCCGCGGGGTGGCGGACCCGGCTAGCGTGTCTCTCATGAGCGAGCTGCTGACCGCCCTCGGCATCACGCTGCCCGCCCTGCAGATCGGTGGCGGGCTCGTGGTCGCCCACTCGGGCTTCGGCATGATCACCGCCCGCCAGGGACTGTCGAAGCCCGAGGCCGATCATGCCGCCACCAAGCAGGACGTGTCCTTCTCCCCGATGGCACTGCCCCTGATCGCCGGTCCCGGGGCGATCGGGGTGGTCATCGCCCTCGCGGCCCGCAACCCCGGAGTCGCACCACGCGTGGGCTACGTGCTGGCCGTCCTGCTGATCGCGCTGCTCGTGGCCGTCGTGCTGCGGTGGGGCACGCCGCTCGTGGACCGGCTCGGTCCGACGGGCATCGGCGCGCTCACGCGCGTGATGGGCTTCCTGATCCTCGTGATCGGCGTCGAGCTCGCCATCCACGGCGTGCAGGGGGTGGCCTGGTAGCCCGAGGTCAACGCCGGCGTTGTGCGCCTCGCGCACCTGTGTAACGATAAACAGGTGACTCCGCCGCCCGCCTCGACCTCCACCCCCACCGTCGAGCGGTCGTCGTTCCCCACGGTCGTCGTCGTGCTGCTCAGCGTCGCCACCTTCGTCGCGATGACCTCGGAGACGCTGCCGGTCGGGCTGATCCAGGCGATCTCCCGTGGCCTGGCCGTGCCGATCGATCATGTGGGGCTGCTGGTGACGGTGTACGGCGGCGTGGTCGCCGTCGGGGCGATCCCGCTCACCGCGCTGGTCTCCCGTTGGCCGCACGAGCGCGCGATGCCGGTCGTCATGGTCGTCTTCGCGGCGAGCTGCCTGGTCGCGGGCCTGAGCACCGACCTCGCGACGGCGCTGGTCGCCCGCGTGGTCGGGGGCACGGCGCACGCGGTCTTCTTCTCGATCGCCTTCGCGACGATGGTGGTGCGCACCGCGCCGCACCGCCGGGGCCGGGCCGCGACCGCGCTGGGCGGCGGCAACGCCCTCGCGCTCGTCCTCGGCATCCCTGCGGCGACGGCGTTGGGCACGAGCACGAGCTGGCGCGTCCCGTTCCTCGTCTCGTCGGGGTGCTTCCTGGTGCTCGCCGTGCTCACGCACGTCGTGCTGCGCGGCTACCCGGCCGTTCACCACACCGGCGCGACGAGTGCCCGCGCCGTGGTGCGAGCGGCGTTCAGCCGCCCGATGCTCAAGATCGCCCTCGCCCTCGTGCTGACGATGACGGCGCACTTCGCGACCTACACCTACATCAGCCCGGTGATCGTCCACGCCGGGATCTGGGAGTCCGCGGTCGCCATGGTGCTGCTCGCCTACGGGGTGGTGGGTGCCGCGAGCCTGTTCGGCACCGCGGTCGTGGCCGACCGGGCCCCGTCCGCCGGGCTGCGCGGCACGATCGCCCTCACCCTGCTGTGCCTGGTCGGGCTGTGGTTCGCCCAGGGGTCCGCGCTCGGCGCCGTGGTCGCGGTGGCCGTGTGGGGCGCGGCCTTCGGTGCGGCTCCCGCGCTCTGGCAGCTGGTCGCGCTGCACGCGGCACCCCACGAGCCCGGCGCAGGCCCCGCCGTCGTCAATGCCTCGTTCAACGTCGGCATCGCGCTGGGCGCGTGGGGCGGAGGCATGGTGATCGAGCAGCGCGGGCCCGGCACGCTCGTGCTCGGCAGCACCCTGATCGCCGCGGTGGCGCTCGGTGTCGTGCTGCTGCCACGATGGTTCCCGCGGGACGTGACCACGGTCCTCGCCACCGAGCGCTCCCCCCAGGAGCGCAGCCCGAGGGAGCACAGCCTGCCGTGAGCGCGAGCACCGACGAGGCCCGCCGTCCCGCGACGATGCGCGACGTCGCAGCCCGCGCCGGCGTCTCGGTGATGACCGTCTCCTACGCCTTCAACCGGCCCGAACGGGTCGCGGACCGCACGCGCCGCCGGGTGCTCGACGCGGCGGCCGAGGTCGGCTTCACCCACGCCGACCCCACCGCACGCTCGCTGCGCACGGGGCGCTACGGAGTCCTCGGCGTGATCCTCGGCGAGCACCTGACCTACGGCTTCGAGGACCCGCAGGCGGCGTCCTTCCTGGCGGGCGTCGCGGAGACGTGCGCTGCGCACGGCCTGGGCATGACGATCATGCCCGTCGGCGGCGACCTGGGCGCGGGGGTCATCGCGCGGCTGCAGGTGGACGGCATCATCGCGTGGACGCTGGCCGACGACGACCCGGTGATCGCCTCGCTGCGCGAGGTGCCCGTGCCGGTGATCATGCAGAGCGGCAACCCCGGCGTGGGCGTCGCCGGCATCGCGATCGACGACGAGCGGTCGGCCGCCGCGATCGGTGCGCACATGCTGCGCAGCGCACGCCGCCCTGCCGTGCTCTCGCTGCCCCGCACCCACGCGCGGACCGAGGAGGTCGTGCTGGGGCCGGACCCGGCCTCGTGCACCTTCCCGGTGACACGTCACCGCCTACGCGGTCTGCGCGAGGCGGCGGCCGACGTCGGCCTGGACTGGTCCCGCGTGCCGGTCGCGTTCATGGAGCGCAACAGCGCGCAGCGGTCGCGGGGCATGGCCGAGCGCCTCCTCGCCGAGCACTCCCCCGACGTGATCCTGTGCATGGGCGACCAGTCGGCCCTCACCGTGAGCGCCTTGGTCGCCGAGACGGCAGCGGCGGCGACTGCGGCGGGGGTGACGGCGGGAGCCCACGTCCGTGTCTCGGGGTGGGACGCCGACCCGGTCGCGGTGGCCTCCGGAATCCCGACCGTGCGCCAGGACCTGCGCGGGCAGGGGGCGCTCGCCGCACGGTGGGTGCTCGACCCCGAGCAGGACCATGCGGTGACGTTCCTCGAGGCGCCGTGGGAGCTCGTGGTCTGAGACCGCGTGGCAGGCCGTCACAGGTGGCGCGGCGAGCCATTCGTCGAAGGTCTGGTGCCCCAGCCGCGCCCCGGGCCCCGGCAGCAGCGAGCCGTCCCGCATCCCCCGGCCCCCTCCTGGGCGGTGACGATCTCCTCCTGGAGCGCCTTGCTGGCGTAGTAGCCCACGGGCACCCGCGCTGCCCCGACGATGGACACCGCCACGTGGTGCGGCACCCCGGCCTCGCGCTCCGCCGCGAGCAGGGTCCGCGTGACGTTGCCGAAGAACGCCCGGGAGGCCCCGCTCGACAGCACGTTCGTGCCCGAGACGTCGATCACCGCGTCCGCGCCCTCCAGACGTGCCGGGAGCGTCCTCGCCGCGTCCGGTGCCGTGAGGTCCGTCCCCGTGCTGCGGCTCAGCGGCACCGCCTCGTGGCCCGCCTCCTCCAGCTGTGCCACCACGTGCCGGCCCAGCGCGCCGGTCGCACCCGCTACCGCGATCCTCATCGTTCCTCCTCGGCCGCCCGCCTGTCAGGGCCGCAGCAGCACCTTGATCGCGCGGCGCTCGTCCATCGCGCGGTAGCCCTCGGCAACGTCGGACAGCGGCAGGGTGAGATCGAAGACCTTCCCGGGGTCGATCTCGCGGCGCCAGATCCGGTCGATGAGATCGGGCAGGAACCGGCGCACCGGGGCGGGGCCGCCGAGCAGGTGCACCTCGGCCTGGAAGAGCTCGGCGCCGGGCAGCTCGACGTCGTGCGAGACGCCCACGAACCCGACGTGACCGCCAGGCCTGGTGGAGCGGATCGCCTGCATCATCGACTCCTGGGTGCCGACCGCCTCGATGACGCTGTGGGCGCCGTACCCGTTCGTCAGCTCCTTGACCCGTGCCGCCCCCGCGTCGCCGCGCTCGGTGACGATGTCGGTGGCCCCGAACTCGAGGGCGAGCCGCTGACGCGGCTCGTGGCGGCTCAGGGCGATGATGCGCTCAGCGCCGAGCTGCTTGGCCGCGAGCACGCCCAGCAGCCCGACCGCGCCGTCGCCCACGACCGCGACCGTCCTGCCCGGCCCCGCGTCGGCTGCGACCGCGGCGAACCAGCCGGTGCCCAGCACGTCGGAGGCCGCGAGCAGGGACGGGACCAGGTCGTCGTCGGGCATGCCCGGGGTGGCGACCAGGGTGCCGTCGGCGAGCGGCACGCGCAGCAGCTCGGCCTGGGCGCCGAACGCCCCCATCGGGCGGACGTCGGCGCACCGGGACTGGTAGCCGGCCTGGCAGATCTCGCACGTGTTGTCCGACGCCATGAACGAGCCGACGACGTGGTCCCCGACCTTCACCTGCCGCACGGCGTCGCCGACCTGCTCGACGACGCCGACGTACTCGTGGCCCATCGGCCTCGGGCGGTCGACCCGGTTCAGCCCGCGGTAGTCCCACAGGTCCGAGCCGCACACGCAGGTGGCGGTCAGCCGGACGACGGCGTCGGTGGGCTCCTCGATCCTGGGGTCCTCGCGCTGCTCGTAGCGCACGTCTCCCGGCGCGTGGATGGCGGCTCCGTGCATGTCTGGGTCCTCCTGCTCTCGGCGTGGGCCGCCGGCCGCTCTGTCGGCCGGCTCCCTCTGCCCATCCTCCACCCGGGCCGCGAGCACCGCGCACGCGTCGCGGCCCGGCCGGCTACCAGCTGCGCAGCACCGCCGCCTTGTGCCCGGCCACGAGGGTCGCCGGGGGCACGTCCTCGGCCACGACCGCCCCGGCGGCGACCACCGAGTCCCGTCCGATCGTGACGCCCGGCAGGATCGTCGCCCCCGCGCCGACCCACACGTTCTCCTCGAGCACGATGGGCGCCATCGTGAGCTCGACCTTCCGCTCCGCGGGCGGCACGGGGTGGCCCATGGTGATGAAGGTCGCGCGCGGGCCGATCATGACCCGCTCGCCGAGCGTGATGCCGGCATAGTCCAGGAAGGTGCAGTTCTGGTTGATGAAGACCCGGTCGGACAGGTGCAGGTTCAGCCCGTGATCGGTGAAGAAGGGCGGGTAGACGGTGACTCCCGCGGAGAGCGGCCGTCCCAGGATCTGCGCCAGGAGCGCGCGCCTGCCCTCCTCGTCGTCGAAGGGCAGCGCGTTGAGCCGCGAGGTGAGGGCCGTGACCTCCAGGACGCGCTGCGACATCGCCTGGAACTGCGCGGAGCGGATGGGCATGCGGGACTCGGGGGTCATGGGCGTCAGGGTAGCGCGGACGGCGCGAGGACCGGGGTGCTTCAATGTCCACAGGACGAGAGAGGGGGGCGCGACGTGCCGGAGGGGTCTGCCGTGGGCGATCACGTGACGTGGAGCTCCGAGGCGCTGCGACGCGTCGATGAGTGAGCCGTTCTTCACCGTCGGTCATTCCGATCGCACGTCGGCCGGCCTCATCGAGCTGCTCCAGGAGTCACGGGTCGAGCGCGTCGTCGATGTCCGCAGGCTGCCCGGCTCTCGCAGGTTCCCGCAGTTCGACGAGGACACGCTCCGCGAGACGCTGGCGGCCGTGGGGATCGAGCTCCGCCGCGCTCCCGGCCTGACGGGACGGCGGCCGGTGAGCAAGGACGTGCCCTTCGCGGTGAACGCCTGGTGGCAGAACCGCAGCTTCCATAACTATGCGGACCACGCGCTCTCCGACGAGTTCCAGGACGCCCTGGCCGGGCTGCGCGAGGAGGGCAGTACGGTCCGCTCCGCGATGATGTGCTCGGAGGCGGTCTGGTGGCGCTGCCACCGCCGGATCATCACCGACCACCTGCTCGCTCGCGGCGAGGAGGTCCGCCACATCCTCGGCGCGGATCACGTCGACGCCGCCACTCTGAGTCTCGGCGCGGTCGTCGGCCCCGACGGGACCGTCCCCTACCCCGCGTCGACGAGCCCCGCACCGGGCGGGGACTCACGGTAGGCGCGCCCGAGGCCACGGCGATGCCGGTGCTATAGTCCATGTGGACTAGTAGAGACGGACCATCCGATGCACCCCACTCCGGAGCGCGTGGCGCCCGCAGCCACCGCTCCCCTCAGGCTCACGCCGCTCGGGGTGACGGTGCTCGCGCTGCTGCGCGAGGGCGACATGCACCCCTACGAGATGCTGCGCCTGCTCCAGCAGCGGCACCGCGACCGGATCATCCCCGTCACCAAGGGGACGCTGTACCACACGGTCGCGCGCCTGGAGCGCCAGCGGCTCATCGCCGAGGCCGGCACCGACCGTGAGGGCAACCGGCCCGAGCGCACGAGCTACACGCTGCTCGAGAGCGGACAGGCCGCGGTCATCGAGTGGGTGCGCAGCGAGCTGCCGCGCGTCGATCCCGCGGCCCACTTCCGCCTCGCGCTCGTCGAGGCCCACAACCTGCCCCGGGCCGAGGCCCTCGCACTGCTCGGCGAGCGCCGCGCGGCGCTCGCGGCCGAGCACGAGGAGCATCGCTCGGGCGTGGCCAAGGCCCGCGGCAACGCCGTACCCGAGCAGTTCCTCATCGAGGCCGAGCGTCAGACCGAGCTGCTCTCGGCCGAGATCGACTGGCTCGACCGCACCGTCGCCCGATTCTCCACGACCGATCATCCCTGGGCCGGAGACGAGCCCTCCGCCCTCGACGCCCGTCGCGCCCCACGAAAGGGAGCCTCCCAGTGAACCAGCCCACCAAGCCGCACAGCCCGTGGCCCGCCCTCTGGGCGATGGTCATCGGCTTCTTCATGATCCTCGTCGACACCACGATCGTGTCGGTCGCCAACCCGGCGATCAAGGCCGCCCTCGACCCGCACACCAACAACCTCGACAACGTCGTGTGGGTCACGAGCGCCTACCTGCTGACCTACGCCGTGCCGCTGCTGGTCACCGGACGGCTCGGTGACCGGTTCGGACCGCGCAACATCTACCTGATCGGCCTCGCAGTCTTCACGATCTCCTCCCTGGGCTGCGGGCTGTCGACCTCGCTCGGGACCCTCGTCGCGATGCGGGCCGTGCAGGGCCTGGGCGCCGCGCTCATGACCCCCCAGACCATGGCCGTGATCACGCGCACCTTCCCGCCGACCCAGCGCGGTGCCGCCATGGGTCTGTGGGGCGCCACGGCCGGCGTCGCGACGCTCGTCGGGCCGCTCGCCGGCGGCCTGCTCGTGGACGGGCTCGGCTGGGAGTGGATCTTCTTCATCAACGTGCCGGTCGGTGTGATCGGCTTCATCCTGGCCTGGGTCCTCGTGCCGCACCTCGAGACCCACCCGCACCGCTTCGACGCACTGGGGGTCGTGCTCAGCGCCGCCGCCCTGTTCCTCATCGTGTTCGGTCTGCAGGAGGGCGAGAAGTACCACTGGGGCACGATCACCGGCCCGGTCTCGGTGTGGTCGCTCATCATCGCGGGCGTCGTGGTGCTCGGGCTCTTCGTCTGGCAGCAGGCGAAGACCCGCAGCGAACCGCTCGTGCCGCTGGACCTCTTCCGCGACCGCAACTTCTCCGTCGCGAACCTCGGCATCACGACCGTCGGCTTCACGGTGACGAGCATGACACTGCCGCTGATGTTCTTCATCCAGCTCGCGCGAGGGCTGACCCCCACCCAGTCCGCGCTGCTCATGGTGCCGATGGCGGTGATCTCCGGGGTGCTCGCACCGCTGGCCGGGCGCATCCTCGACCGCGTCGACCCGCGCACCATGCTCGTGCCCGGCCTGCTCCTCGTCGTGGTCTCGCTGCTGTGGTACGCGGCGCTCATGAATGCCGACACGCCCATCTGGATGTACCTGCTCCCCTCGGCCGTCATGGGCATCGGCAACGCCGGCATGTGGGGACCGCTCGCCACCACCGCGACGCGCAACCTCGCCCCGCGCCAGGCGGGAGCAGGCTCCGGCATCTACAACACCACCCGGACGATCGGCTCGGTGCTCGGCTCGGCCGCGATCGCCGCGCTCATGCAGAACCGCCTCGAGGCGAACCTGCCCGGCGCGGGCGGCTCGACGAGCGACTTCGCGGCCGGACGGCTGCCCGACGCGCTCGTCGCCCCCTTCTCCACGGCGATGGCGCAGACGCTCCTGCTGCCCGCCGCCGTCATGGCCATCGGCGTCGTCACGGTGCTGTTCGTGCAGCGCCCGCACCACCTGACCGAGGCGGGCCGGGCCGAGAGCGAGCACTGAAAGGCTCCCCGCAACGCTCAGAGGCCCTCTTCCGCGACGGAAGAGGGCCTCTGGCCTGCGAAACGTGGAAGCTACGGAGCGTCACGGGAACAGACGGCCACGGGTTGAGAGGCGTCGGCGGAACCAAAGAGACGACCTCGGTCGGCGTGCCGGGCTACGTCTGCGGCTCGGCGGCACGCGCCGCGGCGCTCACGGCGAGGCCCGTCAGTCGTTCTTGGCCATCTGCGCTGCTCGCTGTTCGGCGTGGAACTCCCAAGGTTCTTGCGGAAGCACGTCGCCGGTTTCCAGCAGCGTCTTGAGGTTCGCGAGCACCGCGGGCCAGCCCTGACCGACGTCGCGCAGGTCGTCCAGGCTCGGCAGGGAGGTGTGGGCGACCGTCAGCTTGACGATATCGAGATAAGAATCGATGTCGAACGCCACGACGCCTGGCTCGAACGTTGGATCATCGAACCTCTGGGGGTCGTCGAAGCCGAACACCAGACGATGTGGCGGGTCGCTTTCGATGACCCGGCCGGAGGCATCCGCGATGCCGGAGCCGTCGGTTCGCACATGATCGACCCTGCTCCCGACCTGCCAGTCGGACACCTGCGCGTGACCCCAGAACCGGCTGGTCAGCTCCTGGTCGGTCAGCGCGTGCCACACCTGCTCAGGCGTGGCACGGATGTAGGTCGTGTACACATAGTCGGGCACAGCCCCGACGAGCTTGGTTCGGGTGTTCATCGTCTGTCCCTCTGCTCGGTGCTTGATGGCCGTGAGCGCGCTGAACCACGGCTCTTCGAACTTCCAGATCCAGCGGCGCTGGATCTCGTGGATGGGGACGGCGTTCAAGTAGTGCAGCTTTCGGCGCCCGTCTCGCACGGTGCTCACGAGGTTCGCTTCTTCCAGGATCGTCAGATGCTTGCTCACTGACTGGCGGCGCATCGTCAGGTGCTCGCATAGCTCGCCCAGGGTGAGCCCCGACCGCTCGTGGAGCATGTCGAGCAGCCGACGTCGACCAGGGTCGGCCAGCGCCCGGTACACGAGGTTGTCATCCACGCTCCTATTATGCAGCCTTAGGGCTGCATAATCCAGGACGTGCTGCCGGCCTGGACGGCGCCAAGCCGGCGGGACCTCGTCCGAGTCGGCCGAGCTGCGCGAGGCCCGCAAGCGGGTGCGTCTGCTCGAGCAGGAGAACGAGGTGTTGCGCCGGGCTGCGGCGTACTTCCCAGGCGCACCCGCCGGGAAAATGAGCTACCCGCAGGTACCGTGAGCTCGCCGGTGCGGCCTGAGACCACCTGTCACCTGTTCGCGCAGCGGTCCCAGCTTGGCGATGCGTTCGTCGCGCTTCCCGGCGGTGCAGGGACGCTGGAGGTGCATCCAAGTGGTCGCCGAACTGAGCCGAGTGCTCAAGCTCCGGACGAAAGCAGGTGGCCTGGATCGCTTCTGGCGGTAATTCTGTGCAGGTCCTGCTCTCGCCTACGAGCCGCGTCCTTCTCTGGCGGTCGGGTGAGAGCCCGAATATGGTGGGTGGCGGGAGGTGTATGCGAGGCGACGGACTCCGACCGGTGGGGGCCATGACGCGGCTCGTGGCCCTGCTGGCGTCTGCCCTTCTCGCTGCCACCGGTCTGACGCTCACGTCTACCCCCACTTCGGCCCCTGCGGCCGCAGCGGAGGCGGATCTGCTGGAATGCACTCCCGCGTCGCCGTACGTCTACAGTCTGCGCAGTCCCGACGGGCTGGTGGGTGGGCAGCGGGTGAACCGTGTGGAGCGAATCGATGTCACCACCGGCCAGGTCGAGGTCGTCGCGGACTTCTCGCCCGGGGTCGCGTCGGCGGAGAGCACGATCACGGAGCAGGTCAACGGGTTGGGCATCCGGCGGGATGAGCAGGGGCGGGGCCGGTGGCTGGTGTTCTCGACGAGCAACATCGGCAACGCGGCGAACCCGGATCAGCCGCCCCGCCCCCAAGACATCCGCAACGTCTACCAGTACGACCTTCTGACCGGGGAGCTGACAGCGACGCGCATCCCGGATTCGATCTGGGCGGCGGACTCGAACCACACCACCCGGCACGGTGCGATCGATCTGAGCACGGGCATCTACTACACGGCCACGCACCGCAACAACACGGACGAGTTCACCCTCATCGCCTACGACCTGACCAGCGGCGAGGTCTGGCTGGCGGGTCACCTGGAGACACCGGACGCGTCCGGGTCGAGCGGGGATATGGCGTTCGACTCGCTCGGGAACCTCTACTTCGTCGTCGGCGGACAGTCCTCGGCACGTCAGTTCACCGCCCCGGCCGGGTCGCTGCCGACGGCGCCGGGCCAGCAGGTCGAGCTGACGCTGACGGATACCGGCGGGGCGGCGACGGATGAGGCGGCACCGCAGCAGACCCCGCCGATCGCCCGGACGAACGGCGTCGGGGTCGCGTTCGGCCCGTACGGGTATCTGTATGAGACGTTCGCGTCGGGATTCCTCTACCGGGTCGACCCCTCCACAGGGAACATCGTCCCGGACAGTGAGGTGCGCCAGCAGGACGTCGCCCTCGCCGATCTGTCTCCGGCGCAGGCCGGGTCGACGGCGCGGGGCGGTGCGTCGACGGACCTGGCGACGTGCGCGTCGCCGTCGACGTTGGAGGTGCGGAAGTTCGTCAACCACCGCGACGAGCCCGGCGACCAGTTCACCATCGCTGCGGCCCGTGACGACGGCGTCGAAGTCGGTGTGCCGGTGACCACGACCGGCAGCGCGGACGGGTTGCAGGAGCAGGTGTTCGGGCCGGTGGGGATTCTCACCCAGCATGAGGACGGGACGACGCCGTGGGCGCACACGATCACGGAGGTCGGCGCCGGTGCCACGGATCTCGCCCCGTACGACAGCAGCTACCGGTGCGTGGATCGCAACGACCCGTCCTGGGGGCCGTACGAGGGCGCGATCGACGGCGACGATGAGAGGTCGTTCACGATTCCGACACCGCCGCGCGAGGGGGCGGGCGGGAGCCGGGCGATCGTGTGCATTTGCGACCGGCCGGTCGGCATAACCGGAAAGGTGGATCATCGAAAGAAGCTCGTCCACGCGCTTCTTCTGCTCGTCCTTGCC
>Ga0182749_1003191_pt1 | contig 11352 bp, 9 predicted proteins | sample eDN3rd37CKraftMG_FD_128875 | JGI IMG/M metagenome (GOLD analysis project Ga0182749, IMG submission 128875) | Enriched Miracle-Growth compost microbial communities from Emeryville, California, USA - eDNA 3rd pass 37_C Kraft MG (version 2) (version 2) ...
CGAATGCGCCGCTCTACCGACTGAGCTACTGCGGCTTCCGGGCGCTTCCTTGCCCCAAATGACGCCCGTTTGCAAGCCTCATGCCGCCGCAAACCACAACCCATGCGCTTCACACACGCTCCATAAGCCCCGCGCGGCCCCAGAAGGCCGGATCACGACGTCGTAGGCGCGCCCGCGACACGCGCCCGGCGCCCCGTGCGTTGGCGCAGAATCGCGCCCGCACGCGTCGTGGCCCGCGCCACACGGCGGCGGGCCGGACGCGGTTTTGCGACGTGAAAAAAATCAGGCGGCGCCATGCCTCTTCGCTCGCGCCCTTGCCGAAAGCGCCCATATGTTGCCTGATCGTCGCCGCCGCCGCATGACCGCGAAATGACGCCGCCGGTTTTGCGGCCATGTACAACAAGAGTGCTGGAACAGCAGGAAGGCCAATCCATGCAGGGCTTGCTCAGGCTGCAACTTCTCGGCCGCTACGCCGTTTTCGTCTGTTGCATTGTTCTGATGATTCTGTGCGGCCTGTTCGCCGACCACCTGTTGTTCGGCCGGTTTTGGGCCTGGCTGTTCGCGGCGCTGACGCTGATCGGGATTTATGACCTGTTGCAAACCCGGCACGCCATCACCCGCAACTATCCGGTGATTGGCCACATGCGCTTCATGTTCGAGGCCGTGCGCCCCGAGATGCGCCAGTACTTCTTTGAAACCGACGCGGAAAGCCTGCCATTCTCGCGGGCGCAACGCTCGCTGGTCTACCAGCGCGCCAAGGCGGAGCCGGACCAGCGCCCCTTCGGCACCACGCTAGACACCTATGCGGACCGTTATGAGTTCATGGGCCACTCCATCCGCACGGCTCCGCTGGCGGACCCGAAAACCTTTCGCATCACCATCGGCAACAGCCAGTGCGGCCAGCCCTATTCGGGTTCGGTGCTCAACATTTCGGCCATGAGCTTCGGCGCCATCAGCGCCAACGCCATCATGGCGCTGAACCGTGGCGCGAAACTCGGCCAGTTCTGCCAGGACACCGGCGAGGGCAGCGTTAGCCCCTATCACCTGCGCCACGGCGGCGATCTCGTCTGGCAGATCGCCAGCGGCTATTTCGGCTGCCGTAACCCGGACGGCTCCTTCTCGCCGGAAAAATTCGCCGCCCGCGCCGCCGATCCGCGTATCCGCATGATCGAGATCAAGGTCAGCCAGGGCGCCAAGCCTGGCCACGGCGGCATTCTGCCAGCCAGCAAGATCACGCCCGAGATCGCCGAGACCCGCGGCATTCCCCTGGGCCACGACTGCGTCTCGCCGCCCTCCCACAGCCGCTTCCACACGCCGCTGGAGATGATGGCTTTCGTCAAGGAGTTGCGCGAGCTGTCCGGCGGCAAACCGGTAGGCTTCAAGCTGGCGATCGGCCAGCCCTGGGAGTTCATGGCCATCGTCAAGGCGATGCTGGAGACGGGGATCGTTCCGGATTTCGTCGTGGTTGACGGCTCCGAGGGCGGCACGGGCTCGGCGCCGGTCGAGTTCACCGACAACATGGGCGTGCCGCTGCGCGAGGCGCTGCTGTTTGTTCACAACACCCTGGTTGGCGCCGGCCTGCGCGACCAGATCCGCGTCGGCGCCGCCGGCAAGATCATCTCGGCGTTCGACATGGCCTGCGCCATGGCGCTGGGCGCCGACTGGGTCAACAGCGCCCGTGGCTTCATGTTCGCCGTCGGCTGCATCCAGTCGCGCAGTTGCCACACCAATCACTGCCCGACCGGCGTCGCCACCCAGGACCCCTTGCGCCAGCGCGCCGTCGTGGTGACCGACAAGGCCGAACGCGTCGCCAATTTCCATCGCAGCACCCTGCACGCCCTGGCGGAACTGCTGGCGGCCGCCGGCCTGCGTCACCCATCGGAAATCGCGCCGCACCATATCGCGCGCCGGGTCAATTCAACGGAAATCCGGCTGTTTTCGCACCTCTTCCCGTTCCTGGAGCCTGGCGAACTCCTCGAAGGTCGCGGCGAGCATCCCTTTTACGCCGACGCCTGGCGCATCGCCCGCGCCGACAGCTTCGCCCCGGCCGACGCCCCGCGCACCGATATCCGCGCCAGGGCGGCCTGAGGCCCAGAGCCGGACGCCCGGAGCTGGGAGCGGCGGCGGGCGGGACGCGTGCGCCCGGAGCTGGGAGCGGCGGCGGGCGGGACGCGTGCGCCCCGCCTGATCCAGGCTGGTCAGAGATTGATGCGCCGGGAAACCTGCGGCGACCCTTCATCGTCGTCAGCGACCGGGCCCGGATCATCCGGCGCATGCGCCATCGGGAAGATCACCTCCGACGGCGGCCACGATGCGACCACGCGCGGCCTGGGGGACGCTTCCCCCGCCCCGCCTGTCGCCACATCACCCGCCGCGCCGGCAGCCGCCGCCGGACCAGCGGCGGCCTGTTGCGTGGTTCCTGCGCCTGCCGGCGGCTGCGGAGCGGCGGCTCCTGATGGCCCGCGCGCTTCAGTTGCGCGCTCCGGCGGCGGCGCAGCGGCCGCCATGGCGGCCGGCGACGGCTTGCCGGCTGTCGCCGCGACCGACGCCTCGATCAGCCGGCCTGCGGACGGAGCCGGCGCACCGGCCGCATCCTCCAGCCCGGGCAGATCGCCGGCCGCCATCGTCTCGTCGCCATCGGCGATCACGTCCTCCGATGTCCAGGCGGTGGGGTGGGCGCCCAGCAGTTCGGTCGGCGCCGCCCACACGAAGGCGTCGAGCCGGCCGCTAACCGGCGAGATCGGCTCCCAATGGTCGGACACGACGCCATCGGCGATCCATGCCGGATCACGCGGCGCCCGCGACGCCCGCGCCAGCCATTCGCGCACCGCGCCAGCGCCTGCCGGGCCGTGTTCCGCGATTTCCGCCATCATCAGGCAGACCCGCGCCGGCGGCCGGTCCTTCAGCAACGGCTCCAGCGCCGCCCGCGCCCGGTCGTATTCGCGGGCGTCGATGGCGGTCCGCGCCACGATGATGCGCGCTTCCTCGTGACCAGGCGTCAGCCGTTGCAGGTTGCGGGCCCGGTCGAGCCGGTCCAGCGCCGAATCGCCTGGCCGCATGTCGATGTAGGCGGCGGCGATCTCGGGATGCTGCGCCTGCTTCCAGCCAGCCTCCAGCACCCGCGACGCCTTGCGCAGGGCGCCCTGGCGCGACAGCAGCCGCCCGTACAGCGCCACCGCCGGAACCAGGTCCGGCGCCAGCTTCGTCGCCTGGCGCGCCGCCTCCAGCGCGCCGTCGGGATCGGTATCGGCGCTGTCCAGCGCATCAGCCGTCAGCAGCACCGCCCGCTGGCGACGGGCGAGGTCCCTGTCCATGCGGCCGGTGGCGAGGCGGCGCTCAAGCATGCCCAGCGCGTCGCGCCAGCGCCGCTGCGCCCCCAGATGCTCCAGCATGGCCTCATTGGCCCAACCCACCGCGGGATCGAGCTGCGCCGCCTTGCCGGCGAAGGCGAAAGCGTTGGCAAGGTCGCCCTTGCGCCGCGCCTCCACATACAGGCCGCGCAGTCCAAGCACCCGGGTTTCCGGCTGCTCCAGCATGGCGTTGAAGGCGGCCTCCGCCGTCTTGCGGTCACCGGCAAGCTGCGCGGCCTGCGCGCGCAGCAGCAGCGTCATCGGCTCCCGCCCGAGCAGTTTTCCCGCTTCCAGCGCGTAGCGGCGCGCCATGGCGGCGTCGCCAGAGCCAACGGCGATCATGCCGCGCGACAGGGCGGTGAAGCCACGCGCCCGCCGCCGCCCGCTGGTCGCGGCCCCCACCAGGTCCGGCGTGCGCAAAATCATCCGCAACACGGACCATGCCAGCAGCGCCGCCACGACGACCGCCAGCACCAGCAGCACCGCCACCGCCACCGACGTTTCGATGTGATAGCCCTGCCAGACCACGGCCACGTCGCCGGGCCGGTCCGCCAGCCAGGCGGCGCCGGTGGCGAGCACGGCGATGATGACGATGTACCAGAGGATGCGAATCATGGCCGCGCCCCCTGCCCGGCCCTGGGGCCAGCCTCGGGTTTGTCCGTTTCTGGCCGGGCGAGCGCCGCCAGCGCCGCGTCGAGGGCGCCGCGCGCCGCCCCCTCGGCAGCGACCCGCGCGGTGAGCGCCGCGCCAAAGTCCGGCGCCGCATCGCGCAGGGGCTGCGGCAATGCCCGCCAGGCGGCTTCGGCTCCGGCGAGGTCACCGGCGGCAAGCAGGTCGGAGACCCGGTCCACCGATCCTTCGGCGGCGGCGATGGGCCGCCCCTCCTGATCAATCGGCCGCACCCGCACCAGGCGCGATGCGCTGGCGGTGAGCCGGTCCAGCACGCCTTCGTTCTGGTGCTGCAGGGCCGCGAGCCGGTCACGCACGGCGGCGAAATCATGTTGCAGCCTGGCTGTGGTGGCGACGCCGCCCGCCTCCACGCCCATCAGCGGCGTGGCGGCGCCCTGGCCGCCGGCGGCCGCCAGGTTCGCCACATCGCGCGGCAGTGGTCGGCCGTTACGAATCGCCGCCAGCGCGTCCGCCGCCGCCACGGCCTGGACCAGCGCCTTAACGCGTGGATCCTCGCCCCCGTCCGCAACCTGCCGCGCCAGATCGTTCAACCGCGCGTCAAGACCGCTGACGCGTCCGTCCGCCTGCTCGGCCAGACGCGTCGCGTTCTGCGCCGCTGCCTGCGCGGCCGCCGGATCGCGTTTTTGCACGGCCTCGTCCAGCGCCCGGACCTGGCCGCTCACGTCGTCGAGTTTCGTATTTGCCTCCCGGGCCGCCTGCTCGGCGCCGCCGAGGCGGCTTTCCAGCGCCGCGATCTGCGCTGTCAGCGCCGTATTATCCGCGGCGTCGTTCGCCGCCTGGGCATCGCCAGGGCCGGCCGGCCGCGCCGCCAGGGCGCGGATGTCAGCGCCGGTCCGCTCGCCCAGGGCCGCAAGCTGCTGGTTGAGGGCGGTCAGCCTGTCGGCCAGGGCCGCCACATCGGTTTTCGGCGCCATCGCCGCCATGCGGACCGACAATTCCTGCTCCACAGCCGAAATCCGCTGCTCGATGGAGCCATCCTGCTGGATCGTCGCAATGGAGCCGGGATGGATCACCGAAACGACCCAGGCCCCGGCGACGCCGGCGGCGGCGCCAATCACCGCCGCCAGCACTCCGCCAGCAAAGCCAAGCCCGGCCCTGGGCGAAGCTGGCGGCGAGGCGGACGGTGACGAAGCAGACGGCGGCGCCGACGCCCCGGCGGGCGGGCGCCGCGCCGCCTGGTCGGCGCCGCGACCCGCCGCATCGCCCGGCTTTCCTGATCCGCCAGCGGCGCCCGCTTCCGCCCGCCCGGCCGACGCCATGTCCGCGCCGGCCCGCGTCGTGGTCCCGGGGGAGTTCGCCGCGCCGGACGGCGCGGGGGCGGCGGCGGTCGCGGATGGGGCGGACGTCGTGGAAACGGTTTTCGGACCCGTCGCCGATGCTGGACCGGAAGCGGTCGCCGCGCCGGCTGATCCGGCGGCCGCCGTGTCCGCCGCCGGCGGCTGGCCGGAGGCTGGCGTCGACGGGGCCGCGGGCGAGGCGGCGCCGCCAGGCTCGACGATCGAGGACGCCGTCGCCTTCAGGTCGATGGTGGTGGGCTGGCGCAATGATTTGCCGGCCGTGGACCTGCCCTCGCTTCCTGTTGAGCCGCCAGCGGCGCCGCCGGCGCCAGGGGAGCCTTTTCCAGTCGAAGAGCTGTCCGTCATCGTCCGTCGTTCTCCGTGAAAAAATTGTCTCAAACTTGCCTGGAAAGCTGTCCGCCGGCGTTACCTGACCGCCTCCAGCTCCTCCAGCGCCGCCATCACGCCATCTTCGTCCGGATGGCGCGCCGTCACGATGCGGCCGACGCCAGCGTGCCGCAGCACCGCCGCGGCGTCATCGGAGATGGCGACATGGGCGATGGCGCCCACCGCCTCGCGCACGCCGGCCTGTTCGGCAAGCGCCATGAAAACCCCGGCGCTGCGCGGCGAATAATGCAGCGCGCAATCAATCCGCCCGTCGGCAAGGGCGCGCGCCGCGCCGGGCGGCAGCGCGTCGACGGCGTCAGCATGATAGCAAACCCAGATCACCGGGTCGTGGCCGGCGTGGCGCAGCAGATCGGCCAGGTCTTCCTTGCGCTCGCGGCCCACGGCCATCAGCAGGCGGCGCTCCGGCGCCAGGGTTTCGCGCGCCATGTCCGCCAGATCGAGCCGGTCGCCGGCGGCGGACATCACATGCAGGAAGCCGGCGCGACGGGCGTCTTCCGCCGTGCGGTCGCCCACCGCGAGAACCGGCAGATGCACGGGCGGCTCGGGAAACGCCAGCAGGGCGCCAGGGCTGGTGAGAATGATGGCGTCGAACACGCCATGCGGCATCGGCTCGCCGCTGGGAACGATCGTCAGCACCGGGGCGCGGACCACGTCATGCCCCATCGCGCGCAGGCGTTGCTCGGTCTGGCCGGCGCGTGATCCTGGACGCGTGACGAGTATCCGCATGGGCCTCTCCCGATCCGCCGCGACCTTCGCCAGAGGTCCCGCATTCGCGTACAACCGGCGCCGGCCGCATTCCCGGAAGGCATTGTGAACCGGTTCCCGGCAAAAGGCGACTGCGACCCGTGAATTCAACCGGCCAGTTACCGGCTCAGTTCCGGTCGCCCTGATGCTTCAACAACGCCGGGTTGGCGCGGGCCTGGATATCGCGGCCGGCGTCGTCGCCAAGCGCCCGGGCGTCGCTGACCGGTCCCTCGCGCACCGTCTCCACCCATTCGGAGCCATCGAGCGCCAGCAGCAGGCCGCGCAGCAGCAGCCGGCCGTTCCGCACCTGGGCGAGGCCGGCGATCGGCGTGCGGCACGAACCGTCGAGCACCGTCAGGAAGGCGCGCTCTGCGGCCAGCGCATGGCCGGTGTCGGGGCAGATGATGCGGTCCAGCGCCGCAAGCACCGGCGCATCGCCGGTGCGCGCGGTGATGGCGATGGCTCCCTGACCGACAGCCGGCAACATCTCGTCCAGCTCAAGAATGGTGGCGGAAGGATCGGCCACGCCCAGCCGCCGCAACCCCGCCGAAGCCAGCAGGGTGGCGTCGAAACGGCCCTCATGCAGGCGGGCGAGACGGGTCTGCACATTGCCGCGCAACAGGCCCGTGGTCACGTCCGGGCGCAGGCGCCGCACCTGGGCGGCGCGGCGCAGCGAGGCCGTGCCCACCACGGCGCCAGGCCGCAGATCGGCCAGCCCGCGCGCGTTCGGCGCGATGAGCACGTCGCGCACGTCCTCGCGCTCCAGATAGCCGGCGATCGTCAGGTCGTCGGGCAGCCAGGTCGGCAGGTCCTTGGCCGAATGCACCGCCAGATCGATGGCTCCGGCCTGCAGGGCCGAATCCAGCTCCTTGGTGAACAGTCCCTTGCCCCCCGCCTCGGACAGGGCGCGGTCCTGGATCATGTCGCCGGTGGTGCGGATCACCTCCAGCACGACCTGATCGGGATCAAGGCCAATGCCGGCGATCAGACGGTCCCGCACGATGTTCGCCTGGGCGAGGGCCAGCGGGCTTCCGCGCGTGCCGACGACAAGGCGGGAAATGGACATGTGGCGGTCCTGTCTCAAAACAGGCGGGCGTCCCGGCGGCCAGCCGGAACGCCCGCTGCAGCATCGGCTGCGAAATCCGGGTGTCGCGCGGCGCGTTCCTGGCGGACAAGACCATCCAGGCGCGCTCCGGCGCGGTCTCTATAAAACATTGGTTGCAAAAGTGGGAGCCGATTTGCGGACAGGTTGCCGCAACCGCCGGCGCGTCGTCCACAGGGCCGCCGCCGCGGCCGGCGCGCGCGCCCTGCCGGCGCCGGGTTCCCGCGCTTGGCAATTTCTTTTGCCTGTAACATGCTCTAAAGCATCCCCAGACGGATCCGGCGCGGCTTCGCATCAGGAAAACGCGTCAAATCAAAACGATAGGGCAGACATCCTTCAACCGGGCGGGGCCTTCATCCTCCCGGAAGCCCGTCAGCGGCGGAGTTACGGGAGCACCATGCGCGTCCTCGGCATCGAGACCACCTGCGACGAAACGGCGGCGGCCGTGGTTGAAACCGACGGCGCCGGGCGTCCGATCATTCGCTCCAGCGAGGTGCTGAGCCAGATCGCCGCCCACGCCGCCTATGGCGGCGTCGTGCCGGAAATCGCCGCCCGCGCCCATGTGGAGGCGGTGGATCACATGGTCGCCCGCGCCCTGGAGCGCGCCGGCGTCGAACTCTCCGACATCGACGGTTTCGCCGCCGCGGCCGGCCCCGGCCTGATTGGCGGCGTCATGATCGGCCTCACCACCGCCAAGGCGCTTTCCCTCGTTACCGGCAAACCGCTGATCGCCGTCAACCACCTGGAAGGCCACGCCCTGACGCCCCGCCTGGTCGAACAGGTGCAGTTCCCCTATCTGCTGCTGCTCGCCTCCGGCGGCCACACCCAGCTCATCGCCGTGCGCGGCGTCGGCGATTACGTCCGCCTCGGCACCACCATCGACGACGCCATCGGCGAGGCGTTCGACAAGGTGGCCAAGATGTTGGGCCTGCCTTATCCCGGTGGCCCGCAGGTCGAGCGCGAGGCGAAGAAAGGCAACCCGGAGCGCTTCCACCTGCCGCGTCCCATGCAGGGCCGGCCGGTGGCCGATTTCTCCCTGTCCGGCCTGAAAACCGCCGTGCGCCAGGAAGCCCAGAAAATCCTGCCATTGCGCGCCTCCGACGTCTCGGACCTGTGCGCCTCCTTCCAGGCGGCGGTGGTCGACGTGGTGGCGGACCGCACCCGCGTCGCCCTGCGCGGTTTCCGCGATATCGCCGGCCACCCCACGGCGCTGGTCGTCGCCGGCGGCGTCGCCGCCAACATGGCGATCCGGCGCGGGCTGGAGCGGCTGGCGGCCGAAGCTGGCGTTCGCCTCGTGGCGCCGCCGCTGGCCCTGTGCACCGACAATGGCGCCATCATCGCCTGGGCGGGCCTCGAGCGCCTGCGCATGGGCATCCAGGACGATCTCACCGTCGCCGCCCGTCCACGCTGGCCGCTGGACGCCAGCAAGGACACCCGCGCCGGCGCCAAGGCCTGACGGCGATGGCGGAGGCATCTGACGCTTTTGCGTCGCCCCTGCGCATCGCCGTCATCGGCGCCGGCGCCTGGGGAACTGCTTTGGCCAACGCCGCCGCCCGCGCGCAGCCTGACGTCATGGCTGGCGCGGAATCCGTTCCCCTGTGGGGGCGCAACGCCGCCGATATGGCGGCCATGGCGACGCGGCGCGTCAACGAACGCTTCCTGCCGGGGGTCACCCTCGCCAACGGCGTGGCGCCATCGTCCGACCCCGCCGTCATGGCGGGCGCCGACGCCGTGCTTCTGGTCATCCCGGCCCAGCAGATCCGCGCCGCCCTTGCGGGGCTGAAGCCGCATCTGTCGCGCCCGGGCCTGCCGGTCATCATCTGCGCCAAGGGCATCGAGCGCGGCTCCGGCCTGTTCATGTCGGACGTCGTGCGCCAGTCCCTGCCGGAAGCTGTTCCCGCGGTGCTCTCCGGCCCCAGCTTCGCCGCTGACGTGGCGCGCGGCCTGCCAACGGCGGTGGTTCTGGCGGCCGATGACGAACGGCTGGCGGCGCGGCTGGCGCGACGCCTCTCCGGCCCGACCCTGCGCGTCTATCACAGCGGCGACATGCGCGGCGTCGAGATCGGCGGCGCCGCCAAGAACGTTTTGGCCATCGCCTGCGGCATTGTCATGGGGCGTGGCCTCGGCGAGAGCGCCCGCGCCGCCCTGGTGGCGCGCGGCTTCGCCGAACTGGTGCGCTTCGCCACGGCTTTTGGCGGCGAAACCGCGACGCTGATGGGACTTTCCGGCCTCGGCGACCTGGTGCTGACCTGCGGCTCCGCCCAGTCGCGCAACTTCGCCTTCGGCGAGGCGCTGGGCGCCGGCGTCGCCCTGGCGGCGGCGGGCGGCGGCAAGCTCACCGAGGGCGCCGCGACAGCGCCGGTGCTGTTGCAACGGGCCCGCGCCGCCGGCGTCGACATGCCGGTGGCGAGCGCCGTCGCCGATATCCTCGACGGACGCCTTGGCGTCGACGACGCCGTGGACGCGCTGATGATGCGACCGCTGCGGCGCGAGAGCTGACGCGCCATCGCGAAAGCGGACGCCGCTTTCCGTGCGGGAATGCCCGCGAACACGGGCGAACGGGTTAAACCAGATGGAGGCGCCGAGGTCTGGCGCGGCGTGAAGGGAATTGCCCTGACCGCCGTTTCGTGGCCCCTCCTCCAGATCAACCGCCAGGACTCAGGAGCAGAATTCATGGCTTACTGGCTGTTCAAATCCGAACCAGATACGTGGTCGTGGGAACAGCAGGTGGCGCGCGGCGACGCCGGCGAGCACTGGAACGGCGTGCGCAACCATGTCGCCAAACAGAACATGATGGCGATGAAGGTTGGCGATCGCGGCTTTTTCTACCACTCCAACCAGGGCAAGGCGATCGTCGGGATCGTCGAGGTCATCAGACCCTATTACCCCGATCACACCGATCCCACGGGCAAATTCGGCATGGTCGACATCAAGGCGATCGAGCCGCTGCCGCGCCCCGTCACCCTGGAGGAGGCGAAGCACGAGCCGCGCCTCAAGGACATGGTGCTGGTCAACAACTCCCGCCTGTCGGTCCAGCCGGTGAGCGCGGCGGAATGGCGGGTGGTGCGCGAACTGGGCGGCCTGCCGGCCGAATGACGCCGCGACGATGCGGCGTCCACCGCCCTGATCCATTGGCCGCCTTGCGCCGCGCGGCCGCGCCCGGCTAACCTCGCCGCCAATCGTCCATATGAACGACGCGCGCCCCGGGGGACAGCGGTCCCGCCTGGCGGCGCCAGATTTACTGGGGAGCACGCAATGACCGATCTGTCCCACGGCAAGACCTATCCGCCGTCTCCCGAATGGCAGGCGCGCGCGTGGGTCAATCCCCAGACCAGCCGGGAGATGTACGACGCCTCGATCGCCGATCCGGAGCTGTTCTGGGACGAGCACGGCCAGCGCATCGACTGGTTCAAACCCTATACCCGCGTCAAGAACACCAGCTTCGCCCCCGGCGCCGTGTCGATCCGCTGGTATGAGGACGGCGTCACCAACGCCGCCTATAACTGCATCGACCGTCACCTGGAGACGCGCGCCGATCAGGTCGCCATCATCTGGGAAGGCGACGATCCGTCCGAGTCGAAGCACATCACCTACCAGGAGCTGCACGACGAGGTCTGCCGCTTCGCCAACGTGCTGCGCAACCGCAATGTCGGCAAGGGCGACCGCGTCACCATCTACATGCCAATGATCCCCGAAGCGGCCTACGCCATGCTGGCCTGCGCCCGCCTCGGAGCCGTGCATTCGGTGGTGTTCGGCGGCTTCTCGCCGGATTCGCTCGCCG
>Ga0182749_1003195_pt1 | contig 11341 bp, 7 predicted proteins | sample eDN3rd37CKraftMG_FD_128875 | JGI IMG/M metagenome (GOLD analysis project Ga0182749, IMG submission 128875) | Enriched Miracle-Growth compost microbial communities from Emeryville, California, USA - eDNA 3rd pass 37_C Kraft MG (version 2) (version 2) ...
GCGACCGCGTCCTGACCGATGATCGAGTCGATGACGAAGAGGACCTCGTCCGGATCGACGGCCTTGCGGATGTCCGCGGCCTGCTTCATCAGCTCCGCGTCGACGCCCAGTCGGCCGGCGGTGTCGACGATCACGGTGTCGTACTGCTTGTCCCTGGCGAACTTGAGCGCGTCCTTGGCGACCTTGACCGGATTGCCGACGCCGTTGCCGGGCTCGGGCGCGAACACCGGGACGCCGGCCTGCTCGCCGACCACCTGCAGCTGGGTGACGGCGTTCGGGCGCTGGAGGTCGGCGGCGACCAGCAACGGGGTGTGGCTCTCGGCGGCCAGCCACTTCGCGAGCTTGCCGGCGAGCGTGGTCTTGCCGGCGCCCTGAAGGCCGGCGAGCATGATGACGGTCGGCGGGTTCTTGGCGAAGGTGATGCGCCGCGCATCCTCGTCGAAGGCCCCGCCGAGGATGTCGACCAGCTCGTCGTTGACGATCTGGACCACCTGCTGGGCGGGGTTCAGCGCCTTGGAGACCTCGTCGCCGAGCGCACGCTCGCGCACCCTGGCGGTGAAGTCCTTGACGACGTCGAGAGCGACATCGGCATCGAGCAGGGCGCGACGGATCTCGCGGACCGTGCCGTCGACGTCCGCCGCGCTGAGGCGGCCCTTGCCGCGCAGGTTCTTGAATGTCTCGGCGAGACGGTCGGTGAGGTTTCCGAAGGTGGCCATGGTGCGATCAGTTTAACCCGACGATCCGCGCAGTGGCCTCGCCGGGGCGACCCGGCCTCCGCCGGTCCCTCGCGCGGCCTGGCCCCGCCGGCACCGTGGCACACGCGCCTCCGCGCCACAGCCGCACCCGGCCTCCGCCGGTCCCTGGCGCGGCTGAGGACGGATGCCCGGGCCGGGCGCCGCGTTTCGCGGCGGGACCCGCCGGCATCCGTCGCAGCATCCGTCCTCCGCGGCGCGGAACCTCCCGCCGTCTGCCGGCAGTCGGACGGTGATCCGACCGCCGCCCTCCGCGGGCGCGGAGCCGTCCGGCCGCCCGTCGCGTTAACCTGGGGAGCATGAGCCTGATCCTGCAGTTCGGAGAGCACACGCCGGTCGTCGACGAGAGCGCATGGGTGGCGCCGAACGCCACCCTCATCGGCCGGGTGCGGCTGGCCCCGCGCTCCAGCGTCTTCTACGGCGCCGTGCTGCGGGGCGATCGAGACCAGCTCACGCTCGGCGAGGGCTCCAACCTGCAGGACAACGTGGTAGTCCACTGCGATCCGGGCCTTCCGGTGTCGATCGGCACCGGAGTGAGCGTCGGTCACTCCGCGGTGCTGCACGGCTGCGTGATCGAGGACAATTGCCTGATCGGGATGCACGCCACCGTGATGAACCGCGCGGTGATCGGCGCGGAGTCGCTGGTCGCCGCGGGGGCCCTCGTGCTCGAGGACACCGTCATCCCGCCGCGCTCGCTCGTGGCCGGCGTGCCGGCCAAGGTGCGGCGCGAGCTCAGCGACGAGGAGGTCGCCGGCCTCTACCGCAACGCCGAGGCCTACCTCGAGGTCATGGAGAAGCACCGCGCCATCGGCTGAGCGAACCGGGGCCCGTTCGGCGGGCCGAGGGCCATCAGCCCCCAGAAGACGGACCGGCCCCGATCGCGGGCGGATGTCCGCTCGGCGCGGGTGCTCAGCCCACCAGGTTCTGCACGAAGACGTGCGGGGTGAAGCCGGTCAGGTCGCCGATGCCCTCGCCCTGGCCGACCAGCTTGATCGGGATGCCCGTCTTCTCCTGCACCGACAGCACGAAGCCGCCCTTGGCCGAGCCGTCGAGCTTGGTCAGCACCAGCCCGGTCACCCCGGCCTGCTCGATGAAGGCCTCGGCCTGGGCCAGCCCGTTCTGACCTGTGGTCGCGTCCAGCACCAGCAGCACCTCGGCGATCTCGGTCTGCTTCTCGACCACCCTGCGGATCTTGCCCAGCTCGTCCATCAGCCCGCTCTTCGTCTGCAGACGGCCCGCGGTGTCGATGATCGCGATGTCGATGCCCTCGCGCTGGGCGCGTTCCACGGTCTGGAAGGCGACGGATGCCGGATCCTGACGTTCCTGCTGCGGACGCTGGATCGCGGCCCCGCCGCGCTCGGCCCAGGTCGCCAGCTGCTCCACCGCGGCCGCACGGAAGGTGTCGGCGGCCCCCACGATCACCGAGCGGCCGTACCCGCCGAGGAACTTCGCGAACTTGCCGATGGTGGTGGTCTTGCCGACGCCGTTCACCCCGACGACCAGCACCACCGCGGGGCGATTGCTGAGGTGGAGGGTGGGGTCGAGCCGCGCCAGGCGCTCCTCGAGGTTCTCACGGAGCATCCGCTTGAGGTCGGCCGGGTCGGTGGTCTTGTACCGGGCGACGCTCGTGCGCAGCTCCTCGATCACCTCCTCGGTGAGTCCCGGGCCGAAATCGGCCGAGATCATGGCGTCCTCGAGGTCCTGCCAGGTGTCCTCGTCGATGGTCGCACGGGTGAACATTCCCCGCAGCGCGCCGGAGAGCGACCAGGATGCCATGGCCCCAGGTTACTTGGTGGCCAGGGCTCCCCGGAGCCCATGCCGCCGAAGTGCTCGCGCTGGACGCAGCCGCCGACCTCGCCCGAGGTCGTCACCGTCGGAGATGGAGCCCGGGCTAACCGGCCCGCTCCACCGCGACGCGCTGGCCGACCACCGCGCTCACGCCGTCCTGCCGCATGGAGACGCCGTAGAGGGCGTCCGCGATCTCCATCGTGCGCTTCTGGTGGGTGATCACGATGAGCTGCGAGTGCTCGCGCAGATCCTCGAAGATGGTCAGCAGCCGGCCCAGATTGGCGTCGTCGAGGGCCGCCTCGACCTCGTCCATGATGTAGAACGGGCTCGGGCGGGCCTTGAAGATCGCGATCAGCAGCGCGACGGCGGCCAGGCTCCGCTCGCCGCCCGAGAGCAGCGAGAGCCGTTCGATCTTCTTCCCCGCCGGCTTCACGCTGACCTCGATCCCCGTGGTGAGCATGTTCTCCGGATCCGTGAGCTGGATGCTGCCGCTCCCCCCGGGGAACAGCACCGGGAACACCCGGTCGAAGGCGGCCCTGGTGTCCTCGAAGGCGCTGGAGAAGATGTCTCGCATCTTCTCGTCCAGCTCATCGATGATCGTCAGCAGGTCCTTGCGGGTGGTGGCGAGGTCGCCGAGCTGCTCGGTGAGGAACCTGTGCCGCTGCTCCAGGGCGGCGAACTCCTCGAGCGCGAGCGGGTTGACCCGGCCGAGCTGGGCGAGCTTGCGCTCGGCCCTCGCCAGCCGCGCCTCCTGCTCGGCGCGCACGAAGGGCACCCCGGCCGCCGCCTCGTCACCCTCCGAGGACGGAGGAGCGGGGGCGGTCGCCGGCGTGTCGGTGGCGTCCTCCTTCGTCCTCGCGGCGGAATGGTCGGGGCCGGAGACGGGCAGGTCGACCGGAACGAGCGTCTCCGGCCCGTACTCGGCGACGAGCACGTCCTCGACCAGGCCGAGCTCCTCGCCCGCCCGCTCGAGCAGGGTCGACAGGTGCAGCTTCTTCTCGTAGACCTGCATCTCGAGGCCGTGCACGCTCTCGCTCACCGCCGCCAGCCTCTCCCGCAGCTCGCTCTCGGTGCGGCGCAGGGCCGCGAGCTCCTCGTTCTGGGCGCTGCGCTCGGCCTCCGCCGCCGCGAGCGCGACCCGCGCCTCGGTCACCGAGCGGTCAACCGAGTCCAGCACGGCGGGAAGGGCGGCGACGACCGACTCCGCGGCGGCCACCTGCCTGCGTCGGATCACGGCCCGTCGGGCGGCCTCCTCCGCCGCGGCGCGGTCGGCCTCGAGCTGACGGGCGAGCTGCTCCGCGCGCAGCTGCTCCGCGCGCACCCGCTCGCGAGCGGTCTCCACCTGCAGCCGCGCCTCCAGCTCTCGCTCGCGCGCCGCATCGAGCTCGGCCAGCACGCCGTCGCGGGCGCTCACGTCGAGGATCGGACGGGGGGCGGATGCCGCGGTCTCCAGCTCCCCGCGAGCGGCGTCGGCCGCCGCCGCCGCCGAGGTGACCGCCTCCTCCGCCACGGCGAGGCCGCGCTCCAGGCGTTCCGCCTCGGCCTGGGCCGCCTCGACCTGCACCCGGAGCCGGCCGAGCCGCTCGGCCTGCCCGGCCAGCCGCGAGTCGTGCTCGCGCAGCGCCCCGAGTGCCGCGGCAGACTGCTCGCGGGCCACCTCGAGCGCACCGCGCTGCTCGGCGAGGGCGAAGCGCGACCTGTCGATCGATGCGGTGACCTCGCCCAGCCGCTCGGCGGCGGCATCCCGGTCTGCGACCAGCTCGAGGCGGGAGCGCTTGGCCCCGGACCCGCCCCGCAGAACGTAGCGGCTGAGCACGTCGCCGGCCCTGGTGATGACGGTGAGGTCGGCGTCGAGCCCCGTAGCGGCCGCCCGCGCCTCGGCGAGGTCATCGGCGATCACGACGCGCGAGAGCAGGCCGAGCACGCCGGCGGGCGCCGTGACCACGCTGCCCGCGGGGACCACGCCCTCCCCGAGCCCGCTCGGGAGGGGAACCGCCTCGCCGGAGGCGAGCACGATCTCCACCCGCCCGAGGTCGTCTCCGGCCGAGTGCTCCAGCGCGTCGATGCCGGCCTCGCGGTCCTCGGCGAGGACGGCGTCGGCGAGCGAGCCGAGCGCGGCGGCGATCGCCGCCTCGTAGCCGGGCCGCACCTGCACGTGCTCGGCGACCAGGCCGCGGATGCCCGCCAGCCGGGCGGCGACCAGGGCGCTCGATCCGTCCTTCTGGTCCATCGCCGAGGACAGCGCGCTGACCCGGGCGGCGAGCGCGTCGCGCTCGCGCTCCTGCACGTGCAGCTCCTCCCGGATCCGCTCGATCTCCGACTCGGCCCGTGTCACCTCGGCCTGCGCCGCCTCGTATGCGGCGTCGAGCCCGACGTCGTCCTGCTCGCCGATCACGGCATCCGCCTCCAGCCGGGCGAACTCCGTCTGCGCGGCCTCGCGCCGTTCGCGCGCCGCATCGAGGGCGTTCTGCTGGCGCAGCACCTCCCCGCGCAGGGTGGCGAGCCTGGCCGCCGCGGTCTCGGCCTGACCGGTGAGCTTCGAGAGCTCGAGGTCGTGCCGGGAGACCAGCGAGCTCTGATAGGCGATCTGCTCGTCCAGTCCGTCGAGGTCCGCGCGCTTCGCGGCGGTCTCCTGCTGGGCCTCGTGCCACGCGGCCTCGAAGCCGCCGACGGCGTCGGCGAGCCGGGAGACCTCCTCCTGGGCGTCGGCGACCATCTGCCGGCTCACCCCCGGGCCGGCGTCCTGGGTCTCGGTCTGCTGGCCCAGCAGCGCGAGGCGCTGGTTGGCCAGGGTGTAGAGGCTGCGCAGCCGCTCCTGCACCGACTCGAGGCCGAACGCGGTGCGGCGCGCGACGTCCACCGCGTCCCCGACCTGCTCCTGCTCGATGCGGCTCTCGCGCAGCTTCGCCTGGTCGAGCTGCTCCTGCAGCACGATCCGCTCCGTCTTGCGCTCGCTCTCGCTGCGGCTGGATGCGGTGATCGCGGTGCGCAGGGCGACCACCTCGTCGGCGAGCAGCCTGGCCCGCGCGTCGCGCACTATCGCGGCGATCGACTGCGCCTCCTTGGCGATCTCGGCCTGTGCGCCGAGCGGCTTGAGCTGCCGCCGGATCTCGCCGGCCAGGTCGCTCAGCCTGGTGAGGTTGGCCTGCATCGCGTCGAGCTTGCGCAGGGTCTTCTCCTTGCGCCTGCGGTGCTTGAGGATGCCGGCGGCCTCCTCGATGAAGCCGCGGCGCTCCTCGGGGCTGGCGTGCAGCACCGCGTCGAGCTGACCCTGACCGACGATCACGTGCATCTCACGGCCGAGCCCGGAGTCGCTGAGCAGCTCCTGCACGTCGAGCAGCCTGCACGACTCGCCGTTGATCGCGTACTCGCTGCCGCCGTTGCGGAACAGGGTGCGCGAGATCGTGACCTCGGAGTACTCGATCGGCAGCGCCCCGTCGGCGTTGTCGATGGTGAGGACGACCTCGGCCCGGCCGAGCGGACCCTTGGTCGCCGTTCCGGCGAAGATGACGTCCTCCATCTTCCCGCCGCGCAGGGTCTTCGCGCCCTGCTCGCCCATCACCCAGGCCAGGGCGTCCACCACGTTGGACTTGCCGGAGCCGTTGGGGCCGACCACGCAGGTCACGCCGGGCTCGAAGGCGAAGGTGGTGGGCTGCGCGAAGGACTTGAAGCCCTTGAGGGTCAGGCTCTTGAGATACACCGCCCGCCCTTCACGCCGTGGAGAATGATGTGACTACGGTACCCGACCGATGCGGCGCCGCCGGGGCGCTACGCCCGCCACCATCCGTCGAACATGGACAGCGGGACCCGCCGCTTGTGCTCGGTGGCGCGGTACCTCGCCTCGATGGCCTCGGCGACCTCATCCGGCACCTCGCCGCCCTCGAGGTAGGTGTCGAGGTCCGCATAGCGCAGGCCGAGGTTCGACTCGTCGGTCTGGCCGGGGTTGTCGTCGAGGAGGTCGGCGGTCGGCGGCTTCTCGTAGAGCCGGGCCGGGGCGCCGAGATGCCGCAGCAGCGCCATGCCCTGCCGCTTGGTCAGCCCGGTGAGGGGGAGCACGTCGGCCCCGCCGTCGCCGAACTTGGTGAAGAACCCGGTGACCGCCTCGGCGGCGTGGTCGGTTCCCACCACGAGCAGGTCGAGCTGACCGGCGATCGCGTACTGGGCGACCATGCGCTGCCTGGCCTTCACGTTGCCCTTGACGAAGTCCCGCAGCGCCTCCCCGGTCGCATCGGCGAACTCGGCGGCGATGCCGTCCACCCCGCGGGCGATGTCGAAGACGAGCTCCCGGTCCGGGCGGATGAAGTCGAGGGCCAGGCGGGCGTCGGCCTCGTCGGCCTGCACCCGGTACGGCAGGCGGACGGCGACGAAGCTCGCCTCGCCGCCGCCCGCCCGCACCGACTCGACGGCGAGCTGGCAGAGCCGTCCGGCGAGGGTGGAGTCCTGGCCGCCGCTGATGCCGAGCACCAGGCCCCTCGCGCCGGTGTGGCGGAGGTAGTCGGCGAGGAAGCCGCTCCTGCGCTCGATCTCGTTCGCCGGGTCGACTGTCGGCGAGACGTGGAGGTCGCTGATGATCTGCTTCTGAAGGTCGCGCACGCAGCCACGCTACAACCGCCCGGACCGGGACGGGGCTACGGCGCGGTCAGGTGAGCACGCCCTCCCGGATCAGCTCGACCAGCCTCTTGCGATTGACCTTGCCGGTGCCCAGCAGCGGCACCTCGGCGGCGCTGGCGAGAATCCAGCGACGGGGGACCTTGTAGCTGGAGAGCGAGGCGCGCGCCTTCGCGGTCATCGCCTCCGTGTTCCAGGTCGCCGGATCCTTCGGCACCACTACCGCCCCGACGATCTCGCCGCGCTCCGGGTCGTCCAGCCCCACCACGAAGGAGCTGATGACCTCCTCGAACTCGTCGAGCACCGCCTCGACTTCCTTGGGCGACACGTTGGCCCCCGCCGACTTGATCAGCTCGCTGTAGCGGCCGGCGAAGAACAGGCGCGCGTCATCCGGGTCCTCCAGCTGGTAGACCCGGTCGCCGGTGTGGTACCAGCCGTCGGCGTCGAAGGCCTCCCAGCGCTCACGCTTGAGGTAGCCCTCGAAGGCTCCTGGACCGCGGATGAGCAGCTCCCCCTCCACCCCGCGCGGCACCGTCTCCCCCGTCTCCGGGTCGGCGATGCGGACGTCGGTGGAGAAGAAGGAGCCGCCGGACTCGCTGAGGCTGCGGTGCGTCGGCTTCTCGCCCGGCACGCCGATCATCGAGATGTCGCTCGGTCCGCCGAGCAGCATCGGCGCCGAGGACAGGTCGCGGACGGCGAAGTCCGGGTGGTTGCGCAGCTCCTGCATGAAGGTGGGGAAGCCGGCGACGCCCGTCCCGCGCTCGCGCTCGATGAGCTCCAGCGCCGGCCCCGCCTCGAGCTTGGGCAGGGTGAGCAGGGTCACCCCCGACTGCAGGGCCCCCGCCACGGCGAGGATGCCGCCGACCCAGAAGAAGGGCATGGTGCAGAGGAACTTGGGCTGGAGCTCTCCGGCCCATGCCCGCTGCGCGGGGCCCATGATGCTGGTCTGACGCATCACGGTGCCCTGGGTGTGCAGCACGCCCTTCGGCTCGGCTGTGGTGCCGGAGGTGTACACGACGACGGCGGGGTCGCTGGGGAACACCTGGTCCTCCACGCGACGCAGCAGCTCGGCCGAGACGTCGTCAGCCGTCGCGTCGGCGAGCAGGTCGAAGTCCCCTGCCCAGGAGCGGTCCACCGGATGGACGGTGTGGATGCGGCGCAGATACGGCGCGTCGTCCAGCCTCAGCACCCCCTCCCTCTGGCCGGCCAGGCCGGGGAAGGCCTCCTCGAGGAACTCCGGCACGTCGATCTTGAGGATGCGGTCGGGCGCGAACAGGAGCTCGACGTCGCCGATCCGCACCGCCGTGCGCAGCTCGCGCGGCGCGTAGAAGGTGCTGAACGGCATCACCAGGGCGCCGATCCGGCTGAGCGCGAGCCAGAGCAGCAGCCATTCCCCGCCGTAGGTGAAGAACAGCCCGACCCTGGTGCCCTTGCCCACTCCCGCCGCGAGCAGCCGTCTGGCGATGTGGGCCGAGCGCTCCTCGGCCTCGGCGAAGGTCCAGCGCTCGTCGAGCGAGACCAGGTAGTCGATGTCGGGATAGTCCTGGACCGCGCGACGCAGGGCTTCGGCGACTGTCGGACGGAATCCGATATCAGGAGGCAGCATTGACACGTCCTTGTGGTGTGGGGTCTTCGTGCGTGGGGATGGCCGCCCGCTCGGCGCGGGCGAAGTCGATCACGGCCAGCGCCTCGCGGTGCTGCTGCGGCGAGCCGAGCCACTGCCGGCTCGCGGTCGCGCGCTTGAAGTAGAAGTGGGCGTCGTGCTCCCAGGTGAAGCCGATCCCGCCGTGCACCTGGATGGTGGCGGATGCCGCATCGAAGTAGGCGTCGGAGGCGAAGGCCTGGACCAGATGGCCGTAGCGCACGATCTCCTCCGATCCGCTCTCGACCAGATGGGCCGCGTAGCTCACGCCGACCGCCGCGGACTCGTTGTCCACGAAGCGATCGGCGAGGATGTGCTTGATCGCCTGGAAGGACCCGATCGGCCGGCCGAACTGGACCCGGATCTTCGCGTAGTCCACCGCCATCTCCAGCGCCCGCTGCGCGCCGGCGACCTGCTCGGCGGCGAGCGCGATGGCGGCGACCGCGAGGGTGCGCTCGACGACGGGCGCCGCCCCGCCCTGGACGCCGAGCGGCGTCGCGCGCGCACCGTCGAAGAGGAGGGTCGCCAGCGGCCTCGTCGGGTCGAGCCCCGATTCCGCCTGCCTCGCGACCCCCGGGTCGGCGAGGTCGACCGAGAACAGCGTCGGTCCGGCGTCGGTCGTGGCGAGCACGATCGCGAGGGTCGCTGTCGCTCCGTCGGCGACCCAGGCGGTGACCCCGTCGAGAGCCCAGCCCTCAGCCGTCGTCCGGGCCGTCACGCTCCGCCCGTCCGTGGTCCAGCGCGGGCCCGGACCGGCGACCGCGAGGGTCGCGATCGTCTCACCGCTGGCGATGCCGGGCAGGAGCGACTCAGCGGCCGGGCGATCGCCCGACTCCAGGATGGCGGTCGTCGCGAGCACCGCGGTCGAGAGGTAGGGGCTCGGCACCACCAGTCGCCCCAGCTCCTCCAGCACGATCGTCTGATAGCGGAACGGGGCGCCGCTGCCCCCGAACTCCTCCGGGATGCCGAGGCCGGGCAGGTCGAACTCCTCGACCAGGCGCGCCCACAGCGCCGGGTCGTGGTCCTCGGCGGACTCGGCCACCACCCGCACGCGCGAGAGCGGGGAGCTCTGCTCGAGGAAGGAGCGGAGCGAGGCGCGGAAGCCGGCCTGCTCCTCGTCGTCGGTGAAGATCATGATGCTGCCCCCGCCTTCGGCTCGCGCGGCAGGCCGAGCACGCGCTCGGCCAGCGTGGTGCGCTGGATCTGACTGGAGCCGCCGTAGATGGTCGCGGCCCTGGCCCTGAGGTAGACCGCCTGCCAGCTCGCTGTCGAGTTCGGCGCTCCCCATGGCTCGGCGCCGAGCGCGGTCACCGGCCCGTCGCCGTGGGTGGTGAGCGCAGACAGTCCGAGGATGTCCACGGCGAGCTCGGTGGCCCTGGCGTGGTACTCGCTGTCGTACAGCTTGAAGATCGAGGACTCTGGCCCCGGTGCGGCACCGGCACCGGCGCCCTCGAGCGCCTTGTCCCCCAGCAGGCGCAGCAGCTCGACCTTGGTCGAGGCCCAGGCGTAGCGCTGGCGGATGCCGTCGTCGTCGATCGCGCCGTTCTCCCTGGCCAGCGAGGCCATCCGATCCAGCTCCTGGCGATAGAGCACATGCTGCGAATTCGCCCCGCGCTCGTAGCCGAGCAGGGTCAGCGCCACCTTGGCGCCCTCGCCGCGCGGCCCGATGATGTTGGCCGCATCCGTGCGGGCGTCGGTGAAGTAGACCTCGCAGAACTCGGCCTCGCCGGTCATCGTGCGGATCGGCCTGACGTCCACTCCCGGCTGGTCGATGGGCACCAGCAGCAGCGAGAGCCCCTTCGACTTCGGCGCCTCGGGCTCGGTGCGGGTGAGCACGAAGATCCAGTTGGCCGTGTCGCCCGAGGTCTGCCAGACCTTCTGGCCGTCGATGATCCACTCGCCGTTCTCCAGGCGCCCCCTGGTGCGCAGCGAGAACAGGTCACTTCCTGCCTCGGGCTCCGAATAGCCCTGGGCCCACTGGTGCTCGCCGCTGATGATCCGGCCGAGGAAGTACTCCTTCTGCTCCGGGGTCCCCCAGTGCATGATGGTCGGCCCGATCAGCGAGAAGCCGAAGAAGTCGGAGGGGCGCGGGGCCAGCGGCACGCCGCGCTCGGCGAACTCCACCTCGAGGATGTTGGCCCGGAGCTCGTCGAGGCCGGCTCCGCCGAGCTCGGAGGGCCAGGTCGGGGCGAGGTAGCGGTGCTCCAGCAGCAGGGAGCGCCAGCGTTCGAGGAACTCCCCGCGGTCGGCCTCCGGCAGGCCGGGGATCCCGGACCAGTCCGCTGGCAGGTTCTCGGCGAGGAAGGCGCGGATCTCGGCGCGGAACTCCTCGGGGTCTGTGGCGTGGGTCATCCCGGTGTCTGTTCTCCTGGGCTCAGTGCTGGCGGGTGAGGGCGTGGCCCTCGGAATAGGCCGGGCCGGAGGGCGAGGCCAGGTCGTAGGAGGCGGCCGTGTAGAAGATTCCGCCGGTCACCCGCTCGGCGTCGGGATCGGTGAGCTGCGCCACGGCCTCGGCGATCAGCTCGGGCGGCTCGGTCTCGTGCTGCTCGAC
>Ga0182749_1003198_pt1 | contig 11339 bp, 11 predicted proteins | sample eDN3rd37CKraftMG_FD_128875 | JGI IMG/M metagenome (GOLD analysis project Ga0182749, IMG submission 128875) | Enriched Miracle-Growth compost microbial communities from Emeryville, California, USA - eDNA 3rd pass 37_C Kraft MG (version 2) (version 2) ...
CCATTACCAGACTCGTCGTGGGCACCCACCTGTCGGGGTCGATTTCCAGTCCATCGCACCCGAATTCAATGTCGAATCCGCTTGGTGTGCGCAGGTAGAATGATAACATGCCGTCGTTGACGTGCCGACCCAGCGAAACCGACAGGGATGCTCCCCCGGCAAGAACTTTGTCATAGACGCGACCGACGTCATCGACATTCGCAACCTGAAGCATGAGATGCGCCGCACCACTCTCGAACTGGGGTAGTTCGATGATCGCGAGGGAGTGGTGTCTTGGATTCGCTGCGTGCATGAAAGCGATCCGCATTTCGCCGGCCCCGGGGACGGGAGAGGGGAAGGTGCCCAGGTCAGTGTCGCGAAAGCCCAATGCGTCGCGATAGAAATCATGCGTTTCGGCAAAGTTGGGTGCTGATAGGACGATATGCCCCATGCCTTGCGCGCCGGTCACGAAACCGGAGATCGCTGCCGGAGAAACGAAGGGCGCGTAGTCTAGAAAGCGCCCGTAGAAGATTTCGAAGACATTGCCCGCCGGATCGCTGGATTGAGCGACTTCATAGGCCTGCCGCTGACGCGCCCCCAGCGCATCCAACCGATCTACCGGTCGTCCAAGATCGCAAAGTCTTGCGATGACTGCCTCGAAATCTGACTTGGAGTAGAACTCCCACCCGACCAGGCCGAGGCGGTCGGCTGAACCTTCCCTGACAAGCAGGCGGAACGGCCTTTCGTCCATCCGGAATGCCAACGTCCCGTCCTGCGTCTTCGGGGCTGGCATCAGCCCCAGAATATCCATAGCGAAGTTTTCCCACTTCGATAGATCCACGGTTTCCGCGACCACATAACCCAGCGAACCAACACGCATATTCTTCCCCAAATCCCATTGCGCCCGCCGGTCCGGGCCGCGAACGCTCCCGCACTTGCCGTCCCGATGCGCCAACCCCAAGGCCGAGCGCCGGGATCTCCGCCCCCTTCCGCGACCCATTTCTACCAAGCTGCCCAGGCCGGCCCGGGCATGCACGACTCTGCTGATGGCGTCGCCGAACCGCCTGCGTTGCCCGGTGCCGTCACCACGATAGCAGGCGCCCAAAATTGAAAGTCATCAGTTTTGAGGACCTGCGTGGGCCGTTCTCCTCCTATGCTCTGCGAGGCGCTTCGCTATGCGGTGGAGATGTGAGACAAGGCCTGGAGAGGTCGGCAAGCTGGAGAGGGCGTGTGCGAGGTCAAGAAAACTACGATGCGCTGATAGGATCGATATACGAGAGTGCTGATCCCGATGCGCCCCTCAACGATGCGCTGGAGCGGATAAGGGGGATGGTCGCTGCGAGCACCGTCTCCCTTCAGGTCAAGCGTTCGCCGGCATCCTGCAAAAGTCGGATTCTGGCGGTTGGCGACTACAGCTCGCGCGCCGATGTCTCCACTTGGGAAAACCGGTCCAATGAGCAGCGACTAGAGATCGCATTGTCAGAACGACAGGTAGAAATCCGGAATGTCCTGGATGAATGCCGAATCCGCGAACCCGCGCTACGCCTGCTGAAGCGATATAATGCGGAGCGCATAATGTTGTCGCGGATTATAGAACTCGAGGACGAAAACTACTTTCTTTATGCCATGCGCCCCGGGGGATCGGACCCTTTTGTAAAGAAGGACCAGGAACTCTTCGAATCAATTGTAGCTCATCTCGGAACCGCGCTCAGGTTGCGGCTAAAGATGTCAGACGCGGCATCCCAGCAGGCGGTCTACGGACGTATCCTCGACCGGACCGGCATTGGATTGATCATATGCCGGACTGAAATGTCGCCGAAAATCATGAATGAGGCCGCCGCAGATTTCCTTGAGGAGATCAACCTGCGCATACATGGCAATAGCTTCGTAACCAACGATTCGGATTTGGGTTTCCAGATCGGGTCAATCGTCTCGACTGCTCTCGATTACGGCTCGGGGCTCGAATTTCAGAAGACAATGGCGCTTCCAGGTGGGCAGCTCATTCTCGTCCGGCGCGAATTTGCCAGCGATCCCGTCATTCAGCGCCAGATAGCTTATGCCACGATCTACCTTCAGACTCCACACAAGGCGATATGCGACGTCAGCCCGGAATTGCTACGACATTTGTTCGACCTGACTCGAACGGAGGCATTGATTGCCGCTCATATGTACCTGGGACGGGACGCAAAGGAGATTCAGAGCCTTCTCTCGATAAAATATACGACCCTGCGAACGCATATTTCCGACATGTTTGTGAAGCTCGATTGCAATCGCCAGTCGGAGCTAATCCGGCGGATATCCCTTGCCATGCCATTTGCCTCCGTAGTCGACCAAAGCGCTGACCGGCTGCTGGGGCGGGCCGCATGATGCGCGATGATGTAGGGGAAACATCCATATCCAAGGTATCACCGCGTGCATGGCTAAGCCTGGCTATCCTAGTCCTGTTCTCCGCGCTCTCATTTTTGGATCGGCAAATATTATCGATGATGGTAGACCTGATCCGTCGGGATCTCCACATAGACGATGTCCAGATCAGTATGCTGATGGGCCTCTCCTTTGCCCTGGTTTACGCCGTGCTTGCCCTAGTTATGGGTGGTTTCGTTGATCGCTATCCCAGGCGGCTGGTCATCTATGCGGGCGTGAGCCTGTGGTCGCTCGCAACTGCGAGCTGTGCACTGGCTACCAGTTTCGAGGGCCTATTCCTCAGCCGGATGGCCGTAGGGATCGGTGAGGCGACCCTCGTGCCCGCTGCGTATTCGCTGTTGACCGACCTGTACCCCCGTCACCGACTCTCGCTGGCGATGGCCATCTTCTCTGTCGGCATGATTGTCGGAGCTGGCGTGTCCATGGGCTTCGGCGGTGTATTGATTTCTTACTTCTCCGCTCAGCATTCCTTGGTCGTGCCGGTCCTTGGAACCTTGTCCGCCTGGCAGGCCGTGTTTTTGACGATTGGACTGCCGGGTCTGTTCCTGGCAATGCTGGCTTTCACACTGTCGGAACCGCCGCGGACTGGCTTGCCCTCGGCAGGCGCGAACCTTAGCTGGCAAAAAGTCCTGTGGCATTTGGTAGAGCGCAGACAATTTTGGGCCGCCGTATTTCTCTCCTTTGCGCCGTCCGGCGTTTTGGCCAACGCGGTCCTCCTATGGGGTCCGGCCTATTTCAGCCGAAATTTCGGCTGGTCGCCTGCGCAAGTGGGCGCCGCTATCGGGGGCGTGGCCGCGATCGCCGGAGGCGGGGGTCAGTTGTTCGCTGGCTGGTTTGTCGACCGGATGTTCGCCCGGGGACGGCAGGACGCGCATTTTCGGTATTTCGGCTTTACGGTGTTCGCATCCATCCCTGTCCTTGTCCTGGCCTTTCTGGTTCCCGATCCATATTTTAATCTCGCCTGCCTGACCGTTCCCTTTTTCCTCTTGTTTGCAAATACTGGCTATGCTGCGGCCATTGTTCAAATGACGACTCCCGCAGAATATCGCGGGCGTGTGGGGGGAATCTTCGTGATATTGATCATGTTGCCGGGATTGGTAATCGGGCCGTCCCTCGTGGCCATGATTTCCACCAATCTTTTTGGCGATCAGAGCGGACTGGGAGATTCTATTGCAGTTTGCGCCGTCGTTCTGGCGCCAATTATGATTTACGGCGCCGTCCTTGGGCAAAGGGTAACGTCAGGACCACGACATTGGGGGCAGCGCAGCAAGAACAGGTGTACTTCCGCCTCAGAGTCCGTTTGAGAATGGTCAGGGAGGGGCGATTCTGCGCAGCATGAGGCTGCCCATAGCGACATGGATCATCGCTTCAGAGACGTCGATGCGCTGCACATAATCCCGGACCAGGCGTTTCCGGCGTGTCATCCAACCGAAGGTGCGCTCGACGACCCGCGGGCAGGATTTTGAACCGGACTCCTTGTCGGTCCGGCGGACGATCTCGATAACGCAATCGCGATAGGCGACGACATCCAAGAGACGGGTACGGTCATAGGCGCCATCGGCGAAGAGATGTTTGAGCCACGGCCACCGCTTTCGGATCGCTGCAACGACATGCTGAGCGCCTGCACTGTCGGACACGCAGTCGTTCAGTGACTGAGAAGTAAATCTGGAGTACTTATGTTAACAATCCGATCGCGAAATTACCGGTTCCTGCACAGCTGGAGAAAACTATACCGCCAAGCGGGAGCTTGCGGCAGCCGAGCGCACGCAACTCGCGGCTCAAGATAGGCCGCGATACCGACAGCGAGAAGTCGTCCCACAATATTTGGGCGAGATCGATGATCCGCCAGCGCACGACACCATGGATAGCCGGTATCGTCCCCCGCTCGCTCGCCTCGACCAGCGCCGCGCGGTGGGTCGCATTGCGGAGCGACGGCTGTCCTGGCGCCGGTCGACAGCGGACCGTCCGGACTGGCGCTGGTGAACTGACATCTCTGGCCACCTACGCTTGCGGTATCCCCGCAGATTAGGAGGGTCGTTCAGCCTTGACAACGTTCTTCGTTTGTTCTAAACTGCTCAGGGTTGGAGAGCTGAATCGTCTTCCATCGCAGCGTTCGTGCTGACGTCGCTGTTCGGACAGGAGGCAATGAAACCGTTCGGAGGACAGAATGACCGATCGATCGCTATCTCCTCTCAGGAAGGGGTATCTCTACGTTGCAACGAGTGATCGCCTACAGGAATGGGCGCTTCGGAATGATCGCTTGTATCTCTTCAAGATCGGCTTTGCCGCTTACGGCACCCGACGACTGGACTATCTCAATGGCAGGATCAAAGACCGGCCATACTCGCCACGTCCCTGCCTTAATTTCACCGATTGGCGTTTTGTCGCCCGCTGGGATTTCGAGACACGGCGGTCGGCCGCGACGATGGAAGCCCTTATCCACGAAATTTTCGACGAGGTCTTTGACCGCTTCGATCGTACTGAACTCGTCAAGAATTTGCGGGCGGGCAATGGAGAGACCGAAATCTTCCGTCTCCGGCTGAAGGCGGTCCCGGATGCTATCAGCAGGTTCGGAACTTTCGATATCAATTCTGCGATCTCGGAACAGGCGATCGCTATCCTTGAGAAGTCGGCCATCGATATCGTGGAAGGGCGCGCCGAGCGAACTGCGGCACTGCTAGCGAGCCTGCCCGGCGGCAATTGGAATGACGATGATTTTGAAGAATCCGAAGATGATGGGCATGATCCTGTCTCGCGGCAATATAGCGATCTCATGACGCAATTTTACGACGATATCGATGCAGACGCTCGCGCGAGCGAAGAAGGATGGCCTTATGAGGACGGAGGCAGCAACCACTGAAAGCGTGAGCTCGTCCGATCCGTTCTGCTGAATGCCTTAAATCGCGATCTTGGTCCAGATCGATCCTGGGTGGCTGCTTTCGGGCCTGATGCCGCAGTCCGGCTATGTCCAGGATGGGGCGCAAAGCCGTCGGGACCGCAGGTTCCGCGATCTCTCAGACGACGATTCGCCAGTTCTCATCTTCGTCGTCTTGGGCGCCAACCATAATGGGCGCTACGTCATAGCGCGCCGAAACCCCCTTTCGTGGCCACGACCGCCGAAAGGATCGGGATCGGCGGCGCCATGTTCCGCTTGCCACGATGCCGTTCTCCTCCGCGGGATAGATGCCCCTGTTCACGCCGGTCGGCGTCCGGTTCGGCTTTGTGGCCCCGCCGTGGCGGATGGCCTTCGGACCGGGCGTCGTCGTGCTATATCCGGCCTGCGCCGGGATGGCGAAGCAGGCTGGGTGGAGCGCGCGAAAAAGCAATGAAGAAGATATCGCCGATATGCGGTCCTCGGGGCGCCGGCCCGCATGTCGGGAGAGCCTGAAATGGCGACCGGAGGGAAACGGGTCGTTTACACGGCCCTTGCGGGCAATCTCGCGATCGCCGTGACCAAGTTCGTGGCCGCGCTGGTGACCGGCAGCTCATCGATGCTGACCGAGGCCATCCACTCGCTGGTCGATACGGGCAATCAGGGGCTGCTGCTTTATGGCATGAAACGGTCGCGGCAGAAGCCCGATGCCATCCATCCGCTCGGCTACGGGCGAGAGCTGTATTTCTGGAGCTTCGTCGTCGCGCTGCTGATCTTCGCGGGGGGCGCGGGCGTCTCCGTCTACGAGGGCATCTCCCATATCCGTCACCCGAAACCGATCGATCATGTGGTGGTGAATTACGTGGTGCTGGGCGCGGCCTTCCTGTTCGAGGGCACATCATGGCGCGTCGCCCGTCGCGAGTTCCGGCAGGCGCAGGGCGACATGGGCTGGTGGGAAGCCATTCGCCGGAGCAAGGATCCCACGACCTTCGTGGTATTGTTCGAGGATAGCGCGGCGCTTGTCGGCATCCTCATCGCGGCGCTTTCCATCGGCCTGGCCGTCATGCTGGAAGAGCCCCGCCTCGACGGAATCGGATCGATCCTGATCGGTATCGTCCTGGGGATCGTGGCAATCCTGCTCGCCCGCGAAAGCAAGGGCCTTCTGATCGGCGAGCGCGCCAGCCCCGCGCTCACCGCAGACATCACGGCCATCGCGAAGGCGCAGCCGGGCGTGTGCGCGGTCAACAACGTCCTCACCGTCCACCTCGCGCCGGATCAGGTGATGGTGACGATCAGCCTCGATTTCGAGGACAATCTCGACACCCGGAAGATCGAGGCCGCCGTGACGCAGATCGAGCGGCTGGCACGGGCCAGGCATTCCGAGATCCGCAGCGTGTTCATTCGGCCGCAGGCTCGCGAGGCGATCACGTTCTGATCCGGGATCGGCGCCATCGACTTCGGCCAGGAATATGCTCGACCGGATGGCCGCGCGCGGCGGGTGCAGCCGGAGGAGACCCGAGAACATCTCCACGATGCACACCACCGGGTCATGTCCATCGCCACCGTCCAGCAGCAGCTCGCCGCGTCGAGGCTGGGCGATGTGGAACTGCGCAGCTATTTCACCCGGCTATGCCGCAGCCTTGGCGTCTCCATGATCCATAATCATGATCGTCTGTCGCTCGACGTGACGGCGGACGACAGCAGCGTGGACGCGGACATCTCGGTCAGTCTCGGGCTGATCGTCACCGAGCTGGTGATCAACGCGCTCAGGCATGCCTTTCCCGCGATCGCGAAAGCAAGATCCTGGTCGACTATCATTCGCGCGGACAGGATTGGAAATTGTCGGTGAGCGACGACGGGGTCGGCGCGGCCGGCCTCGGGAGAAGCATGTCCCCGCCGACATCCTCCCGATCCGGCCGGTCCGCGCGAAGATATGCGCTGCCCGGCCGGCGGCAAGTGAAGATGCTGTAATCCGCCGGAGAGCGGAGCGCCGCCGGCGAAAGCCTGCTACCGCGCGCCGTCGAGCCCCGCCAGCCGGCGCAGCCCCGGCAACAGCGTTTCCGGCCGCATCGGCGCGAGCAGCGCGGCCACGCGCTCCTCATGCGCGTGGTGCGCGACGTCCATCTCGTCGAGCGTCCGCGCGCCCACCCCGGTGAGGCGCAGCGCATAGGAGCGGCGGTCGGCGGGATTCACCGCGCGCGCGATCAGCCCGCGCCGCTCCAGCGTCTCGATCATCGCCACCAGATTGGGCCGCTGGATGCCCAGCGCCTCGCCTATGTCCTGCTGGCGGCAGCCGGGCCTCGCGCGCAGCATCAGCAGCGCCGAATAATGCGCCGGGCGCAACCCGAAGGCCTCGAACGCGGCGACGAGGTCGTTCCACACCAGATTCTGCGCGTAGCGCAGCAGGAAGCCCAGCCTGTCGGTAAGGCCGGTCTCCACGAGCAACGGATGCGCATGCTGGTTCGACCCATCATCTATCCGCACCCCGGCGCGTCGCCCCTCACCTGCCATCCTTCGTCCTCCCGGCCGCCGGCATAGCAGGCGAAGGGGCCTTGCGCCATATTGTTATATGGCATAACTAGTTTGCCGATTCGGAGAGGACATCATGTCGAGCTTTACCCGCCTGAACCCCATGACCGGCGCGCCCGCCAGCACCGCCACCGCGATGACCCCCGCCGAGGCGGGTGCGGTCGCGGACAAGGCGATGGCGGCCTTTCCCGCCTGGGCCGCGATGGGGCCCAGCGCGCGCCGCGCGCTGCTCAATCAGGCGGCCGACGCGCTCGCCGCGCGCGCCGACGATTTCGTGGCGGCGATGAAGGCCGAGATCGGCTCGACCGAGGGCTGGGCCCGCTTCAACGTCATGCTGGCGACCGGCATGATCCGCGAGGCCGCCGCCATCACCACCCAGGTTTCGGGCGAGGTGATCCCTTCCGACACGCCGGGCTGCCTGGCGATGGCGATCCGCGAGCCCGTGGGCGTCATCCTGGGCATCGCGCCGTGGAACGCGCCGGTGATCCTGGGCGTGCGCGCGATCGCCACCGCGCTCGCCTGCGGCAATGCCGTGGTGTTCAAGGCATCGGAGATCTGCCCGCGCACGCACGGGATCATCGTCGAGAGCTTCGCCGCGGCGGGCCTGCCCGACGGCGTGGTCGGCGTCGTCACCAACGCGCCGGCCGATGCGGGCGACGTCGTCGGCGCGCTGATCGATCACAAGGCGATCCGGCGGATCAACTTCACCGGATCGACCGCCGTGGGCCGGATCATCGCGAAGCGTGCGGCCGGGCATCTCAAGCCCGTGCTGCTGGAGCTGGGCGGCAAGGCGCCGCTGATCGTGCTCGACGACGCCGACCTCGACGAGGCGGTGGCCGCCGCCGCTTTCGGCGCGTTCATGAACCAGGGCCAGATCTGCATGTCGACCGAGCGGATCATCGTCGTGGAGGACGTGGCGGAGGCGTTCGTCGAAAAATTCCGCGCCAAGGCCGCGTCGATGAAGGCAGGCGACCCCGGCGTCGGCACCACCCCGCTGGGCGCGGTGGTCGATCGCAAGACGGTCGATCATGTCGAGGCTCTGGTCGCCGACGCGGTGGGCAAGGGCGCAGCCCGGCTCACCGGTGGGCCGAGCGACGGCGTCGTCATGCCGGCGACCGTCATCGACAAGGTGACGAAGGACATGCGCCTTTATGCCGAGGAGAGCTTCGGCCCCGTCGTCGCGGTGATCCGCGCGAAGGACGAGGAGGATGCCATCCGCCTCGCCAACGACACCGAATACGGCCTGTCGGCGGCGGTGTTCACCCGCGACACCGCGCGCGGCCTGCGCGTCGCGCGGCGGATCAGATCGGGCATCTGCCACGTCAACGGGCCGACCGTGCATGACGAGGCGCAGATGCCCTTCGGCGGCGTCGGCGCGTCGGGCTACGGCCGCTTCGGCGGCAAGGCGGGGATCGACCAGTTCACCGAGCTGCGCTGGATCACCGTGGATACCGAGCCGCGCCATTATCCCATCTGAACCCCTCCCCCTTCCTTTCCCTGAGGAATCCACCATGACCGACCGACCCGACGATCCCAATGTCGCCACCTGTCGCATCGAGAACGGCATCGCCTGGCTGAGCTTCAACCGCCCGGAGAAGCGCAACTGCATGTCGCCCAACCTCAACCGGCGCATGGGCGAGATCCTCGACGAGATCGAATTCCGCGACGATTTCGGCGTGCTGGTGCTGAAGGGCGAGGGCAGCGCCTGGTCGGCGGGCATGGACCTCAAGGAATATTTCCGCGAGACCGAGGCGATGGGCCTCGAGGGCACGCGCAAGGCCCAGCGCGAGGCCTATCACTGGTGGAAGCGCCTGCGCTGGTTCCAGAAGCCGACGATCGCGATGGTCAACGGCTGGTGCTTCGGCGGCGGCTACGGCCCGCTCTTCGCCTGCGACCTCGCGATCGCGGCGGATGAGGCGAACTTCGCCCTGTCCGAGATCAACTGGGGCATCCTGCCCGGCGGCGGCGCGACCAAGGTGGCGGTGGACCTGATGTCGATGCGCGACGCCATGTACCACACGCTGACCGGCGAGCTGATCGACGGCAAGAAGGCGGCCGAGTGGAAGCTGGTCAACGAAAGCGTGCCGCTCGACCGGCTGGAGGCGCGCGTGACCGAGCTGGCCAACATCCTCCTCGGGAAGAACCCCGTGGCGCTCAAGGCCGCCAAGGACGCCGTGCGCCGGACGATGGAGATGACCTACGATAATGCCGAGGATTATCTGATCCGCGCGCAGGAGGCCGCCAACAGCTTCGACAATGAGGGCCGCAAGGAAGGCATCCGCCAGTTCATCGACGAGAAGAGCTACAAGCCCGGCCTCGGCGCCTACGACAAGGACCGCGCGCCCGACCGCTCCTGACCGGCCGGACAGGCAGAGGTATCGAAATACCTCTCTCGAAAACGGCGTTTTGCTTGACTTTCGGGGCCGCCACCGGCATTAGCGGCTCCATCAGCGCCGTCCGCCACCCTTTCGGGCCGGGCGGCGCGGTTCGTTTGGAAGGGTCATCGCCATGAAGGCGCTCATGAAGACCACCAAGTCGGCGACGCCGGCGACGGTGGAAAAGAAATGGCATCTGATCGACGCCGACGGCCTCGTCGTCGGTCGCGTCGCCTCGATCATCGCCAACATCCTGCGCGGCAAGCACAAGCCGAGCTTCACCCCGCACATCGATTGCGGTGACAATGTCATCGTCATCAACGCGGACAAGGTGCGCTTCACCGGCCGCAAGCTCGCCCAGAAGGTCTATTACAAGCACACCGGCTATGCCGGCGGCATCAAGGGCGTGACCGCCGCCAAGGTGCTGGAGGGCCGTTTCCCCGAGCGCGTGCTGGAGAAGGCCGTCGAGCGGATGATCCCGCGCGGGCCGCTCGGCCGCCAGCAGATGCGCAACCTGCGCGTCTTCTCGGGCCCCGAGCACAGCCATGAAGCACAGAACCCCCAGATCCTCGATGTCGCGGCCATGAACCGCAAGAACAAGGTGGGCGCCTGATGACCGACAACCGCCAATCGCTTTCCGATCTCGCCGCGCTGACCGGCGCGCAGCCGGCGCCCGCCGCCGCTGCCCCGACGCCGCCCGAGGGCGAGGCTCCCGCCGCCCCCGCCGTCATCCTGCCGACGACGCCGCTGCGCGAGAAGATCGTCGACGCGCAGGGCCGCGCCTATGCCACCGGCCGCCGCAAGGATGCGGTCGCGCGCGTCTGGCTGAAGCCGGGCTCGGGCAAGATCACGGTCAACGGCCGCGATCAGGAAACCTATTTCGCGCGCCCGACGCTGCGCCTCGTCATCAACCAGCCGTTCGACGTCGCCGAGCGCAACGGCCAGTATGACGTGATCTGCACCGTGAAGGGCGGCGGCCTTTCGGGCCAGGCGGGCGCCGTCAAGCACGGCATCGCCCAGGCGCTGACCCGCTACGAGCCGGCGCTGCGCGCGCCGGTCAAGGCGGCGGGCTTCCTGACCCGCGACAGCCGCGCGGTCGAGCGCAAGAAATACGGCAAGGCGAAGGCCCGCCGGAGCTTCCAGTTCTCGAAGCGCTGACA
>Ga0182749_1003202_pt1 | contig 11332 bp, 18 predicted proteins | sample eDN3rd37CKraftMG_FD_128875 | JGI IMG/M metagenome (GOLD analysis project Ga0182749, IMG submission 128875) | Enriched Miracle-Growth compost microbial communities from Emeryville, California, USA - eDNA 3rd pass 37_C Kraft MG (version 2) (version 2) ...
ATTTCAAAGTCGAAACACGCGACGGCCAAAGCTGGATCAAGCGGATTCGATGAACAGTGTCGCGCGCCATCTCGTCATTCATGGCCATGTCCAGGGCGTGTTCTATCGCAACTGGATGGTGACGACGGCGCGGCGTCTGGGAATAACCGGTTGGGTCCGCAACCGGATGGACGGCACGGTCGAAGCCTTTATTGAAGGATCGCCGGACGCAGTGAGCGACATGCTCCGCCTGGCGCACCAAGGACCGCCTGCGGCAAAGGTGGATCAAATCATGGCGGAGGGCAGCGAAGGACAAGGCTTTTCGAATTTCGAGAAGCGCCCAACGGAATAGCGACTACGGAAAAACGCTGATCCTAAAAAGAAAGGACCAGCCGCAAGGCTGGCCCGCAGCCGTTCAGCCGCGGGCGAGTTCCACTGCCCGCGCGAACACGGCTTCGAACATTCCGGCGGTGAGCCGTCCCGTATTCTGATTATATCGAGAGCAATGATAGCTATCGATCAGAATACGGCCATCAGGCATTTTATGCTCCGCCAGATGCCCGAAACGCGCCTTGGGCAACTTGCCTCCCAAGACCTTGACCGCCGACTGGTGGGCGATCTGACCCAGCGCGATGAAAGTCCGCGCTTGTGACAATGCCGCCACAGCCTGCGCCAGGAAGGGCCGGCAGTTGCGGGCCTCGTCGGGCGACGGCTTGTTCTGGGGCGGCAGGCATTTGACTGAATTGACGATGATGGTATCGCGCAAGACTAGACCGTCATCCGGCCGCGCCATATAGCTGCCCTCCGCCAAGCCGAATTTCGCCAGCGTCGCGAACAGGAGGTCGCCCGCATAGTCGCCCGTGAAGGGCCGCCCCGTGCGGTTGGCACCATGCTTGCCTGGCGCCAGGCCGATAATCGCGATTCGCGCATCGGGATCGCCGAAGGCGGGGACCGGCGCGTTCCACCAATCGGGATGTTCCGCACGGCAGGCGTCACGCAAATCCACGAGCCGGGGACAGCGCGGGCAATCATGAGGCGGCTCGGTTTGGGGCAAGGGACTTTCCAGCATCTCGCGAAGCAGATAGGCGTTCCGGGATGCCGGGCACAAGCCATCTTCATTCCTACGCGCTTTCGCTGGGGTCCAATCGTCCCTTGTCCGCCGATCGCCCTCCGGCGCGCCTGCTGCGGGAGGTAACGGACCGGCTCGCCGAAATCGGGTGGACACGATGTGCCTCACCCCTTTTCACGACGCCTCCGCTGGGGCCGTCGCGCCGCCTTTTCACCAATGGCGCCCTGTTGCTGGAAACCGCCTTGCCCCCCGAAGAGCTGCTGCGGGAATTGCAGAAGATCGAACGCATCATGGGCCGCCGCCGGTTTCGCCGGTGGGGGGCGAGAACCATGGATATCGATATAATCCTATGGTCGGGCGGACGTTGGGAAAGTCCGCGTCTTTCCATCCCCCATCGCGCTTTCCGGACCCGAGGCTTCGTCCTGAAGCCTCTCCTGAGCATCGTTCCGAAATGGCGCGATCCCCGGTCCGGCTTGACTGTCCGGCATCTTCACGGACGCTTCATGAAAGCAAGGACAAAAGATGCCGCGAGAGGTTGACCATCCGCATCAGCCTCACTAGTGCGGGCCAACCTCATTCGGGGCCCTTAGCTCAGTCGGTAGAGCAACTGACTTTTAATCAGTAGGTCGCTGGTTCGAACCCAGCAGGGCTCACCACAATTTCATTATATTTCAATGACTTATTTTTGGTTGGGACCCCATCCCGGACGGCCATTTGGCTTGGGTCCCAATGGGGTATCAGACTTTTTGTCCAAAAATTAGGCATTCTTTCTAGCTTTGCCCTAGGCACACCACCATTGAATTTCGGAGCGAATAGGATTAAATCCTACTAACGTAGGAGGTGCTCATGCGTTCGACTCAGCAATTCAGCGTGACCTTGCCCAATGAGATGGCAGCATTGGTTAAGGCCAAGGTGGCGTCCGGAGAATATGCCAGCGAGAGCGAAGTCATCCGCGATGGACTCCGCGCGCTGCACGCTCGCGAGCGTGCAGTCGATGATTGGTTGAGGCAGCAGGCCTTGCCTTCTTACGATGCTTACCGCGCCGATCCCTCCAAGGGCATTCCGCTGGAGGAAGTCCGGGCGACCATCGGCAAGCGGAACGGCTGAGTGAGAGCAGGATAATGGCGATGTCGTATCGCATCGTCTTCACGCCAGAAGCCCGCAATCAGCTAGACGACCTCCACGCTTATATCTCGGCCGCTGCGGATATTGAAACCGCTTCGCGGTTCACAGACGGGATCATCGACTACATCGCCGGCCTGAGCGAGTTCCCCAAAAGAGGAACGCCGCGAGACGATCTCCGACCTGGCCTTCGCACGCTCGCTTGGCGCCACCGGGTGACGATCGCCTTCATGGTCGAAGAGATCGACGTAGTGGTGATCGGCATCTTCTATGGCGGAAGAGATTTTGAGAGCTTGCTTGAAGGGTGAGTGGCCACCATTGGGTCTTCGGGTCGGCCTTTTAATCAAGCAGGTCGCTGGTTCGAACCTAGCAGGGCTCACCACCTTTTCAGTGGGTTAGGTGCAAGATCGGCGCATCGCGTCTGTTGTCCTGACCGCCAGGGCATCACTGGGGGCATCAGATCGGCAAAAAACTTTGCAGAGGTCGTTGATGCAGAGTTGCCCCCACCGCCTCGCGTAGGCCCTCCAACGGTGGCCAGACAACGCCACTGACATTCTATCCTGAACCGCCGCTGGTAATCTGTGTCAATCTCTTTACGAATGGGCACGAAATTAGAGGGTGGGAAAGCGTTCAGAAAATATGCCGGATCCAGAATCATATACATTTCGCCCGCGGGCTCGAATGCTGCAGTTATTGGGCGACCAGCTCATCCGCAGCCCGCGGCTGGCAGTATTTGAACTCGTTAAGAATGCGTATGATGCTGACTCTACCGAAGTTGAAGTTTCACTGGAAGGCCTGGGCACAGAAAACCCTACCATCACTGTGACTGACAACGGCGAAGGCATGTCGCTGGAGATCATTCGCGATATCTGGCTTGTGCCAGGACATGAGCATCGGAAAGATCAGAAGAACGAAAACCGTCGAACCCGGCTGGGACGATTGCCAATGGGCGATAAGGGTGTGGGGCGGTTTGCAGTGCACCGGCTAGGAAATATCGTTGAACTCACCTCACGCTCGAAGGGAGAGAAGGAGGTTTTTGTAAGGCTCGATTGGCCTGCGATACTTCAGAACAAATTTCTTGAAGACGCCATGGTTGCAATTGACGAGCGAGAACCTGAGGTATTTCTCGGTGATCAGACTGGGACTAAAATATTCATATCAGATCTAAGGGATACCAAATGGTCGCGAGGTGATCTTCGCCGCCTCTACCGCGACATAACTTCAATTTGCTCGCCGTTCGATGCACCAGATGAGTTCGACATCAAATTCAAAGTGCCTAGCCGAGACCATGAGTTCGACGATATTCCTGACGCTGAAGCGATGAAGGATCGCGCGATATGGAAGTTCAATTTTGGTTTTGATGGCAAAGAATTCAATTGGAATTATCTGTTTCAGCCTCCGCCTCACTTGTCAAAGAAGGTTGCCGGTCGGGAGAAATCGTCATCACAGAACGAACGGCTTCTGTTACCTAAGAAGCTGTTGGATGAAGAGGCAAAGACGAAAGACACCGTCGTTGCCGATGAGGACCTGCTTTTAAAATATGTTTTCGATCACACTCATGGCGATCCTGCCGACCGGCTCAAGGTGCCGCCAATCCTGATCTTCGCGAGATCGGGGACGTGGAGAGATATGGTATTTTTGGGTCTGGCCGTTCCGGGCGCTCCCAACCTGGACGCCATCAATGACTTGGTGGCGGTGTGGAAGCTCCGCGATGGTAGTCGCTTCCAGAACTATCGGGCGAGCCTGACAATACTTGACGTGCCGGTTGTACCGCCAAGCTGGATCGACGAGATAGCATCTGGCAACCCGCTTGGCCCGTCATGCCCTGAAAGTTGGCGAGATTGGGCTACATCCGGAGTTTACCGGGCGCTAAAAGCCCCGCGAGCAATTGAGCATCGTAGCCGTGAAGAACAGCTTCCGAGTGATGCACGCGGCATAGCGTTTGTTGAACGTATCCATGCTCATTTCGGTGAAGACCCATATAGGTTTGAGGCGTGCGCCGCTCGGATAGCTGAAATGATGCTGCCAGCCATTGCCGGAAATATAGATTTGACGAGAGCGGTAAGGGACGGAGGACGGGATGCAACCGGCAAATATCGCATCGGGGAGGGGCCATCCGCGGTATTGGTCGAATTCGCTCTCGAAGCCAAATGCTATGCTCCCGGCAAATCCGTCGGTGTAAAGGAGCTTTCGCGCTTGATTTCTCGGCTGCGGCATCGTCAATTTGGCATACTAGTCACGACATCGTTTGTAGGGTCACAGGCTTACTAAGAGATCAAAGAAGATCAGCATCCTATTGTCATCATCAGCGGAGCGGACATCGTCCAACTGTTAGTTAGAAATGGAACGGCAAGCATTGCAGCGCTGGATGCTTGGCTCTCAGAATTCTGAGCGTCTGATTCTTGGCCTTCGCACCACGGCGAAAGCTTACGCTGGCGGGAAATAGATAATGAACTAATCACCCGGTTCATTTCTGGGACCAGAGTTGCATTCGCCGAACATCCAGAAGATTAAATCCCGCTCGCGTCCCTTCTACTGTCACCCGTTGACCAATCAGCTTCCTGGCTTTCCAACCCCAGCCAACGTCAAGCACCCAGAAGCCGCCGCCGTCGATTTCCAGAATATAGCCGAAATGGTTGCGACGGAGCGTTCCGGTTTCCATATGGCGGGTGCCTCTCGGCATTTCCTTCTCCCCGGAAGTCGATGGCGGTACGCCCCCGCGCCTCGACTTCACACCTGATCCTTGGTGATCGGGGAGTTAGTAAACCGGACTAAGTTCGGTCCCTACGACCTTTAGGCTGGGAAGCCCTGGACATGCGTCGCAGGCTCCCCGACCATAAGGGTCAAGGATGTGCGGCCTACAACGGGCAGGCCAGCCGACTTAGTCAGGGGTTACTACGCCCCAGAGCCGTGCGTGGCGGCTCCTTCGCCTGTATGGGAAAGAAACGCCTGCAACTCAATGGGAACCTCACCCAAGCTGCCCCAAGGCGTAGGATTTCGGAGAAAGCCCATCTATGGAGACACGCAGCCGCCGTCCGGAGAGCCGGAGGTTGGGCCTGAGACGTTGCCGGTCTTGATGTATGATGCCGTCCGAGACGGAGGCTTTCATGGGCGGCATTGGATCAGGCGCGCAGCGATCAACGCATATCGGCAATGTCGAGGAAATGCTGGCGCTCGACATTCGCATATTGCGGCGGCTGGGCGTCGTTCGCCCCGGCGAATGCACGTGCGACATGGTACACTGGTCGATCGGCGGCCTCAGTGCGTCCAGCGCGCACCTTCGTATCGATCTAAGCGACATCGAGCGCGGCGGCGTCATGGCGATCGATACCGATATGCCCAGTGGCGCCATCAAACAGCATGTCGCTATCGAAATGGTGCCATCGCCGTTCGGAGGCCATCGCTGCTACTTCATCTGCCCGTTCACGGCTCGGCGCTGCGAAGTGATCTACTATGCTGAAGGCCGGTTCGGCTCACGCGAGGCGCAACGGCTAAGCTATGCGGTGCAGGGGATAAATGCATGTTCCCGTGCCCGTCGCAAGGCCGCCAAGCTACGCAGCCGACTGTCTGGGTCGGGACAGCCGCGCCCACGCGGACGCAACCGGATCGATACGGTGCAACGACTTCGGCAGGCGGAGTTAGAAGCGAAGACGCTATACCTCGATCGGCTGCGCAACCTTGCTGATCGGTCTGGTGCCCGACGGATGCCCAGCGACGAACACCGATAAGCCCGAGATGCGGAATTCCGCGATCTGCACCCACCCGATGGCCTCATTTCTAATCAGCGGGTCGGGTGGATATCGCGGGAATGGTTCACTCGGAATGTTTCCGAATGGTTTTCGCAATCAATGGGTCGCGCGGGAATTTTCCTGACACAGCACAATCCATGATCTTAATGGGGTGATGGTCAACGAAAGGAGGCCATCATGTCCGAGGACGAACCGCTCGACCGGTCACACCTATTATCTCATGCGCAGGCGCTATTCCCCGGTGCGGTGATCGAGGTGATCCATACGCCCGACGAGATCATACATATCGATGTGGACGGGCATCGATACACGTTCGAGATCGGCAGCGATGATGACGAATATGTATTCACTGACGGAAAAGCGTCATTCTCGATCCCGCTCATGGAAACCGACTGGGATTTCTAGGATTTCTCCTGACACGCCTTCCGAACCCATCTTAATGGAAATGTCGGTCCCAACCAAAGGAGATGACCGACATGACCACGACCCCAACCACGAAACCCGCCACCGCGAGCCCGGCAACCGAAACCGCGTGCTCCACGATCACGCTTGACCAGCTCGCGCACGAATTGAAGATTTCACCCCGCGACGCCCGGATGCTACTGCGCCTTGCGGCCAAACAGACGCGGCAATATCCGAACCTCGGCAAAGAGCATGTCGCCCGGCAACCGTGGCAGTGGGCGGCAGGGTCAAAGGCGCTGGATGAAGCGCGAAAGGCCCTTACCGCCGATCGTTGAGCTAAAAACTGGCCAGAACTCCCCTATGGGATAATATTGGCCAGTTTCCAGCGTTGCCCGAGCTTGATAACGCCCAACGACTTGGCAGCGCGCCGTACGGTGCGAGCCGAATGTGAGCGTTTTTCACCGTCGGCAATGACCTCCGCGATCCGGCGTTCGCCTTTGGCCAGCGCCGTTTCGAGGAATTCCATCGCCGCCTTGATCTCGGTATCGGGCCGTCCAACCTTCTCGCTGGATTTGAGGAAGTCCTCAGGCCCGAGTTCGCATTCGCCCTGCCATTCGACTTTCGGGATGATCCGCTTGCTCCGGTCGCCATCGACCAGCGCATAGATTTGCGACGGCCCACGTTCGGACAGGTTGTGCTTGATATGGACCATGACCCGGAGATCGTCATTTTCCGGGTGCTGGCCGATCAGCACCGCCGATCGTGCGGCCGCCGTGATGTCGACCGACCCGAGGCCGCGAAAGATCGCCTTGTCCTTCTCCCCCTTGGTCAAGTGCCGCAGAGCGATCACCGTGACGTTGGTTGCCTTCGCGAGTTCCGCCAGCCGTGCCATGAAAGGGCGGGTTTCGTTCGCCTTGTTCATGTCGATGCCGCCCTGCATGTAGGCCAGCAGCGGGTCGAGGATCAGCAATTCCGCCTTTTGCGCAACGATATGCTTTTCGATCCAGCCCAGCGCCTCCTCCTCCAGCCGGAAAAACTTCTTGGAGAAGGTGATGCGGGACAGATCGGCATTCATCCGCATAAGCCGCCGCACCAGCGTCGTTTCGGGGTCATCCTCCGCACTCATGAAGAGGACGTTGGCCGCTCTCGGCTTTTTCTGCCCCGGCAGTCCCCGCCCGCTGGATACGGCGGCCGCAAGCTCGCAAAACAGAAAGGTCTTGCCGACGTTCGGATCACCTTCGAGCAGGTTGATCGCCCCGCGCACGAAATAGGGTTCCCAGAGGAAATCGACGTCACGCGGCGTCACATTCGCCATGGTCTCGAACAGTTCATCGTCGGCCGGATCGTAGCGCATGACGCTGGATGCGATTCGTTCGATATCCTTGTCTGGCAGCGGCGGACTGCAATGCGTCTCATTCACCGCATGGAGTGCGGTGGCGATTACCTCCTCATCAAACCCCTGCCGTCTGAATGACCCGGCTAGGCTGGTCAGGCGGTTATCGCGCGAACCTTTGCCGATAACGCCGTCGCTCGACGTGCCTTCTTCGGCTTGGGCGATCTGCTCCGCGCCAGAATGGCATTGAGCACCCGTCCCGGCAGCTTGGCGATAGGCGCTGCCGGTTCATCCGACCGATAACGCCCACCTTCGGGGTGTGCGGCCTCCGGGAGCAACACATAACCGGACGCAATGATGTCCAGCTTGGGCTCCAAGCCGATCTTGCTTCTCCTGATCCGCCCAGCGTGGCGGAAATAGAGGTGCCGTCCATTGCGGGTGATCGTTTCGCGCGTGGGAGGCAGCGGCCCGAAACGTTTCAGCGCCGCCTCTCCTTCCGGTCCGTCCACGTCAATAATGAGAACCGGCGATGCCTTCGCCACAGCCCCAAGATTGATCGACGGATCTTCGCTCAGCCATTGCTTGACTATCAAGGCTTCCTCGGTCGCGCTATCCGCCCGCTGGTGCAAAAGCGCGTGTCAGGCACCTTGGAGCGGGGTTGCAACGCGACGACACGCATGGATACTTTCAGGGCGGCTTGCGCCGCCCCGAATTTACGTTTGGCCAAAGGCGTGAGTTCAATCTTGCTCATCGTCGGCCTCCTCAGGTTCACAAGCGTTCTCGCTTGTGTCGCCAGCTTCTTCGGCTTCGACCGCGATCCGATAGGTCACATGTTGCCCGCGATTGTCCGGGTCTGGTGCGTGAAGATAGAGATATCCAAGGAATCGCGTCATGCGTCGCCTCCCACGGAATCATCACGAACCGCTCCCACGCGTTTCGCCTCCACCTGAACCAAATCCATGATGCGCGTTATGGCCCCGGTAGTCCCCAACCATTGCTGGATGTCCTCAAACGGAAGATAGGTTTCGAACCCCATCCGTTCTTCGGTCTTCTCGATCTCGGCTCCACAGCATCGACACGTGGAGATTACTTCGACGCCTATGTGCACCACATTGCTGATAAGCGGCTCACCGAAGCCGATCTTTTCACCCTTGTAATCGAAGATCATCACGCCACCTCCCGCAACGCGGCAAGCGCGTCGATATGGGCGTGGATTTCCGATGCGAGCCAGGCGACGCTGTGAGCGCCGATGCGGACGCGCTTGGGGAATTTCCCTGCCACTTCCAGCCGCAACATGGTGGAATTGGACAGATTGATCCCAAGGCGTATCAAATGCTTGCGCGTGTATAGCAAGCGGCGATCCGCCGCTCGAACAGGCAGTTCTGACATGAAATTATCCCTTCATCTTCAATGATAAAGGGTGCGCACCCTCGAACTCTGACGTCGTGCATGTTTGTGCCGCATCCTGCGCCGACCTGCCATCGAAGGTCTTGACGATCTCAGCCCAATCCGGGCCGAAGCGTCACACGCCCATTCTGACCAATTCCTTGAAATGGTCCTCAAGCTGCGGTTTGCTCGACATAGACCATCGCCCTGACGAGGCGGTGCAGCGGCTCGCGGTGCCGCTTCATCCACAAAGCGATATTTGCGCTCTTCATGGCTGTAAGCGATTCAAATCTTTGCGTCTCAGGTGCGACAGGCTATGGAATACAGCCTTCGGACTGCTGGTAGGATCAGTTGTCGAGACTTTGTGGAATATTTCCGCTGGAGGTAGCCTAAGCTTGTGTGCATCGCAAAACAGGATCGGCGGCGGGACGCATGACGAAGCCCACAATCGGCGCGCGGAGAACCGTAGCGGACCAGGTGTCGATCGAGCTGCAAAGGATGATCGTCGAAGGGAAGCTCGATCCCGGTCAGCCCTTCCCTTCCCAACGCGAGATCGCGGCCAGGTTCGGCGCGAGCCAAGCCTCGGTGCGCGAAGCGATCTCCGCGCCGTCGGCGGTCCGGACTGGTACAGGTCGAGCATGGCCGGGGCGTGTTCGTTCGCGCGCGCAGCGAACAATTCAGTTCGGAAAGACCCAAGAACGGGGCCTTCGACGGGACGTTGGCTTTGCGCGATGCCTATCAGATCCGTTCGCTCATCGAGCCGTTCGCCGAGCATGTCGCGACGCCGATGCTGCACGCGATCATTTCGAACGGCTGAGGCAAATCTCGAACGGACCCAAGCGGCTCTGGAAGCGGGGGCTATGTGGCTCTGCCAGCCGAACTCCATCGGACGATGAACCTCGCACGGCCTGCGGACATGGCCACGGTCGAGGGATGGTCGAAATCGCATAATTGGTGAACCGAAAAGTAAGGAGGCTATCATGAACGGCACATCCGGAACGCTGAACGCATCCGATCTTCGCGGCGCCATCGCACCGTTACGCGGCAAATGGGGATGGATCGTCGCCCTGGGCGTCGTCTACCTCGTCACGGGAATCATCGCCCTGGGCAGCGTGGTGATGGCGACCGTGGCAAGCGTTTTCGTCGTCGGGGTCATGATGCTGATCGCCGGCGTCGCCGAAGTCGTCAACGCATTCCAGATCAAGTCATGGGGCAAGTTCCTGCTCTGGGCGCTGCTCGGCATGCTCTACATCGTCGCGGGCTTCGCCACATTCCAGAATCCGCTGCTGGCGGCATCCGTGTTCACCCTCATTCTCGGCGCGGCGCTCATCGTCTCGGGCATCATGCGGATCACCCTCGCACTGAGCATGAAATCGCAAACACCCTGGGGCTGGGTGCTGCTCTCCGGCTGCATTACGCTGCTCCTCGGCGTGCTGATCCTGGCGCAGTGGCCTGTCTCGAGCCTGTTCATCCTCGGCACGCTGCTCGCCATCGATCTCATTTTCGCCGGCGCGGGATGGATCGGACTCGGCCTGAGCCTGCGGCGGGCGCACTAGGTCCAGAACAAAAGTAGCAAGGAACAAGCCATGTCATCGAAAGGGCGTATGCCTGCGGATGAACTCAAGTCTTTACTCGGCCGAATTCCATGCTGACTTCCTGCGGCCCCTGTGGAGCTAGGCCGAATTGACGGCAGGAGCATTGTTCTCAGCGCCCATTTCTAACTCTATGCGATATCGAACGGCTGAAAGATCGATCTTTAAGGAGGTTGTCCGAGGAAGCTCCGGCAGGATGCAAATTCGCGCTGGGACATGATTGGCAGGTAAAAGAGTGCGAACATGTTCGATCAACATGGGCTCAGTTACCGATAAGGCATTGTCGCGCAACATTACCGCCGCCGCAGGGACTTCCCCAAGCCTTCGATCCGCGAGCCCGACCACGCACGCGTCCAGTACAGCCGGATGGACCAGCAGCGCTTCGGCAACCTTCTCCGGCAATATCTTAAATCCGCCACGCAGGATTGCACCATCCCCGCGACCATGATGCCATACAAATCCATCTACATCGATTTCCACGATATCCGTGGTGCGTATCCAATCGGGGCGGATAGCCGGGATCAGCGCTTCGAGATATCCCGCCTTACCCGGCGTCAGCACCGTGTGCGTCTGGACATCCACGACACGAAGCTCGACGCCGGGCAAAGCTTTCCCCACCGCTCCGCGCTTGGCTTGCCGATATTCGCGGTCGAGATCGATCGTCCAGCTAATTACCGTGCCGCAGAATTCGGTAGCGCCA
>Ga0182749_1003203_pt1 | contig 11331 bp, 7 predicted proteins | sample eDN3rd37CKraftMG_FD_128875 | JGI IMG/M metagenome (GOLD analysis project Ga0182749, IMG submission 128875) | Enriched Miracle-Growth compost microbial communities from Emeryville, California, USA - eDNA 3rd pass 37_C Kraft MG (version 2) (version 2) ...
ACCCCGCACACCGCCCGGCTCTTCGCCGAGAACAAGTACCGCGAGTACATGGAGCTCCACGGGCTGTCCGTGCAGCTCACCGAAGCGCTCGCGGAGTTCTGGCACGCACGAGTGCGCGCGGAGCTCGGGTTCGCGGACGAGGAGCCCGACGACGTCGACGGGCTGTTCAAGCTCGACTACCGCGGGGCGCGGTTTTCCCTCGGGTATCCCGCGTGCCCCGACATGGAAGACCGCCACAAGGTCGTCGAGCTCCTGCGGCCCGGGCGGGTGGGGGTCACACTGTCCGAGGAGCTGCAGTTGCACCCGGAACAGTCGACGGATGCGTTCGTCCTGCATCACCCCGAGGCGAAGTACTTCAGCGTGTAGGGCCGGGCCGTACGCCGAAAGAAGTACCGAGCTTGCCTGCCGGAGCGCCCGCGCTGCCTTCGCCGACTTCAGATCACCGGACCGCGCGTGCCATCTTAATGATCTGACTTGCCACCTGATCGGCGGGGTGTCGTTGTCGGACCCAACGGGTGGCAGACTTGGCTAGTGACTACTGCTACCTCGAACGCTGAGCGCGAGGATCTCAACGTCCCCGATCGATTCGAGATGATCCGGTCTTCCGGGACGGGCACGCTTCGATCTTTGGTTTCTCCGGTAGCAGAGTCGCTCGACGCGCTTGACGACCGCTTCATGGATCTCCGGGCTGCCCGACGCGGTGGGTTTGCGGTCCTCCGAGGTGAGCCAGGAGCGGGCAAGTCGACTTTTCTCGACACCCTCCATCTCTTTCGCGAAAATGTTGAGACCGAGCGAATCGGCCAGCATGAGGATATTGCGGACCGCCTTCGCTTGCTATCCCGGTCGGAACATGCCCGGGTCGTCGTAGTAGAGGGCCGGGAGGCGCTTCTCGATGTGACTGAGTCAGCCCTGGAAGCTTCGATGCACGCCATTAACACTTTTGTGCGTAGCGCAGAGGGCGAGAACACACTCGTCGTGTGGCCGACGAACACGGACCCACTCATGGACGCGCTGGTCACGCTTGGTGCCCGGTTGGGCGGCAAGGCGTTACTGGGACACGAAGGTGGCGTCATGCGATTCTCCGGGCCGCGCTCGTCGGAGTTTGCAGAGATCGCGGAGCGCACAATCGCAGCACTTAACGACGGAGCATCGCTCTCGGCTCTCGGCATCTCCGAGGACCGCTCGCGGGCAATCGCCCTGAGCGAAACCACTATCGGCGACTACCTGGGAGCCATTCGTCGGGAATTGCTGCACAATGACGCGAAGGTAAAGAGACTTCTGAAGGCAGAGCAGTTTCGACTTTGGATAGTCGTTGTTGCGGGAAATGATGTCGAGGGCGACGTAGCAGCACTCACGCGCGGAGGCTTCGCATACGCGGACATCGACAGGCTCGTCAACTCGACCGGCGCGAACATAGTTCAGGAACTGAAGAAGCACCCCGACGACCTAGGCATCCTCGGTACGGTTCTCGACGTCAAGGTGATTCATCTTGACGTCTTCGCCGCACTCGCAATCGCTCGTCAACACGCAAACGAAAAGCTCCGCGAACTCATGAAGGCCGAAGGCTTGTCGGTCAGCCGGGACAAGCAGGCGGATGCAAGACTCCGCGCGTCCGAGCTTGGCCTGATACTGTCCGGAAAGTCACTTGGTACGCGGCGACGCGGCATCAAGCCCGGCGGGAACACTAAGGCCGCCTTCGAGAGCCTCGCGCGCATTGCTCGAAACGATGACGGACTACTCAACCGCGCGATAGGCGAAGGCATCGTGGCCGCCGAACTGGCGGAGACCTATGAAACGGAGAAGCGTCTCGGGACCGCCCTGAGGTACGACTCCGACTTGTACGTTGTTCGGGACGGCCTACCGATCCGCATCGAAGTGATGTGGCGCACTACGACGGGCCGGGCCGAGATCGCGAACTACGTGCTTACCAAGCTCGGGAATTATGCGAAGGCCATCGGACTCATCGAGTAGAAGACATAGGAGGTGCGCTCGCGAGCCGATCGCCGATCCGCCCACCGTCAGCTTCGCCATCGTCGGCAGTCGTGGAGCTCGCCGACGATATCTCGCTCAAGTTACACGCCCTGTCCCGCGACCGTCGGCCCCAACAGTGGAGCGACCACCAACTCGGTAAGAACCGCTTCCGCTGACCGTGGACCGACTGGCATGGTGCTGCGCTCTATGACAGGTCGAGATCGTCAGACAACTCAAGAAAGCCGTCAACAACCCCGCAGCACTCGACCTCGCCGCGTCACTCGAAGCCGGGCAAACGCCGTGCCGAGGTGGACGGCGCCCGCGTTGGGCGGTGGAGCTGGAGGGGCTCCGTGCGCAAGCGCCCAAGACATACAGTCCCGACGCCGCCGGGAGATTGGAGCCGCCGGGGCGAACGTCGCCGAGCTCGAGGCCGTCATCCCGTGCGCGAGCTGGTCCGGCAGGGCAACACACCGCGACCTTGGTGTGTCAGCTACCCGACGACGCGCGCTGGTGGAGCTCCATCACCCCTGACGAGCGTCGCGAAGGACAGCTCTGGCTCAGGCAGCCGCCACGCTCGCCGCCGCGAAGAAATCCGCGGGCATGGGGTGTTGGAGGGCCCAGGTGATCGCGATCGGCTTCTCGCCGATGTGCGAGACGTAGGTGGCGGGTCCGAGGAACAAGAACGGGGCGCCGCTGCCGTACTCGTCGCTATCCGTCTCGCGTACGAAGAGCAGCACAGTGCTAGTCCCGTTGAGGTAGCGCTGACCGGTAGGCGAGGCGACGGTCGTGCGACTCTGGGACTCCCAATGGAACAGCGTCGGGCTAATCGGATAGTCGCGGTAGAGGGTAGTCGGCGAGAACGACTCCGCCGACTTCTTCAGCTGAATGAAGAACGCGTCGACGTTGAGTTCGGCGGAGTAGGCCACGCCCTCGCGGAACGAGGTCGGCAGCCGATCGAGGCTCGCCCAACGCAAAGCGGTGAGGATCTCCTCACGGCGATAGCGGCCGTGGATTTGGAGCGGTACGTCCGCGAGGGGATCGTCTAGGCTGATCGTCGGGCGACGTGCGCTGTCGAACGCAAGATCGATCACGGCGGCGAGCTCCGCCCGTGCGGCCGGTTCCTCGCGAAGCGCGTCCAGTGCCTCCTCCATGGAGCCAAAACGTCCCTGGCTCGCACCGGCATCGGGCCAGATCGAAAAGATGAGCATCGTCGCAAGCTCGCGTTCAACCGGGGAGAGATCAGCCGAGTTCGCACCCTCTCGTAGAACTCGTAGGTAGGCGGCCGCGCGCATGGAGTCGTCCACGTGTGCGACATTTCGCGCGCGCTTGAGAACCGAGGCCTCGCGGGAACCACCCCTGGGTGTGAGCAGGCCGGCATCTCGCCGCAGCAAGGTCCACGAGCGTCCCTGCTTGGCGAGCAGGTCAGGTAGCTCGGCACCGGATTCGGCGAGAAAACCGCCCAGCGTGCTGTCGCCATCGGTCCCGGCGATCCGGCGGAGCTCGTTCACCATCTCGCGCCAGCGCCCACCGACCTGATGGCGCAGATTGCCGAGGATTACTTCACGCGCGACTTTGTCCATGACAATCTGGCTGCCGCCGGGCAAGAACGGGAAGTCATTGCGGACCTGCCGTTCGAGTTGGCCCCGTGCGATCCCAGTCAACGCCGTGAGTTTGAGGTCCCATCGAAAGCGCGCGTGCTGGTGCCCCACGAAGTCCAGTGCCGTGAGAACCGCCTTGGTGGCGGTACGACGCAACCCCCGGCCGAGCTGCTGCAGAAAGACAGTCGCGCTCTCGGTCGGCCGCAGGAAAAGCACAGTGTCAACCGAGGGCAGGTCAAGGCCCTCGTTGAACACGTCGACCGTGAAGACGATGTTGAGGCGCCGCTCGGCGAGAGCAGTGAGTGCTTCGGCCCGAAGTTGCGACGACGTCTCGCCGGTCACGGCGACGGCGGGAATGCCGGCACGGTTGAACACTTCCGCCATATACCTTGCGTGTTCCACCGACACGCAGAATCCCAGGGCACGCATGGTTCCGGGGTCGAGCACCTTGTCGCGCAGCTCACGTAGGACGACCCGAGCTCGCGCGTCGTTGCCGGTCAGGAGTTTGGACAGCTCGTCCTGATCATAGCGTCCCGTGCGCCAGCTCACACGGGAGAGGTCCGTGCCGTCGGCGACCGCGAAGTAGTGAAACGGGCACAGCAGGTCAGCATCGAGCGCGTCCCACAAGCGCAGTTCGGTGGCGACGCGCCCATCGAAGAACTCCTCCGCCACGTTGATGCCGTCGGCGCGTTCGGGGGTAGCTGTGAGGCCGACCATCTCGCGTGGGACGAAGCGATCGAGGATGGACCGGTAGGTACGTGCCGCGGCGTGGTGGAACTCGTCGATGACGACGACGTCGAAAGCATCGCGGGGTATCCGTTCTATGCCGTGGGACGACAGAGACTGAACACTCGCGAACACATGCCTCCACTCGGCTGGCGTGTTGCCATCGACGAAGAGCTCACCAAAGTTTGCGTCCGTAAGAACCTCGCGATAGGTGCGCCGCGACTGCGCCAAGATCTCCTTGCGATGCGCCACGAACAGCAGACGCGGGCGCTCGCCGCCCGCCTGCTCGCAGAGACGCCGGTAGTCCAGTGCGGCCACGACGGTCTTGCCCGTGCCAGTTGCCGCCACCACCAGGTTGCGATGCCGGTCGTGTACGACACGCTCAGCCTCAAGCTCGTCCAGCATCTCTTGCTGGTACGGATACGGTCGTACATCCAGACCTGCCAGCGAGATGGTCACGCTCCCCCGGCTCAGCCGACCACCCGCCTCAGCCAGGGCGCGGTCGAGCCGCTCTGCGTCGCGTCCCGGGTCGTAGAGCTGGAACGTCGAGTCGTTCCAGTACGTGTCGAAGGTCGCATCGAACTTGTCCAGGAGGGCGCCAGTCGCAACTCGCGACAGACGTACGTTCCACTCGACGCCGTCGAGCATCGCCGTCTGCGTCAGGTTCGAGGAGCCGACGTACGCCGTATCGAAGCCCGTATTCCGACGGAACATCCACGCCTTCGCGTGCAAACGGGTGCGCATCGCGTCGTACTGGACGCGCACCTCTGCGCCGTAGTCGCGCACCAGCTTGTCCAGCGCCTGGCGTTCCGTCGAACCGGTGTACGTCGTCGTAATGACGCGCAGTCGCCCGCCGCGTTCCTTCAGACGCCGTAGCTCCGGATCAAGCAGCCGGAGTCCCGCCCAACGAACGAACGCACACAGCAGGTCGACGTGATCCGCAGTGGCTATCTCTGCCTTAACCTCTGGCCCGAGGTTTGGCTCTGACTTAGCGTTCGTCAGTAGTGCCGCCTCTGACAGCGGGGTCGCGGGGCGCACATCGTCATAGGTCACCACGCCTGGCCCTGGTGCGGCCGCGATCCGTAGCAACCGCTGCGCGGGCGCGAGCACGGACTGTTCGGGCGCATCCAAACTCGCGATCATCGTGTTGATCAGCGCCAGCCGCGCCGCCCCGTCATCGATGCGTTCTAGCGCCCGGATCGCACAGTCATACAAGTGCCGCGCGAGGACGTGAGGCATGTCCGCGTCGTCGACAGATGATCGGGAAATCTCTACGCCACTGAGGTGATCGAGCGCCTGCCCTAGAACGTCGGTCACCACCGCATCATGGAGTCCGACCTGCGCTGGATTCTCAATCACGCGCCTAGCTTTGCGGACGATACCGACATGGGCAAACCCTCATTCGGTCGTCAGGCCTCGTCCGATCCAGGGCCGGCCGCAGGTAGCGCCCCAGGTCCGACTGCGCCTGCACTCCGTCGACCTCCCGGTGTGCCGATCGCTTCTCGGTCCCCATCGTCGGCGCGCTCGCGGTGCTTGCTACGGGGGGCTTCTGCACGGTCTCGAAGTGGGCCTGAGCTCCCTCGGCGATCGCGTCAACCCGTGGTGTGGCGCGGGTACGGCAGCGCAACGACCACACCAAGCTCGCGCCGATGAGTGTGCTCCGCCGTCGGGTACGCGGAGCCGGCACGTCGACCGAGACAAGCGACTTACCCGTCCGCTGCACGGGTGCCGCCACCAAGGAACTGGGCCCGTGCCCGAACTGGCGTCGCTACTAACTAGGCCGGAGGCACCCAAGACGCGAGCATCGCGCGGGTTTCCGGATCGGGTGAGTAGAGAACGGTCCCTACCATGCCGCGGGTCAGCAGCACCTTGTAGACGTTGCGCACGAGGACGTCGAACTGCTCGTCGGTGACGTCCTTCCGAGACCGGAACGCTGGGTCCTTGTTCTCCTCCCGACGCGCGACCCAGCGGTCGGTGCGCCAGACAAGATCCGGACCGATGATCACGCCGTTCCAGTCGTATTCGAAGCCTTGCGCCGTGTAGACGCAGCCCACCTGCCCGAACCCTCCCGACTCGGTCGCCCAGAGCTGCGACGGCGGGGCATCACCTACCCGCCGGTCTCCCTTGACGTTCCACGGGCGGCTCCACCCTCCGATGGTGACGTCGGGGACGAGCACGCCAGACTGCGGGTCGCTCCACCGCCAGCAGAAACCAGCGGTCATGCGTGCGCCGTAGCCCTCCTTGAGCTTCTCCTCGAGAGTCTCCTCGACTTGCTCCGGACTGCCAGCGACGCTCACCTCGAATGCGCCGTCGCCCTCCCAGACCATCGGACCGCCGGGGACAAGGCCGAGCAGGCGGAGGACCCACTCGATGTAGAGCGCACTCCCACCTGCCCGGAACTGGTCTCGCAGGTCGACCTTCTCTACACGGAGCCCTCGCGCTGCGGCGTGCGCCTCGATCGACTCCACCGTCCCGCTTTCGCCCGGACGAACCACCTGGTGCTCGTCCAGAAGAAAGACGGGCACCCGTGCGGCGTCGAGGAGTTCATCGAGTTGGGGGCGCGCGCGCTCCCGGACCGCCTTGGGCGTGTACCGGTTGACCGACTTCTCGCGGATTCGGTGCGACTCGTCGAGGATCAGGACGTCCAGCCCATTCGGGTCGGCGTCCATGAAGCTGTTGAAGTACTTGAAGAGCCCCTGCGTCGCCGTCGATCCCTTCCCTGCCACGCGACGGAGCGTCTGCGTAAAGGACTGCGAGCCGGTGGCGTGCAGCGCCGTGCGGCCCTCACGCGCAAGCTGGCCCAGGAGCGACAACGCGATCACGCTCTTACCCGACCCCGGCCCACCGGAAACGATGACAGCCGTCTTCTGGTTGTCCCTCCGCGCACGCTCCACCGCTCGGCGAACCTTCTGGAAGGCCTCTTCCTGCTCGTCGAGCAGGGTGAACATCTCCCGTGTGCGGATCTCTTCGGCGGCGACCGTCAGCAGTTGACGCGAAGGTGCGACGGCAGAACCGAGCAGGATGTCAGCCGATCCCACGCCAGGCGTTCCGTCGAGACGTGATCGCAGGAAGTCGAGCCACTCCCCCCGCCGGCTGGCAGTGAAGAGCGGGGCCTCGGCGAGGCTCTCGCTGGTCAACAGCTCGTGCACGCTGCGATCGTCGGCGTTGTGGAGGTAGGCGACCCCCGTCACCCAATCGGGATGCTCATGCAGGACCGAGGTGAAGTCGGCGAGGTATCGAGCGTAGCCGGCCACCTGGAGCGACGGATGAAGCAGGCCTTGGCGCGGCGAACCGTCCACGTCGACGAGGCCAGAGGAATGCTCCGACAGCCTCGCCCGCGACCACTGCTTCAGTTCCACGATTACGAAGGAGGGTTTGCCGGTTTTCGGGTGCCTGCCTGCCAACACGACGTCCGCACGCTTGGAGGTCAGCGGCATCTTCAGTTCCAGCAAGACCTCGACCTCCGCAAGACCAGCGTCCTCGAGATCCCGGACTAGCGCGGGAATCGACCTGCGCCACGACCTGTGCTCGCTCTCCCCGGGTACTGGCAGGCCCTGGGTGAGCATCAACTGCTCAAGAGCGCGCTCCACGATCGAGAAGTCCGATCTCGCAAGGTCGTTGAGCGAACTGACGGAATAGCGAACGACGGCGGACACCAACCACCCCTGGGCACGAGAAACCGTGCGGCGGGGGGCGTGTCCTCAACGAGGAAGCCCGTCGGTACCGCGGACATTTGGATTCTAGGGGCAAACACCCACGAGACGGGACGAGGCGATGCAGGCGCCCACGGTCCGCCTGGGCAGGCGTCAAGGCACGTCGCGCGCCAACTTCACCCCGCTCGCGAGGACAACAGTGATAGGAACGGCATTACCGTCCCGCTGTGACACCTGATCGACCTACCCTCCGCGGCGACGAGACCTTCAGCCGGGTAGAGACTCCTGTCAGCGACTTCTGGTCGTACGCGATGTCCGACCTCCGGTCGAATGCCACACGCGGCGTGCTCGCGGAGTACCTCGTGGCCAAGGCGGTCGGCGCCACCGGACCGCGCATCGAGTGGGATGCCTACGACGTCCGAGCACCTGATGGCACCACCATTGAGGTCAAGGCCAGCGGCTACTCGCAGAGCTGGACCCTGCGCTCGGCACCGTCCATCCGATTCGGAGGCCTGCCCGGCAAGCCGGGCAAGCAGTCCTGGCACGCCGAGACCGGCGCAATGGAGTCGGCGTTCGTCGCGGACGTCTTCGTCTTCGCCGTCCACACGACCTTGGCCGCCGACCCCTACGACGGACTCGACGTCGACGCCTGGCAGTTCTACGTACTGCCCGGATCGACGATCGCCGCCACCCGACAGGCCAGCATGCAACTGTCGACCGTCATACGGCTTGGCGGGGTCCCCGTCGGCTGGCAGGACCTCCGGTCGGCGATCGCGGCTGCGCGATCAAGCACAGGCGTATCGGACGGCCCCCACGCGCTTCCGCCTACGGAAGTGCGCTGCCGGCACGACATGCTCCCCGGAACATGCTCCGACTGCGAGCCCCGCCGACCAGCGCGAGCCTCGAGAGCAGTAGTCGAGATCTCCCCCAGCCGCATCGGTCACCTCCCCGGCTGCAGCCACAAGGACGATGAGGACTGGTCGCGCTGGGGACGCGTCCTCCGGCCGGGCGCGTGGCAAGAGCTCCGCAACGGCAACGCTGTGACGGCGGACGATCCGGAGATGATTGTCGGACTGACGGCCACCGTCGCTTGCAGGGACTGCGTCGCGCGGTCGTGAGCCCTCGCGGCCTCCGTGAGCACGATCCGGGACCATCGAGGCTCCACCCGCACCTATGCTGACCAGCGTGGATCCCCAATGGATTGCCCTTCTTGTCATCGCCGTGCTGATCGTGGTGATGGTCGCCCTGCGCCGCCCGCGCTACCCCGAGGGCTCCTCTTCCTCGTCCCGAGCTGAGGCCAGTGCACTCCCGCTCCCCGACGATGTCCGCAGCGAGATCGACCGTCTCGTCGCGTCGGACCAGAAGGTCAAGGCGATCAAGGTCTTGCGCACCGCGGTGCCGGGACTGAGCCTCAAAGACGGCAAGGAGGTCATCGACGCCTGGCACCGAACCGGCGAAGCGGGCCTCGCGGCGCGACTGGCCGGGCCCGGCGAGCCCGATCTGGCACCCGAGGTCCTGACCGAGATCGATGACTACCTCGCCGCGGGCAAGCCGATCCAGGCGATCAAGGTCGTGCGCGAGCAGACGGGCTGGGGGCTTGTCGACGCCAAGCAGTGGGTCGACGCCCGCAAGACCGGGCGCTGAATGACGAGTCCGAGCGTCATCGACAAGCCCCTCAGGGCGAGGCAGTCGGTTCTACAAAGTCGTCCGGAGCAGTTGTCGCCCCGAGGCCACGGTTAGCGTGGCTGTGTGACGTCCATCGACCCGACGTGGAAGCTCTCACTGGGACACGTCCTCGAAGCCGCGGGTATTGAACCGGCTGCCACCCTGGTCATTCGTCACACGTACAGCCCGAACGGACTTCGCGGACCGGACGACGTCAATCCGGTGTCCCTCCTGGAGTACACGCGGCGCCAGGAGCGTCGGGGCTCGAAGTTCCCCAAGGACCCACCCGCACTATGGCTCGTCTTCATGCGCGACGGCACCGGGGGCCGCCGCTCGCGGTTCGTCACGGCGTACGAGAACGCGGGAGAGGTGCTCGAAGCGCGTACGGCTGACTGGCGGTACTTCGATATCCGCGAGACGGACCTGCTGCGATCGCTTCAGGACCGTCTCGTCGTCGAGTGGTCCGGCGACACGATCAACTGGGCGAAGCCCGGCAATCGCGCGGCGCTCTTCCCGGTGATCGAGGTTGCCGACCCGGAAGCGGTCCCGTTTCCCGGCTTCGACAACCTCCTGCTCACGTTCCGCGAGTTGGTCACCATGACGGAGGACACGAGGTATGCGGCATGGCGCACCGCACTCGGCGCGGTGCAGGGTATCTATCTCGTTGCCGACACGCGTATCGGGCAGCTCTACGTGGGAAAGGCCGACGGGGTCGAACGCATTCTTGGGCGATGGTCGACGTACGCCAAGGACGGTCACGGAGGAAACGTCGCTCTTCGTGAGCTCATGAAGCTTGATCCGGCCCACAGCGACCACTTCGTCTTCAGCATTCTGCGGGTCTTCGGTCCGTCGACCCCCACGGCCGACGTCGACGCAGCGGAGGCCCACTTCAAGAACGCGCTCCTCACTCGGCGGTTCGGCCTGAACCGCAACTAGACCGGCGCTCTGGCCGATCACGCGGATGTCGTCGCCGCATCATGTGATGTCGCTCCGGTAGCGCCCCCAGACGCCTGGCCTGGACTGCGCGACCCAGAGTTCACCCACTCTTGCTGACCCGGCCACCTGCTAGGGAGACGCCCTTCCTAGCGTGACCGCCATGACCCCTCACCTCGTGCCCTCTCACCGTGCCCGCACGCTCGCCGCTGCGGGCGCCGTCGTCGCCGGCCTCGCCGCCGCGCTGGTCGCCGCCCCGACGACCGCGTCCGCCGACCAGCAGTCCCCCTCGTGGATCTCGTCGATCAGTTGGTCGTCGACCACGCTTGCCGAGGGCGTCACGCTCCGCACCGGCACGCTCAGCGACTCGCAGTCGGCGCCGTTCTGGACGGTCACGCTGCAGTCGAGCACGACGAACCGGCTCACGGGCAAGCCCGCGGCGACGGCGCTCGGCACCGCGGCCTGGGCGGACACGACGTCCCAGGCACTGACCGCCGCCGGGTACACCCCGCGCCGCGACGACGTCGCGTGGCCCGACTACGCGGACGTCCCGGACGGTCTCCAGGGCGTGCGCGTCCGCACGGGCAACTACGCGACGCAGGCGCAGGCCGCGGCCATCGTGACCGCCCTGAAGGCACGGGGCCTCGCGGCCGTCGCCGAGTGGACGGGCTACGACGTCGACACCTCCCCCGACGGCGAGCGGATCCACGTCGCGACCATCGACCCGCACGCCTTCGACGGCAACGTCTACGCGACGCACGGCGGCCCCATCGCCTCGCGCACCA
>Ga0182749_1003204_pt1 | contig 11322 bp, 11 predicted proteins | sample eDN3rd37CKraftMG_FD_128875 | JGI IMG/M metagenome (GOLD analysis project Ga0182749, IMG submission 128875) | Enriched Miracle-Growth compost microbial communities from Emeryville, California, USA - eDNA 3rd pass 37_C Kraft MG (version 2) (version 2) ...
CGCGGCGGTTTCGGGATCCCATTGCTGCATCGACTGCATGGTGGCGTCGGAGAACACCACGCCCCAGCCGAACGTATCGAACGGCCGGTTGCGCTCGACCACGGTGATCTCGTGCCGCGGATGGAGCCGCTTCATCAGCAGTGCGAAGTAAAGCCCGGCCGGACCGCCGCCGATGCACACAATCCGCATCACCTTCCTCCTTCGCGTTACGATCCGTCCCGCCGCATGCCGGATCATCTGGCAAAAGTATTCGTCAGTGTCGGAATTATTTCAAGCTTAAAGTTTCTGCGGGTCGCCCCCCGGGGAAGGTGGAGTATGGCGGCGCGGCGCGAGCGGGCGTCAGCGCGAGAAGCGGATCGGCACCGCGAGACTGATCGATCCGCCGGCGGTGGGCGGCGCCGGAACCGGACTGGCGCGGCGCGGCAACGAGACGGCTTCCGCGTCTAGAACGCTGTCGCCGGACGAGCGCAGCAGCCGTGAACTCACCACCTGACCGGAACGGTTGATAGTGAAGGCGATCGTCGCAACGCCGCCATGCGCGGCGTCGGGGGGAAAACGCTTGAAGCGATTGAGATGCGCCATCAACTCGCTTTTCCACGACGCCGCGGCCGCCGCTGACGATGCCGCGCCGGATGTTGGCGCCGCGGCATGGTCGGCCCGCCGTGCCTGCATCGTCGGCGGCGCGGAGGTTCGGGGCGCGGCGTGGCGCGCCGGCTCGCGACGGGCCTTGTGCTCTTGGCGCGGCTTCAGCGGCTTCAGCGGCTTCGGCAGTTTCGTCGTCCTCCGCTCCGCGTCGGCCGGCGGTTCGGATTTCGATGGCGGACGCGTCAGCAGCGCCGCCGCCTCCGTGGCCCTGGGCAAGTCCGGCACTTCAACGTCCGTCGCCGCAGCGGATCGCGGCGATGCCGCCTCCTGCGGCTCGGGCGTCGTTTCGGGCTGCGCCTCCGCCATCTGCGGTCCCGGCGCGACGTCCTGCGGCGGCGTTTGCGCCACTGTCGGCGACAGATCGATCAGCACCGCCGATGGCGGCTCGCCGGCGCTCGCCGTCGCAGCGGCCAGGCGCCAGTTCGACGCCAGCCAGACAACGGCGCCGTGAATCGCAAGGACGGTCGCCACCGCGATGCCCCAGCGCAGCCATGCACGGCGCGACAGCGCGGCAAAACGGCGGCCGGCGGGATCAGCGTGACGAATCATTGCGCCACGTCGCCCGCAGCGGCGACACCAATCCGCATCTCGCGATGACAGCGTCGGTTCGCTCTGCGAGCCGGCGGATATGAGCCGTGTGGATGGTTCATCTGCTGCCTTTCGCTCCGCGCTGTCGCGACCGATCGCGATCTCCGACGGCCTGCGCCGCATGGCATCGCTAGACTCTTCGGGTGCTTTCGCCCGCTCCGCCGCCGCTTGCGTCGCTGCGCGAAAGAATTCACTGTTGTGCAGTCATCCGCGCTGACGACGTTCGGCCGCACGACCGACCGCTTCCACTTCATGCCGCCCGACAGGAATACCATGCCGCTACGACACGTCCTTGGCCTCGACCACGTGGTCGTCACCACCCGCCGGCTTGAGAGCGCCGGACAAGCTTGGCAGAATTTGGGTTTCACGCTGTCGCCGCGCGGCACGCATTCGCCGCATATCGGCTCAGCCAACTATACCATCGTGTTCGAGGACGACTACATCGAGCTGCTCGGTATCCTCACCGAAACCGCACATAACCAGCTCACGGTGACGTTCCTGAAGCAGCGCGAGGGCATCGAGCGCGCCGCCTTCACCACCGACGATGCCGTCGCCGGTATCGCTGAGTTGCAGGCCCGCGGCCTTGGTGGCAGCGGCCCGCTCGCCTTCGCGCGGCCGGTGGACCTGCCGAACGGCACCACAGGCGAAGCCAGATTCAACACCTTCAGTTGGAAGGCCGACGACGCGCCGGCGGGATTGCGCATTTTCGCCTGCCAGCATCTCACGCCGGACACCGTGTGGATTCCAGCGTTGCAGCACCACGCCAACGGCGCAAAACGCCTTCTGGCGCTGGAGATCGTTTCCGACGACGCGCGCGCCGCCGCTCTGTTGTTGTCGCGCCTGATCGATCAGCCGGTGCAGACTCTTGACGACGGTTATCGCGTCGCCTCCGGCGGCACGCGTGCCGATTTTGTGGTCTACGACAAGGCCGCATTCGCCAGATGCTATCCGGATGCCGTGCGCGTGGGTGCGCCGGCCGAAGGCGCGGCGGCGCTCGTGATCGCCACCGATGACGCCGCGAAACCGCGCAGCATCACCGGCACCGTCGAACATGACGGCAGGATCAGCGTGCCGGCGGCACGCGCCAATGGCGTGATCGTCAGCTTCGTTCAGCAATAGCGTTTAGCGCTGCGGGAGGGTCGGCGCGGCCGGCGTCGACCGTGGCGCCACGAAGTAGACTTCCCAATTGATCGCCGGGCCCGGCTTGCCGTTGAAGAAGCGGCGCGTGGTGATGATGATATGGTCGGCGCCTGCCGCGTTCGCCTTTATCCACGCATCGCACTTGCGATAGAACGGTTCGGACGGACCGCATATCCCGATAAAACCGGACTGTTTCGCCTGATCCGCCGTGATCAAGCCGGATGGCGGCTCCTCCGGCTGCAACGGCGTCGGATGATCCGGGCTGTAGAATGTCATCAGATCCGCCACGCGGGTTGATCCCACCACCGCCGGCCAGGGCGTGTTGAACCGCAGCCGCCATTGCTGGGTGAGGTCACGGGCCAGTTCCGAACGTCCATCGACAGCCTCGGCACCGACGCCGGTGCCATCGTCGCTCCGCGGCAGCGTACGAACCGCAATCTCGGGCGCCGCCGCCAGGACTGCCAGCGACGTCATCAGCCAGATCGCGACGATACGAAACAACGCGACGCGCGGCATGCGCAGCATCGGAATCGCCACCAGCGCCAGCGGCGTCAGGAAGAACAGCGGAATGCCCCAATCGGTCTTCATATAGATCACGAAGACAATGCCGCCGATGACCGGCCCCATCGCCACTACGATCTGAATGATCCAGACATGGATCGCCTGTGGGATCCGCACCGCCGGATTGGGTGCGCGCGACCAGTTGAGGCGGGCGACGCGGGAGAAATGCCGCAGCAGTGCCAGCGAGCGCCAGGACGGATAGATCACCGCCAGCGCGGCGAGCGCGATCGGCAGCAGCAACAAAGAGACATTGTGGATGACGTAGCCGAGCGCCAGTTGCAAGCTGCGCGCCCGGTCGGAGATCTCATAGATATGGCCGGCATAGGTGACGGGCCGGAAATCGTTCTGCCATAGCCACCACAGATGCGGCGCGAGCCCGGCCATCATCGCCGCGAGGGCGAGCCATGGCGCGGGCGAGCGCAGAAACGCGATCCGCTGCGGATGCAGCAGCGCGGCGATGCCGATGGCGCCGATCATGGTCAGCGCCCAGTATTTCGCCAGCAAGGCCGCGGCGGCGGCGAGGCCAAGCCAGATGCCGGAGACGACGCTGCGCCGCTCGAACGCATGCAGATAGGCCAGCACCAGCAGCGGCAACGTCGCGAGCTGGACGAGGTCCGCGTTGAACTTGAACCCCTTGAAGTTGAAGATCGGATAGATCGCCAGCATCATCACGACCAGGAAGGCGCGGCGGCGATCGACCACACGCAATGCGATCCGCCAACAGATCCACAGGGCGAAGCCGGCGGTCGCCATCGCCAGCATATAGGCCGACCAGTCAGTGACGGGAAACAGTCTGAACCACACGCCGGCGACCCAGCCGGACAGCGGAGGATGCTTGCCGTAACCGAGCAGGAACTGCTGGCCCCAGGCATAGGCCTCGGCGATATCGAAATGGATGTCCTGGCCGCCCTTCAGCAGGGTGAGAATGCGACTCCACAACAAGATGTGGAGCAGGATGAAACCCATTACGAAACGCCGGCTCGCCGCTGCATCGGTCGCGCTCGCCGCCACCCACGCGGCCATCCGCCGCAAGCCGGAACGGCGGCGCAGACGGGCTGGCTTGGCTTGAGGCGGCATCCGCGATCCTTGACGATGGCCGGTCGGACAGAACGACTGCCTGCCGGGAGGCCGGATGGCCTGACAGCGGAGGCGATGGACGGATCCGAACGGCGCTTGGGAACCGATCGGGGCCTTCTACTAGATTCGGCGCCGGAAGAAGGCAAATCAGCCGGGCGTGAATTGGACCAATTCCAAGACGGTTGCTGGCCCGTTGCGCCAATGCTATCCCGCGCGCATGAGCGCCAAACCGATCTCGAACATCCGCAACTTTTCCATCGTCGCCCATATCGACCATGGCAAATCGACGCTGGCCGACCGCCTGATCCAGATGACGGGCGCCCTCGACGCGCGCGAGATGGCCGGCAAGGAACAGGTGCTCGATTCGATGGATATCGAGCGGGAGCGCGGTATTACCATCAAGGCGCAGACTGTCCGCCTCAACTACAAGGCCAAGGACGGCAACACCTATATCCTGAACCTGATCGACACCCCCGGTCACGTCGACTTCGCCTATGAAGTGTCGCGCTCGCTCGCCGCCTGCGAGGGCTCGCTGCTGGTGGTGGACGCCTCGCAGGGCGTCGAGGCGCAGACCCTCGCCAATGTCTATCAGGCGCTCGACAACAACCACGAGATCGTTCCGGTCCTCAACAAGATCGATCTTCCCGCCGCCGAACCCGACAAGGTAAAGCAGCAGATCGAGGACGTGATCGGCATCGACGCCTCCGACGCGGTGATGATCTCGGCCAAGACCGGCCTCGGCATCGACGACGTGCTGGAAGCGATCGTGCATCGCCTGCCGCCGCCGAAAGGCGACCGCGACGCGACACTGAAGGCGCTCCTGGTCGATAGCTGGTATGACGTCTATCTCGGCGTCGTGGTGCTGGTGCGCATCGTCGACGGCGTCATGCAGAAGGGCCAGCGCATCCGCATGCTCGGTACCGGCGCGGCCTACGAGGTCGAGCGCATCGGCTACATCACCCCTAAGATGGTCAATGTCGGCGAACTCGGCCCGGGCGAGATCGGCTTCATCACCGCGTCGATCAAGGAAGTGGCCGACACCCGCGTCGGCGACACCATCACCGACGACAAGCGGCCGGTGGCGGACATGCTGCCGGGCTTCAAGCCGGCCGTGCCGGTGGTGTTCTGCGGCCTGTTCCCGGTCGACGCCGACGACTTCGAGACGCTGCGCGCGGCGATGGGCAAGCTGCGGCTCAACGACGCGAGCTTCTCGTTCGAGATGGAGACCTCCGCCGCGCTCGGCTTCGGCTTCCGCTGCGGCTTTCTGGGCCTGCTGCATCTCGAGATCATTCAAGAGCGATTGAGCCGCGAGTTCGATCTCAACCTGATCGCGACCGCGCCGAGCGTCATCTACAAGATGCGCCTCACCGACGGGCAGGAGATCGAGATTCACAATCCGGTCGACATGCCGGACGTGGTGAAAATCGCCGAGATCGAGGAGCCATGGATCGAGGCGACGATCCTGACGCCCGACGAATATCTCGGCAGCGTGCTGAAGCTGTGCCAGGACCGCCGCGGCGTGCAGAAGGAGCTGACCTATGTCGGTGCCCGCGCCATGGTGAAATACGAATTGCCGCTCAACGAAGTGGTGTTCGATTTCTACGACCGGCTGAAGTCGGTGTCGAAAGGCTACGCCTCGTTCGACTATCATCTCACCGACTATCGCGCCGCCGATCTGGTCAAGATGCAGATTCTCGTCAATGGCGAGCCGGTGGACGCGCTGTCGATGCTGGTGCACCGGACGCGCGCCGAGGGCCGCGGCCGCGCCATGGTCGAGAAGATGAAGGAACTGATCCCGCCGCACATGTTCCAGATTCCGATCCAGGCGGCGATCGGCGGCAAGGTGATCGCGCGCGAAACGGTGCGCGCGCTGCGCAAGGACGTCACCGCGAAGTGCTACGGCGGCGACATCACCCGCAAGCGCAAACTTCTGGAGAAGCAGAAGGAAGGCAAGAAGAAGATGCGGCAATTCGGCAAGGTCGACATTCCGCAGGAAGCTTTTATTGCCGCGCTGAAGGTGGATAGCTGAGGCTGCGACGGCGAGCGGAGTCGCCCCGGAGACGTGGGATGGCATGGCGTGACCGTTTCCGTCATGGCCGGGCGATCCAAGCCCTAACAGACAAGCAGCAAGAAGAACGTAGATGGCCGGGGCATAGGCAGGCGCAGCGACGCCGTCTTCGAACGGCTATGCCCGGCCATGACGAAGCATGTGACGCTCTCGGTGCGGCACGCGGACGAACCTCTCGCAAGGGTTCGTCATCATGGGTGCCTCGCAAGCACCCTGGCGCCTCCCGGAACTCCCTTCTTGGGACGGAGACGGCACAGGTGGTCCGCGCCTTCGCCGGAGCGGATATCCCGTCGCGCGCAATAGCAAGGCTGCGACAACAGATCGCCAGCACATGCGCTCGCCTGCACAACAGCATTGCATGATTGCGCTTCACCTTGCTTGCCTCACACAACTCATCCAAGTTCGCTGTTTGAGGCAAAAACAGGCTGGGAGGTACCCATGAGATTCTCGCACCGCGCGCTCGTCGCGGCCACTTTGTCCGTTTCGCTGCTGACGGGCGGAGCCGCCTTGGCGCAGCAATCGGATCAACCGTTGAAGATCGGCGTCATGACCGACTTCGGCTCGGTCTATTCCGATATCGGCGGCGCCGGCAATGTCGAAGGCGCCAAGATGGCCATCGAGGAATTCGGCGGCACCATGTTCGGCAAGCCGATCGAACTGGTCACCGCCGATCCGCAGATGAAGGCCGACATCGCCGCCAACATCGCGCGCAAATGGTACGAGGCCGAGAACGTCGACATGATCATCGACCTTCCGACCTCGGCGACGGCGCTCGCCGCGATGGAAATGTCGAAGCGCTACGAGAAGATCATGATCATCACCGACGCGGCGAGCTCGGACATCACCGGCAAGTCGTGCTCGCCCTACACCGCACACTGGACCTATGATACCTATTCCAACGCGCATACCGTCGGCAGCGCGGTAGTCAAACAGGGCGGCGACAGCTGGTTTTTCGTGACCGCCGATTACCTGTTCGGCCATTCGATCGAACGCGACGTGAGCGAGGTGGTGAAGGCCGCCGGCGGCAAGATCCTCGGCAGCGCGCGGCATCCGCTCAACACCTCGGATTTCTCCTCGTTCCTGCTGCAGGCGCAGGCCTCGAAAGCCAAGATCATCGGCCTTGCCAATGCCGGCGGCGACACCATCAACGCCATCAAGCAGGCCGCAGAATTCGGCATCGTCGCCGGCGGCCAGAAGCTTGCCGGCATCGTGATGTTCATTTCCGACGTTCACAGCCTCGGCCTGAAGATGGCGCAGGGTCTGATCATCACGGAAGCGTATTACTGGGACCAGAACGAGCGCACCCGCGCATTCGGCAAGAAGTTCTTCGAGCGCATGAAGCGCATGCCGACCATGAATCAGGCGGCCACCTACAGCGGAACGCTTCACTATCTGAAGGCCGTCAAGGCCGCCGGCACCCGCGACACCAAGGCGGTGCTCGCAAAAATGCGCGAAATGCCGGTGCGCGACGCCTTCACCGACAACGGCTATCTGCGCGAGGACGGCCGCATGGTGCACAGCATGCTGCTGCTGGAAGTCAAGAAGCCGGAAGAATCGAAGTATCCGTGGGACTACTACAAGATCCTTGCCGAAGTCCCCGGCGATCAGGTCTTCCGCCCGATGAAGGACGGCGGCTGCCCGCTGATCAAGTAAGTAACGCGGCACGAATGCGGGCGACGGAGATGGTTCGACCATCGCCGTCGCTCGTTGTTTTCGGATGCGGAGTTTTACTTGTCGTTGCGAGGAGCGAAGCGACGAAGCAATCCAGCTTTACTTCGCGGCCTTCCGGATTGCGTCGCGGAGCTTGTGCTCGGATAGCGCCATAGCGTGTCGAAGCCGCGTGTAAACGCGCTTATGGCGCTGATCCGAGTGCCCGCAATGACGTTTCAAGCCAGGGCTATAGCGTTTTCAAGCGAAGTGGATTCCGGTTCGCGTGAAGAAAACGCGTCAAATAAAAACCTAGAGTCTTTCACCGTTTCCATGAAACGGTGAAAGACTCTAGCGCTTCTTCGCCCGCTTGACCGTCTTCTTCGTCGAGCGCTTGGTCGCGCTTCTGGTCCGGGCCGCAGCGTGACGTTTGCGGGTGGCCGCGGCCTTCTTCGCTGCGGTCGAACGCGTCGCGCTATGACGCTTGCGGGTCGCGGCCGCCTTCTTGGCGGAAGCCGAACGCGTCGCTGCCGGACGCCGCGCCGCGGCTTGACCGCCGCGCTCGCCACCGATGCGACCGCCTTTCCTAGCGGAGACATTGGTATCGCGCACGCCGCGGCCGGAGCCGCTTTTGTTGCCGCCGCCGCTTTCCTTGTTGACGGTGGCCCAGGCGCGCCGCTCGGCTTCTTTCTTGGTGACGCCGCGATCCTCGTAGCCTTCCTCGATGTGCTCGGCCTTGCGCTTCTGCTTGTCGGTGTAACTGGATTTATCGCCGCGTGGCATGGTCATCGTCCATTTTGTTGCGGATTGAATCGCAACGCGTCGATGGACCGACGGTTCCGCGCGATCAGCCGCCGCGCATCGGCGGCATCCGTACCGTGCCGCGGCGGCAGGCGCGGCGGTCGATCTCCTCACAGGCCCGGAATTGCAGCGACTTGGTCATGCAGATCCGCACTTCGCTGAGCCGTGTGCGGTCGCAGGTCACAGCGATGGCGGCTTCGCTGAGACCCGGATTGGCCTTGATGAAGGCCGCCTCGACAGCGGCCGGCGTCACCGTCATGGGCTGAGACAGTTCCAGATATTCGGAGGGAATCTTCACCGCCGCGCGCGCCTTGCGAATCGCTTCGAAGTAGCCGCGCGGCCCAAGGCCGGAGCAGGTGCCGTGCTTGTCCCACTCGTTGTAGATCAGCCCGGGCGCCGGCATCAGATCAAGCATGGATACCATGATATTACGCGGCAGCCGCGGCGCCGGCCGCTCGCAATAGTCTGGATAGCCGCGTTCATATTGCGGCCAGAGACCATGAACGACGAAGGAATAGGGTCGGCCGCCACACTGCACTTGCTGCGAGCGGCCATTGTTGCCGCGTTCGCGCGCGGCTTCGCAGAACGACGGCGACCACGACAGCGACAACACGTAAAAGTCAAACTGTCCCGGCGCATTCTGGCGGCGATCCTGCGCCGTCGCGGCAGACGCGAAACACCCCAGCAGAGCCGCGATCAGCGGCCATGCCAATGCGCGACCCAGAACTGTGCGAGGTGATGTCTGCAACATGACTATGCCCCTGCCCGGGTGCAGCGAACCGAATTGGACGGCAGAGACGTCTCAATCCCTCTCGCGGACCGGCCGATCGACCCGCCTCAGCGGCGCGCGGCCCTGCAGCGCGGATTGTAAGCCCAGTTGCGATCCAGTCCGATGACGCACCACTCGACGCCCGGACCGTATCCGGCGAAGCCACCGTCCTCGATGATGGAATATTCCACCGTGCGCAGCTTGCCATCGTTCAGCATGGCGCGCGCGCTGCAGTAGCGGCGCGGAATGTTGTCCGATGTCCAGGGCCGGAATGCGGTCTCGCGCACGTGGTCATAACCGGTGATCTGCAGCGCCGAATTCCAGAACGTGCTTTCCTTCTCCGCGAACTGGGAGCTAATGGTGCCCAGTGCCGATTCGCAGGGCGGCACCACGCCGTCATAGCGCGGACCGAACAGCCCGAAGTTCAGCTCCAGCAAGCTGGCGGCCTGCGCCGTGGGCGCCAGCGCCAGCATCCCCAGCAGCACGCCGAGAACGGCGCCAAGACCACGTTTTCTCACAAGCATGACAAGGCTGGTCATTGCGGAATCCATCAATTGGTTGCTGCGGGACGGTGCCGCGATCCCTCCGCGAGGTCAAGTGCGGCTCCGCCACACTGGGCCATTACCCGCGATTTGCACCCTGGCGGTCCTTTTCTTGGCGCGACAGGCCGATTAAATTGGCGCAGGATCAAATGGAGATGACCATGCGAACGATCAGTGCGGCGGCCCTCACGGCAATGGCTGTCATCCTCGCCACCGCCAATGCCCGGGCTGACATCGTGCCGCCGTTCAAGGGCAACGATACTGGCGGCATCGTCTCGGCATCGCTATGGGGGCGGACTGACGTTCGCGGGCTGGCGGCAAGCCACTGCGCGCAATACGGCAAGGTCGTCAAATGGCTGTCGATCCAGCGGACTTACGGAAACTACAGTTCATTTGCCTGCCGCTGGGTGCCGATCGGCCGCTACGACCGGCCGCTCCGCGTCCGTTACTGAGCGGACCGGCGCGCGCCGGTCCTGCTTTTCCGGAGGCGATGTTGATGCATCGAATCCGCTCCCGATCTGATTCGCACCTTGCATGGCTGTTCGCGGCGCTGAGCGCGGCATCCGCCGGGATCGTCACGACGGTCCGCGGCGACGAACTGCCGACCCGCCGGGCGGGCCTGTGGGAGGTCCGCATGGTTGACGCGGCCTCGAATGTCGCCGGCATGTCGATGCAGCACTGCACCGACGCCTCGACCGACAAGGAGATGATCTCCAACCTGTCGCCGATGTCGGCCCAGACCTGCAGCAAGAACGACGTCCGGAAGGCCGCGGCCGGTTACGTCGCCGACGCCGTATGCACCGTCAACGGCATGTCGATGACCTCGCATTCCGACATCACCGGCGATTTCAATTCGGCCTACACGGTAAAAGTCACCTCGCAATCGCACGGCGGGCCGGCCGGCGTTCCACGTGACATGACGATGACGGTGGAAGCGAAGTGGCTCGGCCCCTGCAAACCCGGTCAGAAGCCGGGTGACATCGTGATGCCGGGCGGCTTCACCGTCAACATCGCCGACATGAAGAAACTGAAAGGCCTGCTGCCAAAATAGCGGCGCTGCGACCAGCCCTATATGACGCCGAACCGCGTTTCGAAATCAGCGATGTTGACGAAGCCGCGGCCATGACGACCAGCTCCGATCTTCCGGTCACCGTCGAACGCTTCGACCTCGAAACGGATCACACGGCGGAGTACCTCGATGACCCGGGAGGTGGTGCGCACCTCGCGGCCGACCGGCGTTGCTTCGAGATGCCGGACATCCACCTCCGTTCCCACGGTGACCCAGCCTGCAGGCAGATAAGGCGCGATGGCATCGCCGGACGTCATTTCCATTTCGAGGATCATCATCGGCGTGGCATAGACTGCCGGCATCGTCGGAACGAAACGTTGAACGGTAAGGTCATGGGTGACCGTCACCAGCCGTTCTGCACTCAGTCCAACCTTGATGTAATCGCGCGCATCCATGCCCAATCTTTAGAGGCCGA
>Ga0182749_1003206_pt1 | contig 11320 bp, 13 predicted proteins | sample eDN3rd37CKraftMG_FD_128875 | JGI IMG/M metagenome (GOLD analysis project Ga0182749, IMG submission 128875) | Enriched Miracle-Growth compost microbial communities from Emeryville, California, USA - eDNA 3rd pass 37_C Kraft MG (version 2) (version 2) ...
ATGAAGTAGTCGGGGACGTAGATGCGGGTGAGGATGCGGTGCAGGCGCGGCAATACCAGGTAGGCCAGCAGCACCCAGAACACCACCGAGAACCAGAGGTTGCCCCAGCCGAGCTGGAAGCTCTCGCTGAGCAGCAGGTAGGCGAGCCACACCGCGGCGATGCCGCCGAGGAGGAAGAACAGGTAGTTGAGGCCCGTGTCGGCCTGCTCCCTCTGCGTCCTCGTCCTCACGGACAGCCCCCCGCGCTCGTGGCCGGCCCCCGCGACCGAGACCGTCGGAGTGGACCTGTGGTGCCTGGCTGAATCCTATGCGGGGCGGGGTGCTCCTGTCTTGAGGACCGCTGCCGCGCCCCCATGGTGCAGCAGTGCGAAGGACAGCGCGCCCGATCATGCCGCGAAGGACGGACCCGGCGACAGGGCGCCGCGAGTCGCTACGCGACACTCCGGCATTCCGCCAGACATCCGTCCGCAGCGACCGGGCCGCGCTCGTCCGCCGGCACACCCCCGGCGGCTACCGGGCGACCCCGTCCCCCACGAGCTCCAGCACCACGCGCTCGAGCCCGGCCAGGCCGGCGGAGGAGCGGATGTCCGCCCCGATCGCCGCGCTCGCCTCGCGATACGAGGGCGAGCCGAGCACCGTGCGCACGGCGGCGCGGATCCTCTCGGGGCTCGGCCGGTCGCTGCGCAGGTTGATGCCGGCGCCCGACCACTGCACCCTGGCGCTCACCTCGGTCTTGTCCTCGGTGAGCCCCGCGACCACCAGCGGAACGCCGTTCTCCATGGCGTAGTGCACTCCCCCGTAGCCGCCGTTGGTGACGAGCACGTCGGTGAGCGGGAGCAGCCGGTCATACGGCAGGTAGGTGGCGGCGCGGGCGTTGGCCGGCAGACGCAGGTCGTCGATCGGCCGGCCGCCGGTGCTCACGACCACGAGCACGGGCTCGTCGGCGAGCGCCTCCAGGGTCGGCTCGATGAGCGCGCGGAGGTCCTGGTTGGCGACTGTGCCCTGCGTGACGTGCACGACCCGCTCGGCCGCTTCGACATCCGCCCACCAGTCGGGCAGCGGGGCGTCGCTCGGCACCGTGCGCGCCATCGGTCCGACGAAGTGCACCGTCCGCGGCAGGTCGCGCCGCGGGTACTCGAAGCTCGGCACCGTGAACTGCACTATCGCATCGGCGAGGGAGGGCCAGTTGAGGACGAAGCTGCGGATGTGCGTGTGCTCGAGCTCGGCGACCACCCTGCCCGCCGCCTTCTGCAGGGGTGCGAACACCGCCTTCTCGGCGAAGACCCGCAGAAGGCGGTTGCGGACGCGGCCGGCCGGCCCGCCCAGCGGCGGGATGCCGAGGCCGAATGGCGCGGTGTCGACGCTGCTGATGCCGAGCGGCAGGATCCCGAGGTTCACCACCGCCGGCCGCACGGTCCGCGGCCGGTGCAGGATCGGCAGGGCACCGATGAACATGCTCTCCACGAGCAGCGCGTCGGTGCGCTCCTCGGCGACGGCGGCGTCGACCGCGGCCACCTGGAGCGGGGCCGGCTCGATGAAGATGTGCTCGAGGTCGTAGCGGATGCCGGCGGGCCCGGTCAGTCCCACCCGGCCGGGGAAGGCGGCATCCATGTTCCGATCGTCGTAGTCGGCGCCGTCCGGGAGGGGGAGCCAGGTGGCGCCCGTGTCCTCGACGGCGCCGCGATAGCGGTATCCGGTGAGGAATCGGACACGGTGACCGCGTTCCACGAGGTAGCGGGAGACGGCGAGGAGCGGAAGCACGTGCCCGTGGACGGGAGTGCTGCAGATGAGGAAGGAGGAGGACATGATGACCCTTGTGCTGGAATCGATGGGTTAGTGTTGTTGACTACACCGCAAGAGTATTGCTTACACCATTAGGAATGTCAATATGAGAAGCTACGCCTCGCCGCTGCGCAGCGCCCAGGCGGCCGAGACCCGGGCGCGCATCCTCTCCGCCGCAGCCACGCGGTTCGCCGAGGCCGGCTACGCGGGCACCTCGCTGGCCGAGATCGCCGCGGAGGCCGGGGTCTCGGTGGAGACCGTGAAGCTCAACGGCCCGAAGCGCTCCCTGCTCATCGCCGCCTTCGACCAGGCGTTCACCGGCGCGGAGGGCGAGGGTCCGGTGCACGAGCGTCCCCTCGGCCAGCGGCTGATGGAGGCGCCGGACGAAGAGTCGCTGCTCGCCGGCTACGTCGACTTCGTCTCCTCCGCGAACGCACGAGCGAGCGTGCTGTGGCTCACCTTCCAGACCGCGGCGATGTCGGATCCCCTCATCCGGGAGTCGCTCGATGCCGTGCAGGAGCGCCGGCGCTCGGACTTCGCGAGATCGATCGCGCTGTTCCGCGAGCGCGGGATGCTGAGCTCGGCCCGACCGGACGAGGAGCTCGCGGCCGCCCTCTCGTTCCTGGTCTCCCCCTCCAGCTACCTGGAGCTCGTCGTCGGCTCCGGCTGGGACCATGAGCAGTACACCGCCTGGCTCGTCGACACGATCCGACGGGTGGTCCTCGCGGCCTGATCCCGCCCACATGCCGACCGGGCACTATCGGAACGGGATTATCGCGACGGGGAACTATCGCGGCGGGGGAACTATCGCGACGGGCCGCGACCCGCGCTCACGCGGCGGAGGCCGCGCGCTCGAGCGCCGGGGCGAGGAACTCCTCCCACTGCGCCTCCGCCCGCTCGACGCCGCGCACCAGCCAGGCTGTGCCGTGCGGCGCCCGCGGACGCACCCGCAGGGTCCAGCCCATCTCGGCGGGGGTGCGATCGCCCTTCACGTTGTTGCACTTGAGGCAGCAGGCGACCAGGTTCTCCCAGCTGTCCTGCCCCCCGCGCGATCGTGGGAGCACATGATCGATGGTGTTCGCCGAGCCGCCGCAGTATCCGCAACGGTGCGCGTCGCGCCGCAGCACGCCGCGACGGCTGACCGGGATGAGCCGCGAGCTGGGGATGCGCACGTAGCGGGTGAGCAGGATGACCGACGGGCGATCCCAGGTCCCGCTCGACCCGTGGACCGGATGCTCGGCATCGGCCGCGACCACTGTCGCCTTCTGGTTCATCACGAGCACGAGCGCTCGCTTGAAGGACACCACGGCGAGTGGTTCGAATCCGGCGTTCAATACGAGTGTGCGCATGCGCTCCCTTTCGAAGCGCCTGGACGGCTTCCAGGCTGTTCGATGCCGTGCCGACCGTCATCCGGGAGCGAGCGGTGGAAACACAAAAGGCACTGTCTGCGACAGTGCCTCAGTGGATCCGGACGCGGACGAGCCCGCGCCCCGTACTGCTGTGCCCTATGACGACGCGCGCGCGGACATCCACGGTTTGGATGCTGCGCGAACTCGACATCTGGCTCTCCTGAATGACGTTCAGAACTGCAAGAAGACCAGGCTAACCCAGAAATCCGCGCACCCCGCGCCCGGGCGCGCCGCGTTCACCGGCGGTTAAGAGAGCCGAGCGGGCGCAACCAAGGCGCTAGGCGTTGGCGCCGGTGCCCACGTAGACGTGGATGGCCACCTCGTTGGGCAGCTCGAGGCCCTCGTCGTGGCCCTCGACCTCGACCAGCACGTAGGAGCCGGAGCGCGAGATCGTCGCCCTGGCCCCGGGCACCACACCCGCCGCCCGCAGCTGCTCGAGCAGCTCGGCCTCGTACTGGGCGGGCTCGCCGAGCCGGCGGATGGTGGCGGTCTGGGCGCCCACCGCGCCGTGCACGAAGTTGACCAGGTTGACCACCCCGTCGGAGAACTTCCCGGCGTCATGATCGCCGAGCCCTTCGAGGCCGGGGATGGGGTTGCCGTACGGCGACTGCGTCGGGTGCTCGAGCAGCTCCATGATCCGGCGCTCGACCGACTCGCTCATCACGTGCTCCCAGCGGCAGGCCTCCTCGTGCACGAGGGCCCAGTCGAGGCCGATCACGTCGGCGAGCAGACGCTCGGCGAGGCGGTGCTTGCGCATCACGTGGATGGCCTTGGTCCGGCCGTCGGCGGTGAGCTCCAGATGCCGGTCGCCCTCCACCACCACCAGGCCGTCGCGCTCCATGCGGGCGATGGTCTGCGAGACCGTGGGACCGGAGTGCCCGAGGCGCTCGCTGATCCGGGCGCGCAACGGGAAGATGTTCTCTTCCTCGAGCTCGTAGATGGTGCGCAGGTACATCTCGGTGGTGTCGATGAGATCCGTCATTGTCGCCTCCTCGGTGCCCTGCGATCCGTCAGGCAAGCCTAACCTGAATCGCCCTTCTGATGGCCCGTCAGGAGGCCGGCCGACTCCCCCTTAAGATTAAGCTCATGCCGGATATCACCATCCCCACCGACCTCCTGCCCGCCGACGGACGATTCGGCTGCGGACCGTCCAAAGTGCGTCGCGAGCAGCTCGACTACGCCACGGGCGAGGGAGCGAAGATCTTCGGCACCTCCCACCGCCAGGCTCCGGTGAAGGACCTGGTCGGACGCGTGCAGGCCGGCCTCGCCGAGCTGTTCCGCATCCCGGAGGGCTACGAGGTGGTGCTCGGCAACGGCGGCTCGACCGCGTTCTGGGACTCGGCGGCATATTCGCTGATCGCCAGGCGCAGCGAGAACCTGACCTTCGGCGAGTTCGGCTCCAAGTTCGCCGGCGCGGCCAGGGCCCCGCACCTCGAGGCGCCTCACGTGATCGACGCTCCCGGCGGCTCGCGCAGCGAGGTCGAGGTCGTGGCCGGAGTGGACGTCTACGCCTGGCCCCACAACGAGACCTCGACCGGGGTCATGGCTCCCGTCGAGCGCGTGAAGGGGGATGCCGGAGCGCTCACCGTGATCGACGCGACCAGCGCGGCAGGCGGCGTGGACTTCGACGCGAGCCAGGCCGACGTCTACTACTTCGCCCCGCAGAAGAACTTCGCCTCTGACGGCGGCCTCTGGCTCGCGCTGTTCTCCCCCGCCGCGATCGAACGGGTGGAGCGCATCGCGGCGAGCGACCGCTACATCCCCGAGTTCCTCAGCCTCAAGAACGCGATCGACAACTCGCGCCTGAAGCAGACCCTGAACACCCCGGCGATCTCCACCCTGCTGCTGCTCGAGAACCAGATCGACTGGATCAACGGCAACGGCGGACTCGCCTGGGCGGATGCCCGCACCAGGGAGTCCTCCGGCATCCTCTACGACTGGGCGGCCTCGGTCGACTACGCGACCCCCTTCGTCGCGAACCCCGACCACCGCTCGCAGGTGGTCGTCACCATCGACTTCGACGAGAAGGTGGATGCCGCCGCCGTCGCCAAGACCCTGCGGGCCAACGGCGTCGTCGACACCGAGCCCTACCGCAAGCTCGGCCGCAACCAGCTCCGCGTCGCCACCTTCGTCGCCATCGAACCGGATGACGTGCGCAAGCTGGTCTCGAGCATCGAGTACGTGGTCGATAGCCTGTAACCCATGCGCCTCTGGCTGAAGGACTCCGAGCGGCGGCCGGACCCGGCGCCGGTGAAGACCGACGACCGGGTCGCGATGACCACCGGGCTAGCGCTCTGGGTCGTCGGCCTCGTCGTCCTGCTGTTCTTCATCGGACCGCTCGCCGACTCCGGCCGCATCTGGTGGCTCTGGAGCTGCGGCATCGGCATCCTGCTCGGCGTCGTCGGCCTCGTCTACACCCAGGTCAAGCGCCGCAGAGGCTGAACGCGGCTCACCCGCCGGCGCGGCCGACTCGTCATCCGGCTCCCCGTCATCCGGCTCCCCGTCCGCGTCGAGCTCGTCGTCGTCGCTGATGTGGTCATCCAGGTCGTCGATGTCGACGCCGTCGAGGTCGCCGCCGTGCAGCACGTCGCTGCCCAGATCGTCCTCGTCGTCGTCATCCTCGTCATCGGCCTCGTCGTCGCCGGAACCGGAGTCGTCTTCCGTCCCGTCCTGCGCCGCGCGGTAGTCGGCGAGCCGATCGGCCCACGGCACCCAGTCAGGGGAGAGCAGCGCACCGTCGCCCGGGGTCAGCTCGGTCTCGAGCACGCTCGGCTCCTCGCCGTCGACCGTGGCGATGCTGACCGTCCAGCGCCAGCCGGGATAGCCGAGCTGCGTGGTGGCGAAATAGACGGTGAGCACGCCGTCCTCGCTGAGCGAGCCGATCGGCTCGCCGACCGTCGAGGGGGGGGTGATCTCCGCGAGTGCGGCACGGGCGATGGCCAGCTCGCCGGCTGTCGGCTCAGCCATCGAGTTCGTCGGCAACCCTGCGCAGCATGGCGGCGATCGTCTTGCCGTGCTTGCTGTCCGGATAGCGTCCGCGCTTGAGACCGGCCCCGACGCCGTCGAGCAGCTTCACCAGGTCCTCGATGATCACTGCCATGTCGTCCGCCGGCTTGCGGCTCATCTTGGCCAGACTGGGCGGGGTCTCGATCACCCGGGCGGAGAGCGCTTGAGCACCGCGCTTGCCGTCGGCGATGCCGAACTCGAGCTTCGTCCCGGTCTTCACCACGGTGCCAGCGGGGAGCGCAGAGGCGTGCAGGAAGACCTCCTGGCCGTCATCGGAATTGATGAAGCCGAAGCCCTTCTCCTCGTCGTAGAACTTGACCTTGCCGGTAGGCATGGCAGTACCTCTTTCGCGTTGACTGGCGGGGGCCCGTATAGCCGTATCCTTAAGCCTGTGGCAAAAGACTCCCCGGTGACCATCCATCGTAACGAACGCGTCCTCGCGTACATGACGATCACGATCGTCGGTCTGTCGATCGTCGCCATCTTCGCGAACCTCTTCGGGGCCGGACGGATCCCCGGAATCGGGACGACAGTCGCGGTGCTGCCCCTGATCGGCCTCCCGCTCGGCATGATCCTCATCATCGTGCTGCTCGTCGTCAGCGGTCGCCGGCGCGCCCGTGAAGCCGCGGCCGCCGTCGCGGCGCCGGCGAAGAAGAGGTAGTCCCGGCCGTGGCCGTGCGGCCATGAGCGACACCCTGTCCCTGGCCACGCGGCTGCGGGGGCTCGGCGACGAGCGCCTCGTCACCGTCATCCGCGAGCGCGCCGTCTCGGCGCACGGCGTGAACGACTTCTTCGACCTGGCCGAGAGCCTGCTCGACCGGGCATCAGTGCAGCGGGCCATGGTGCGGCTCGACCGCGGAACCCTCAGGGTGCTGGCCGCGGTGGCGGAGAACGGGCCATCGACCGCGGCGGACGTCGTGTCCGTGCTCGCCGCCTTCGGCGCGCAGATCGATGCGGCCGAGGTCGCGGCGAGCGCGGAGGCGGCGGCCGACCTGCTGCTGCTCGAGACCGAGTCCGGCCGATACGCGGCATACGACGCGGTGCGCGAACAGCTGCGCTCATGGCCGGGCTTCGGCCTGCCCGGTCTGGCCGAGCTCGCCGGCGAGCCCTCTCCGGCCGCGCTCGAACCGGTTCCCGACTCCGACCTGCGCTTCATCGACCGGCTCGCCGCCGAGCGCGCCTTCGCTGCCATCACGGCGATCACCGAGCTGATCAGCGAGCTGGAACGGCAACCGGCCCGCGAGCTCGCCAAGGGCGGGATAGCCCTGCCGGACAGCAAGCGCCTCGCCGCGGCGATGAACGTCGAGCTCGGCCAGGTGCCCGAGTACCTCGCCGTCGCCGCCTCCTCCGCTCTCGTGGCGCAGCAGGCGGCGGCCTGGCTGCCGACCGAGTTCGGCGGGAGCTGGGTGGTGCTCTCCTCGGCCGAGAAGTGGGGCGCGCTCGCCGCCGCCTGGCATTCGAGGCTGCCCGCCGACATCCGCTCGCTGCTCGCCGAACGCAGCCACGCCACGTGGGGTCACGGACTGCGCGCCTACCTCGACTGGCTCTTCCCCGGCGGCGGGGAGTGGATGGAGGAGCGCATCACCACCCGCACCGCCGAGGCCGAACTGCTCGGCCTGTCCGCCAACCAGGCCCCGAGCACCCCCGGCAGCCTGCTGCTGGCCGAGGGACCGGATGCCGCGCAGAGCGCCATGGCCGAGCTGCTGCCGGCCGAGGTGGCCAAGGTCTACCTGCAGCACGATCTGAGCGTGGTGGCTCCGGGCCCGCTCACGCCGGCGGTGGATGCCCGGCTCCGCTCCATGGCCGACGTGGAGAACCGCGCCCTCGCCTCGAGCTACCGCGTCTCCACCGCCAGCGTGAACCGCGCCATGGCCGCCGGGGAGAGCAGGCAGTCGCTGCTGGAGTTCCTCGGCGAGATCTCGCTGAGCGGCATCCCGCAGCCGCTCGAATACCTCATCGACGAGGCGAGCACCCGGTACGGGCTGGTGCGCGCCGGAGCCGCCGACGACGGCGGGAGCTACCTGCGCTCGTCCGACGACGCCCTGCTCGGCACGATCCTCGTGGACCACTCCCTGTCGCCGCTCGGCCTCCACCGCATCGGCGACGGACGGCTGGCCAGCCGGTTTCCGCTCGACGTCGTGTTCTGGGCGGTCAGCGATGCCCGCTATCCGGTGGCGGCGGAGCTGCCGAGCGGCGACATCCTCTCCCTCAGCCGGCAGCGGGCGCCCCGCCCCGTCGCCGCGGTCGGCAGCGACGCGACGGCCGAGCTGGTCGCGCGCCTGCGAGCGGATGCCGCCCCGGCCGAGTCGCCGGGAGACGACGACCAGGCCTGGCTGCGACGCCAGCTGGATGTCGCCATCCGCGGCCGCAGCGCCCTCACCGTGAGCGTGGAGATGCCGAGCGGGGTCGTCGTGGACTACCAGCTCGAGCCCACCGCGATCGCCGGCGGTCGGCTCCGGGCCCGCGACCGCAAGTCCGCGATCGAGCGCACCCTGCCCCTCTCCCGCATCACGGCGGTCGGCCCGGCACTCTAGCCGCGCCCGCGGGCGCACCTTCGCCCGAGTGCCTTCGCCCCGCGCCCCGAGCCCACCGACCGCGCGCCGGTTTGTCATCCGCGCGCCGGTTGCAGCGGCCGCACGGATGACGAAACGGCGCACGAAAGCACCCACTACCGCGCATTGCGTAGTAGTGTGTGCTGCGTAACCAAGGAGGCCCATGGACTCGACCCAGCTGCTCAAAGGCGTGCTCGACGCCGCGGTGCTCGCCGCCATCAAGGACGAGGACGGCTACGGCTACGACATCGTGCGACGGCTGCGTGACGCCGGCCTGGACGACGTGGGCGACGCATCCGTCTACGGCACGCTCCGGCGCCTCTACAGCGCGGGCGCCGTCTCGACCTATGTCGAGCCGTCGGAGGGCGGCCCGCATCGCAAGTACTACAGCCTGAACGACGACGGACGACGGATGCTCGACGAGCAGCGCAGCCAGTGGTCCCGTTTCGCGAACACCATGTCGACCCTCCTGCACGAAGCGCCCGCGCGTCGCGCCACCCTACGGAAGATCGGGGACAAGTCATGACCAGCACCACCACCCTCAGCTCGGTCGACGCCTTCGCGGCGCAGGTGCGAGAGCTGCTCTCCGACCTCCCACGGGACGAGGTCGACGACCTCACCGACGGGCTCGAGGCCGACCTCGCCGAGAAGGCGCTCGACGAGGAGCTCGGCGATCCGGAGACGTATGCCGAGGAGCTGCGGTCGGCGGCCGGGCTGCCGCCGCGCAACGACTCAACCGGGGCGGAGCTCCGACTGCGCTGGACGCGCTTCGTCGCCCGCCTGCGCGCCGACCCGTTCTGGTCGAAGGTGCTCGGCTTCGCCGTGGCGCTCCGTCCCGTGTGGTGGGTGGCCCGGGGCTGGGCAGTCTGGGTGGCTCTCGGCTTCGCCGGCACCGACGGCCCGCTGAAGTTCCTGCCGCTCGCCGCGGTCGTGGTCGTCAGCGTGCAGTGGGGCAGGGGGAAGTGGCTGCCCGGCCGTGTCCTCCGGGTGGCGAAGATCGTGGTCAGCGTGATCGCCGTGATCGCGCTGCCCTTCGCGATCGGCGCGAGCCTCGGCGCGCAGAACGCGGTGCGCTATTCGGACGACGACTACTTCCCGCCGCAGGGCATCCAGCTCGACGGCAACGAGGTGAACAACATCTTCGCCTACGACGCGGACGGGGAGCCGCTGAGCGACGTGCAGCTGTTCGACCAGGACGGAAAGCCGCTCTCCCTTCTCGGCGACGGAGACAACGCCTATCATCTCAGCGACGGCTCGGCGCTGGTTCCCAATCCGGCGGTGACCGGGGGATCCGGCTGGAACGTGTACCCGCTGCAGAGCTCCTCCATCGATCCCATGACCGGGGAGCCCGATCGGGGGACGACGCCGCAGGCCGTGCAGCCGCCCTTCCCGCGGGTCCAGCCGCTGGTCACGCAGGGCGAGCGCGACGGCTACACCGTGACCTCGCCCGCCGAGGATCCCGCCGTGAAGGACCCGCTCCCGGCACCGTGACCTAGGCTGTTGCGGTGGACTCGCAGCCCGGCCCCCTGATCGTGCAGAGCGACCGCACCGTGTTGCTCGAGGTCGCGCATCCGCTCGCGGACGACGCGAGGCACGACCTCGCGATCTTCGCCGAGCTGGAGCGGGCGCCCGAGCACATCCACACCTACCGCATCACGCGACTCGGGCTCTGGAACGCGCGCGCCGCCGGGCACACGGCCGAGGACATGCTCGCGACGCTGGAGAAGTACTCGAAGTTCCCGGTGCCGCAGAGCGTCTCCATCGACATCGCCGAGACCGTCGAGCGGTACGGGCGGCTCGTGATCGAGCGCGACCAGGAAGGCACCCTCATCCTGCGCTCGACGGATGCCGCGGTGCTCAGCGAGATCGTGCGGAACAAGAAGATCGCCCCGCTGCTGTTCCTGCCCGAGGACCAGCGTGGCAGGGGACCGGCGATCGACAGGTACGAGATCCAGGCCTGGGCCCGCGGCGAGGTGAAGCAGCAGCTGCTCAAGCTCGGCTGGCCGGCCGAGGATCTCGCCGGCTACACGCCGGGCACCCCGCACGAGATCGCGCTCGACGAGACCGGCTGGGCGATGCGCGACTACCAGAACCACGCGATCTCGAGCTTCGCCGACGGCGGCTCCGGCGTGGTGGTGCTGCCCTGCGGCGCGGGCAAGACGCTGGTCGGCGCGGGGGCGATGGCGCGGGTGAAGACGACCACGCTCATCCTCGTCACCAACACCGTCTCGGCCCGGCAGTGGCGCACCGAGCTGCTCAAGCGCACCACCCTGACCGAGGAGGAGATCGGCGAGTACTCCGGCTCGGTCAAGGAGATCAAGCCGGTCACGATCGCCACCTACCAGATCCTCACCGCGAAGCGGAAGGGCGAGTACGCCCACCTCGCCCTGCTCGACGCGCTCGACTGGGGCCTGGTCGTCTACGACGAGGTGCACCTGCTGCCCGCCCCGGTGTTCAAGCTCACCGCCGAGCTGCAGGCCCGCCGCCGGCTCGGCCTGACCGCGACCCTGGTGCGCGAGGACGGCCGGGAGGGCGACGTGTTCAGCCTGATCGGTCCGAAGCGCTTCGACG
>Ga0182749_1003210_pt1 | contig 11308 bp, 8 predicted proteins | sample eDN3rd37CKraftMG_FD_128875 | JGI IMG/M metagenome (GOLD analysis project Ga0182749, IMG submission 128875) | Enriched Miracle-Growth compost microbial communities from Emeryville, California, USA - eDNA 3rd pass 37_C Kraft MG (version 2) (version 2) ...
CAGCGCCCGCCTGACAGCGCGCAAACAGCGGCCCGACTAGCCGGCAAACGGACGTCCGCCCGTCCTTCTCATGAGTCCTTTCGGATGGGGCCTGTCTTGTGTCATTTCGTGGAGCGACGCGGTGCATCGGACGCGGAGAACCGCCGCGCCGTCGGCACCCTCAGCCGGCCCGCGCCGGCATGGCGGGAACCGATCCAGCGGGCCCGGCGTCTTCCCGGTATCACGATAGCCGACCGCCCTCACCCCACGAAAAGGCCAATTCCATTCCGAATCACGATTGGATAGGATGGAGGCAAGCATGAACTGCATCCACTTCGGCTCCTTCGCTGGTCAGCGCGACGCGGCGTCCAGATCCGCCGGTGGGACCAGGAAGGTTTCGGGTCCTTTGGGAGTCCGCTTTCACGCAGGCCAGCCAGAGGCTGGGCCATGAAAGGGAGAATGTCCATGTCCTCATCACGATGGTCCCTTCGCACTGTGCCGAACGTCCTCGCAGCGCTCACGCTCCTGTTCACAGGCGGGGCGTCGTTGATGGCATCCCCGGCGGTTGCCGCATCCGCCACCGATGACGCGGCCGACTGCTCGCCTGTCGCAATCGACGAGAGCGAGTGGGAGGACTACGGGCTCGTCGGGCGCCGAAGCTACGAGAGTCCCCAGTTCGGCATCACCGCCGAGTGGGATCGGACATGGGCAGTCGACGAGGAAGCGCAGTATCCGATCGAGTCGAACGAGGATTGCCAATACGACGTCATCCGGCTGATCTGGGAAGATGGCGATCTCTACGGCCTGCTCGTCCTCAACTTCGGCATGCCTGAGGACGTCGAGGCGATGGACGAACTGGTCGATGGCTGGAGCAGCAAGAAGTTTCTCCGTGACAACTGGGCGGAGGGCTTCACCGGCGAGGTCGCCGTGGCTGATGCCGACGACACCACGGCCGAGGCCGTCTTCTCGGTCGTGCGGGATGAGGACGACGCCCAGTTCTTCGTCACCTACCGCACAGTCGCCCTGAGCAAGGACACCTGGCTCTACGTCACCTTCACGACCGACGAAGCCTCGTTCGCGGACGCCTGGGCCGCCCTCGACGAGGGCGTGCAGGTCGACGGGGAGCCGGTTCCCGCCGTGCTCACCTGGCGCCAGATCGACCGCGCCATCTAGCGGGAGCATTCCCCAGCAAGACCATCGCATCGTGTCGCGCGAAAGGGTGAAGGGAGGATTCCGGCTGGAATCCTCCCTTCACGCTGTATTCCTCGTTCGGCGCTCGCCGTATGCCCCTCGCTACCCGGCGGGTGTCGCCACGGGTGTCCCGCCGTCTGGCGCGACCGGCTGCGGCAACGGGTCGCCCGGCATCGACCAAGCGGGCCACAGCTCGTCGGAGCAGCTTGCATCCGGAGCCAGGAACGGTGTGTCGATGAACTGCTGTGCCACATTCTTGGCGCAATCCGTCGGGATGATCACACCATGCCCAGTCGTCGGGAACTCGATGAAGTAGGCGTTGGCGAGGTTGACGAAGGCCTGCTTGTTCCAGGAAAGCGGCGTCTGGAAATCGTACTCACCCCCAAGCACCAGCGTCGGAATATCGCTCACCACCGGATCGTTCTCATATTCCGGAGCACGGCCCGATGGCCATTGCTCGCAGGTCGCGAACTGTTGGGCGATGCCTTCCGGAATGCCATAGGCCAGCGCGGGAATCTCCAGGTTCCGGGCGTTGTCCACCGTCTTCTGGAAGGACTCGAACGGAATCTCCTCGTTGCATTCAACGGAGTTGAAGGCCGTGTTGGAGTTCCCGAACGTCATGACGTCGATGATATCGAGCTGCTGGCTGGTAATGGCGAAGACCGCCTCCACGTCCGCGGGCGAGAGCTCATCGATCTTCGCCAGAAGCACCGCCCGGTCCCGAGCAAGCCGGTCGCCGGCGAAGACGCCATTGACGAAGCCGACCAGGGTTTCCCTGGTGTGCGGCATCTTGTCGAGCATCGTCAACAACGAGATCGCCTTCTCCTGGCGCTCGCGGTCGAGATTCCCGAGCCGGATCTGAACCTCATCGATAAAGAGCTCGGCCGGAGTCAGCGGCTCACCATTCGCGCCCGCATCGGGGATGAGATCGATTGGCGGCATCGCCGCGGCCGCATCGGCGTCCTCGGCCACCTGGGCGACCTCCTCGGACGGTGTCGCTTCGGGCGCTTCGGCGGCGGCGTCGCCATCCTCGACGTCCACAGGCACGCCCTCGGTCTCGAACTGGAGTCCGCCGACAATCAGGTCGTAGGCCGCAACGTCACCGACTTCCAATTCGGCAATCATCCTCGGGATGAAGGCCGCCGACTCGGTGGCGAAGGCGATATTCCGCATCACCTCGATCACATCCAGCGCGGTCACGAGGCGGCCATCCGCCGTCTCGATCGGCTGCTGTCGCAACTGCTCGATCAGGGCAATGAAGCGTTCCTTCAGGTTCGGATAGGCTGCATTGCAGGACGGATCGATCCGGCAATCGGCGAAGACCTGGAGCACGACCTCCTCGGCCTCCTTCGGATACAGTTCGAATCCGTGAATTTCCGGCGGGAAGGTGGAATCGAGCACGACCGAACGAATGCCCTCCGGGTGGTCGCGCATCAGCACCAGCGCCAGGCGCGTACCATAGGAGATCCCGTAGAGGTTGTAGGTCTCATAGCCGAGCGCATTCACCAGCGCCACGGTGTCGTTCGCGTTGGCAATGCTGTTGTACTGGCGCAGGTCGATGCCCTTGCCGAGGAGCTCGCGCACGCAGCGAGCGGTCCGGTCGCCCACCTGCACCCGCGCCGCTGCCATCATGCCCTCCGTATCAGTCGAGGGAGAGAGATCCACTGGCCACTGCTCGGGCGTGCTCTCCGGCTCATCCTCGACAGCCGCGGGCGTGGTGAACGACTCGATCGCGTCATCGATGGTGAAGGCGCTGCAGACCAGCGGCGACGAGAACTGCGTCCCGCGCTGGTCGAACAGCACGATGTCGCGCGTCTGGCGCTGCACCGCGAAGACCTCAGCAAACATCGCTATGCCACCCAGCGCCGAACCACCCGGTCCCCCTTCGAGGTAGACCACCGGATCCGGCTCAGGATGATCGCTGAGCGCCTTCAGCACCGCGTAGCTGATGGTCAGCGTTCGGTCCCCCGGGTTCGCCCAGTTCTCGGGCACGGCAACGGTGCCACACTCGACCTCGCCCAGGTCCTCGGTGACCATGGGCTCTCCGCCAACCTGCAGGAACCCGCAGTCGCTTGATGTGGCGGAGATTCCGGTCAGATCGATGCCCGTGACATCCGATACCACCCCTTTCGCCGTCGTTCCTGTCGCCTCAGGCGTCCCACTCTGCGCCCAGACCATGAACGGGCTCGATATCGCTGCCAACAGCAACGCAAGCCCCAACGCACCCCACCGACGCACAGTCCACATCCTTTCCCGATCTGGGAGGCAGCACAATACGCTCCCCCACTTCCCACCGATCGCTTGTGCCCCGTGTGACCCCAGCAATCGTACGGGATCGGTCCGGGCGGAGGCGATGGGCCAGGATTCCCAGTTGCGTCATGGCCCCGGGTGGGGCACCCTGATAGGGTGAAATGGCCCCCGGCTCTCAGGAAAGGCCGCACCCGTATGGCAACGTCACGACGATCAACGGATCTCGCACTCCGCGCGTTCATGCTGGGCATCGCCGCCGGCTCGCGCTCCATGACCCCGCAGGGGGTGCTTGCCCTGCGTCGGGGAGGCAGGGCCGAGGAACCCGGATGGCCGAACTGGCCCCCCTATCGCTGGCGGCTCGGGCGGATGGCGCTGGTGGCGGCCATGCTGGGCGAGTTTGCCGGCGACAAACTGCCCCAGACACCGTCCCGGCTCGCACCGGGTTCGCTTGCAGGCCGGTGCGGATCGGGAGCGCTCGCGGGGGCCGCGATCGGAAGCGAATCGGGCAGAAATGGCATCGCCGTGGGAGCCATCCTCGGCGGCGCTGGTGCAATCGCCGGGTCGTTCGCCGGATACTGGGCACGCACGATGGCCGTCGAAAAGAGCGGGCTTCCTGATACCCCGGTGGCGTTTCTGGAGGATTGCGCAGCCGTCGGCATCGCGGCGATGGCGACGGAACGCAAGGCGCTGACGGCCAGGACCTAGACGGCGATCTCGTGCTCCGGGTAGAGCCCGGCCGTGGTCACGGCCTCCCCGATGTTGCCATACCGGGCGACACTTCGGATCAGGCCGTTCTCGATTTCGTAGATCGTGGCGAACCGCATCCTCCCCATCTCCCGTCCGGACGATGGGGCGCGCCAAACCGCGTCCTCCTCGACGACCACCACACTTGCGCGCTCGCCCGGCGTTCCGTGGCGGCCCTCGCGCTCGACCCGTAGCTGCCGGAACCAGCGGCGCGGTGTGAGGGAGATGGTCGCGAAACGCACCCACTCCGCGAAGAACGCCTTGCCCTCGCCGCGTCCCCGGCCGCCGCCCACGCCAATATCATCCGCCGCCAAGGCAAGCAGCCCCGGCACATCGCGCGATTCCAGCAAGGCGTGGAAGGCGAGGATCACCGCGATATCGTCCTGGTCACTCATGCGCTGCATTCCCTCCATGGTGTGGGCTTCGCGTCCTGCTGGACAATCCCCCGCACGCAGGATACCCTGCCGCCACCTTCCGGCCCTTGGCCACGGCCATCATCGCGCGCAGGACCCATCCCGCCCAGAGCGGGGCGACTGGCCGTATTCGCAGGAGCATGCAGGCGTGAAGATCACGGACCTCAAATGCGCGGTGATCGGCGACCATCCCATCGTACGCATCGTGACGGACGACGGGATCAGTGGGTATGGCGAGATCGAACACTACAAGCCGGCATGGTCCCCGATCGTGATGATGCTGAAGCCCGCATTGATCGGGCAGGACCCGACCGATGTCGAGCGCGTCATGCGGCGCATCCGCGCCCGCGGGGGCTTCAAGCCGTGGGGCGCCGCCGTCTCTGCGGTCGAGATGGCGCTGTGGGACGTCGCAGGCAAGGCGGCCGGCGTTCCGGTCTACAAACTGCTCGGCGGCAAGGTGCGTGACCGCGTGCGGACCTACGACGGCTCACTGCGCCAACCGATGACCGGCCAGACCCCGGACGACTATGCCGAGGCCGTCCGCTACATGGCGAATCTGGATGAGGGATTCTCCATCGTAAAGCAGGCAATCGCCTTCCACACAACGATGATCTACGATGTTCCCGATTTCTTCGTGCATACCCCGGAACCGAAGGCATTCCACGGGTTCCCGAATCGCGGGCTGATGACCGAGAAGGGATTCCGCCATGTGGTGGAATGCGCGGAGGCGATGAAGTCGGCTCTTGGCGATCGCGTCGGGCTGGCGCTGGACTGCGGCCCCGGCTGGGTCCTGCCCGATGCGATCCGCTTCGCGCGGGAGGTCGAACGGCTGAATCTCGTCTGGCTGGAAGACATGCTGACCGGCGACTATACGCCGTTCGTGAACGCTGATGTCTACCGAGAGCTCACCCGCTCCACTTCGACCCCGATCCACACCGGCGAGCAGATCTACCTCCGCCAGAACTTCAAGGCGTTGATCGAGGGGCACGCGGTGAACGTGATCGGCCCCGACCCGTGTGACATCGGAGGCATCGCCGAGCTGAAGTGGGTGGCAGAGTATGCCGACCTGCATGGCATCATGATCGCGCCACACGGCACCGGTAACGGCCTGCTTGGTCTGGCGGCGCTGGTGCAGGTCTGCGCAACGCTGCCGGACAACTTCATTGCCTTCGAGTATCCGAGCGCGCGCACCGAATGGTGGTCGCAGATCGTGGAGGGGCTGCCGGAGCCGATCGTGGGGCACGGAACGATCGCGGTCGGAGACCGGCCGGGGATGGGCGTGGAGTTCAATATCGAGCAGACGCTGCCGTATCTCCGCGAGGAGGATCGGGACTTCTTCGCCTGACACCACCCTGGCAACGCGACAGCATCCCGGTGGACATGTCCACCGGGATGCTGTCTTCGCGTCATATCCGGAGGGGTTGCCCCCCTGCCGGGCCGGTTCGCACACGGGCGAACGAGGCCAGCCGACGTAGCCTAGTAGAGTTCGAGATAGCGATCGCGCTCCCATTGGGAGACGTGCATACGGAAGGCGTTCCATTCAGTCGACTGCGCCTCGATCAGCTTCTCGAAGACATGGTCGCCGAGTGCGGCCGCCACGACCTCGTCCTGCCTGAGATCCTCGATCGCCTCGCCGAGGGTGGCTGGCAGGGTCGGGATATTGCGGCGCTTCAGGTCCTCATCCGTGAAATGATAGAGGTTCTCCTCGACCGGATCGGGCAGCTCGACCTTGTTGATGATGCCGTCCATACCCGCAGCGAGCATCGCCGCGAACGCGAGATAGGGATTCGCGGAAGGATCCGGGCAGCGGAGCTCGATGCGGGTGGCGTTCAGGTTGCCGGCGCGGATCGAGGGGACGCGGATCAGGGCCGAGCGATTCGTGCGCGCCCAGGCCACGTAGACCGGAGCCTCGAAGCCCGGCACCAGGCGACGGTAGCTGTTGACCAGCGGCGCGATGACGGCAGCAAGGCCACGGGCGTGCTTCAGCTGGCCGGCGATAAAGGACTTCGCAACCTCGGAGAGACCATACGGATCGCTCTCATCGACAAAGGCGTTCTTGCCCTTGCTCTTGTCGGTGAAGCCAAAGCTCTGATGAACGTGCATGCCGGAGCCATTGATGCCTTCCAGCGGCTTGGGCATGAAGGTGGCATGCAGGCCATGCTTCTGGGCAATCGCCTTCAGAATGTACTTGAAGGACACCGCGCGGTCCGCCGTGGGCACTGCCGGGCCGTACTGGAAGTCGATCTCGTGCTGGCCGATCGCGACCTCGTGGTGACTGGCTTCGATGTCCATCCCCATCTCGGTCAGCGCCAGCACCATGTCCTTGCGCACGGTAGAGGCGATGTCGGTGGAGAAATCGAAATAGCTGGCGCGGTCGTGCGGGAGCGGCGCGATGTCGGCGCCATCCTTGGAGAAGAGGAAGAACTCCAGCTCCGGCCCGGTGTTATACGTGTACCCCAGCTCGGCGAGCTTCTCGAGCTGGCGATACAGCACACCGCGCGGGTCGCCAGGGAACGGATCGCCGTTCGGATTGTGGACCCAGCAGATGACGCGGGCGGTGGTGAACTCGCCGCGCTCCCAGGGAATCACCGCGAACGTGGAGAGGTCCGGCATGAGGAACATGTCGGATTCGGCAATGCGCGTGAACCCGGCGATGGACGAGCCATCGATCCATTGGCCGCGCTCGACGATCTCCGGGAAGATCTTCGCCGGAATGGTGACGCTCTTGACAATGCCCATCACGTCCGTGAACTGGAGGTTGATGAACTTGACGCCCTCTTCCTCGATCTTGGCATAGATCGCTTCCGGCGTGGGGGAAACTCCGAGGATCGTCTCGTTGTCGTACACGTGCGCTGTCTCCTCAAGCATCTTGCGCGTCATCTCCGGTACCGATGGGCCGGGCAGGATGCCGGCACAGGGCGGAAACGCTGTGTGCAATTCCTCACAACTGTGCAAACGACCCATCCGAGCCACTGCAACGAAGGGTACGGGCCGTGTCACTGCCGCGCATCATGCAGAATGACACGATTCCACGACCAGTATTGGTCATCTTGACCAATACTGTGCTCGCGATCCGTGTCCGGTTGGGCAGGCGGCACGCCACGCCTTGGCATGGCCGTGAGAGAGGCCCGGTCCCGTCATAGTCGCCAGGAGGCCGACCCGATCATCCGCCGGGGAGAGCGATCGCCCCGCGGAGCGCACGGAGATACTCCGAGCGTCGCGCGCTCTGCCCCTGATGCGCGATACACCCCCGGCATTGCTGCCGGGGGTGTATCGCGAGTCGGCGAGCGACCGCAGGGTTCGATCGCGGAGCCCGACTAAACGGCCTCGATCTTGCCCGTGAACATGAGCAGGGTCGGGATGCCGTCGCCGTACGGCGACTGCTTCAGCATCGGATCGTCATCCGGCGGCCAGGCCACGACACGGACTCCTTCGAGACCGGCGTTGTTGCCATAGCGCTCGTAGAGCGGGATGCACGGCAGCAGTTCGTTGAAGACCTGGGCGATCGTGGTCACCTGGGCCTTCTGCTTCTCGACATCGAGGCCCTGGGCCGAATCGACGACCAGTTCCTCGATGTTCACCTTGCCCGCCACCTCGGTGTCCTGCTCGAGCGGGAAGTCGATGCCCCGGCCGCCGTTGTTCTTGGCGATCGGGTAGTTGCGGGTGAGGAACGGCACCACGAACGAGAAGTGCGGGTGCGGGTTGGAGGAGTTCCCCCAGCCGCCGATACCGCAGTCGAAATTGCCCTTGTCCCAGTCGACGTAGACCTGGGTATAGGTGACGGCACGCGGCGTCGCCTGGATACCCCATGCCGTCAGCTGGTCGGCGAGGTCGGCACCGGTCGCGGAGTAGTCGGCGTATTCAGCCGGGAAGGTGAGCTCGAAGGCGGCGGCGTTGCCATCCGGCGTCTTCCAGGCATCGCCATCCTTCGTCCAGCCGGCCTCCTGCAACAGGGCCGCCGCCTTGTCGGCGTCCTTGTCGTAGGTGTCGAGCTTGGCGATATCGGCCTCCGACAGCCAGTTCGGCACGTTGTTGTCGGAGAAGCCGGCCATCAGCTTGACGCCGATACCGGAATCACCGAGCGAGACGGTGCCGCTCTGGGCGCGGTCGATCGCATGGGCAAGGCCCTGGCGAACCCGCTTGTCCCCGAACGCCTCCCCGAGCTTGCCGAAGTTCATGTAGAACGCGGCGCCACCGTATGTGGGCGGACGCAGGATCCGGATGCCTTCCGCGACCATCTGCTTCTCGGAAGCCGGCGCGAAGCCGTGGGTCGCGTAGTCGATCTCCTTCGCCAGCACCACCGGGGTGATGGTGTCGGTCTCGCCGTTGTAGTTGACGATCTTGTCGAAGGCGACCTTGTCGACATTCCACGCCTTCGGGTTCTTCACCAGGCTCATCTGCGCGTCGGTGATCGACGGGATGTCGATCGTGAACGGGCCGCTGGCGATGACCTTGTCGGGGCGGAACTTGTTGAACTGGTCGAGGAGCTGCTTGCCCTCGTCGTCGTCGATCGTCTTGCCGCTGCCGAAGAGATCGCGCGCCTTCTGCGCCCACTCCCCGAAGATCGAGGACGGCCGCGGGTTCGACTGGCGGATCACATAGCGCTCGACCACCGTCGCGGGGACGGACATCGGGAAGGCCGCGTGCTGGTCGTCGATGGCGTAGGCATCGGAGATGAAGTTCCACACCACGTTGGACATGATGCGCAGACACCAGACGGTGTCGACCAGGTCCTTTGAGGTGATGGGGGTGTCGTCCGCCCACATCGTGCCTTCGCGCAGCTTGACGACGAGCGTGTCGGCGCCGGGCTGGGCGTTCACCGCTGCCTTGCCGGCGACTGCGGACGTGCCATCGAACCACGACGGGTCGACTGCGGTGAGCTTGGTGGCGGCAACCGGGCTCGCTTCGGCAGAAGCAACCGGCGACGCTGCCGGGGAGGCAGCCGCGCCCCCGGAGGCGATGAAGGCCCAGTCGGTGGCGAGCAGCGGCTCCCACGTCTGGGACTCCCAGTAGAACATGGCCAGCGGCTCGATGATGAGGTCACCGTAGACGGTGCTCGGGCCCTGGAGGATGGTGCCGGTGGTCGCGAAGGAGTTGAAGTGACCGGTGGGGGGGGCGCCATCATACGGATAGGCGGCGTGGAACTCCTTGCCGCCGTCCTGAGCCATCACCACGCGGCCAGCGCCCATCGGCAGCGCACCGCCGGTGAGCATGGCCGCCGCCACGGCACCCGCGGATGCACCGGCGAACCGGCGGCGGGACAGCGAGCGTTTGGCCAGCTGATCCTTGAGCGACGAAGCCTTGGAGACAATGTCCGACATCGTGTACTCCTGTGTGACGATCCAGCAGCGATCCTGCTGAACCTGCTCCGATCGAGGGCCCCCAGGAACCTCACCCGCCGCACTGGCCGGATCGGCCGGAGTGCGGAGATGTTCCCTCACGTCGCGCATCGACGTCGTGCGCTTCACAGGTAGAAACGGACTCCAGGAGCGTCATCCGGCGTCCTGGCTGACACGAGATTCCTCCTTTCCGGCGTCCTGCTGCCCCATCCGGGGGTTCGGCCTTCTTGTCGCGGGTTCGTGGCTATTGTGCCATCTGTCACGTTCCCGTTCCAACCACGGGGCCAGCCGTGTCGTCCGGCGTCCAGGAAACCCTGCCCGCCCGGCGACACGGCTGGCCGGCCGCTAATCGGCAGCCGCCTTGGCCATCCGCTCGGCAGTGGGCACAAGGCCGAGCCCATCGCCGCCCGCCTCGATATCGCGCACGACCATATGACAGGCCACCTCGCGATTGCCGACCGCCGTCAAGGGCGGCGAGACGACATCGCACAGGCCCGGCTCCCAATAGGGGCAACGGGGATTGAAGACGCAGCCACTGGGGAGATTCGCCAGGTTCGGGATGTCGAGGCTGCGGAGCTGCAGCTTCTCCTTCGACCGCGTGAGATCGGGATCGGCCTCCGGAATGGCGGCTGCCAGCGCCCGCGTATACGGGTGCATCGAGCGGCCGATGATCTGCGGCGTGCGCCCGTGCTCCACCATCTTGCCGACATACATGACGCCGACGTTGCCATCCCAGGCGAAGTACTTCACCACGGCGAGGTCGTGGGTGATGAACAGGAAGGTGACGCCCAGCTCGTTCCGCAGCTTCAGCATCGTGTTGAGCAGCGAGACCCGGATGGAGACGTCCACCATCGACACGGATTCATCGGCGATGATGACTCGCGGGTTCAGCGCCATCGCCCGCGCGACGGAAACGCGCTGGCGCTGGCCGCCGGAGAGCTGATGGGGAAACTTGTTGATGAAGTTCTCGGCGGGCCGCAGGTCCACCAGCTCCAGCAGCTCGACAGCACGCCGGGTCGCCTCCTTCCCGCCGCTCACCAGCTTGTGATGCAGCAGCGGCGCGCGCAGGGTGTCGCCGATGGTGTGAACGGGATTCAGGGAGGCGTAGGGGTCCTGATGGATGATCTGGACGGCCTGGCGGTAGTTCTTGAACTCCGCCTTGGTCATCTGCCTGAGGTCCTTGCCCTCGAAGCGGACACTGCCGGATGACGGCTGGAGCAGGCCGGCGGCCATGCGGGCCACCGTGGTCTTGCCGGAGCCGCTCTCCCCCACCAGGCAGAGGATATCGCCCGCGTTCAGGCTCAGGGACACATCGTCCACCGCGGTGATCTGGCCTTGGCGGGTCTCAAAGGTCCGAACGAGGTGATCGAGTTCCATCAGCGGCGCGGTGGA
>Ga0182749_1003213_pt1 | contig 11303 bp, 12 predicted proteins | sample eDN3rd37CKraftMG_FD_128875 | JGI IMG/M metagenome (GOLD analysis project Ga0182749, IMG submission 128875) | Enriched Miracle-Growth compost microbial communities from Emeryville, California, USA - eDNA 3rd pass 37_C Kraft MG (version 2) (version 2) ...
CGGGCCACCTCGCAGCCGAAACTTCGACGTGATAGGAAGGCCGCCGGACTTTTGGGTTTGACGGGCTGTTGAGGATGACCGCGCCGCTGAAAAGCATTGATGGAGCTGGCGATATCGCCGCCGCGATGGCCGAGATCGGCCGCCGCGCGCGCGCCGCGGCGCGGGTTCTGGCGCTCGCTCCGACGGCGCAGAAGGACAGCGCGCTCGGCGCCATGGCGGCCGCGATCCGCGCCGACGCGCCGCGCATCCTGAGCGCGAACGCCGAGGATCTCGCCGAAGCGCGCAAAGCGGGCTCGACCTCCGCCTTTCTCGACCGCCTGACGCTGACCGAGGCCCGCATCGAGGCCATCGCCGCCGGCATCGAGGTCGTGCGCGATCTCAAGGACCCGGTCGGCGCGGAAATCGACGACTGGACGCGCCCGAACGGCCTGCAGATCGCGCGCGTGCGCGTGCCGCTCGGCGTCATCGGCATCATCTACGAGAGCCGCCCGAACGTCACGGCCGACGCCGGCGCGCTGTGCCTCAAGTCGGGCAACGCGGCGATCCTGCGCGGCGGCTCGGATTCCAGCCGCTCCTCGCGCGCCATCCACGCCGCCCTCGAGAAGGGCCTCGTCGAAGCCGGCCTGCCCGCCGCCGCGATCCAGCTCGTGCCGACGCGCGACCGTGCCGCGGTCGGCATGATGCTCGGCGGGCTCGACGGCAATATCGACGTCATCGTACCGCGCGGCGGCAAGAGCCTGGTCGCGCGCGTGCAGGCGGAAGCGCGCGTGCCGGTGTTCGCGCATCTGGAAGGCAACTGCCACGTCTATGTCGACGGCGCCGCCTCGCTCGATATGGCGAAGACGATCGTGCTGAACGCCAAGATGCGCCGAACCGGCGTCTGCGGCGCCGCCGAAACGCTGCTCGTCGATCGCGCCTGCGCCGCGACGCATTTGCAGCCGCTGGTGCAGATGCTGCTCGATGCCGGCTGCGAGGTGCGCGGCGACGCGGCGACGCGGGCGGTCGACGCGCGCGTCAAGCCGGCGACGGACGACGACTGGGCGACCGAATATCTCGACGCCATCATCGCCGTGCGCGTGGTCGACGGCGTCGACGGCGCCATCGAGCACATCGAGAGCCACGGCTCGCATCACACCGACGCGATCGTCACGAACGACAATGCGGTGGCGGCGAAGTTCCTCGCCGAGGTCGACTCGGCGATCGTCCTGCACAACGCCTCGACCCAGTTTGCCGACGGCGGCGAGTTCGGCTTCGGCGCCGAGATCGGCATCGCCACCGGCCGCCTGCACGCGCGCGGGCCGGTCGGCGTCGAACAGCTCACCACGTTCAAGTACCGCATCCGCGGAAACGGTCAGATTCGGCCGTGAATCCGCAGGAGCTCGACCGCGCCGAGCGCATCCTCCCTCCGCATGCGCCCGGCATGAGGATCGGTCTGTTCGGCGGCACCTTCGATCCCCCGCATCAGGCCCATGTCGCCGCCAGCCTGCTGGCGCTGAAACGGCTGCGGCTCGACCGCGTCTGGTGGCTGGTGACGCCGGGCAATCCGCTGAAGAACACGAAGGGCCTGGCGCCGCTCGCCGAGCGCATCGCCGCGGCGCGGGCGCTGACGCACCATCCGCGCATCGACGTCACCGGGCTCGAAGCGGCGATCAAGACCCGCTTCACCTACGACACCATCTCCTGGCTGGTCGGCCGCTGCCCCGGCGTGCGCTTCGTCTGGATCATGGGCGCCGATAACTTGCGCAGTTTCCACCGCTGGCAGAAATGGCGCGATATCGCCAAGCTCGTCCCCATCGCCGTTATCGACCGCCTCGGCCCCAGCCTCTATGCGGCGGCGAGCCCGGCCGGCCAGGCGCTGCGCGGCGCGCGGGTGCCGGAAACGGCCGCCTCCAGCCTCGCCGACCGCAAGGCCCCCGCCTGGACCTTCCTGCACGGCCTGAAATCGCCTCTGTCGTCGACGGCGCTGCGGGCGATGCGCGACAAAGCCGCGAGTTCCACGAAAAAGGCGCCAGCCGCCGACAGCAATTGACGGCGACGCCGCCACTGGCAGTCCGCCGCGGCCGTCGTTATCTTTGCGCTCGTGGCCCGCTGCGCCGGGCCGGTGGCATGAAAGGATAGACACCCCTGCCGACACCAGCCCTGTCTCGGGCGAAGAAGTCCGCGCCCGACACCGCGTCCGAAAGCGCCAGTGCGCCGCAGACGCTTCCTGTCGTCCTCGCGAGCCTCGACAACATGAAGGCCGAGGACACCCTCAGCATCGATCTCGCCGGTAAATCGTCGATCGCCGACTACATGGTCATCACCACGGGTCGCTCGCAGCGGCATGTCGCCTCGATCGCCGACGAGGTGGTCAGGCAACTGCACAAGGCCGGAGTCACGCGCGTGCGCGTCGAAGGCCAGCGCGTGGGCGACTGGGTGCTGGTCGATGCCGGCGACGTGATCGTGCACGTCTTCCAACCGGACGTGCGCGCCTTCTACAATCTCGAGAAGATGTGGGCGGGCCGCGGCGGCGACGCACGCCCGGCCCACTGAGCCGTCGGCGGCGCGATGCGCATCGTCGTGGCCGCGATCGGTCGCCTCAAGCAGGGCCCCGAAACCGAGCTTTGCGAACGCTACCGGAAACGGGCGGCGCAGAGCGGCCGCAGCCTCGGCCTGCGTGACGTCGAGATCCTGGAAATCCGCGAGAGCCGCGCCGACGATGCCGGCAAGCGCATGATCGAGGAATCGATCGCGCTCGCCAACATCATCCCGCAGGGCGCCGCGGTGATCCTGCTCGACCCGCGCGGCGACAACCTCGATTCCGGCAGCCTTGCCGGCCAGATCGCGCAATGGCGCGACGCCGGCAAGCCGGCGCTGGTGTTCGTGATCGGGGGTCCCGACGGCCTCGCCGCCAGCCTGTCGGACAAGGCCGACCTGAGGCTCGCCTTCGGGACCGCCACCTGGCCGCACCAATTGGCGCGGGTGATGCTGATGGAGCAGCTTTACCGGGCGGCAACCATCCTGTCCGGACATCCCTACCACCGGGCCTGATGAGAGGGGCCACCGATGACGGCAAATTTACGGGGTGCGGCCATTTTTGGACGTAATCGGCAGGCACAACCCCCGGCAATGGCTTGCCCTCCCAGGACCCAGGCGTAACGTGGCCGCGATGATTTGCCTTGGCGGTCTTCGCCGTCTCGATGCCCGCGCGGCCCTGGTCGCGAGCTTGGGCCTTGTCGTGCCCGCGGCGGCGGCGGCGCAGCAGGCGCCGGCGCCTGCGCAGAACCTGAAAGACGGCAAGGTCGACGTGCTCCAGAAGCACGACGACGAGCTGAAGGCGTTGCGCGAGCAGCAGCAGAAATCCGCCGAGACCGAGGCCACGATCAAGCGCGAGCTCGAGGAGATCGGCGCCGACCGCCGCAAGCTCAATCAGGCGCTGATCGACACCGCCGCGCGCGTGCGCGAGGTCGAGGACAAAGTGAGCGCGACCGAAGCGCGGCTCAAGCCGCTCGACGAGCAGGAAGCCGCGATCCGCAAATCGCTCGACGGCCGGCGCGGCGTCATCGGCGAAGTGCTGGCGGCGTTGCAGCGCATCGGCCGGCGGCCGCCGCCGGCCCTGGTCGCGAGCCCGGAAGACGCGCTGCAGTCGGTGCGCACGGCCATGGTGCTCGGCGCGGTGTTGCCGGAAATGCGCGAGCAGGTTGCGTCGCTGGCGCACGACCTCTCCGAGCTCGTCGGCCTCCGCGCCAGGATCACCGCCGAACGCGACAACCTGAACAAGCAGCTCGCTTCGCTCGGCGACGAGCGGACGCGCATGACCGCGCTCGTCGGCGAACGTCAGAAACAGCAGGCCGAGCACGAAAAGGCGCTGGCCGCCGAACGCGCGCGTGCCGCCGATCTGGCCAAGCAGGCCGGCGATCTCAAGGATTTGATCGCCAGGCTGGAGCAGGCGATCGATCCGGCAACGCGGGCGGCGCGCGAGGCCGCGCGCGGCGAGCAGCGGCCCTCGCTGACGACTTTGCGCGACCCGGGCCGGATGGCGCCGGCCGTCGCCTTCGCCTCGTTGCGCGGGCGTGTGCCGACCCCGGTCAACGGCGTCAAACTGAAGGTATTCGGCGATTCCGACGGCGTCGGTGGAACCGAGAAGGGCATTTCCATCGCCACCCGCGCGGCCGCGCAAGTGACGGCGCCGGCCGACGGCTGGGTGGTTTATGCCGGCCCGTTCCGGTCATATGGCCAACTCTTGATCCTGAATGTCGGCGGCGGCTATCATATGTTGCTCGCTGGGATGGATCGGATATCAGTCGATCTCGGACAGTTCGTACTGACCGGAGAACCCGTTGCGGTGATGGGAAACGGCTCCCGGATCGCCGCCATCCTGGCTGCTGGCTCCTCACAACCGGTGCTGTACGTCGAATTGCGAAAGGACGGGACTCCCGTCGATCCAGGCCCATGGTGGGCGTCTGGGGAAGGCGAAAAGGTTCGCGGATGATGCGCAAGACCACTCTGGTACTCCTCGGCGCTGCCTCGGGAGCGGCACTCACGTTGCTCGCGGTCCAACCGCACATTGCCCTGGTCGGCGCCAGCGCCAAGGCGGCCGCGGCCGACACCTACCGGCAGCTCAATCTGTTCGGCGACGTGTTCGAGCGGGTGCGCGCGGACTATGTCGAGAAGCCGGAAGATTCCAAGCTCGTCGAGAACGCGATCAACGGCATGCTCACCGGGCTCGATCCGCATTCGAGCTACATGGACGCGAAGAGCTTCCGCGACATGCAGGTGCAGACGCGCGGCGAGTTCGGCGGCCTCGGCATCGAGGTGACGATGGAGGACGGCCTCATCAAGGTCGTCGCGCCGATCGACGATACGCCCGCGGCCAAGGCCGGCGTGCTCGCCAATGACATCATCACCAAGCTCGACGACGACCAGGTGCAGGGGCTGACCCTCAACCAGGCGGTCGAGAAGATGCGCGGCCCGGTGAACACCAAGATCAAGCTCACCATCATGCGCAAGGGTGCCGACAAGCCGCTCGAGCTCTCGATCACGCGCGATGTCATCCGCGTGCGCTCGGCGCGCTGGAACGTCCAGGGCGACGACATCGGCTACATCCGCCTGACGCAGTTCAACGAACAGACGACCGAAGGCCTCAAGAAGGGCATCGCCGACATCCAGTCGAAAGTGCCGGAGGACAAGCTCAAGGGTTACGTCCTCGACCTGCGCAACAATCCGGGCGGCCTGCTCGACCAGGCGATCTCGGTCGCCGATGCCTTCCTGCAGAAGGGCGAGATCGTGTCGACGCGCGGCCGCAACGCCGACGAGACGCAGCGCTTCAATGCGCGACCGGGCGACCTGACCAAGGGCAAGCCGCTCATCGTGCTGATCAACGGCGGCTCGGCCTCGGCCTCGGAGATCGTCGCCGGCGCGCTGCAGGATCACAAGCGCGCGACCGTTCTCGGCACCCGCTCGTTCGGCAAGGGCTCGGTGCAGACCATCATTCCGCTCGGCTCCGGCAACGGCGCGCTGCGGCTGACCACGGCGCGCTACTACACGCCGTCCGGCCGCTCGATCCAGGCCAAGGGCATCACCCCGGACATCGAGGTGCTGCAGGAGGTCCCGGACGACCTGAAGAACAAGACCGACACCAAGGGCGAGGCCTCGCTGCGCGGGCACCTCAAGGGCGACGCCGGCAAGGAGCAGACCGGGTCGCAGTCCTACGTGCCGCCGGACCCGAAGGACGACAAGGCGCTGCACGCCGCCGACGATCTCCTGCGCGGCGTCCAGGTCAATTCGGCCTTCCCGCCGAACCCGAAGGCGCCGATCCCGAACTGAGCGGCATCGCGTTTCTCACCTCCATGCGGGGCGGCCCTCGGGTCGCCCCGTTTGCCATTCGGCGCCGGCCCGCGGCCCGGGCCAGTCGTGTAGAATCCGGCGATGATTCGCGAGGATCGTGGCCGTGCCGCCGGATGAGTTGAACGCCCCCCTCGGCCAGGACAAGGACAGACAGAAAGCCGCCAAGCCGCGCGCCATCGGCGCGCCGCAGCTGTTGGCGGGCCTGCTGGCGCTGTCGGGGCTGGTGGTGGTCGGCTGGGCGATGACCGTGACCGACCCGCTCGGCGGCGAGCCGCAAGCGGTGGTCGCGGCCACGCCCTCGGCAAATGCGCCGACGCCGCGCGCCGGCGCAGGCGGCGCCGATACCCGGCGTCACAGCGACGGTGTCACGGCTCCCGCTGCCGTCGAGGTGAAGATCCCGCCGCCGGGCGGCCAGACCGTCACCATCATCGACGGCTCCAGCGGCAAGCGGCAGGAGGTGGTGGTTCCGGGCAAACCGGACGAGCACTCCGCGCTGGCGCCGATCGACCGCAAGCTTTTGGAGACGACCCGCCACGGCGCCGTGCCGGTCGCCGCCAAGGACGGCGCGCGGCCCGCGACCGCCTATGCGAGCCCACGCGCGCTGCCGCCGGCGATGAAGGATCTGCCGCGCATCGCCATCATCGTCGGCGGCATCGGCATCAGCGCAGCCGGGACAGCCGACGCAGCCGGCATGCTGCCGGCCCCCGTCACCTTCGCTCTGTCGCCCTATGGCGCCGACCTGCCCAAGCTCGCCGAGCAGACGCGCAAGGAAGGGCACGAAATACTGCTGCAGCTCCCGATGGAGCCGTTCGACTATCCCGACAACGACCCCGGCCCGCAGACGCTGCTGACCTCGCTGTCCGCCGATCAGAACATCGACCGGCTGCACTGGCTGATGAGCCGGTTCCAGGGCTATGTCGGCGTCATCAGCGCGATGGGCGCGCGCTTCTCCGCTTCCGAGCAGGCGCTGAGGCCGGTGATCGGCGACGCCGCCAAACGCGGCCTCATCTATGTCGACGGCGGCGCCTCGACGCGCTCGATCGCCGGCCAGCTCGCCGGCGCGCAGAGCATGCCGTTCGCAAGAACCGACGTGGTGGTAGACGCCGTGCCGACGCCGGTCGAGATCGATCAGGCGCTGACGCGGCTGGAAATGGCCGCGCGCGAGAACGGCAGCGCCGTGGGCCTCGCCGGCGCGCAGCCGGCGACGATCGAGCGCATCGCCGCCTGGGCGAAGAAGGTCGAGAGCCGCGGCTTCGTGCTCGTGCCGATCAGCATGGTGGCGCTGAAGGCGAAGTCGAGTTGAGTGTCCCGGGCGCATCGCGGCATGCAATGACGCGATGCAGACCCGGGACCGTACCGGCTACGGGATTCTTGACGGTCCCGGCTCTGCGGTGCATCGCCATAAGCGCGTTTACGCGCGTCTTCCGACGCGCTATGGCGCTGCACCGCGTCCGGGACAAGAAAGCATGCCGCCGTACGAATCCCTCCCCTACCGCCCCTGCGCCGGCATCACCGTGCTGAACGCGCAGGGCCTCGTCTTCGTCGGCCGCCGCGCCGGCGGGCCGGAACACGTCGACCGCACGCATGTGTGGCAGATGCCGCAGGGCGGCATCGACGAGGGCGAGGACCCGTACAAGGCGGCGCTGCGCGAGCTCTACGAGGAGACCAGCATCCGCTCGGTCGAGAAGCTCGGCGAGATCGCCGACTGGCTGACCTACGACATTCCGCGCGACATCGTCGGCGAGGCGTGGGGCGGCAAATATCGGGGGCAGAAGCAGAAGTGGTACGCGCTGCGCTTCACCGGCGAGGAGCGCGAGATCAACATCACCAATCCGGGCGGCGGGCATCATCCGCCGGAGTTCATCGACTGGCGCTGGGTGTCGATGCGCGAGCTGCCCGACCTCGTCGTGCCGTTCAAGCACGACATCTACGAGCGGGTGGTGAAGGCGTTCGCGAAGTTCGCGGAATAGCGTTCGTCATGGCCGGGCTTGTCCCGGCCATCCACGCCTTCCCTTTTGTATGCCCTTAAGACGTGGATGCCCGGCACAAGGCCGGGCATGACGGAGATTGATGCGACTTCAGCGATAATTCGCGAAGCGTCAGTGCATCGCCGTGCCGGTGAGATGCCGGTTCACGGTCTTGTAGTGGTCGAGCCGCGTGATCATCTTGTCGAGCTCGGAGCCGGGCTCGGTCCTGGCGACGCGCTGCTCGAGCTCGGTGATGCGCGCCTGGATCGTCGCCGGATCGATCACGGCGGCGTCTTCGGCGATGTCCGCAAGAATGGTCAGGCCCGACGAGGAAACCTCGGCGAAGCCGCCGAGCACCACGATGCGCTGCGGACCGCCGGCCGTGTGCACCGTCACGATGCCCGGGCGCAGCGTCGCCACCGTCGGCGCGTGGCCTTCGAGCACGCCGAAGTCGCCTTCGGCGCCGGGCACGTCCACCTGATTGACGTCACCGGAGAAGACCAGCTTCTCGGGCGAGACGAGTTCGAAATGCAGGGCCATGACAATTTGGCGAACAGTGAATAGCGAATGGCGCGTAGTCTCGCCGTCCGTCAGTCCCTATCCCTATTCGCTCCCTATTCTCTAATCGCTGCGTCAGGCCGCTTCCGCGGCCAGCTTCTTGCCCTTCTCGACCGCCTCTTCGATGGTGCCGACCATGTAGAAGGCGGCTTCCGGCAGGTGGTCGTACTTGCCTTCGACCAGCCCCTTGAAGCCCTTGATGGTGTCGGCGAGGTCGACGAGCTTGCCCGGCGAACCGGTGAACACCTCGGCGACGAAGAACGGCTGCGACAGGAAGCGCTCGATCTTGCGCGCGCGCGAGACCGTCAGCTTGTCCTCTTCCGACAGCTCGTCCATGCCCAGGATGGCGATGATGTCCTGCAGCGCCTTGTAGCGCTGCAGCACCTGCTGCACCTGACGGGCGACGGCGTAGTGCTCCTCGCCGACGACGTTCGGCGCCAGCATGCGCGAGGTCGAGTCGAGCGGGTCCACGGCCGGGTAGATGCCCTTGGCGGCGATGTCGCGCGACAGCACGGTGGTGGCGTCAAGGTGCGCGAACGAGGTCGCCGGCGCCGGGTCGGTCAGGTCGTCGGCCGGCACGTAGATCGCCTGCACCGAAGTGACGGAGCCCTTGGTGGTGGTGGTGATGCGCTCCTGCAGCGCGCCCATGTCGGTGGCGAGCGTCGGCTGATAGCCCACGGCCGAAGGAATACGGCCGAGCAGCGCCGACACTTCCGAGCCGGCCTGCGTGAAGCGGAAGATGTTGTCGACGAAGAACAGCACGTCCTGACCCTGGTCGCGGAAGTGCTCGGCGACGGTCAGACCGGTCAGACCGACGCGTGCGCGCGCGCCCGGCGGCTCGTTCATCTGGCCGTACACCAGCGCGCACTTGGAGCCGGCGACGGAGCCCTTCTTCGGGTCCTTGTTGACGCCCGACTCTATCATCTCGTGATAGAGGTCGTTGCCCTCGCGCGTGCGCTCGCCGACGCCGGCGAACACCGAGTAGCCGCCGTGCGCCTTGGCGACGTTGTTGATGAGCTCCATGATCAGCACGGTCTTGCCGACGCCGGCGCCGCCGAACAGGCCGATCTTGCCGCCCTTGGCGTAAGGCGCCAGCAGGTCGACGACCTTGATGCCGGTGACGAGGATCTGCGCCTCGGTCGACTGCTCGACATAGGCCGGCGCTTCCTGGTGGATGGCGCGCCTCGCCGTGGTCGGGACCGGGCCGGCCTCGTCGACCGGATCGCCGACGACGTTGATGATGCGGCCGAGCGTCTCGTCGCCGACCGGCACCGAGATCGGCGCGCCGGTGTCGGCGACCTTCTGGCCGCGCACCAGACCTTCGGTCGAGTCCATGGCGATGGTGCGCACGGTGCTCTCACCGAGATGCTGCGCGACTTCGAGCACCAGCCGCTGGCCGGCGTTCGTGGTCTCGAGCGCGTTCAGGATCTGCGGCAGGTGGCCCTCGAACTGCACGTCGACGACGGCGCCGATGACCTGGGTGATTTTTCCGGTTGCGTTGGCAGTGGCCATATCGTCCTCGCTACGAAATTTACAGCGCCTCGGCGCCGGAGATGATCTCGATCAGTTCCTTCGTGATCATCGCCTGGCGGGTGCGGTTGTACGTCAATGTCTGCTTGCGGATCATCTCGCCGGCGTTGCGCGTGGCGTTGTCCATGGCGCTCATCTGCGAACCGTAGAACGACGCCGCATTCTCCAGGAGCGCGCGGAACACCTGCACCGCGACGTAGCGCGGCAGAAGCTCGGCGAGGATTTCCTCTTCCTCCGGCTCGTAGTCGTAGGAAGCGCCCGGCGCGGCGCCGCCCTCGGGAGGCTTGGCCGGGATGACCTGCTGCGCGGTCGGGACCTGCGAGATCACCGACTTGAAGCGCGAATAGAACAAGGTGGCGACGTCGAACTCGCCGCGCTCGAACATCGCCAGCACCTTTCCGGCGATGTCCTCGGCGTGCTCGAAACCGATGGTGCGCACGCCGCGCAGTTCGACGCGGTCGACGATCTGCTTCTCGTACAGGCGGCGCAGCTGCTCATGGCCCTTGCGGCCGACGGTGAGGATCTTGACTTCCTTGCCTTCGGCGAGGAGGCGCGTGGCGTGCTCGCGGGCAAGCCGCACGATCGCCGAGTTGAAGGCGCCGGCAAGACCGCGCTCGCCGGTGGCGACGATGAGGAGATGGACCTGGCTGGCGCCGGTGCCGGCGAGAAGCCGCGGCGCGCCCTCGCGGCCGGCCATGCCGGCGGCGATGTTGCCGAGCACGCGGTCCATGCGCTCGGCGAAGGGCCGCGCCGCTTCCGCCGCCGCCTGCGCGCGACGCAGCTTGGACGCCGCGACCATCTGCATGGCCTTGGTGATCTTCTGCGTCGCCTTGGTCGCGGCGATGCGAACGCGCATGTCCTTGAGTGAGGCCATTCTCTAAATCGCTCTTGGTCGAACCGCTCGTATTCCGTTTCTCGTCATGCCCGGCCTTGTGCCGGGCATCCACGCCTTTAATTTCGCCCACGTCGCAAGACGTGGATGGCCGGGACAAGCCCGGCCATGACGCCTCTCAATCAGGCGAAGGTCTTCGCGTAGTTGTCGACGATGTCCTTCAGCTTGGCCTCGTCGGCGCTCGACAGGTCGCCCGACTTGCGGATCGAGTCGAGCAGGTCGGCGTGCTTGGTGCGCAGGAGCGTCAGGAGCCCGTTCTCGAAGTCGCGCACGCGCGCGACCTCGAACTTGTCGAGATAGCCGTTGACGCCGGCGTAGATCACCACGACCTGCTCTTCCATCTTCAGCGGCGAGAACTGCGGCTGCTTCAGGAGCTCGGTCAGGCGCGCGCCGCGTGCCAGCAGGCGCTGCGTGGTGGCGTCGAGGTCGGAGCCGAACTGCGCGAAGGCCGCCATTTCGCGGTACTGCGCGAGCTCGCCCTTGATCTTGCCGGCGACCTTCTTCATCGCCTTGGTCTGCGCCGAGGAGCC
>Ga0182749_1003215_pt1 | contig 11303 bp, 9 predicted proteins | sample eDN3rd37CKraftMG_FD_128875 | JGI IMG/M metagenome (GOLD analysis project Ga0182749, IMG submission 128875) | Enriched Miracle-Growth compost microbial communities from Emeryville, California, USA - eDNA 3rd pass 37_C Kraft MG (version 2) (version 2) ...
CGGCGCCGAGGCCGGACACCGAGAGGAGCGGCGTGCCGCCGGGAGTTTCGCTCACGCGCGCCTCCGGCCGAAACAGGCTTCTTCGACCACGCGGCTGTCGGCGAACACGGCTTCGAGCGTTCTTTCCGCGAACCTCTTGCTGTGGTGAAAAGCTTGGCTCACGCGCGCCTCCGGCCGAGATAGGCCTCGACCACGCGGCTGTCGGCGAGCACGGCCTCGGGCGTGCCCTCCGCGATCTTCTCGCCGTGGTGAAGCACGAGCAGCCGGTCCGACAGGCTGCGGATCGCCTTGATGACGTGCTCGATGACGAGCACGCTGACGCCGCTGTCGCGCACGCGCCGGATGATGTCGATGACCTCGTCGATCTCGACCAGGTTCAGCCCGGCCATCACCTCGTCGCACAGCAGCGCCTTGGGCTGGGTGGCGAGCGCCTTGGCGAGCTCCAGGCGCTTGCGGCCGGGGCCGCCCAGCTCGTCGGCGCGGCGGTCGGCCACGGCGCCGAGGCCGACGAAGTCGAGCTGGGTGCGCGCCAGCTCGCGCGCCTCGGCAAGGCCGCGTCCGCTGCCGCCATGGCCGAACAGGGCGCCGATCGCGACGTTGTCGAGCACGGAGAGGCCGGGGAACGGCTTCATGATCTGGAAGGTGCGGCCGATGCCAAGCCGTCCCCGCTGGTAGGGCGAGAGGTTGAGCATCGAGCGGCCCTCGAACAGCACGTCGCCGGAGGTCGGCGCCAGCGTTCCGCTGATGAGGCTGACGAGCGTGGTCTTGCCCGCGCCGTTCGGGCCGATGACGCCGAGGATTTCGCCGGCGTTGAGGCCGAAGCTGACTGCATCGACGGCCACCAGCCCGGCGAACCGCCGCGTCAGCGCCACCGCCTCGAGGATGACGCTCATAGCCGGTAGGCCCGGATGTTTTCGGCGAAGTAGCGCCAGCCGGAGGTGCGGAAGCGGTAGAACAGGTCCGCGAGCCCGCGCGGCATCAGGATGACGGCGGCGACCACCACGACGCCGAAGAAGATGCCGGCGACCGTGGTCAGCTTGCTGGCGAGCACCTCGAACACGCCGGAGAGAACGAAAGCGCCGACCACCGGGCCGAGCACCGTTCCCGGTCCGCCGAACACCGCCATGATGCTCATCTTGACGTTGAGGCTGATGTTGACGGCGCTATCGGGATCGAGAAACGTGATCCAGTAGGCGTGGATGCCGCCGGCCAGCGCGCTGAACACGCCGGAGAGCGTGAACGCCGTCACCTTGTAGAGCGTGGTGTTGACGCCCATGACGGCGGCGGCCTCCTCGTTCTCGCGGATGGCGATGAGGCCGAAGCCGAACCGGCTGCGCGAGAGCCAGAGCACCGTTCCGGTCGCCGCCGCGAGCAGCGCCAGGGCCATCTCGTAGAACAGGGCGTCGTTGTTGAGCGGCGGCATGACGAGGCCGATGTTCTGGCCGGCGATTCCGATGTTGGAGACGATTGCCGTCATCACCAGCGCGAGCGCCAGCGTGGCGATGGCGAAATAATGGCCCTTGAGCCGCAGCACCGGCACGCCGAGCATTAGCGCGAACATCACGGCGAGGACGACGCCGAAGGCGAGGCCGACCGCGAACGGCAGGTCCCACTGCACCATGGCGATAGCGACGCCGTAGCTGCCGAGCCCGTAGAAGGTCGAGTTGCCGAACGAGGCGTAGCCGCAGAACCCGCCGATGATGTTCCAGCCCTGCGCCAGCACGGCGAGCAGCAGCGCGTTGATGCCGAACTGCAACAGCACGTCGGAGCCCATCCAGGGCACGGCCGCCAGCACGACCAGCGCGGCGATCGCGAAGACGAGGGGCCTGGTCACGCGGTCCTTCCCAGGAGGCCGTTCGGCCTCGCGATGAGCACGGCGACGAGCACGCCGAAGCTCGCCACATCGCCGAACGTGGCGCCGACGTAAAGCAGCGCGAGCGATTCGATGATGCCGAGGATCAGGCCGCCGACCACGACGCCGAGCGGGTTGTCGAGGCCGCCGATGATGGAGATGGCGAAGGATTTCGCCGTCAGCGCGCCGCCGATGTAGGGATTGATCTGGGAGATGGTGCCGTAGAGCCCGCCCGCCGCGCCGGCGATGCCGATGCCGATGCCGAAGGTCATGGCGTAGAGATGCCGCGGCTCGACGCCGTAGAGCCGCGCCGCCACCAGATTCTGCGCCGTCGCGCGGATCGCGCGGCCGAGCCGCGAGTGCAGCAGGAACAGCCACATGCCGATGCTCAGCGCCAGCGCCGCGCCGAACGCCATCAGCCGCGCCATCGGCACGACCACGGGGCCGAGCGCGACGTTGCTGCCGGCGTAGGGCGGGTTGATGGTGCGGAAGTCGGCGGAGAAAGCGAACTGGGCGAGATAGGTCAGCACCACCTCGAGCCCGAACGTCATCAGCAGCGTGTTGAACATCGGGGCGCGGACCACGAGGTTCAGGAGCCCGCGCTGCACCGCGTAGCCCACCGCGAACATCACCACCGCCGTGATCGGCAGGCCGAGGAACGGGTCGATGCCGAGGTACTGGTAAAGGTGCCACGACAGGTAGGCCCCGAGCATGATGAACGCGCCGTGGGCCAGGTTGACGATGTTGAGCACGCCCCACACGAGCGCGAGCCCCTGCGCCATGATGGCGTAGAGGCCGCCCAGGAGGATGCCGTTGACAAGGACTTGCGCGAGCAGATCCACGAAGCGGCCCCTCCGCGCGCGGCGTGGCGCAGGACTGGATCAGCGGGCGTTCCAGGCCGGCATCGGGTACTTCGGCTTCTTGATGAAGCCGTCGGCGCCGAACACCGGCGCCAGATCGTCGCCCTGCACCTGGATCACGACCTGCGGCAGATCGATCTGGCCGTTGTCCGCGAACGCCAGCGTGCCGTAGAGGCTCGGCATTTTCAGCTTGGCGAGCGCGTCGCGCACCTTCTCCGGCTCGGCGGAGCCGGCGCTCTCGATCGCCGCCGCCAGCGCCTCGACGTCGGCCGCGCCCGAGGCGGCGTGATAGTCCGGGTCGTAGCCGAACTTGGCCTTGTAGCCCTGCGCGAAGCGTTCGGCGTCGCCGAACCACCTGTCCTTCAGGCTCGGCTCGGGGAGCCAGGCGGTCATGCCGAAGGCGTAGTCGGCGTCCTTGCCGAGCGCCTTGCGGAAGTCCTCGCTGGGCACGCCGACGGTGAACGAATAGAGCTTCGGCGCCACCGACAGGCTCTTGGCCTGGCGCACGAAATTGAGGATCTCGGTCTCGTGGCCGGCGACCAGCACGACGTCGACGTTGGCGCTCCTGATGCGCGAGAGCAGCGAGTTGAAGTCGCTGGCGTTCGACGTGTAGCGCTCGTCGATCGCCGTGGTCAGGCCCGCGGCCTTCAGCAGCGGGCGGGTGCCGTCCGCCACCGAGACGTCGAATGCGTCGTCGGCGTAGAGCAGCGCGACCGACTTCGGCGCCGGGCTGAGCTTGGTCAGCATCGTCACGGTCGAGCCGAAGTAGTTGCTGGCCGGCGCCAGCGTGCCGAAGATGTAGCGGAACTTGCGCGAGAAGATCTGGTCCGAGGCGCCGCCGCCCTGGACCATGGGGATCTTGTATTTCTCCGAGACCGCGGAATCGGCGAGCGCGAAGTTGCTGGCGAACGGGCCGAGCAGGAGATCGACCTTGTCCTGCGAGACGAGCTGCGTGTACTGGCGCACGCTCAGGTTCACGTCGGACTGGTTGTCGTACATCTTGAGCGCGAGCTTGCGCTGCTCGCCGCCGACCTTGACGCCGCCCGCCGCGTTGATCTTCTCGATGGCGAACTCGTAGGCGTCCTTGTAGTAGCGGCCGGTGTTGGCGAGGGAGCCCGTCAGCTGGACGGAGGCGCCGAGCACGATGTCGGCGGCGTTGGCCGCTCCGGGCGCGGCGGCGAGGGCGAGACCCCACAGTGTCGCGGCAACGCTCATGCCAACCTGTTTCATGGACGGCTCCTCCCAGAAATCCCCGGCGGGGGCTCGGATTGCGTGATTTCACAGTATCAACCGTGAAAAGGGCGGTCAATTAAAGCACGGCATCGCCTAAAGTAGAGTATCGCTGCCGCGCGGCGGATTTGCGCGAGATCAAGGCGCGGCCTTGAGCGCCTTCGCGGCCGCGATAATGGCCTGTTCGGCGAGATCGAAGATGCCCGCGGCGGGCACCGTCACCATGAGATTCTCGGGAAAGCCAAAGTCCTCGACCAGCATGCCCTTCGCGTCGCGCCAGCCCGCGGCGGTCTTCTCCGCCCACACGCGCGCGATCATGGCCTGCGGCGAGCCATAGAGCCAAACGGGCTTGCTCCTGGCGACGGCATAGCCGATCTCGAACGCCGTTCCCGGGTCCATGTGGAAGCCGCGGAACGGAGCGATGTCGGCGATCACGCCGTCGCTGCGCCCGATGGCGTCGGTGCAGGCGCGGTAGATCGCCTTGGGATCGGTCGCGCCGGGCGGGATGTCGTCGGTCGGATAGATGCCGCGCAGGCCGTGCAACTCGCAAAGCCCGAGGAGCTCGCGCCCAATGCGCGCCGAATCCGGCGCAAACACCGAGGGCCCTGCGAGATAGATGGTCGGCATCGCCTGTTCTCCACGTCCGCGCCCGACGCTGCCCCATCATCCCCGCTGCAGCGCCGCCGGTCGCGCGTGCGCGCGGAGCGGAATGAAGCGGTCTTGTCGATGAGCATGACCGCGCCGGCGCGGCCGCCGCCCCCGGCGCTAGGCCACCAGCGCCATCGCCGCGGCCTGCGCCTGCGGGACCACGTCGTGGTCGTAGAGTCCCTTGCGGAAGTCGGCGTGCGCGGCGATCTCCGCATCGCGCACCTTGAGGTCCGCGTAGGCCGAGTCGTAGCGCATGCCGTTCTTGCGCGCGCCGAGCTGGACCTGCGCCACCCGCTCGCGGCGCAGGTTCTCGTAGGCCATGAGCGCCGCCGGAACGGCCTTTCGGCCCGCGCGCGAAAGGATGGTGGCGAGCGCGATGCCGTCCTCGATCGCCTGGTTGGCGCCCTGGCCGAGGTGCGGCAGCATCGGATGCGCGGCGTCGCCGAGCAGCGTGAGCCGGCCCTTGGTCCAGACCGGCAGCGGCTCGCGGTCGTAGAGCGCCCAGCGGAACGTCAGCTCGACCTGCTTGAGCAACTCGCCGACGCGCGGGTCCCAGCCCGCGAACTCCCGGCGTAGCGCGTCCGGGTCGCCGGGCGCGGACCACGATTCCTTCATCTCCTTGTCCGCCGGCACGAAGCCGACGAAGTTGATGAGCTCTCCGGCGCGCACCGGGAATACGAGGAAATGCTTGCCCTGGCCGAGCCACATCTGCCACGCGTCGGTTGGCCACTCGGGCACCCGCGCCGCCGGCACCAGCCCGCGGTAGGCGACCGAGCCCGAGAACACCGGCTGCGACGGCGGCGCGGCGTATTCCCGCAGCGCCGAGTGGATGCCGTCCGCCGCCACCACCGCGTCGGCTTCGACCGTCGCGCCGTTGGCGAAGGTGACGCGCGCCTTGTCGGCGTCCTGCGCGAAGCCGACGGCGCGGTGGCCGGTGTGCACCGCCCCCTCGGGCAGGGCGGCGGCGAGGAGATTGACGAAGTCGGCGCGGTGCATGCCGTAGACCGGGTTCCGGCCCGAGGAGTCGGTCACCTGCACCGGCGCGATGGGCGTGCCGTCCTGGCGGAAATAACGGGACCTGGCGCCGACGGGGGCGCCGAACTTCTCCACCGCGGCGCCGAGCCCGACGCGCTCGAGGTGGCGCTTGCTGTTCGGCGTCACGATGACGCCGGCGCCGATCTCGCCCAGCGCCGGGGCCTGCTCATACACCGCGGCGCGCAAGCCGTGGGCGATCAGCGCGTTGGCCGCGAACAGGCCGCCGATGCCGCCGCCCACGATCGCCACGTCCAGTCGAGAATCCGCCATGTCGCACCTGCCTGTTCGTTCCCCCGCCGCATCCGGCGAAAGTTTGCTCCGATCCGAACGGGAAGAATTGCCCCGGCGGCCCGGCCAATTCAACCGGTCCGGCCGGAATGGCCGCCGCGCGGGCGGTATGGCCGTCCGGGCTGATGCAGATCAAGGCGCGCCCGCTCAAGGCGCGCCGGCGGAGCGGTCCTTCAGGCCGGGCGGGCGCGGACGCCCTCCACGTCGGGCAGGAAGGCCGTGAGCAGTCCGATCAGCGGCAGGAACGAGCACACGCGATAGACGAACTCGATGGACGTCAGGTCGGCGAGCCCGCCGAGCGCCGCGGCGCCGACGCCGCCCATGCCGAAGGCGAGGCCGAAGAACAGGCCCGACACCATGCCGACCCGGCCCGGCATCAGCTCCTGGGCATAGACCACGATGGCCGAGAAGGCCGAGGACAGGACGAGCCCGATGACGATGCTCAGCGCGATGGTCGCCCCGAGCCCGACATAGGGCAGCGCCAGCGTGAACGGCACCACGCCGAGGATCGAGCCCCAGATCACGGACTTGCGGCCGATCCTGTCGCCGATCGGGCCGCCGATGAACGTCCCCACCGCGGCGGAGGCGAGGAACACGAACAGGCAGAGCTGCGCCGTCTCCGTCGGCAGGCCGAAGTGGTGCATCAGATAGAAGATGTAATAGCTGGTGATGCTCGCCAGGTAGAAGAACTTGGAGAAGATCAGCGCGATCAGCACCGCGATGGCGCCGCCCACCTGGCGCGACGTCAGCCGTCCCGGGCCGGTCGCGGCGCGGCGCTTGGCCGGCGTGGCGTGGCCGTTGCTCTTGTACCAGTGGCCGAGCGCGGTGAGGATCGCCATGCCGGCCAGCGCGGCCAGCGCGAACCAGGCGAGGCTCTCGCGGCCGCGCGGCAGGATGAAGAACGCGGCCAGCAGCGGGCCGAGCGACGAGCCGATGTTGCCCCCGACCTGGAACAGCGACTGCGCGAGCCCGTGCGCGCCGCCCGAGGCGAGCCGCGCCAGCCGCGACGATTCCGGGTGGAAAATCGACGAGCCGATGCCGAGGAACACCGCGCCGACGAGCAGCATCGCGTAGTTGGCGGCGAAGGCCAGCGTGACGAGCCCGAGCAGCGTCGAGCCCATGCCGAACGGCAGCGAATAGGGCTGCGGCCGCCTGTCGGTGAACAGGCCGATGACCGGCTGAAGCAGCGAGGCCACGACCTGGTAGGTGAGCGTGAGCAGGCCGATCTGGCTGAACGACAGGTCGAAGCCCCCCTTGAGGATCGGATAGATCGCCGGCAGCAGCGACTGCATCATGTCGTTGAGCAGGTGGCAGACGCTGATCGCGGCGAGCACCGGGAAGGCGGTCGTGCCGGTCTTGGCGGGAACGGCGGTGGTCGTGGCCTGGCTCACGGGAAGAACCTTTCCGCCCCGGCAGGCGGGAACCGGCCGGGGGTCTTTGGATTCGACGGGCGGGATACATAACAACGTCGATCGTGGCATGCCACCGCAGGAACCGGGCGGGTGCCATCGTCAACGGGAATACCTGTTCCGCAATGGGGCGCTCAGGGCGCGATCACACCGCGTTCTTGCGGCTGCGCGCCAGGGTATGGCGGTTGACCGGGTAGGGCAGGCCGAGGTTCTCGCGCAGCGTCTTGCCCTCGTAATCCCGGCGGAACAGGCCGCGCCGCTGGAGTTCGGGAACGACGCCGTCGCAGAAGTCGCGCAGGTCGCGCGGGAAGGTGGGCGGCAGCACGTTGAAGCCGTCGCAGGCGCCGCCGGTGAACCACTCCTCGAAGGCGTCGGCGATGTCGCCCGCGGTTCCGATCAGCACGCGGTGGGCGCGCTGGCCGATGATGCGCTGGTAGAGGGTGCGGATCGACAGGTTCTCCCGCTGCGCCAGCTCATAGATCAGCTTGATGCGGCCCTGCTCGGCGTTGGACGGCGCGGGCTCCGGCACCGGGCCGTCGATCGGATACTGCGACAGGTCGATGCCGAAATAGCTCGACAGCTGCTTGACGCCGATCTCCGGCTGGATGAGCTCCTGAAGCTCCTCGTATTTCGCCGCGGCCTCCGCCCGCGTCGCCCCGACCACCGGCATCACGCCCGGCAGGATCTTGATCGCCTCCGGCCCGCGGCCGTAGCGTGCCGCGCGCTTCTTGACGTCGTCGTAGAAGGCCCGCGCCGCGCCGAGCTCCTGCTGCACGGTGAAGATGACCTCGGCGGTCTCGGCGGCGAGCTCGCGGCCTTCCTCGGAGCCGCCGGCCTGCACCACCACGGGCCGGCCCTGCGGCGAGCGCTGCACGAACAGCGGGCCTCGCACCGAGAAATGCTTGCCGCGGTGGTTGAGGACATGGAGCTTGTCGGGATCGAGATAGATGCCGGCCTTTTTGTCGTAGACCATGGCATCGTCTTCCCAGGAGTCCCATAGCCCCAGCACCACCTCGGCGAACTCGCGCGCGCGGGCGTAGCGGTCGGCGTGGCTCGCGTGCGCGTCCCGGCCGAAGTTCTGCGCCTCGGCGTCCTTGAGCGAGGTGACGAGGTTCCAACCGGCGCGGCCGTGGCTGATCTGGTCGAGGGAGGCGAAGAACCGCGCCACGCTGAACGGCTCGGCGTAGGTTGTGGACATGGTGGCGACGAGGCCGATGTGCGTCGTCACCGCGGACAGCGCGCCGAGCAGGGTGAGCGGCTCCAGCCGCGAGGCGGCGCTGCTGCGCGTCCAGTAGTCGATGTCGTCGGAGCCGAAGGTGGCGTTGGTGTCGGCGGTGAACACCATATCGAACTTGGCGTTCTCCGCGGTCCGCGCCGCGTCCATGAAGCTCTCGACCCGGATGCGGCCGTTGGCGGCGACCTCGGGGTGGCGCCACGCGGCCATGTGGTGGCCGCCGCCCTCGATGAACAGGCCGAGCTTCATCATCGGGCGTGCGTTCGGTGTGGCGGTCATGGCTGCTCCGGGCTGCGGCGGCGGAAGCTTTACCCTTCCGGCCCGGCTCGCGCCAGTTCGACGAGGCGGTTGCGGCGCTCGCCGCCGATGCTCAGCGGATTACCGATGCCGATCTGGTCGAGCGCGTCAGCGGGACGGGACGGCGCGGAATTCCACGCCGTGCAGGACGATGGTTGGATAGATGGCGCGGAAATCGTCGTGGAAGGCTTTCACGCGGCGGTCGAGTTCGGCCTTGGAGATGTCCATCGGAATGCGGCACATCTCCGCGTAATCGCGGCGCGTGCTCTTGCGGGGGTTCCAGCGGATCGGCAGCACGCGCAGCGGCGCGGATTCCGTCGCAAGCGCCTTCGACAGCCGCCAGAACAGATAGGCAAGGCTGATGTAGGCGAGCTCCTCGAGCCGGCGCACGCCGATGTCGGGCGGAATGGGAAAGGTCTCGGTGCCGACGATGGGGCCGGCATCGACGCGCTCGGTCATCACGTGGGCGGTGGCGCCGAAGGTTTTGGCCTGCTCGTAGATCGCGAAATGCGCCGGCGCCCAGCCCGGATAGTCCGGCGGGCCGGGATGGAAATTGTAGGCGCCGTGGCCGAAGGCATCGAGCACGGCGGCGGGCACGATGGTCCCGGTGGTGAAGGCGATGAGCCGCGCGTCGCGCAGGGGCTCGCGCGCGAGCCGCGCCAGGTCGTCCACCGTGAGCGCGCCGCGGACGGTGAGGGCGGGGTTGTGCGCGCGCAGCAGCGCTCCCAGCGCGACCTGCTGCTCGGCGCGGGCGGTGAGGAGGATAATGTCCTTGAGCATGGACGTGGTCCGGCGGATCAGGCGGCGGGCGAGGCCGCCGCGCAGGAGGCGATAGGCGTGATCCCGACGCTGAACAGCGACATCGGCTTGCGGATCCCGGTGACGTCGATCAGCAGGTAGCCGTCCGCGCCGGTCCGGTAGTGCCGGCCGAGGCGCTCGACGCCGGCGAGGGTCGACCGGCTCTCGGGCCACGTCTTCGCCTCGGCGCTGCGCGCGGCCTCTCTCAACGTGTCGCCGTCCTGCACGACCACCGACCGGATCAGCCCTTCGGGCGCGATCGCCGCGAGCGGAATGGCGATCGTTTCGATCTCCATCTCCCGCGCGACCGGAATGCGGATTTCGATGTCTCCGAAGCCGGTCCTGGTGCAGGGAACGGCCGCCAGGCTCGAGCGGCCCTTGCTGGCGAACAGGCCGACGTTGACTGTGCCATGGGGAATGTCGTCGACCGCCTGGAGCGGCAGCTTGTTGACGCCGAACAGCAGGTAGAGAAACGAGAACACCGGCGCCACGTCCGCGACCGTTCCGGCAAGCCACATCGGCGGCTCGGCCGCGGTGAAGCTCGCCGACAGGCCGCGCGCCGCCGCCAGGGTCGAAAACAGGTCGGTGTCGAGCATCGGCACGGCGGCCTGGCTGCCCAGGTTCACGTCGTGCTGCATGGCGCCGAGCAGCGTGCGCTCCTCCTGGTCGGGCATCAGCAGCAGCCGGCCGAGAATCGCGGCGCTCCAGCGCGCGGCGACTTCTAGGTCCTCGAACGGGTCGAGGCGGTAGGCCGGCGCGATCTCCCGGGCGTGCCTGACGAAGGCGAGCGCTCCTTCCTGGACGGTCTGACCGAGATCGATCTGGGCCTGCGAGCGCGGGTCGGGCTCGCGGATCACCGCGCCGTCGCGGTAGCCCTGCACCGTGCCGACCGGCGAGCAGCACAACTGCTCCAGCACCGCGACGTTGCGCGTCAGCATGCGCTTGGCATGGGGCGTGGTCACGAGGTCGGAGATGAAGCCCTCGGCGGTATCGTCCGCCGCCATGTCGTTGAAGCCGTCGTCGATCGTGAGCAGATAGGCGCCGTGCAGGCGCTTGTTGATCCCTTCATGATCGAAGATGTGCCGCAGCGCCTTCTGGACGCTGCCCGAATAGCCGAGATCGACCAGCACCAGATCGGTGCAATCTTCGAACTCCGGCATCGCGGCGCGAAGATAGGCGAGCAGCTCCGTGCGCATGGCCTGGGATAGCTGCGCGATCTGGCGGTTCGGGATCAGCGCCGGAAGCGCCTCGGCGAGCTCCGACCCTTTCGCGATTCCGTCGGGGCATCGCTTGAAGAACCGCTCGATCGCCGGGGACGTGAACTTCACCATGTCGGCGAACATCGCGGCGTCGATCTTGCCCATCCGGCCGATCAGGCTCGCCAGCGGGTCGAGCGTCTTGGCCGAGCCCACCAGGCTGACGCGGCGGTTGACCTCGATGTAGGCGGCGGGCCGGCTGCGCATCGCCTCCCAGACCTTGTGCGGCAGGAAACCGTCGCGGCCGAGGAACGCCACCGCCACTTTCGCTCCGTTGCGCTCCAGGTGCTCGACCTTGCGCGCGACGAAGGCGTCGAAGGCGAGAAACGCCGGGCCGACCGCGGTGAGGCCGAGGCTGTGGGCCGGCGTCTTCTGCGCCGCCTGCGCGGCGACGAG
>Ga0182749_1003216_pt1 | contig 11299 bp, 9 predicted proteins | sample eDN3rd37CKraftMG_FD_128875 | JGI IMG/M metagenome (GOLD analysis project Ga0182749, IMG submission 128875) | Enriched Miracle-Growth compost microbial communities from Emeryville, California, USA - eDNA 3rd pass 37_C Kraft MG (version 2) (version 2) ...
CGTAGCAGGACAGGATCGCGACGTTGGGCGCCGAGCGCTCCATGGTGTGCACGGTCTCCGGCGGTGCGACCGCGATGATCGCCCTGACCGTCTGCACCGACTCGGCGGTGAAGGTCGGGTGGGTGAGGATCTCCTGCCACACGGTGCCGAAGGCCGGCCAGGCCAGCGTCGCCCCCTCCTCCCGGATCATCCGGATCGTCTCCTCCGGCTCGAAGACCGTCGCGCTGATGAAGGTGCCGTTGACCCTGATGCAGGCGAGGAGGGGAAGGATGCTCGACGCGTGGAAGTACGGCAGAGCGTTCCAGACCTTGTCCCCCTCGCGGGTGCCCCAGCGCTCACCGACCTGGCCGCTGATGCTCAGCAGCTGTCGGTGCAGGAGCGGACAGCCCTTGGGGTTGGCCGTGGTGCCCGAGGTGTAGAGCATGACCGCGGCGTCGTCGCCGGTGGTCTCCGCCGCGAGGGCCTCCGCCTGCTCCTCGGTCACGCCCGAGGCCGCCGCCAGCACCTCGGCCGAGGCCTGCAGCCCGGCCGTCGGCGCACCGTCGAGGAGGACGATCCGGGGCTCGATGCGCCCGCCGAGCAGGGCGATGGCCTCCGCCAGCCGCGCCGGCAGATCCGAGACGTCGCTTCCGAGCGTGCTCGTGAAGATCAGGCGCAGCCCCGCATCCTCGACGACGTGAGCCAGCTCGCTCGGCCGGTTGCGGGTGTTGATCGGCACGTCGACCGCGCCCAGCGAGCTGATCGCGAACATGAGGGCGAGATGGTCCGGGCAGTTCTGCATGAGCACGCCGACGTTGTCCCCGCGGCGGACGCCCATCCCGATCAGTGCGCGGCGGGCCAGCAGCACCCGCTGGTGGAAGGCTGAATAGCTCAGCCGGTGGTCGGGGAAGACCAGAAGGTCCCGCGATGGATTGGCCGAGACTGCCCGCTCGAGAAGCTCGAGGAGAGTTCGAGGGTGGTGCTGGGACATGGCGTGCATTTCCTCCGAGTCGACGATGACCCGTTGTTCCGGCCGTGGATACGGACCAACCGATTGGTAGATTACGGCATCATAGCCGCCCGCGGCAAGGGACGATTTCGCCACTTGACAGCGCAAGGGGCCTCAATATCATTAGACCAATCGGTCGGTCGATTTTCTGACGCTACCCTGGACCGTCCGATGGAGCCGCGGATCTTCTGGGCATCTCGCTCGGCAGACCTGGTCAATGGAGCCCGGGTAATGGTGCCTGGGCGGAACCGGAGGAAACATGCACAGCAAACTCGGGTTGGCACTCGGTGCGGTCGCGATAACGGCGGTCGCCCTGACGGGGTGCAGCACCGGCCCCAGCACATCGGCTGACTCTCCCGGGGTCACCGCCGACACGATCAGCATCGGCACCATCTCGGACCAGACCGGGCCCACGGCCAGCATCCAACTGCCCTGGCTGCACGGCGTCCAGTCCGCATTCGACAAGGTGAACAAGGACGGCGGGATCAACGGCCGCAAGATCGACCTCCTCAGCGAGGACGACAAGTACGACGTCGCGATCGGCCAGCCGGCCTTCAAGAAGCTGGTCTCGCAGACGCCGACGGCCGCGATCATGGGACTCAACACCAGCAACGTGCAGGCCGCGATCACCCCGCTGCTCAAGCAGAGCGCGATCCCGCTGCTGAGCGGGCAGGCCACCATCAAGGAGGCGGTCTCGCCGATCAACCCCTACTTCTTCGGCCTCACGCCGACCTACGCCGACCAGGTCGACGTCATCCTCGACTACGCGGCGAAGCGGGTCGACAAGAAGAACTTCACGGTGGCGGTCATCGACAACGGCACGGCGTCCGGGCTCGAGGTCGAGGACCTGGTCAAGGAGCGCGCGGTCGACGGCATCAAGTACGCCGGCGCAGTGGTGATCGAGGCCGGAGCGGCGAGCGTGGACGCGCAGCTGCAGACCATCATCGGCTACGACCCCGACGTCATCGTCTTCCACGGGACGTCGAGCGCGGTGAACCTGATCGCCCGGGCGCAGGAGAAGTTCGGCACCCACTACCCGCTGATCGGCATCGCCCCCTCCGGCGGGCCGTCGGCCTTCGCGGGCGTGACGCCGGAGTTCGGCAACCTCTACGAGTACGTGCAGTGGGCCACGCCGTTCCCGATCAAGGTGAAGGGGACCGACGACATGGTCGCCGCCGCCAAGGCCGCGGGATTCGACAAGGAGACCAACAACCCCGACTTCGTCGCCGGATACGCGGGAGGACTGGTGATGGCCCAGGCCATCAAGGACGCGGGAGACGACCCCACCCGCAAGAGCATCCGCGACGCGCTGGAGAAGCTCGATGACTTCAGCACCGGCGGGCTGACTCCGAACGTGTCCTTCGGGCCGAAGGACCACGTCGGGGTGCAGTCGCTGGTCCCGCTGAAGTGGGACTACTCCACGTCCGCGTTCGAGGCGATCGGATCGTACGAGGACTACACCGACGCCATCACCAACGAGTACCAGAAGTAACCGAAGCGGCGAGGACAGGACGATTTCGTGACCGAGTTCATACAGCTCGTCGTCAGCGGACTGGCGATCGGATCGATCTACGGGCTGATAGCCCTGGGATTCGTGCTGATCTACAAGTCCACCGACGTGTTCAGCTTCGCGCAGGGCGACCTGGTGATGGTGGGTGCCTATCTCGGCTTCGGCCTTCTCACCTGGCTGGGGATCCCGTTCCTGGCTGTCATCCCGATCGTCCTCGTCCTCGCCGCTCTGCTGGGTCTCGCCATCCAGCGGTTCGTCTTCAAGCCGATGATGGGCAGCCCGCTGCTCATCATGGTGATGGCCACCATCGCGCTCTCGCTGCTCCTGCGGGGCGTGGTGGTGATCATCTGGGGCACGGGCGCCGTGACCTATCCCTCGACCCTGCCCAACGTCGCGCTCGACATCTTCGGGGTGAAGATCGCGACGGTCGACCTCATCATCATGGGCGTCACGGCCCTGGCCATCCTGATCTTCGGCCTGTTCTTCAGGCTCACCAGGGTCGGGCTGCACATGCGGGCGATCGCCGAGAACTCGGAGGCGGCGGCGGTCGTCGGCATCAACGCGAACCGGATGTTCAGCCTCGCGCTGCTGATCGGCACGGTGACCGCCGCGGTCGGCGGGCTGCTGCTGGCCAATCTGCAGCTCGTGTCGACCAACATCTCCGAGCTGGGCCTGCTGTCCTTCCCGGCAGCGGTGCTCGGCGGGATGCGCAGCATCCCCGGCTCGGTGGTCGGCGGCCTCATCATCGGCGTGATCGGCCAGCTCGCCACGGGATACATCAACGGCACCGCCGCGACGGCCATCACCTTCGGCGTGCTGCTGGTCGTCCTCCTGCTGCGTCCGCAGGGCATCTTCGGCAGCAAGGGAGTGGTGCGCGCATGAGCCGCCCGGGCTTCGGCCGGATCGTCACGAGCTATCGCCAGGAGCGCCGGCTGCTGCGCACCCCGGGCAGGATCGTGGTGCTGGTGATCGCTCTGGCATTCGTCTTCCTCCTCCCCATGGTGCTTCTGCAGCACTCCCTGTTCGGCATCCCGATCAGCGACTCGCAGCTGCTCGGCATCGGGCTTCCCCAGGTCAATCTCACCCTGATCGCGATCATGGGGGCCATCTCGCTCAACCTGCTGGTGGGCTACACCGGCCTGATCTCGCTCGGTCACGCGGCCTTCTTCGCCGTCGGGGCCTTCGCCGCCGGCTTCCTGGGGACCCAGCTCCAGCTGCCGTTCCCCCTGGTCCTGCTCGGGGCAGGCGTCGCGGGGGCCATCGTCGGGCTGCTGATCGGGCTGCCGAGCCTGCGCCTGCAGGGCCTGTACCTCATGCTCGCCACGCTCGCCCTGCACTTCGTGGTGATCTTCGTCTTCCTGCAGTACCAGATCGGCAACTTCAGCCCGGCCGGCATCCCCTACCTCTCTCCGGAGATCGGGCCGCTCATCATCGACGACGATCAGAAGTGGTACGTCCTGCTGCTCATCGCGGCGGTGCTCCTCCTGCTGGGCGTGCGCAACCTGCTGCGCACCCGCCAGGGCCGCTCCTTCATCGCGGTGCGCGACCACGAGATCGCCGCGGCGTCCATGGGCATCAACGTGCCGCGGGTCCGGCTGACCTCCTTCGCGCTCTCCTCCTTCGTGGTGAGCGTGGTGGGCGCGCTCTACGCCTACTACCTGGGCAACATCGGCGAGGGCAGCTTCACCCTCAACTTCGTGATCGGCTACTTCGCGATGATCATCATCGGGGGCATGGGATCGATGGCGGGTCCCGTGTTCGGCGCGATCCTGTGGTCCATGCTTCCCCAGGTGATCCAGACCATAGCGAAGCAGGTCCCGGCATCCACGCCGTTCTTCGGCCAGGTGCTCAACGCCTACCAGGGCTTCGTCGTCCTGGTCATCGTCGCCATCCTGCTCCTGGTGATCCTCAGATTCCGGCCGGGCGGCCTCAACGACTACTGGCAGACCCTGAAGGGCGGTGTCACGAAGTGGCCGTATCGCAACAAGTGACCGGGAGTCGCGACTCCCTGACGGTGCAGGGGCTGGAGGCCGCGTATCGCGGTGCACCGGCCCTCCGCGGGATCTCGCTGACCGTCCCCCGCGGCGCGGCGGTGGCGCTGCTCGGCGCCAACGGAGCGGGCAAGACCACGACGATCCGCGCGATCACCGGTCTGCTGCCGCTTCACGGCGGAGCGATCACCGCCGGTCAGATCACCGTCGACGGCGAGGTGATCTCGGGGCTGCAGTCCCACCAGGTGGTCACCAGGGGGGTGGCGCACGTGCCGGAGGGACGGCTGGTCTTCGCCGGCATGAGCATCGAGGAGAACCTCCTCACCGGCACGGTGGGGCGTCGCTCCCCCGGCGCCGACGCCACGCTCGAGAGCATCTACCGCATGTTCCCCGTGCTGGAGAAGCGCAAGCACTCCGCCGGCGGACTGCTCAGCGGTGGAGAGCAGCAGATGCTGGCCATCGGAAGGGCTCTCATGGCCGACCCGACGCTCATCCTGCTCGACGAGGTGTCGCTGGGCCTGGCGCCCATGGTGACGCGATCGATCTTCCAGAGCCTCGCCGAGATCCGCGAGCGCTCCGGGGTCTCGATGCTCGTCGTGGAGCAGAACGCCAAGCTCGCGCTCGACTTCTGCGACTACGCGTTCATCGTCGAGAACGGCCAGGTCGTGCACGAGGGCCGGGCGTCCGAGCTGCGCGACGACCCGCAGATCCAGGAGCTGTACCTGGGCGGCGACGCCGGAGAGTCCACGCGCTCCTTCGCCGACGCCCGACGTTTCCGTCGACGCAGGAGGTGGCTGGCATGAGCGAGAGCCCGCTGGTGAGGATCGACCAGGTGAGCCTGCGCTTCGGCGGGGTCAACGCCCTGGCCGACGTGAGCTTCGACGTCGCGGGCGGCAGCATCACCGCCCTCATCGGGCCGAACGGCGCCGGCAAGACGAGCATGTTCAACTGCATCTCCGGCCTCTATCGGCCGACCCACGGCTCGATCAGCCTGGACGGCACCGAGATCACCCGGCTCAAGCCGTTCCGCCGGGCCCGCATGGGGATCGCCAGGACGTTCCAGACCCCCGCCCTGTTCGGCGGGCTGACCGTACTGGGCAACCTGCTGGCCGCGCGCTACCATCACGGCCGCACCTCGATCGTGACGGCGATGCTCAACCTCCCGGGGGCCACGAAGCAGGAAGTGGCCGACCGCGCCGTGGTCGAGGAGACCATCGCCCTGTTCGACCTGGTGCATCTGCGCGACGCGACGGTCGACGACCTGCCGTACGGGGTCAAGAAGCGGGTGGAGCTGGCCCGAGCGGTGGTGCAGGAGCCCCGGCTGCTCCTGCTGGACGAGCCGATGGCCGGCATGACCGTCGACGAGAAGGAGGAGATGTCGGCGTACATCCTCACCACCCGCGAGTCGACCGACGCCGCGGTGCTGCTGGTCGAGCACGACATGGGCGTGGTGATGGACCTGGCCGAGCACGTGGTGGTGCTCGATTTCGGCCGCAAGATCGGCGACGGCGCGCCGGCGCAGGTGCAGCGCGATCCGGCGGTCATCGCCGCATACCTGGGTGAGGACGCCGGCGGTCCGGCGGGGGAAGGGAAGGCAGTCGGATGACGCAGGAGCACCAGCAGGAGGCCGACGACGTGAGCCGGTGGGCCGGCACCGACCCGAACGGGATCGCGCTTCGTCACAAGAGCAAGGGCATCTGGCTCGAGACGAGCTGGAGCACCCTGGATCGCCGGGCCTCGGCGGTCTCCCGAGGTCTGGCATCCCTGGGGGTCGGGCCGGGATCGACGGTCGCGATCCTGGCGGAGAACTCCGCGGAATGGGTGATCGCCGATCTGGCGATCAGGCGCGCCGGCGCCGTCATCCTCGCCCTGCCCACCCGCGCCGCGACGGAGCAGATCGGCGCCTGGCTGGGCGAGCGCGGCGTCTCCGTCGCGTTCTGCGGAGACCAGGAGCACCTGGACAAGCTGTCGGGGTCCGCTGTCACGGCGATCCTGTTCGACTCGACCGGCATCGGCGCGCTGGAGCGCACCGGGGCCGTCCCGCTGGACGAGCTCGAGCAGGCCGGGGGCGCCGCGCTGGACTCTCCCGCCGGGTTCCCGTCCGGCCCGGTGGCGGCGGTCGAGCCCGTCGAGCGGGGCCTCGCCGAGATCCCGGCCGAGAGCACCGCCACCGCGGTCCGGCTGGCGGTCGAGGCTCTCGGACTCGGCAGGGACGACCGGGTGGCGGCCATCGCCCCGTTCTCGGACGCGACGACCAGATCCGTCGATCTCTACGCGTCGCTGCGCAGCGGTGCTCAGCTCTACTTTCCCGAGACCCTCACCTCGGTCCCCGACGACCTGCGCGAGATCCGGCCGACGGTGCTCACGGGTCCACGCCGGCTGTTCCAGCTGATCCTTCACGAGTCGAGGATCGAGCAGCGCCAGACCGGATCGATTCGCCGCCGCCTGATCCGCTGGGGTCTGCGTCGCGCGCCCGCCTCCCGCCTCACCCCCCGGTCGGTGATCATCACCCGCCCGATCGCGGCTCGCCACGGGCTGAGCGGCGTCAGTCGTGCCATGGTCACCGGCGACGAGCGCCTGCCCGCGGAGGCCGCCGCGTTCCTGGCGGCGCTGAGGATCGAGGTGCTGCACGGCCGGGGCGGTGCGGAGCTCGGAGGGCTGGCCGAGGTCCGCGGGACCGCGGTCGAGAAGCCCGGCCCGGAAGGGGGCTCCTCCGCCTGGGCCTCGCAGTTCGAGCTCGACGGCAGCGTCTCGTCGATCGAGGCGTCGTTGCGCGACGCCCCCTGCGTGAGAAGCGCGGTGGTGGAAGAGACCGGCTCCGGCCTGAGCGCGATCATCGAGCTCGACCTCGACACGACCGTGCTGTGGGCGACCGACCACGAGGTCGACTTCGGCACCCGGGCCTCGCTGTGCACCAACCCCGCCGTGCGGAGCATGATCGAGGCGGAGATCGTCAGGGTGAACAGCTCCCTCGCCGAGCGCCGGATCCTCGACTACGCCGTCGCGCCGCGGTCGTTCGGCATCTCCGACGGACTGCTCTCGCCGACCCTCGTCCTCCGCCGGGAGAGGGTGCTGGACGAGTTCCGGCCGCTGCTGCAGCCGGTGGGCCGGGACCGAGTGGCCTCCGCATGACTCAGGCCGTCGAATCCGGGAGGGTGGCCAGGCGCACGACCAAGGGGGCCCAGCGCGCGCAACAGATCCTGGAGGTCGCCGAACGCCTGTTCCACAGGCAGGGCTACGCGCAGACCTCGATGGAGGACATCGCGCGGGACACCGGTCTGCTCAAGGGCAGCCTCTACTACTACGTGAACTCCAAGGAGGATCTCCTGTACCGGGTGGTAGACGACGTGCACGAGGTGGCGAGGGCGCAACTGGACCAGGCGAAGGGGAGAGAGGACCTTCCCCCTCTCGGGCGCCTCCTCCTGTTCGTCGAGTCACAGGTCGACTACAACGCCCACCACGTGACCCGGGTCGCGGTGTATCACCACGAGTGGCACCGGCTGGAGGGCGAGCGGAAGAAAGAGGTGCGCGACAAGCGCCGCGCCTACGATGCGGCGCTGATCGATCTCATCGAGCAGGCGCGCTCGGCCGGGGAGATCACCGAGGCGCTCGACACCAAGCTGGCGGCGATGAGCGTGCTGGCCGTCATCTGCTGGCCGTACACCTGGTACCGCTCCGGCACCATCGCGCCGGCGAACCTGGCGGCCTTCTGCGCGGACTTCGTGCGCGGCGCGCTGGGTGCGGGGCGGCAGGGCTGAGCCCCCGCCGCCCCGCCCGGCGGCTCAGAACTTCTGCGGACCGCCCTGCCAGCCCGGGTACTCCTTGCGCAGCGCCTCCAGCATGGCGCCGTTCTCGGCGTTGCCGGGGTGGGGGTACCAGGCGTCGCCGACCGTCTGGTAGCGGGTGGCCAGCTCGATGGACACCCCGTGCGCCTTCTCCGGCGGGATGAAGTTCCACTTCAGCCACGGCATCGCCTCGGGCCCGCTGTTCTCGTCGAGAGTGATCGGCAGGCCGGCTGCGCGGCACTCCTCGACCGTGTGACCGAAGTCGTCGGACAGGAACGCGATGTGGTGCACGAACTCGCCGCGCTTGGCCAGCACCTTGTGCACCCAGGTTCCCGGCTCGGCCGGTGCCCAGAGCTGGATCGACACCCCCTCCGGGTCGGGGTTCTGGAAGGTCGCCCAGACCATGGGCAGTCCGTCGGCATCGCCGCCGCCGCGCGTGAGCCGTGCGGCGTGCTCCGGTGAGAGGACCTCGAGGATGTCCTTCCAATCCTCGACGGCTTTGTCGAGATCGAAGACACACATTGAGACGTGGTCGATATGAACCCTTGGCACGCGTGCACTCCTTTAGGCCGATGAATGGCCGCTATTGATATCAAGCAACCAGTCGGTAGAATAACACGGCAACGCCGTGCAAGGAGAGTCGATGATGACCACCCCCGAAGACCTCGGAGCCGACGGCACCCGGCGCCGGGGCCGTTCGTTCGCCCAGATGCTCGTCGAGGCGGCGACGCGCTGGCCGCACAATGAGGCGCTGGTGATCGCCGGGATCAGGTGGGACTATTCCGAGCTCCTGCGCCAGGCCGCCCGGCACGCCGTCGCCCTGCGCCGCCTGGGCGTCCGACCCGACGACCACGTCGGGGTGCTCCTGCCCAACTCCGTGGAGTTCGTCGCCGCCTTCTTCGGCACGTCGATGATCGGCGCGACGATCGTGCCGTTCAACACCCGCTTCAAGGCCGACGAGCTGGCCTACGTGATCGCCGACTCCGCACCGCGCGTCATCGTCACCACCGACGCGATCAACGACTACGTCGACCTGCCCGAGCTGCTGCTCTCGGCATCCGCGATCAGCGCGAGCACCTACGCCGCACCGACCGCCGATGCCCCGGCGCTCGTCGCCCTGGGGAGCACCGAGTACGCCGGCGTCATCGGCGAGGCCGAGTACTTCGACGCGGCCGACGCCGCCGCCGACCTCCCCGCGACCCCGGCGCGCTACAGCGCCGTCGTCTACACCTCGGGGACCACCTCGCGCCCGAGGGGAGCCCTGCTCACCCCGGCCGCGTTCGAGCACTGGAGCCGTTGCGGCGCGCTCTGGGAGATCACGTCCGAGGACAGGTTCTGGGATCCCTGCCCGCTGTTCCACATCGCCGCGATCGGCCCGCTGGTGTGGACGATCGACAGCGGCGCGGCCTTCATCAGCGACACCTACTTCGACCCCGGCCGCGCCCTCGCCCAGATCGAGGCGGAGCGGGCGACCCTGCTCTACCCGACCTATCCGCCGATCATGCGGTCGCTGATGACCCATGAGAGCCTGAGCACAACGGACCTGAGCGCGGTCCGGGCCTTCCTCAACGTCGCGCCCCCCGATGATCTCAGGGCGATGCAGGCGGCGATCCCGCACGCCGCCGAGATCTCGCTCTACGGCTCGACCGAGGGCGGACCGGTCACGATGCACAGCGTGGCCGATCCCGAGGAGTACCGGATGGCCACCAACGGACGCGCGACGGCCGGCGTCACCGTGGCGGTCTTCGACGCCGCGACCGGCCGGAGCCTTCCCGTGCACGAGGTGGGCGAGATCAGGTATCGCGGACCGAACACCTTCAGCGGCTATCTCAACGACCCGGAGAAGACTGCGGCCAGCCTGGACGCGCAGGGCTGGGTGCACACCGGGGACGGCGGCTGGCTCGACCACGACGGCACCCTGCACTACGTCGGCAGGGTCAATGACATGATCAAGGTCGGCGGGGAGAACGTGGCCCCGGCCGAGGTCGAGGAGGTGCTCGGCACGCACCCCGCCGTCAAGCTCTGCCAGGCCGTCGGCATCCCCGACGAACGGCTGGTCGAGGTGGTCGCCGCCTTCGTCGAGCTGGTCCCCGGCGCCACCGCCGAGGAGAGCGAGCTGCTGGCTTTCGCCCGGGAGCGGATGGCGAAGTACAAGGTCCCCCGGGTCATCCGCGTCGTCACGGAGTGGCCGATGTCGGCGACCAAGATCCAGCGCGGAAAGCTCCGCGAGCTGCTGATCGCGGAGGGCGCGGAGCCGGCCTAGAGCCCGTATCCGCCATCCACGTCGATCACCTGGCCCGACACGTATCCGGCGCGCTCCGAGGCGAGGAAGGCGACAACCTCCGCGACCTCCTGGGCACCGCCGAAGCGGCGGAGCGGGATCGATCGCAGCACGGCGTCCTGGTGCGCCGGATCCCAGTGGCCGTTCGCCTCCAGCGCCGCCGCCATCCCGTCGCCGAGGATGCCGGGGCCGACCGCGTTGGCCCTCACCCCGAACCGCCCCTCCTCCTTCGCGATGGCCCGGATCAGTGCCTCGATCCCCGCCTTGGGGGCCGATGACAGAACGTCCTTCACCGGGAACCGCCTGACCGCGACGGTGGTCACCGCGACGATCGCGCCGTGCGACAGCCTGAGGTGCCGGAGCGCGGGGCTCACGAGGTTGAAGAAGGCCCCCACCTCATCGACGAGATGACGGTGGAAGAGCTCGGGGCCGACGGTGCTCGCATACTGCTGCGGCACCGTGGGCCCGCCGGCGTGCACCAGCACATCGATCCGGCCGGAGACCTCCGCCGCGGCCGCGACGAAGTCCGCGGCGGCCGAGGCGTCGCCGAGATCGACCCGGTGGGCGCTCGCCTCGACGCCCAGTCCCCTCAGCTCGGCCAGGAGCGCGTCCCCCGCCGCGGTGTTCGAACGATAGCCGAACACGATGTCGCTCCCCGACTCCGCGAGGAGCCTGCAGACCCGGGACCCGATGGCGCCGGTCCCGCCGGTGACCAGCGCGACCGCGCGCGCCTCGGCCTTCTGA
>Ga0182749_1003217_pt1 | contig 11297 bp, 8 predicted proteins | sample eDN3rd37CKraftMG_FD_128875 | JGI IMG/M metagenome (GOLD analysis project Ga0182749, IMG submission 128875) | Enriched Miracle-Growth compost microbial communities from Emeryville, California, USA - eDNA 3rd pass 37_C Kraft MG (version 2) (version 2) ...
CGAGAGACCACAGGAACCCCGGAAGCAGCCGAGGGCGCGGCACGAGCCGAACTCGAGCGTCGAAGCACGGAGACGCAGCAAGCCGCCCCGAAGACGGCTTGCTGCTGGCTGACTCGTCGAGCGTCCGGGTATCCCTGCTCGGCAGCATTCACCTGGACGCTGATTGCAGTAGGGCATACATGGTGGAGATGGGGGGAATCGAACCCCCGTCCATCGTTGTGATCCCGAGCCTTCTACGGGCGTAGTCCGCGCAGACGTTCTGCTCGGCTCCGACCTTTGTCACGGACGCCTAGGTCGACGAGCCCAGTCACAGCGAATGTCCCGCGCGGCCCTGTGACGCAGCCGCGCGGCGAGCCTTCTGGATGACGCCAGGGTCCGGGCCGAAGGCGTACCCGGTCTGACGGACTTCTACTCGGCCTTACGCGGCGAGAGCGAAGTCGGTGCGCTTAGCATTGGCACCTATGGTTTGCGGAGGGCGTTAACGAGATAACCCCGCATCCTCGGCCCGCTTCTCACGGTCTCCCGAACAATGTCGAAACCGATCATCCCCGTTGAGACCGCCGCTCGCACCCCGGCTGACCGGAGATCGCATGCGGCGGAAGCTGTTCTCGAATCGCTCTTCTGTTGTCAAGGTTCCGGCTGCCGCCTGGAACGACCATTCTATCCAACGGGGCCGCGCCTCGCGCCATTCCCCGCCGCAAGGCCCTAGCCTGGGCGCGGACCGCCCGGCGGCACCGCTGTGCGCCTCCGACCACGACCGCTCCCGGAAGGAACGACGAGCTGATGAGCCAGCCCCTGCAGGCCCCTGCCTCCGCACCGGCGCCCGCCTCGGGCGGCGAAGCCTTTCTGCGCTTCCTCAAGAAGAACTGGCTGGCGCTGCTGCTGTCCATCCTCGCGCTCATCCTCATCATCGAGAACCTCGCGCTGTTCACGATGGTCGATGTGACCCTCTACTTCTGGACGCTGCGGCTCCCGTTGTGGCTGCTGCTCGCCGTCGTCTTCGTCGGCGGCGGGGTCAGCGGCTGGGTCTTCGCCCGGCGCCGCGCGCGGCAGCGACAGCTCGCAGCCTCGGCAGCGGCAGCGCAGCCGCCCCGGCGCTAGCTCAGGCCGAGCTCCGCAGGCTCCCGCTCCCCCTGCGTCATTCGCCCAACCGGTTGCGGGTGCGCATCGCGCGCTCGGCCTCGCGCTGGTCCTGCCGCTCGCGCAGCGCCTGGCGCTTGTCGTAGAGCTTCTTGCCCTTGCCGACGCCGAGCTCGATCTTCGCCCGCCCGTCGCTGAAGTAGAGGCTCAGCGGGACGAGCGTGTAGCCGCCTTCGCGCAGCTTCGGCAGCAGCTTGTCGATCTGAGCGCGATGCAGCAGCAGCTTGCGGGTGCGTCGCGGCGCATGGTTGGTCCAGGAGCCGTCCGCGTACTCCGGGATGTACACCGCCTCCAGCCAGGCCTCCCCACGGTCGATGTGGGCATAGCCGTCGGCCAGGGACGCACGCCCCTGACGCAGCGCCTTGACCTCCGTCCCGGAGAGGACCATGCCGGCCTCGATGGTGTCCTCGATGAGGTAGTCGTGCCGGGCGCGGCGGTTCGTCGCGACGACCTTGCGCCCCTTCTCCTTCGGCATGCCCGCACCTCCTCACCGTGACCGCGCGCCCCGGCGGGCCCGGGGCAGCCCTTCAGTCTAGCGAGGGCGCCCACGACGACCGCGACCGGCGAGCCGCTCCCGTGCCCGGCCTGCTCCCCCGCGGCGCGATACGCGGCAATGGGCAGCGATGCGCCGCCTTGCACTGTCTTGCGCGGGAGCTGCCGCCCGGTACGCCGCGGCGCAAGCGCCGCTACACCCGCAGGTATCGGGTGATCGCGATCTTCGCCGAGATGGCGGCGAGCGCGACGCCGATGACCGCGATCGCGGGAGGCACGAAGGCGACATCCTGCAGGTTGATGTACGAGGTGAACGGAACCGCGTCCACGAGGTAGTCCTGCACGAAGAACTTCACGATCGCCAGGGAGACTCCTCCCGCGATCAGGGAGCCCACGAATGCCGCGAAGATGCCCTCCAGGATGAAGGGCGTCTGGATGAACGCGTTCGAGGCGCCCACGAGGCGCATGATGCCGATCTCGCGCCTGCGCGAGTAGGCAGAGAGCCTGATGGTCGTCGCGATGAGCAGCATCGCGGCCACGAGCATGAGCACAGCGAGTCCGATCGCCGCGTAGCTGGCGGCGTTGAGGACGGCGAAGATGCTGTCCAGCAGCGACCTCTGGTCGACGACGCTCTGCACTCCGGCCGTGCCGGAGAGCGCCTCGGCGATCGCCGCGGACTGCGAGGGGTCCTTCAGCCGCACCCAGAATGTCTCGTTGAGCTGCTCCGGGCTGGCGGTGCCGGCGATGTCCGTGCCGGCGAACTCCTGCTGGAACTGGTCGTAGGCCTGCTGATGGTCGACGAAGTACACCTGGTCGACCAGCGGCGCGAGGGTGTCCGATTGCAGGATGCCCTGGATCGTGTCCTTCTGCTCCTGCGTGGCGTCAGCACCCTGGCAGGTGTCGCTCGAGTCGAACTGCGTGCACAGGTACACGGCCACCTGGGCGCGGTCGTACCAGTAGGACTTCATGCGGTTGATCTGCAGCTGCAGCAGCGCTGCAGCCCCGACGAAGCTCAGCGAGACGGCGGCGACGAGGATCACCGAGATGACCATGGAGATGTTCCGGCGCAGCCCCTGGCCGACTTCCTGCAGCACGAGACCGAACCTCATTGGACCGGCCCCACATCCTGCTGCTCGTCGTCCTCGCCCGCGACGGGAGCGCCGAGGCCGAGCCTGCCGGCGATGCCGCCCTGGCGGGTGACGGCAGCGGCGACGTCCGGCGGCAGCTCGACGGGCCCGGTCTGGAAGCGCCCCCGGATGGATGCGGGCTCGCCGGGGTCTGCCGCGGGCTGCTCCGCGGAGGCAGCCTGGCGGGCGACGGCCTCGCGCACCGCAGCCGCCACCTCCGGGGACTCCACGGGCTGGGCGACGGGGGCGGGCTGCACTGGTGCCTGCTGCGCGGGGGCGGGCTGCGGCTGCGCAGGGCCCGGCGCGACGGCAGGAGCCCGCCCCGCGACCGGGGGCTGGGCAGAGCCCGTCTCCGGCGCACCCGAGCCGGGAACGGCAGCCGAGGTCGCAGCCGGGGCAGCCGGCGCGGTAGCGGCCGGCGCGGCAGGAGCAGGCACGGCAGCGGCCGGCGCGGCAGCGGCCCGGGGCACCGCCCCTGTCGTGACAGTCTCCCCCGGGGCCGGCACATAGCCCGGCAGGCGCGGGATCGACGCGGTCTCGCCGTAACCGCCGCCCACCTCGTCGCGCACCAGCACGCCCTCGTGCAGCTCCAGCACCCGGTGCTCCATCCGGTTCACGAAACCGGCCTCGTGGGTGGCCATGACCACGGTGGTCCCGCCCGCGTTGATGCGCTCCAGCAGCTGCATGATGCCCAGGCTGGTGCCCGGATCGAGGTTTCCGGTGGGCTCGTCCGCGAGGAGGATCGCCGGCCGGTTGACCACCGCCCGGGCGATCGCGACGCGCTGCTGCTCGCCGCCGGAGAGCTCGTTCGGCATGCGCTTCGCCTTGCCGCCGAGGCCGACGAGCTCGAGGATGTCGGGGACGGCCTCCTGGATGAAGCCGCGGGACTTGCCGATCACCTGGAGGGCGAAGGCGACGTTGTCGTAGACCGTCTTGTTGTTCAGCAGGCGGAAGTCCTGGAACACGACGCCGAGATTGCGCCGGAAGAACGGCACCTTCCGGCTGGAGATCTTGTTGAGGTTCTGGCCGAGCACGTTGACGACGCCGCTGGTGGCCTTCTCCGAGCGGAGGATCAGCTGCAGGCAGCTGGACTTGCCCGAGCCCGAGGCGCCGACGAGGAAGACGAACTCCCCGTTGTCGATCTGCATCGAGAGCTCGGCCAGGGCCGGGCGCGGCGTCCCCGGATAGCGCTTCGTGACGCTCTGGAACTGGATCATGACGCGCCGAGCCTACGTCGCGATCTGGACGATCCCGGGCGCGTCACCCGCGAGTCGGATTCCCCACGGGGCACCCGCGGCATCCGGCGCCCGGCTGCACCGCACCGTGGCTCGCCCCGCGGCTCGCCCGGTCCTAGTCCTCGCCGCGCTGCTGCTGCTTGCGCCAGCGGATGCCCGCGGCGATGAAGTCGTCCAGCTCGCCGTCGAACACGGCCTGCGGGTTGTTCACCTCATGCTCGGTGCGCAGGTCCTTGACCATCTGGTAGGGCGCCAGCACATAGCTGCGCATCTGGTCGCCCCAGCTCGCCGTGATCGTGCCGGCCAGCTCCTTCTTCTTCGCGGCCTCCTCCTCCCGCTGCAGCACGAGCAGCCGGGACTGCAGCACCCGCATGGCGGCGGCGCGGTTCTGGATCTGGCTCTTCTCGTTCTGCATCGAGACGACGATGCCGGTCGGGAGGTGGGTGATGCGCACCGCGGAATCGGTGGTGTTCACCGACTGCCCGCCGGGGCCGGAGGAGCGGAACACGTCCACCCTGATGTCCGACTCGGGCACCTCGATCGACTCGGCCTGCTCCATGAGCGGGATCACCTCGACGGCCGCGAAGCTCGTCTGCCTCTTCCCTGCCGCGCCGAAGGGGCTCATCCGGACCAGCCGGTGGGTGCCCGCCTCCACGCTGAGGGTGCCGAAGGCATAGGGCGCGTCCACCTCGAAGGTGGCCGACTTGATGCCGGCCTCCTCGGCATAGGAGGTGTCCATGACGGTCACCGGATACCGATGCTTCTCCGCCCAGCGCAGGTACATGCGCAGCAGCATCTCCGCGAAGTCCGCCGCGTCGACCCCGCCCGCGCCGGCACGGATCGTCACGACGGCAGGGTTCGCGTCGTACTCGCCGTCCAGGAGGGTCTGCACCTCCAGCTCGCCCACGGCCTTCTTCACGGCGGCCAGCTCGCTCTCCACCTCCGCGGCGGACTCGGGGTCGGCCTCCGCGGCGGCGAGCTCGCCGAGCACCTCGAGGTCGTCGATGCGCTGCCCGAGCTCGCCCAGGCGCTTGAGCTGCGCCTGGGCGTGACTGAGGGCGCTCGTGACCTTCTGCGCGTTCGCGACGTCGTCCCAGAGGTCGGGCGCGCTCGCCTCGGCCTCCAGACGCTCGACCTCGCCGCGCAGCCTGTCGACGTCGACGACCGCGGTGACGTCGGAGAAGGTGCTCCGCAGGGCCGCGATCTCGGCGGCGAACTCCAGCTCGTTCATAACCGCCCCAGCCTACCCGGAGCGGTCGGGAGGCGAGCCGGACCGAGTCGGGAGGCAGGCGGGAGGCAAGCGGGAGGCACCGCGGTCAGGAGGCGACGGCGCTCCGTAAGCTGAGAGCCGTGCTCCCGCTCCCGTCCCGCCGGCGCCTGGCCGTCGGGCTGCTCGGTCTCGCGCTCGGTCTGGCGCTCCCCCTCGCCGCAGCTCCGGCCGCGCTCGGCGCACCCGCTGCGGGCCCCCTGCCGGCCGACGCGAGCTCCTTCACCTTCGACTCCTTCACGGGCGACTACACGCTGGGCCGCGACCCCGACGGCATGTCGACCCTGCGCACGGTGGAGACCCTCATCGCGGAGTTCCCGGAGAGCGACCAGAACCACGGCATCGTGCGGGCGATCCCGACCCGGTACCTCGGCGTCGACCTCGACGTCACCGTGCTGTCCGTCACCGACGGTGCAGGCACCCCTCTGCCCTACACGACGGACACCGAGGACGGCGACGTCCTCACCCTGCAGATCGGCGACCCGGACGCCTACGTCCACGGCAGGCACAGCTACGTCATCAGCCACGAGGAGCGCGGTGTCGTCCTCGACTTCCCCGACGTGGGCGACCAGGAGCTCTACTGGAACACGAACGGCACAGGCTGGGCGCAGCCCTTCGGCACGGTCGCGGCGACCGTGCACGTACCGGCCGAGCTCGTGAGCGGGCTCAACGGCATGACCGCCTGCTACCAGGGCGCACAGGGCTCGACGAGCTCCTGCACGCTGACCAGGACGGCCGCAGCCGACGGCGGCGCCGACTTCTCGGCGAGCGTGGGGCCGCTCGCACCGCAGCAGAACCTCACCGTCGCCATCGGCTTCACGCCGGGCACCTTCGTCTCCCCCACACTGCCGCAGGACTCCTGGCTGACGAGGATCGCCCCCTACATGCTCGGCGCGATCTCGGCGGCGCTGTTCCTCGGCATGCTGCTCATCCGCCTCATCGCGTGGCGGGACGCGCCCGGCCGGGGCGTGATCGTGGCGCAGTACGCGCCACCGCGCGAGCACGGCGTGCTGCTGGCCGCGGAGCTGCTCGGTCAGCGCAAGCAGGCGAGCGCCGCGCAGCTGGTCAGCCTGGCCGTGAACCGCGCGGCGCGGATCGTGGAGAGCCCTCAGTCCGGCCGAGACGAGCGCTACTGGCTGCAGCCCGTCTCCGACGGCTCCGGCCTCGCGCCGGACGACGATCGCGCCTTCCAGGTGCTCTTCCGCCCGGACCCGGAGGGCGCCCGGGAGTCGCTGTCCCTGGGGCGCGACAACCGGGTGCTGGGCGACGAGCTCGTGGCGCTGTCCGCGTGGGCCGAGGGGCAGCTGCGCGAGCGCGGGCTGCGGCGGCTCTCGCCCCGCGGGCCCGCGATCCTCTTCCGTCTGCTGTCCCTCGGCGCCCTCGCCGCGGCGGCCGCGCTGACCTTCTGGGCCGGCGGGCACGCGCTCATCGTCACGGATGCCGGCTTCCGCCCCACCGCGCCGATCTTCCTCGGGCTGATGCTCGTGTCGATCGTCCTGTGCGTGCTGACCTGGCGGGCCGCCCGGAGGCGGAAGATCCTCACCCGGGCGGGGGCGGAGTACCGGGAGCACCTGCTCGGGCTGCGCGAGTACATCCGCCTCGCCGAGGCCGACCGCCTCCGCGTGCTGCAGAGCCCCGCCGGCGCCGAACGGGCCGGGCTGCCCCCGGCCGAGCGCATCGACCCGCGCGACCCGACGCAGGTGGTGCGCCTGTACGAACGCCTGCTGCCCTACGCCATCCTCTTCGGCCTGGAACGCGAATGGGCCCAGCACATCGGCACCTTCTACACCACGGCCGAGCTCACCCCCGACTGGTACGCCGGCACGAGCTACGCCCTGTTCGCCACCGAGTTCTCCGCCTTCCACCACCAGCTGTCCACCACAGGACCCCAGGCCACCGCACCCGCGTTCAGCTCCGGCTCCGGCGGCAGCAGCAGCTTCGGCGGCTCCTCCGGGGGCGGCTTCTCGGGCGGAGGCGGCGGAGGCGGCGGAGGCGGAGGCTGGTAGCTCCGCACGGCGCCCTACCGGAGCGCAGCGTGTGCAGCAGCAGTGCCGCCGGTGCCATCCCGGGGCACGGGCACCCGCCGCTCAGGCCAGGTGGCGGTCGATGAAATCGAGGGTGCGCTCCCAGGCGTCCGCCGCATCGTCCGGCCGGTAGGCGACCGGGTTGGTGTCGTTGAAGAAGGCGTGACGCGCCTCCGGGTAGACGACCGTCTCGAAGTCCACGCCCGCGGCGGCCATGTCCTCCCGGACGCTCGGCAGGGCGTCGATGAGAGCGGGATCGTGCTGCCCGTAGATGCCCAGCACGGGGCATCCGATGGAGCCCATCGCCTCCGGCTCCGGCGCCCGACCGTAGAAGGGCACGGCGACCCGCACACGGGGGTCGGCGGCGGCCAGCGCGAAGCTGTAGGTGCCCCCGAAGCAGAAGCCGAGCACGCCGATCCGGTCGCCGATGGCGGGCTCGTCGGCCAGCGCGTCCACGACGTGCTTGAGACGGGCGACCGTCTCCGCGGCGAACTCCGGGGACTGCACCGGCGCGGTCTTCTGCCGCATCACGGCCTGGTTCGCGGTCCGGGTCTCCTCGTCGGGCTCACGCAGCAGCTGCGCCAGCTCTTCGCCGACTTCGGGCGTGATGCCTGCCGAGCTGAGCAGATCGGGCGCGTAGACGAGGTAGCCCTCGGCCGCGAGGCGGTCTGCGACATCCTTGATGTGGTCGACCAGTCCCCAGATCTCGTGGATGAGGACGAGCGCGCCGCGGATCTGCTCACCCTCCTCGGGAGCACTGCGGTACACGTCCACATCCGGCAGCCCGTAGGAGCTCAGATCGGTGAGTTCGCCCATGGCTCAGAGCCTAATACCCGGCTCCGGCGTGACCGTGACCGGCATCCGCGACCCCTTCCCCCCGGATGCGAGGGCGGCGGGCGCTACCGCGGCCCGGGCCGGGGCGAGTCCGGCGAGGACAGGTATCCGAGCGCCGAGGCCCGCAGCAGCGCCTCCTGCCGGGACCGGACGCCCAGCTTGCGGTACACCGAGCGCAGCTGCGTCTTGACGGTGTTCGGCGTGACGAAGAGGCGCTCGGCGATGACCGCCACGGACGGCGACTCCGCCAGCGCGCGCAGCACGACCTGCTCGCGCGGGGTGAGCACCGGCGCGGGCAGCGCGGCCTCCGGGGCGATCGTGCGCGCCTCGGAGAGGATCGCCGCGAGGTCCGGCCGATGCAGACGCTCCGCGCTGGCTCGCAGCAGCTCGCGATCCGATCCCTCGATGACGGCGAGCGGCACGCGCATGCCCGTCGCGAGGAGCCGGTCGCCGGCGCGCGCCATCACCGCGTCGCCGTCGCCGCGCTGGCGGTCGCGGAGCAGGATGGCCGCGAGCAGCAGCTCGGCCTCCAGCGCGACGCGGATCGAGCGGGACTGACGCGCCAGGAGACGATCCAGGGCCGCCACGGCCTCTCCTCGGCTGCCCACGGCGAGCTGCACCCTCGCGAGCGCGAGCGTGCCCTCCGGAGCGTTCCTGGCGGCCCGTGCGGCCAGCTGCCGGGCCCCCTGCACATTCCCGGCCGCCAGCAGAAGTCCGGCCTCGGCGGCCTCCACGAGACCGCGGGCGCGGCTCGTCGTGGGGCTGGATCCTCGCTCCATCCGCACCCGCTCAACCCGCGCCAGCCCCCCGGCGGCATCTCCGGAGAGGGCGTCGGTCAGCGCTTGCGCCGCCGTGAACAGCGGCCAGTGCTCGGCGAGGTCCACGATAGGGCCCACGGCGTCCAGATGCGCCTGCGCCCGTGCGGTGTCGCCGTCCTCCAGCGCCAGGATGGCCAGTCCGAGCTCCAGCAGCTCTCCGGCGTTGCCGCGGCGCCAGCCCTCCGGCCAGCGGGCGGCATCCGCCTGCGCGAGCAGGCGCCGGGCGAGCGGCAGATCCCCGGTGCTGGCCGCGAGGGCACCCCGCGCGGAGAGCTGCTCGACGGCATCGAGCCGCCCCGCCTCGGCGTGCTTCGCGTAGCCGAGCTCGAAGCAGCGGGCGGCGAGCGCGTCATCCCCCGCGTACATCGCCGTGATCCCCAGGTGCGAGTACAGCAGCGGACCGATGCGCCCCATCGACTCGAACTCGGCGTCGGGCAGTGACTCCAGATCGGCCACGGCACGCCGGGCCAGCGCGACCGCGGTGTCCGCCGCCGGGGTGAGCCGGATCGCGGAGGCCTCGAAGGCGCGGTACACCACCCGGTCACGCCGCGAGCCCCGCCCCGGCTGGAGGCGCATGAGCGCGGAGGTCGCGGCGAACAGCTCCAGGGCGCGCCGCCGGGTGGCGCGCTCCATGTTCGCGATCATCGCGTAGAGGACGATGAGCGCGGGGTACCGCGTCATGGCCGACACGCGCACGGCGCTGAGCACCTTCAGCGTCTCGCCGCGCCGCTCGACGAGCTCGACCCAGCGGGCGAAGGCGATCTCGGTGGCGAGCTCCAGATCGTGCATCTCCAGGGCGAGGCGCAGAGCCTCCACGGGGCGGCTGTCGGCAAGGGACGCGTGCACAGCGCCACGAAGCAGCCGCTCCCGCTCCGCTGCGGGGATCTGCTCGGCCAGCTGCTGCACGGCCTGCCGCGCGAAGGGCGACAGGGCGAACCAGCCCGCGCGGGAGCTGCCCAGGCCCAGCTCCTCGGCGAGCGCCGGCAGCCCCGGATCCATGCCCCAGGCCTCCAGGACCGCGGCGTCCACCTCCGAGACGAGCGCGAGCCGCGCGACCGTCTCGCGCAGCTGCGGGTCGCGGGCATCCGCCTCGGCCAGCAGACGCGCCCGGAAGCGCTCGCGGAGCCGCTCGGCTCCTTCCAGCTCGGCGCGCACGGCGACGGCGAGGCCGGCGGAGGCCTCCAGGATGAGGGCGCGCTCGGAGGGGCGCAGGCCGGGCGCCGCGGATGCGAGCTCCGCGTCGTCCACGAGGAGGTCCTCCGGGCCGATGACGTCGATGGCCGCGTCGGTGGACAGCCCGAGTGCACGCACGACCGCGGAGGAGCGGGTGGCGACGACCAGGCGCAGGCCCGGGTCCTCGTCCACGAGGGCCCCCAGCCGGGCCAGTGCATCGGCCTCCAGCCGCTCCGCGTGATCGACGACGAGCAGCCGTCGCTGACCTTCGGCCGGCTCGGGCCAGGACGACGCCGGCCAGGACGGGTCCCGCAGGAACGAGGCGGACCCGCCCTCCTGCCGTCCGGGGCCCGCGCCGGCCGCCGCCTCCGCGGTGCCGCTGCTCGACGGCTCCGCAGAGGCCGCGTCGAGCCAGATCATCGGCTGCCCGGCCCGCTCCGCCCAGCTCGCGAGGAGGGTCGTCTTGCCGGCTCCCGCAGGGCCGTGCAGGACGACGATGTCCGCAGCGGCATCGAGCCGCGACATGAGCCCCGGGCGCGAGAAAGTCGAACTCGGCACGCGCCGTGGGCGGTGAGACTCGCTCACAGCGCCTCCGCTTTTCCGACCCCCCGATCGAAGGACCATGGTATACACCGCGTGCATCTGCGCAAGAGGCCAGTCCGCGGCGGCAGCGCGCGAACGCGGCGGAGCCCCGCCCGATCCGTAGACTGTGAGCCGCCAGCGGGAGTGGTGAAACCGGTAGACACGCGGGATTTAGGTTCCCGTGCCGAGAGGCGTGAGGGTTCGAGTCCCTCCTTCCGCACCAGCCCCGCCCGGCCTTCCGGAGCCGAGTCGTCGTGGCGGCTCCGCTCCTCGTCCGCCTCCGCGAGAGCGCCTTCGCTGACCGACTTTTCCGGACGCCGAAACGGTCTGCACGACGGCGCCGGAGTACCGTGTCCTCGGATCCTGCGCTGGCAGCGCAGCTCGTCGGCGTTCAGCGCGTCGGGGATCGGACCAATCCGTGGGGGGACGATGAACGGGGCAAGGGGACGGCGCGAGAGCGCCGCGGGGACACGACGACGGTTTGCGGCGCTGGCTGTCGCACTCGCGGCAGGGATGGGAGGGGCGCTCCTCTCGGTCTCGCCCACGAACGTCGCTGCAGCGGCCGCGCAGACGCCCGCACCCGCACCGTCGCCGATCCCGGCGAC
>Ga0182749_1003218_pt1 | contig 11297 bp, 7 predicted proteins | sample eDN3rd37CKraftMG_FD_128875 | JGI IMG/M metagenome (GOLD analysis project Ga0182749, IMG submission 128875) | Enriched Miracle-Growth compost microbial communities from Emeryville, California, USA - eDNA 3rd pass 37_C Kraft MG (version 2) (version 2) ...
AAAGGTCCTCCTCCCTGCCGGCACCCGAAACGACAGGGAGGAGGACCGGGGAAGATGCCCTGGTCGGTCAGGCCCCTCAGCCCTTGACCGACCCGAGCATCACGCCTGAGACGAAGTGGCGCTGGACGAACGGGTACACGCACACGATCGGGATGATCGCGAGGATCATCGACACGGCCTGGATGTTCGCGTCGATCGTGGCCTTGGAGGCGCCGATCGCCGCCGCGCTCGAGGCCGCCGTCGTCGAGGCGCCCGCGATGAGGTTGCGCAGGAACAACGACAACGGGAACAGATCGTTCTTGTCGAGGTACAGGAAGGCCGAGAACCAGTCGTTCCAGTACGCCACCGCGTAGAACAGGATCATCGTCGCGAGCACCGCCTTCGACAGCGGCAGGACGATGCGCACGAAGATGGCGAACGCGCCGAGCCCGTCGATCTGAGCCGCCTCCTCGAGCTCGCTCGGCATGTTCTCGAAGAACGACTTCATCACCAGGAGGTTGAACACGGACAGCGCGGGCGGCAGGACGACCGACCACATGGTGTTCTTCATCCCGAGGGAGGAGATCAGGACGTAGTTCGGGATGATGCCGCCGCTGAAGAACATCGTGAACACGGCGATCCCGATGAGGACGTTGCGCCCGCGCAGGTGCCGCTTCGAGATCACGTACGCGTACGTCGTCGTGAGCGCCATGGCGATGGCCGTGCCGACGACGGTGTACAGCACGGTGTTGCCGTAGCTGCGCCAGAAGTCGCCGTTGTGCAGGACCGCCCGGTAGGTCTCCAGGTTGAAGCCCACGGGCCAGACGGAGACCTGGCCCGACTTGATGGCCCCCGCGCTCGAGAACGACTGCGCGAGCAGGGTGACGAAGGGGTAGAGCATGATGGCGCACACGAGCACCAGGGCCACGGCGTTGAACCAGGTGAACGCGCGGTACCCCGTGGAGTCCCGCGGGCCGGTCGGGGCGCCGGGTCGGCGGGGGGAGGGCGCGGTCGCGGTCGCCGTCGCCGTCGCGGTCGTCGGCGTCGTGTTCGAGATCACCACAGGCTTGCTCCCACCACTCGCCGCGAGATGAAGTTCGCGGACAGGATCATGACGAGGCCGATGACCGCCTGGAACAGGCCGATCGCCGCCGCATAGCTCAGGTTGTTGGACACGAGGCCGACCCGGTACAGGTACGTCGAGATGACGTCGGCCGTCGAGTAGGTCAGCGGCGTGTAGAGAAGGAGCACCTTCTCGAAACCGACGTTGAGGAACATCCCGATGTTGAGGATGAGCAGGGTGATCATCGTGGGGCGGATCCCCGGCAGCGTGATGTGCCAGGTCTGGCGCCACCGGTTCGCCCCGTCGATCCGGGCCGCCTCGTACAGCGAGGTGTCGACGGTCGTGAGCGCGGCGAGGTAGAGGATCGTGCCCCAGCCGACCGTCTGCCACATCTCCGAGCCCACGTAGATCGGGCGGAACCACTCGGGGCGCTCGAGGAACGGGATCGTGTCGCCGCCGAACGCGTGGACGATCTGGTTGACCGTTCCCGTCAGCGAGAAGATCTGCATGAGCATGCCCACGACGATGACGACCGACAGGAAGTGCGGCAGGTACGAGATCGACTGGACCGTCCGCTTGAAGACCTTCAGCCGCACCTCGTTGAGCAGCAGCGCCAGGACGATCGGCAGCGGGAAGCAGAAGACGAGCGTCAGGCCACCGAGGATGACCGTGTTCCAGAACACGTGCCAGAACGTCGGGTCGTGGATGAACATGTCGACGTAGCGGAGCCCGACCCACTGCTCGCCGAAGATGCTGCCGCCGGGCCGGAACTGCCGGAACGCGATGACGTTGCCCAGCATGGGCAGGTAGCGGAAGACCAGCAGGAAGGCGATCGGCACGATCGCCATGAGGTAGAGCACGCCGTCGCGGCGCAACGCCAGACGCCACGGCACCTTTGCCGAGGACGATCCACGTTTGCGGGTGCGGTGGCCCGTGGAAACCCGGTGCGAAGGCCGCGTCGTCGTCGGAGGGGCGGCCGGTGCGCCGTCCTCGGCGACGAGGACGGCCTTGCCGCGGTCTGTGAAGTCCATGTCATACCTCCAGCCGGGCCGGTGGGACGCCGTCGACGGCGCCCCACCGGTCTCCGGTCCGATCCGTCAGCCGTGGTCCTTGGCGTACCGGTCGGCAGCCTTGTTGATCAGGTCGACGTAGCCGTCCATGTTCTGAGCCTTGAGCTCCTTGACGTAGTCGTCCCACTGGCTCAGCGGGCGCTGCCCGAGGATGAACTTCAGGGTGTTGGTGTCGACCGTGTCCTTGAGAGGCGTGGCCATGAGCGAGGCCTGCTCGAGCTCGGCCGCGTCGAGCGGCGCCGGCGGGAACGGGTCGCGGGGCTTGCGGGTGCTGAGCACGGAGTCGATGTAGTCCACGTACGCCGGGGCGTTGTACGACTCCTTGAGCGCCCGGGACTCGGTCGAGCCGGCGAGGACGTTGTTCGAGAAGCCCAGGTCGGTCTGGATGTCGGTCTTGCCCGTGTCCATGTTGATGTTGAAGGACTTGAGCTTGTACTCGGGGTTCAGCTTGTAGGTGTCGCCCGACTTCGTGTAGGTCTGGCCCTCGATGCCCCAGCGGAGCATGTCGGTCGACTCGGGGCTGTAGTAGAGCCAGTCGAGGAACTGGAGCATCGACTTGAGGTTCGGGTCGTCCTTGGCCTTCGCGGTCAGCATGAAGCCGTTCCAGAAGTTGCGCGGCTCGACGACGTTGCCCGCGGGGCCGCCCGGGGGCGCGATCTCGACGACCTTGTACTTGCCCTTGGCGGACGTCGCGTCGAGCGCCGTGGAGAAGTCGTTGACCGTGCCGTTCGAGCCGGAGGCCGCGAACACCTTGCTGGCGGCGAACTTCTCGGTCACGGTGCCGGCGCCGTCGTTGGCCTGCGTGAAGGACTCGGTGTCGAGGAGGCCGTCCGCGGCGAGGCCGTGGAAGTACTCGAGCATCTGCTTGTAGCCGTCGCTCGCGCCGGCGTAGATGAACTTGTTGGTCGACTTGTCGAAGAACGTGCCGTTGCCGTAGCCCCAGCCCGCGACGGTGCCGAAAGCGTGCGCGGCGTAGTTGAGCATCGACTGACCCTCGAAGCCGTCCGCGAGGGGCTTGCTGTCGGGGTACTTGGCCTTGATCTTCACGAGCGCGTCACGCAGCTCGTCCCACGTCTGGGGGTTCGGGTAGCCGACCTCCTTGAAGACGTCCTGGCGGATGATCAGCGTGAAGGTCGGGACGGAGACCTCCTGGAGGCCCGGCACCATGTAGTACTTGCCGTCGGCCTGGCGCAGGTTGTCGATCATCTTGCCCAGGTCCCACTCCTTCACGTACTTCTGGAAGTTGGGCATGTACTTCACGTAGTCGCTCATCGGCAGCACCGACTGCGTCGCGGCGTACTGGACCTCGTCACCGGTGTAGGTGAGCGGGATGATCTCGGGCGCGTCGCCGGAGCTGATCAGCAAGCTGGTCTTCTCCTTCGCGTCGCTGAAGGGGACGTGCGTCAGCTTGAGCGAGACGTTGGTGCGCTTCTTGATCTCGTCGAAGATCTGCCACGACTTCTCGATGGGGTTGTCGGGCCAGTCCGTCCACAGCATGGAGAACTCGAGCGGCTTGGACGCCTTGAACGTGGTGTCCGCGGCGAAGCTCGACATCGCCGCGGAGTCCTGGAGGTCCGCGCCGTCGTCGTTGTTGCTCGAGCCGCCCGAGCTGCAGGCCGTGAGGCCGACGAGCGCGGCGGCCGTCAGGAACGCCGTCAGGCCTCGCGCGGCGCGGCGCGCCGGGCGTGTGGTCAGGTCACGCTTCATGTCTCTCCCTTGAGAACCGTCCCTGCCGCCATCGGCCGAGACCTTCCGCTGGACTCCGTGTGAGCGTTCACAACGCCCGCGCCGGACCCCGGTTTGACGATAAACTAGGGTCATCCCGTGGAGCCGTCAACCCTCGTCGTGCAACCGGGCCCCCGAGGACGCGGCGCTTCGACAGGAGCCCCCGTGCGTCACATCCTCGAGCTCGACCGCCCCGCGGCCCGCTTCGCCGACTGCTACCTGCTCGGCAACGGCGCGCTCGGCGCAGCGCTGCACGGCGCGCCGTACACCGAGCGCGTCGACCTCAACCTCGACACGCTCTGGTCCGGAGGTCCGTCGCGCTCGGTCGACGGGCCGGCGGCGCCCGGGACGGTCGCGCGGCTCCGGGACGCCGTCGCCGCCGGCGACCACCGCGCGGCCGACGAGCTGGCACGGTCGATGCAGTCGCGGTCGTGGGTGCAGGCCTACCAGCCGCTCGGCTGGATCGAGTGGTGCTACGGAACCGCCCCGTCCGACGGCGCCGTCCCGGCCGGCTACGCTCGCCGGCTCGACCTGGCGACCGGGATCGCGACCACGGGCTACGGGGCGGGCGTCCGGCTCGACGGCTTCGTCTCCGCGGTGGACGACGTGCTGGTGCTCGAGGCGGCCGGTGCCCCGACCACCGCGCCGGTCCTCGCCTCGCCCCACCCCGTCGGCACCCGGTCGTCCACGCTCGACGGCGTGACCTGGCTGACGATGTCGGGCCGCGTCCCGGCGTCGGTCCTCCCGCACTACGTGGCCGGCGACCGGCCGGTGGTCTACGCCGAGGACGTGCCCGACCCGGACGGGCTCGTCGACGCCGGGATGGGCTTCGCCGTCGTCGCGGCCTGGTGCCCGGGGAGCGCCGGGGCGCGCCTGGTCGTCGCCGCGGAGAGCGGGTTCCGCGGATGGGACGCCCGCCCGTCCGCGGACCTCGACGCCCTCGCGGGTCGCGCCCGCGCCCGGGTCGAGGCCGCCCTGAGGCTCGACGCCGCGACGCTCCGCGACCGGCACGTGGCGGACCACGGCGCGCTCTTCGCCCGGTGCGACCTCGATCTCTCGGCGTCCGCCGCGCGCCACCCGGACGCGGCCCGGGCGGAGCTCTTCTTCGACCTGGGCCGGTACCTCCTCGTGGCCGGCTCACGCCCCGGCTCGCAGCCCCTCAACCTGCAGGGCATCTGGAACGCCGACGTGCGGCCGGCGTGGAGCTGCAACCTCACCACGAACATCAACCTGCCGATGAGCTACTGGGGCGTCGAGCGCACGGGCCTCGGCGACCTCCACGAGCCGCTGCTCACGCTGGTCGGAGAGCTGCTGGCCGCGGGATCCGCGACGGCGCGTCGCCTCTACGGGGCACGCGGCGCGTGCGTGCACCACAACACCGACCTGTGGCGGTTCACCGACCCGGTCCCGGGTCTGCCGCAGTGGGTGAGCTGGCCCTCGGCGCTGTGGTGGCTCGCCGACCACGTCGTCCAGCACCACGCCTACCTGCCTCCCGGCCCGGACGCGACGTCGTTCCTCGAGCAGGAGGTGCTCCCGGTGCTGCGGTCGTGCGCCGGGTTCGCGCTCGACATGCTCGTCCGGCACGTCGACGGCCGCCTCGTCGTCAGCCCGTCGAGCTCGCCCGAGCACGCCTTCGTGGCCGACGGGGCGCCCTACGCGGTGACGTGGGGGAGCGCCATGGACCAGGAGCTGGTCCGCGAGGTCCTGAGCCGCGCCGTCGAGCTGCTCGCCGCGCACGGGACGGACCCCGCGGACGCCGACCTCGTCGAGGAGGCCGGCGCCGCCCTCGCCGAGCTGCGGCGCCCGGCCATCGTCGACGGGGTGCTGGCCGAGTGGGCCGACGCGCTCGAGCCCGAGGAGCTCGGGCACCGCCACCTGTCCCACCTCTACGGCCTGTTCCCCGGCAGCCGGGTGGCCTTCCCCGGCGACGAGCACGAGGCCGCGCGTGCGGCTCTCGACCTGAGGCTGTCCGCCGGGAGCGGCTCCACGGGCTGGAGCCAGGCCTGGGTGCTGTGCCTGGCCGCGAGGCTGCGGGACCGGGAGCTCGCCGAGCGCTCGCTCGCGACCCTGGCCGGTCCGCTGTCGTCGTCGTCCCTGCTCGACCTGCACCCCCTCGAGGGGTGGGCGGGCGGCGCCGTGTTCCAGATCGACGGCAACCTCGGCGCGGTGGCGGGCGTGGCGGAGCTGCTCGTGCAGTCGCACGACGGCGCGATCACCCTCCTGCCCGCTCTCCCGGCGTCGTGGCCGTCCGGGTGCGTGCGCGGGCTGCGGGTCCCCGGAGGCCACGCTGTCGACATCGCGTGGGCGGACGGCGTTCCGACGCGCGTCGTGCTCCACGGCGCCGCCGCCGACGGCGTGGTGGTCGACCTGCCGACCCCGTGCGGCGGGCGGCGCCGGCAGGAGGTACGGCTCCGCCGGGGCGAGGCGGTGACGGTCCTGCGGGGCTGACGCGCGCGGGCGCCCGGCGGCTCGGAAGGCTGGCGCTCGGGCCTGAGTTTATCGATATAGTGAGCCCACTCTCGGCCCGGGCACGTCGCGCGGGCCCGACGCCGGTCCCGACTGGCACAATGTCCGCAGGAGGCTGCTGATGGTGACGATGTCCGATGTCGCGCGCGAGGCGGGCGTCTCGGTCATGACGGTCTCGAACGTCCTCACCGAGCGCAAGCACGTGGGCCCTCCGACGCGCGCCCGGGTTCTGGCGGCCATGGAGTCGCTCGGGTACGAGATCAACCTCACGGCCCGTCACCTGCGCGCCGGGCGCACGGACACGGTCGCCCTCATCGTCCCGAGCTTCCACGACTACTTCGGTGAGGTCGCCGACGAGATCGCGCCGCTGATCGAGGCCGAGGGACGCCACCTCGTCCTCGAGCGGACCAGCGCCAACCCCGTCAGCGAGATGGAGTCGGTCAGCGTCGCGCGCGTCCAGATGTACGACGGCGTCCTGCTGTCCGTGGCGGGCCTCGACCGGGAGGCGCTCGACCGCATCAGCACGTCGAAGCCGATCGTCCTCCTCGGCGAGCGGGACGTCCCCGACCACGTCGACCACGTGCGGCTCGCGAACAGCGAGGGCGCCAGGATGGCGACCGCCCACATGATCCAGGGCGGTGCGCGGCGCGTCCTCGCCCTCGGCTGCACGCTCGGGGACGAGCACACGATGGAGTCGGACCGGCGCCTCGGCTGGGAGCTCGCGCACCGGCAGGCGGGTCTGCCGGTCGACCAGCGCTACGTCGTCCCGATCGGCCCGTACTCGTCGCACTCGGCCCGGTCGGCGCTGCTCGCGGTGATCGACTCGGGCCTCCCGTTCGACGCCGTCTTCGCCGCCACCGACGTGATCGCGCTCGGGGCGGTCGCCGCGCTCGCCGACCGCGGGCTGCGGGTGCCCGACGAGGTGCAGCTCGCAGGCTTCGACAACCTCGACGTCTCGAGCTTCGTGCCGCCGGGCATCACCTCGGTCGACCCCAACCACCGGGGGGTCGCCGAGCACGCCGTGCGGCTGCTGCACCGGCGGATGGCCGACGCCCACGCCCCGGCCGAGCACATCGTCGCGCCCGTGCACCTCGTGGTCCGCGGCTCGACCCGCGCGTAGCAGCAGCCGAGACCAGGCGCGCCGGCCTCCTCGGGCCGCGCCCCCGACCTGTCCCCCCTGATCGAAGGAGATCACGCCGTGACCATCACGGAGGAGCACGCGCGCCTGGCCACGCCCGCCGCGCCGTCGACGGCGTCGGCCCACCGCCCCCTCGGGATCCCGGCGGTCCGCCTCACCGGCGGGTTCCTCGCCGCGTGGCAGGAGCGCAACGCCGACGCGACGATCCCGCACTGCATCGAGCAGCTCGAGGCGTCCGGCGTCCTCGACAACTTCCGCCGGCTCCTGGGCGAGTCCCAGGCCGAGCATCGCGGCTTCGTGTTCGCCGACTCCGACCTCTACAAGGTGGTCGAGGCGGTGGCGTGGGAGATCGCCCGCAGCGGCACCCGCACGTTCGACGGCTGGCTCGACGACGTCGTCGACCTCGTCGCCCGGGCCCAGGACGACTCGGGCTACGTGCACACGTGGATCCAGGGCGTCCGGCCGGACCAGCGGTTCACGGAGCTCGAGTGGACCCACGAGATGTACGTCGGTGGGCACCTGATCCAGGCGGCGGTGGCGCTGGCGCGGTCGGCGGGGCGCGTGGACCTGCTCCGCGTCGCACGCCGCTTTGCGGACCTGCTCGTCGACCGCTTCGGGCCCGGCGGCGCGGACGCGATCTGCGGCCACCCCGAGATCGAGACCGCGCTCGTCGAGCTCTACCGGCTGACCGCGGAGCGCAGCTACCTCCACCTGGCCGCGAAGATGATCGACCTGCGCGGACGCGGCCTGCTCCGCGCCGGGAACCTCGGCGACCACTACTTCCAGGACCACCGGCCGGTGCGTGAGGCGACCTCGGCGACCGGGCACGCCGTCCGGCAGCTCTACCTGAACGCCGGCGCGACCGACGTCTACCTCGAGAACGGCGATGCGTCGCTCCTGGCCGCGATGGACGCGCAGTGGGCCGACGTGCACGAGCGCAAGATGTACCTGTCGGGCGCGTTCGGGTCCCGGCACCGCGACGAGGCCTTCGGCGACGACTACGAGCTGCCGAGCGACCGCGCGTACGCCGAGACGTGCGCCACGGTCGCGGACCTGCAGTGGACGTGGCGCATGCTCCTCGCGGGCGGCGCCGCGGGCCCGGCGCGGTACGCCGAGACCATGGAGCGCGAGGTGTACAACGCCCTCGCCGCCGCGGTCGACGCCAGCGGCACCCGCTTCTTCTACGCGAACCCGCTCCAGCTCCGGCCCGACCGCCGCACGGAGGAGAACGCCCCGCGGGAGCGTGCGTCCTGGTACGGGTGCGCCTGCTGCCCGCCCAACATCGCCCGCACGGTCGCCCAGCTCGGCGCCTACGTGGCGTCGGCCACCGACGACGCGCTCTGGCTCCACCAGCTCGCCGACGCGGAGATCGACCTCCCCGACGAGCTCGGCGCGGGCACCGTGCGCGTCCGGACCGGGTACCCGTCCGACGGGCGCGTCGAGATCGAGGTGACGGGCGAGGTGGTCGCCGGAGCGCACCTGTGCGTGCGGATCCCGCGATGGTCGCCGGGCTCCGCGCTCGTCGGGCCCGACGGCGCCCACCGCGCGGGCGACGACGGCTACGCCCACGTCCCGCTCGTCGCGGGCTCCCGGTACGCCCTCGAGGTCTCGCTGGCGCCGCGGCTCACGAGGGCGCACCACCGCGTCGACGCCGTCCGCGGGTGCGTGGCGGTCGAGCGTGGCCCGCTCGTGTACTGCGTGGAGCAGGCCGACCTCCCCGCACCGCTCGAGGTCGACGACCTCGTGCTGCTGGCCGCCCCCGTGACCGCGGGCGACGGCGACACGCTGCGGCTGCGGTGCGCGACCGCCCCGGCCGAGCCCGGCCTCTACGGCCCCGAGCCGGCACCCCGCCCGCAGAGCGACCACGAGGTGACCGCGATCCCGTTCTCCCGCTGGGGCAACCGCGGGGCGAGCGCCATGCGCGTGTGGCTGCCGACGGCCGCCCCGTGACCCCCCGACACGACGATGCACTCACGACCGAGAGGTACAGCATGAGCACGACCACCGCCGTCATCGACCTGGACCTCCCGGGTCCGGTGATCTCCCGTCACCTGTACGGGCACTTCGCCGAGCATCTGGGCCGGTGCATCTACGGCGGGTTCTGGGTGGGAGAGGACTCGCCGGTCCCGAACGTCCGCGGCATCCGGACCGACGTGGTCGAGGCGCTGCGAGCGATCTCCATCCCGAACCTGCGCTGGCCCGGCGGGTGCTTCGCCGACGACTACCACTGGCGCGACGGCATCGGCCCCCGCGCCGACCGCCCGCGGATGGTCAACTCGCACTGGGGCGACGTCGTCGAGGACAACTCGTTCGGCACCCACGAGTTCATGGACCTGTGCGAGCTGCTGGGAGCCGACCCCTACGTGTCGGGGAACGTGGGCTCGGGCACCGTCCAGGAGATGTCCGAGTGGGTCGAGTACCTGACCCGCGCGGACGACTCCCCGATGGCGGCGCTGCGGCGGGCCAACGGGCGTGACGAGCCGTGGAAGGTCCCGTTCTGGGGGATCGGCAACGAGGCGTGGGGGTGCGGCGGGAACCTGCGCGTCGAGCAGTTCGCGTCCCTCGCCCGCCAGTACGCGACGTACGCGCGCAACCAGGGCGGCAACGCGCTCTACCGGGTCGCGGCCGGGGCGAGCGACTCCGACTACCACTGGACCGAGACGCTCATGCGGTCCTTCGACGACCTGGCCGCCGACCCCGCGACCCCCGCCGGACCGTTCCAGGCGCTGTCGATCCACTACTACACGATGAGCGGACCGTGGTCGGACAAGGGGGCCGCCACCGACTTCAGTGTCGACGAGTGGTACACCACGATGGCCAGGGCCGCGTTCATGGACGAGCTGCTCACCCGGCACGGCACCGTGATGGACCGCTACGACCCGCACAAGAAGGTCGGGCTCGTCGTCGACGAGTGGGGCACCTGGTGGAACGTCGAGCCCGGCACCAACCCCGGGTTCCTGTACCAGCAGAACACGCTGCGCGACGCGCTCGTGGCCTCCCTCCACTTCGACGCGTTCCACCGGCACGCCGACCGCGTCGTGATGGCGAACATCGCCCAGACCGTCAACGTCCTGCAGGCGATGATCCTCACCGACCCCGAGAGCGGGGCCCTGGTGCTCACGCCGACGTACCACGTGTTCGAGATGAACGCCGGGCACCAGGACGCGAACGCCCTGGCCGTGCACCTGCGGGACGTGCCCGGGACCGAGGCGGACGGGCGGGAGCTGCCGCTCGTGTCCGCGTCGGCGTCGGTCAAGGACGACGCCGCCCTCGTGTCGCTGTCGAACCTCGACGCCGAGACCGCGCGCACGATCGTGCTCGACCTGCGCGGGCGCGACGTCGTCGGGCACGACGCCCGGGCGCTGACGGCGACGGACCTGCGCGCGCACAACACCCCCGAGGCGCCCGACGCCGTCGTCCCGACGCAGCACGAGGGTGTCCGCACCCACCCGCGCGGGCTCGAGGTCGACCTGCCGGCGCACTCGTTCGTCACGGTGCGGCTCTCGCTCGGCTGAGCCGCAGCCCCGCACCGCCCCCGCCGGCGGTGCGGGGGCCGCGCGACGCCGGGGGACCGGCGGCGCGTGCCCGGGTATACCGTGGGCCCGTGCCGCCGTCCCACAGCGTCCTGGCCTTCGCGCTGGCCTCGCTGCTGCTGATCCTCATCCCGGGCCCGAGCGTGCTCTTCGTCATCGGGCGCTCGCTGTCGCTCGGGCGTCGGGGCGGGCTGCTGAGCGTCGTCGGGAACGAGCTCGGGGCGCTCGTGCTGGTCGCGGCGGTCGCGTTCGGGGTCGGGTCGATCGTCGCGGAGTCGATCCTGCTGTTCAGCGCCGTGAAGCTCGTCGGCGGCGTCTACCTG
>Ga0182749_1003223_pt1 | contig 11285 bp, 8 predicted proteins | sample eDN3rd37CKraftMG_FD_128875 | JGI IMG/M metagenome (GOLD analysis project Ga0182749, IMG submission 128875) | Enriched Miracle-Growth compost microbial communities from Emeryville, California, USA - eDNA 3rd pass 37_C Kraft MG (version 2) (version 2) ...
CGTTGGCCAATTGCGCGATCGTCCAGGCATGGGCCGGATTCTCGTGCATCTTCCGCAAGGCCGCCGCGAGGCGCGCATCGGCAAGCCCGCGCAGCAGGCCGGGCCAGCATTGCGCGCACGTCGAATGACGCTTTTAAACCAGCTTCGGAAGCCCCCGCTGGGATCCTGCCTGTCATCGTTGACGTTGCACGTTAATTCGTGCCCGGTCATTGGGCCGATCTGGGCGTCTCCTCTCCTGTTGATTGACGACCGCCGCGTCTCCCTTGGCTGGAGTCCACGTGAAAGAGCTCTTCTTGAAGCTGTCTAATAGGAATGGCCGGCGGACTTGCGATGTTACAAGCGCGACGCCTCGATCACCGATTGGCAACGACGGGCGCATTCCGACCGGCGATTATACGCTCGCAGCGCTATCGGACTGCCCGAGGCGCTCGCGAAACGCCTGCCCGGCTATCAGCGCGTCCAAGTGCCGGTCAGAAAAGTGTAGACATTTTCCTGACCGCATCAGCGTGGATCTGATGGGCGCTTCACTCGTCCCCCGTTTGACGTGGCGCGCCCACGAGTGCACTTTCGCCTTTCCTCGCGACGTAGACCTTCTAACGAATTGTCCTAATCGCACTCCACGATACGCTGTAGTTCTCCGGCGACTCAATCGCTCTTTACATCCGCGCGACCTCGCTTAAATGAAATGAAAGAGCGCTTCTTGGAGGAGAAACCTTTCGTGGAAGATACAACTGAATATGAGGGCATCGAAACTACTCCGACCTATGCTATCGCAGCCGAGAGTGTCCGCCGGCCCACTCATCTATTTCTAGCTATGCTAACGCGCTGAATTTCCGGCGCAATTTTTTTCTGTGCACGACCGTCGTCCGAACTACGAGCCGTCAAAAATTTTTGATGCTGATTTTCGAGGAGGATTCGCGCGATTCGAACTCGACGACGTTCCAGAGACTATCGGCAACGATCGGTCGATTCTTCGTCTCATCGATCACGCAGCGCTTCAGACGCCGGCACGAAAAATACCGTCAACGATTGCAGCGCGATCCGCTGTCGCGCCACTTTCGCGCTTTGACGATACCTATGACGCGCGCTCATCTCATCGCGAACAGCTCCTGGTGAAACCGCTCCTCGACGCGCAAGCCATGGGCTGCAAAATCCCGGCGAATGGCCTCCCCAAAGCCGGCCGGACCGCAAAACCAGATGCTGGCGTCGCGCCACCCAGGCACAGCGGCGCGAATACGATCGCCGGTCAGCCGGCCGTCGCGGGCATCGACCAGCACGTGCAGGCGAATCTTCGCGGCCTCAGCATCCGCCGTCAGCTTCGCGATCGCGTTCTCATCATATTCGGCCGTCGTGTGAAACAGATCGATCTCTGGCGGCCCCAGCTGATCTGGATGCGCGCGCCGCGCTATTGCGATGTGTTGCATGCCTGCGATGAACGGGGTGATCCCGATACCACCGCCGATCCATATCTGCCGCGGTTGACCATTGTCGAAGTCGAAACAGCCATAGGGCCCTTCGACCTTCACCGTCTGCCCGACATGTAGCTTTTCGCGCAGGCGGCCGGTGTGGTCGCCAAGCTCCTTGGTCACGAAGGTGATGTGCCGCTCCTTGTCGTTCCATCCGGAGGCAATGGTGTAGGGGTGCGCCCCTTCAGAGCTGTCCGACATCGCGAAGGCGAACTGTCCCGGCTTGTGCCCAGGCCACCCATGCGGCACCTCGATCTCGGTCTCGAGGGCTCGTACACCGGGATAATACTGAAGCGCGACGATCTTGCCCTCAACCTGCCGTCCGGCACCGACGCGACCCAGCAGAACAATCACCGCGCTATAGACGCCGGCGATCATAAGCAGCGCCATCACCACGCCGACAGGCGATGTCCAGTAGTCGAACGCGGTCAGCACCACGGCATGAAACACCAGCGCAAGATATGTGATGGCGAGCAAGCGGTGCGTCTTAAAAAATGTCTTGTAGGGAAGGTACTTGATGAGTGCCAGCGCGATCAGCAGCACGGCGGCATAGAAGGCCCACTCGCCCACCCCCTCCGCGGAGCCGCGCAGCGTCATCAAAAATTGTTCGATCGGATTTTCCAGAACCGGTCTTGTCCCGCGTGGCGGCCGCTCCAGCCAGCCCAGACCGATCGCCCACTTTGGTCCCTCGCTCCACAGCCAATGGATCACGGAGACGACGAGCGCCGTGATGCCCAGCCACTTGTGCAAGCGGTACATCTTATCCAATCCGCCGAACCAGCGTTCCGGCCAGCGCGGTCGTAATGCGAGGACCATGGCAACGCTCATGCAGCCTATCGCGATGACACCACTGTATTGCATCATAGCGTCGCGCAACGCGAGAAAGCCGGCCGCTTGAAACACAGCAGGCTCGGCGAGCAGCCATAACGCGCTCAATAGAACCAGTATCCCCCAGAACGCGCGTTTAATGTTCCGCATTGCCGTCGATTTCTCCGATGATCGAATTTGCGTAATGTGCGGGGTCAGCATGTTTCATTGATATCGATCAAGCCCGCATCAACGCCTTTGGGGCAGCAATCTTACTATCGACTCATTGCTGCCGCTTTCGAAGACTGGGCCGATCGAAGTCTCGATGAGCGCTCCATCTTTTCGCTGCAAGAACAACGCGTCGAGACCCTCTCTTCGTCCAAGCCCCCTTCCCTCCACGGGACCGAGAACCATGAGTGCAGTGGCCCAGGCATCAGCATCCATGCAGTTCGCGGCAACGACCGAAACTGACGCCGTTCCGTTGTCGACCGGACCGCCGCGAGAGCGGTCCATGGTATGCGATAAGCGCTTTCCACCAAGATCGATCCAATGCCGGTAATCGCCCGAGGTGGCGACCGCGGCCTCCACCAATTCGATCACGCCAAGCGGGCTGCGCAGTTCGTGGTCGGGCTTTTCCACCGCCACACGCCACGGTGTCCCATCCCCTTTGGCGCCTCGCGCTTTCAGCTCTCCATCGAGACCGACCAGCGCATTGGAGATGCCGAAGGCCTCAACCGCACGCATCATCTCGTCCACGGCAAAACCCTTGGCAATGCCTGAAAGATCGAGGACGAATTGGGCATGTTTGCGCGCCCTCCTTCCTGGTGCATCTAGTTCCAAAACAGTATGCGTTGGTGGCAGTCGCTCGCGAAGAGCAGCCTGGATCGCGTCCTTGTCGGGCACGGAGCGAGCGGCTCCGAAGCCCCAAGCATTGACCAGGCCTCCGAGTCCGATGTCGAAGGCCCCACCTGAGGCCCGCCCGATTGCCACCCCCCGTTCCAGAACCCGCATGAGTTCAACCGGCAAGGACACCCAGGCGCCCGGCGACGCTGCATTGAAGCACATCAGGTCGCTGTCGGGCTTCCAGGTGGACATCTGGCGGTCGACGCGTTCGACGGCCTGAGCCAATGCCATTTCCAGCTCAGCGATATGGGTCGCGGGCGACGCATAGAGCAGCGCCGACCACCGCGTTCCCATGGTGGCGCCGCTCAAGGCATGACGAACGAGATCAGTAGACATCTTCGGTATACCTTCCTTGGCCTTTCAGCGCGACGGGCGTCAGGCCGGCCGGCGCGAGCACGTCAGCCATCGTCTGCATCACGCCCGCGGCCATGTCGCGCCCGCCGCAAACCATGACTTGTGCCCCATTGGCGATGAGGTCGCGCAGGCGATCGGCGTCGCCGCGCAGGCGATCCTGCACATAGCCGCTGCCTTTCACGCGCGAGAAGGCGGTGGCGAGGCTCGTCAGCCGTTTGTCGCCCAGCCAGCCGGCCATCTCGCGCTCATAGAGAAAGTCGGAAGCTGGATCGCGGCCGCCGAAATAGAGATGCAGGGGCTGGCGCGCGGCATTGGCGCGGACGAATCCCGCGAGCGGACCAACGCCGGTGCCGGCACCGATCAGGATCACCGGCTTTCGTCCACGCGCCGGGCGGAACGCCGGGTTCGCCTTCACGAAGGCCTCGACGCTGTCGCCCGGCTGCAGACCATGAAGCAAGCCGGAGCAGAGCCCGCCCGCATGCTTGCGCACGCAGATCTCGACAAAGCCATCACTGGTCGAACTGGCCAGCGAGTAGTAGCGCGGCAGGGTGCAGTCCGGCGGCAGGACGGCCATCAGGTCGCCGGCGGCGAAGCGCGGCCAGCCGTGTCCGGTCAGGCGCGCCAGCACGCCGCGTCTCGGCAGTGCGAAGCGCAAGATGCAGGTGGGCGCCTGCACTTCGGCGCCATAGTCGGTGCGTTCGACAAGCGTCAGCGTGTGAGTGCGCGGCCGCTCCGGCACATGAGCCAGCACCAGCTCTTCACCCAGGACATCCGACAGGGCGTCGCCCCATCGCGCGAATTCCTGTGCCGACTGGCGGTCAATGGTCTCCAGCGGCATCAGCGACGCCCAGCCCTTCCGCGCCAGAGCCGCTTCGACATCGCGGGCGAATTGGCAAAATTGCGGGAATTGCCGGTCACCGAAGCCGAGCACAGCGACCGGGAAACGCGGTGGCGTGGTGATCCCGTCGAGGCGTTTGAGGAATGCGTCGGCTGTCGCCGGTGCCGCGCCGTCGCCATAGGTTGCCGTCAGCACGAACATGTGCCGCGTCGACGGATAGGATCGCACCACGCTGTCCATCGGCGCGGTGTGCACCCTGTGTCCCTTGGACGTCAGGGCCGCATGCAACGTGCGGGCAAAGCCCCAGGTGCTGCCGCCTTCGCTTCCGACCAGGATCACGGTGTCGGCGTCCTTGGCGGGAACGTTGCCGGCGCTGGGAGTGTAAGCACGCTTCCTGCTCCACCAGACCACGGCTCCACTCCGGCCGAGCACCGGCACGCCGAGGGCACTGACGCCGAGCAGCAACCCAAGCCACCACAGCCCCTGCCCGGTATGCAGCGTGTAGATGAACTCGTAGACCTGCTGGGCAGCCGAATGCGCTTGCCAGGCCAACATCTCTCCGCTCGCCGGGTCGACATACCCTTCGCCGCTTGCGGTGGTCAGGCGAAAGAGGTCGTTCGGGTTCGCCGGGTTCGGAAAGGTCAGTTCGCGCAGCTTGGAGAGATCGACGCCGCGCAAAGCCGCGATCTGCCCGACCGGAAGAGCCGGACCACTGGTCGTCACCGTCGGGAAAGCGGGCGCTTGCGACGTGCCGTCCGGAATCAGTCCGAACGTCGTGAGCGACAGGTAAAGCGCCGTCACCGTCGACAGCAGGAGTCCGAACGCCGCCAGCCGGCCGAGATCGACATGCAGCCGCTGCACGCCATCGCCGCGCGCGCGAGCAAAAATATGCCGCCATCCTCCCATGCGCCGGGCGGTCATCTGCAGGCCGGACAGCGTCAGGACAAGCATCGCCAGCGCGCTTGCGCCTGCAGCCATGCGCCCGCCATCGTCCAGAAGGAACGACCGGTGCAGGTTGGTCATCCAGCGCTCGAATGCCGAGGGCGCATAATCCGCAACCGGCTTGCCGCTGGATGGGTCCACCATGCGCGTGGCCGGGCCATCATTCCCGAAAGTAAAGGCAATGACCTTGCCGGACGGCAGCCGCTTGATCTGCTCAATTCCAGGATTGTTATTGGCGACCCGGTCGGCCAGGTCGGCGACACTGACGCCCTCTGCCGGAGGCGACATCGTTCCGGCTCTCTCCCAGGCAGGCAGCACCGACAGCACCGAGCCGCTGATGACGAGCGCAATCAGGGGAACGAGGACAGAAAGGGCCAGGACCTTGTGAATCCGACGCAACATGACATCCATCCCTCACGCGGGCCTACATGTCGTAGGTGAAGGAGCGGATGTAGCTGCGGCCCACCACGGGCCGGCCCGCGCCCGCGGACGTCAGCGGAACGACCACCTCGGACGGGCTGTCCCGCATGTCCTCCGCGGCGGCGTCGATCTGGAGCTTGTAGCCGGCATCGAAAAGCGCGTCGGCTAAGTCGAGCGTAATCTTCAGTGTGCGGCCGGCTCCGACGCTGGCGCCGGTTATGCCGTTGATGTCGGAGAGGTTTCCACGTGAACCGCGCTCCCAGCCGCTGAGATGGCTGTAGTATTTGGACTTGCCGCCTGCCATCCACAGCGTGCCTTTGTAGGCGCCGGCCGCGTCGGTCACATAAAGCGCGAGATAGGCGCCATTCCCACCATAGTTGTTGAGCGTTGTGGTCAGCGTGACCGGACGCGCTATGGCCAATCCCGGCGCGGTCAGCGCGCTGGTCATGGCAAGGGCGGCAATCAGCGATTTCATGTCAATTCTCCAGCAGTGGCGTATCGATTGCGCCAAAACTGAAGACCGCGGCTGACGTGCTCCTGAAGGCTGACAGGATTCTGCTTCAGGTCGCCGTCAGCTTGGCGTTCTTGAAAAGAAAACGCCCCGCACGAGGCAGGGCGCTTGAAGGCAGTGTGCCGTTGTTCAGCTCAGGCAACCAATGTCAGTCGCGCCGACGTCTTCTCCACTGATCATGGCCTCCAATGAAACGGATCCATGCCACCGCATCACTTGACTTCGACCTTAGGGGCCGCACTGCCCTGAAAAAGCGCGTTGGGAGGCGGCGCACCCGTTGGCACGGGCGCTGCCCCCCGCCCCGCCCCTTCGCCTGCCCGGCTTCTGTTTTCCTCATCGTCATGGTCCCTGCTGCGCTCTCCACGCTTGTGCTTCACGCGGATCACAGAGAGGGACGCAGGATCCACCTTTGCCTCGATGGCACGGCCGTTCTCGTCCTGCCCCCTGATCTCGTAGCATCCGTCGTCGATTTTGATCCTGCCCACGGTCCAGCCACGTGCCTTTGCCATTTGTTCGACTGCTTCGCGCGGCTGCCATTGGGCCATGGGAACCGAGCAGTCGTCATCGTCGGCCACAGCCATGCCGGGCACTAGCGCGCCCAGCAGAATGGCAGCAATCAATACTGTCGCTTTCATGTTCTCTTGCTCCCGTTCGAAGCTCAACCAGTCTTCTTTTTGAGCCGGTTTCCTGACGACGACCTGAAGACGCTGCGGCTTTTGCTTCAGGTCAACGTCAGATTCTCCTCTATGATTATCTATGAGCGGGTAGCTGGCCGCCGGGCGGGCGGATTGAGACAATGCGGATATTGCTGATTGAAGACGACACCATCCTGGGCGCGGCTGTGCGCGACCAGATCGTGTCCGACGGACACTCCGTGGACTGGGTCACCCGGCTTGATGCCGCGAAAGACCATCTTCGCAGCACCGCCTACGACCTGCTTCTCCTGGACCTGATGCTGCCAGACGGCCGCGGTATCGGACTTCTGCGCGATTTGCGCGCCAGGGGCGACGTCACGCCGGTCATCATTCTCACCGCGCTCGATCAACTGTCCGATCGCATCGAGGGGCTCAACGCCGGCGCAGATGATTATCTGATCAAGCCCTTCGATCTTTCGGAGCTTTCGGCGAGGCTGAATGCCGTCGCGCGCCGCTATTCCGGCAATCCGAATCCCCTTATCCGGATCGGTGATCTTCACATCGATCTTGCCGCTCGTTCGCTCACCCGCGCGGGCAAGAACATCGACCTGACGGCGCGGGAATGGGTACTGTTCGAGACTTTTCTGCAGCGTCCGCGTCAGGTCCTGTCAAAGGCGCTGCTTGAGGAACGACTCTACTCTTTTGGGGAGGAGGTCGAAAGCAACACCATCGAGGTGCACGTTAGTCGGCTTCGCAAGAAGCTCGGACATGCCGTGATTGAGACCGTGCGTGGCCTCGGCTACCGGCTGGGAAGCGCCGCGTGAACACGCCACGCAGCCTCCAGTGGAGGATCTCGCTGTGGCTGGGGCTCGGCATCGCGCTCCTTTGGGCCGTCGCAGCCGTCGTGACAGCCCAAAAGCTGCGCCATGAGATGAACGAGGTGTTCGACAGCGCGCTTGAGGAAACTGCCCAGCGGATTCTTCCACTTGCGGTGCTCGATATCCTCGGCCGTGAGGCAGGCGATACGTCTCAACGCATCGCCACGCTGAGGCAGCACGACGAGTACTTCACTTATATCGCGCGAGACGCGAGCGGGTCCGTGCTGCTGCGCTCGCACAGCGCCAACGACGCCATCTTCCCTCCTTTCTCCAGAATGGGTTTTGTCGACACGCCGACCCACAGGATCTACTTCGACGCTGCGCTGCAAGGTACTGTGACGATCGCAGTGGCGGAGCCGCTCGAACACCGCCGCAAGGTCGCGAACGAGGCACTCCTCGGGCTTGCCTGGCCGATGGGATTGCTCATTCCTCTCAGTCTTCTTGCCGTCTGGGGCGTCGTGCGCGTTTCAATGACGCCGGTCAGGAGCCTGCGGAGAGGCATTGAAGCACGCGGCAGCGGCGACCTGTCTCCGGTTCCAGCCGCGGGCCTGCCCTCCGAGATCGGACCGATTGCTGACGCCGTGAACGGCCTCTTGGAGAAGCTTCGGCGCGCCCTGGAAGCTGAGCGGAGCTTCACGGCCAATTCCGCGCACGAGCTACGTACACCGATCGCCGCTGCGCTGGCGCAGACGCAGCGCCTGATCGCCGAAATCGAGGACACCACGGCGCGAACGCGGGCACGACAGATTGAGACGGCGCTGCAGCGGCTTGCGCGGCTGTCCGAAAAGTTGATGCAACTCGCAAAGGCAGAGGGCGGACGCCTTCAGGGCCAGGAGACGACCGACCTCACATCTGTTCTGACATTAGTCGTGGAAGAGATGATGCGCGATCCGGCCGCGGCCGGTCGGCTCGTCTTCAACATTCCTACGGCACCGGTCCCGTTTGATATTGATACTGATGCCTTTGCTATTCTGGCGCGCAATCTCATTGAGAATGCCCTTAAGCACGGAGCAACCGACGCGCCGGTCGCTGTCACTCTTTCCAACGATGGTGTGCTGACCGTTACCAACGAGGGGCCAGCTATTCCGCCGGAGTTGCTGGAGCGCTTGGCTCGGCCATTCGAGCGCGGCAGTACCGACGCTGACGGCTCGGGTTTGGGCCTCGCCATTGCGAAGGCCGTCGCCTCCGGTGTCGGCGCCGAGCTTGTGCTGACATCCCCGTTGCCAGGGGCGCAGAGCGGCTTCCAGGCAAGGTTTTCCGCGCGCAGCAGGTCGATGGGCGCTCCCTCTAAGGTCTCCTCAAGGCGTTGAGTGCAACGTACGTGAGATGAACGGCGTCACGTCGCCTTTGTCTCGGTCTCAGGCATCGGCCGGGACCAGAACCGCCTCAACCGGCCGGCGCGCCGAAAAGGGCAAGGTCGGTCCGTAGCCAAAGCGCATCACGATGTCCGGCCGATGGTCCGGCGCCCCGACGAGGCTTGCAAGCTCCCGCCGGAGAGTGGCGACTTCGACGGGCTGATTTATAAAGGCGTGCTTGAGGTTCGAGTCCTGTCGGGTGCGCTGGCATTCTTTTTAGACCGATGACTCACGCGACCGCTTCCGCGCGCGCAACCCGCCGCAGTAAATTGGTCGCAGATATGTGACTTTCTTTCCGTCCGCGATCGTACGCTTCTGACGCCTCGGTCTCCACATTCAGCGATCAGGCGTGTGGCCGGCAACGGGCGCGTACCGCTCCGTTGCCGCAACGTCCCGCCGGGAGTAAACCGATAACGGATTCAACTCACGGCTGGAGGAATTTGCGGAGCAGATTGTTACTTAACAAGCTTCGCGTCCCTTAATCCCGCATGCAGGCGTTCGGTATCCGATACCCAGCCAAAAACACCTCCTTGCATCTTTATCATTTTGATCGCGGCGTCATGATTGCCCATGTCGGTCGCACCGACGCTGTCCTTGAGCAATAGGCACCAATAGCCAAGATCGTTGGCCTGCCGCATGATCGTATGCACGCAAACGTCCGTCGTGATGCCGCAAAGAATAAGGTGGGTCACACCGAGATTCTGCAGGATCATGAAGAAATCACTGACCAGCGCGGCCCCCTTACCCGCCTTGTCGACGATGATCTCGCCGGGACTCGGTTCGACTTCCTTCACGATGCTCCAGCTCATTGAACCGCGCACAAGCAGAGGGCCAAGGCCGCCCTCGGGTGTCTCCCCGATTCCGACGGCGTTCTTGCCGATGATCTTGCTGCGCAGGATCTTGTTGTAGGGGCAATCGCTCAGGTCCGGCACGTGTCCTTCGCGACAATGAATGACGGGAATTGCCGCATCGCGAGCATCCTTGATAGCCCGCGCCGCATATTTGAGCGGGTTGGCGGTGTTATCCAGCGGATAACCCATCACGTCGACATAACCGTGCTCGCCGCAGAAATCGACCTGCCAATCGATCGAAACGAGCGCCGTTCGAGCTGAGTCGAATTCAAGGTAGGAGGTATCTCCAAAATTTGGAACGTCCTCGCAGGCAACATTGAATATCCTGCCCTTCGGAGGACCGTAGAGCCATTGTGGAATCTTGTAAGTCTTTGTTTTCTTCCACTCCTCATAACCCTCGCGAACGCGAGCGAGCGTCTCTTCGCGCCGGCGAAGCAATGACTTCTCGTAGGCGCGCTCTGCGCCGATCGGCGACGGGGTGCCCTTGTGAATGACGTCGGCTGCATTGCTCATGATCGGATGCTCTTATGCTGGTTGCTTGTTGCGAAAGATGACATGCTCGAACAGCATGACGAACAGGATGACGGAGATCACCGGATTTCCGAATATCGTTTTCATCAGAGCCGGCACATGCGCCCACGACCCTTGCGGCAGTAAATAGAGACCGAGGCTCAGAAAGATCGAGAATCCGACCAGAGTCTGCTCTCGCCGCTCGAATGCCGGCGCGGTGTTGAGAACGCGCGCACCGATTCCCAGAACCGTCGATGCAATGCCAAGCAGGACCGCTCCAGACACCTCCTGGGGCATGGCGGCCATAAGGGCGCCGAAAGGCCCGATTAGGGCGAGAAGCGAAAATACGATCGCCGCCACGATGATGAACGCGCGTGCCGCAACGCGGGTCAACTGAACGATACCGAGGTTCTCGGCATAAGCGACGGTCGCCGGCACGCCCAGAAGGCCGGCAATGCAGGTTTCGAAAAGCGAGAATATCGCGAACGAGCGCCGCTCGTTTCCAGCGTCGAGCTTCTCGCCGATGACGTCGGCATAGCCGTGCAAGTTTCCGTAGAGATTCAGCGTCGCCATCAGATTGACGATGATCATCACGGCAATGAGATCCCAGGGCGGCATCGACAGCCCGTAAGGAAAGACCCGGGGCGCAGCGAACCACGGAGCCTGCTTGATCAGCCCGACATCGACCTTCCCGAGAGCGAAGAAGATGACGTATCCCCCGCCGATCACGAGCAGCGGCGACAACGTCGCAACGAGGCCGCGCGCGCGGATGGCCAGCACGCCGGCGCCCAACGCAAGAGCAAGCGCGATATAGA
>Ga0182749_1003226_pt1 | contig 11281 bp, 8 predicted proteins | sample eDN3rd37CKraftMG_FD_128875 | JGI IMG/M metagenome (GOLD analysis project Ga0182749, IMG submission 128875) | Enriched Miracle-Growth compost microbial communities from Emeryville, California, USA - eDNA 3rd pass 37_C Kraft MG (version 2) (version 2) ...
CCGGGGGCTTTACCCGACGATGTGGATGAGGTACGCCTTCGCCCCGGGGTACGCCTTCGCGATCGGCGCCCCGTGCTCACTGCTCCACCACCGGGGCTGGTCCTCGCGGTTCGGGTTGTGCTGAGCGATGTGCGGTCCGTCGGTCTCATCCGTCGACCTCACCACCGAGACGTGGTCGATGACGCCGTTGTCGTTCCAGTCGTAGGTCACCAGGTCGCCGACAGCGGCATCCGCCACCCGCTCCTCGTCGAAGGAGAGCTGATGCTGCGTCGCCAGCCCGGCATCGAGCAGGTACTGCTCCAGCTCGTCGGCCAGCATCACGCTGCGGGTCGGACCCGGGTAGTCGAGCTTGGTGGCGAGCCGGCCGACGTCGTAGGTCGCGGCGGTCCAGTCCACGGTCTGCGGCAGGCCGGCGGCCCAGAGCACCGACGAGGCGAAGAAGGCGCAGTCGTCCGCGGACCAGAGCTGGTAGTCGCCGACCGAGATGCGGATGTGCGCTGGGTCGTTCCAGTGGGCGTCCAGATAGGTCTCGGCCGCCGCACGATCGAAGCCGTCGGCCGGCTGCGCCGCGCAACCGGCCAGGGTCACCGCCAGCGTCGCCGCGAGCACCGCCCCGATCGTCTTCCGCACCGGCCAAGGTTAACCGGCTCCGCGCGACGCCGGGCTATCGTCGAGGAATGGTCGACGACAGCGCCGAGCGCACCAGGCTCCAGCGCATCGCCTTCGGCAGGGCGGAGACCCCCGAACAACAGCCGGCCACCCGGCCCTGGCTTCGCTTTCATCTGCTCGAGAGCGGCGACCGGGGCATGTGATGGAGGGTGGCGACGCAGGTGATGAGGTCGAAGCTTCGCCCATCCAGTTCCGGGGCAGTGAGGAATGAGCCAGCAATCGCCTATCGGTCTCGTCGCCTCACAGGCCGGGCGCGTCGCGTCGTGTGGTGGACGCCTGGCGGCGTGCGCCGAACTGACTCACGTCGGGTAGCTCGGGCCCGAGTCGCGGTTTGCGACCCTGCGTGTCCCCACCGCCGACGCGGTTGCTGCGCTCGGTGAGCGCGACGAGGGCCAGGTGGCGGTCGGCTGTCCAGCAGACCAGCCGTCCGCGCTGATCCTTCGTACGGCCGAGAATGCCCGCCTCGGACAGCTCGGTCAGTGCCCGGTGAGACGCAGCCGGTGAGACGGTGAGGCGTGTGCTGACGGATTCGGCGGTGAGTACCGGATCGGAGGCGAGCGTGTCGAGTATGCGCAGCACGACCGCGTCGCGGCGAGGCGCGGCCGGGTTCAGGCCACGGTCACGACGGAACGCGACAAGCCGCTCGTACACGTCCCGGTCGAGCGCGGCGATATCCTCCGCGAGCCTCACGGCATTTCCTGCCGCCTTCTCCGCGGCCTGCGCAAAGCCGATCACCCATTCATCGAGCGCGGGCGGGGCGGGGCGGTAGGCGGTGAGGCCTGCGATGTAGGCGCCCGTATCTCCGGCGAAGACGGTGCTGATCGGGATGAGCGCGTTCCGCAGCGCATCAGCGCGGCGCAGAACCGTGTGGATGAGGGCCCGTCCGGTGCGGCCGTTGCCGTCGATGAACGGGTGGATCGTCTCGAACTGCGCGTGCGCGATCGCCGCCCGCACCACCGGGTTCCCGCTCGTGTCGGTGACGAAACGCGCAAGGTCCGCCACGAGCCGAGCCACCTCGGTCTCCGGTGGCGGCACGAACGCCGCCCGGAGCGGCGACCAGCCCGGCCCTCCGACCCAGTTCTGCTCCTGCCTCAGCCCACGCTCCAGGCGGGGCTCGATGACGTGCTGGAGGTCAACGATGTCGTCGGTCGTGATGGTGCGCGCATAGTCGGCCAACTCCGCGATCGCGGCCTCGGTTGCGCGTACGTTCGCCACGACATCGAGCGCTTGGCGCGGCCCCTGGTGCAGCAGCTCCGCGATCGCCAGGCGCTTGGGCGTGACCCGATTGCCCTCGATCCACGACGACGAGATGGACTCCGAACGGATCAGCAGGTGGTTCAGATATCGGCCCCGTGCTCCGATCCGCTCATCCGCTCGGGCGAGCACCGCCAGCGCGTCCTCCGCCGCCTCCTGCGCCTCGGTGCCCAGCGTCGGGAGGCTCGTGCCGAGTTCGTCGGGCACGTAGGCGAGGTAGCGGCCGGGTGCGCGATCCTTGCGGCTCAGACCGCTCGCGTCCTCGGGATGCCACAGGAGCTCGACGTACTCACCCATCACAGCCTCCCCTCCGTCGTCGCTATTTCTACTTTAGAGGCGCTAGCCGAGAAATAGCAGGGATCAAGCCTCGGTTAGTCAGTCGGCAGTCGCGTAAGCGGGTGAGGGGCGCATGTCACGCCCCACGATGCAGAAGAACGCCGTCGACCAGTTCGCCAGCCGCCTCGCCGGAACGTGAACCCCGCGATGGGGCGAACACGGGCGCTTGTCCCACACCTCGCCCCCACGACAACGGAGCAGCCCCTCACCAGCGATCTGAAATCCCTGGTGAGGGGCTGTTTTCGTACTGTGCGCGAGGGGGGACTTGAACTCGATCAGCCCCTCTCGCGCGCAGGGCCGTGAACCTGCGTTCTGGCCCGTGTTTCCGGGCCTCTCGGCCTGTGCCCGCGCTGACGGAATGCTTGCAGATGCACGTCTCCGCAGAGCTGGTAGCACATGAGTTAGCACATGGAACGTGCGCCCTAAGCGCGGCAGCATGCCAGAGTCGGCGAGACCGGCACCCTCAGCCGGAGCCGGCTGCATCAGTCGTCGTACTGCTTCCCGGTGATCTGAACGACAACATCGCCCACCTCGACGTAGGATTCCGCAGGGTTGATCGACTCCGAGGCTGAGTCTTCCGAGAGCCGGAGTGTCTGATACCTATACGTCGGGGGTACCGCCGCTTCGCCCATCAGCTCACGGCCAAAGTCATAGTTGGATAGAAGACCCGGCCGGCCTGGGCGGCCTGGATCGACAACAACCTTTTTGAAGGTTCTGCAGACTGCCACCCGATCGTGCACCTGGACGGCTTCGACCTGTACCTTCTCCACCTCGACCGGTCCAAGCGACTCGCCGGTGTCCGGGTCCATGATCTCAAGCTGAGGTCCGAGAACGCGGAATCGCATCCCTATCTTCACACCATCCTTTGAGCCGCGATTGATAACTAGGTCGCGCGTGCTAACGACCTTGGCAATCTTTCCGGTGATCATTCACTTTCCTGCTCTCGATCCGTTGTTGCTGCCTCCGGGATCTGGCCTGCATCCGCTGCTGGAATGGCCCTTGCGGCGGCATCAGCCTCAGAACTAAAGACCGTCCAGTCTTCAACGCTCTGGACCGCGTTGCCAACGAGTACATCGAGCTGTCCTGACATGTGCAGCAGTGCGCGCTCACGCTGCTCGGCCGAGGCTGTGGCAGCGAAACTCGCGTCCTGACTCAACCGTCTAACGCGATCAGCCAGGTAAGCGAGGCGGCGAACGGACGACTTTGCGTGGTCACCGCCGGGTCTGCCATCTGAGGTGAACAACCAGGCGCTACCCGCCTGAAAGACGATCGAGACGATCGCGATCCAGAGTCCTACCTCCGAGGCGCCAGCGGCACCATTCGATGACCGAATGGCGCTCACGACAACAAGAACTCCGCCGACGATGGCGAGCACTCCGCCAAGAGCGAGCCGCCAGTGCCGACCTAACCACTCACGCATCTGGAAGTCTCCCTGTTGACTTGGTGCTCATCGCACCTTCCCCAGCGCTCCCGGTTGCTGCGGCGATGGCGAGCATCCCGTCAATCTCCTCAAGCCCACCTCGCTTTACAGCCTCATCGATGGCCTGGTTCAGTCGATCCTCGACGATGGCACCGGTTCGAGCCCACCCGTATAGCCGCGCAACGGCAACCACGATTTCAGAGCGGGAGGCACCTCCGACATCGCGGACTAGTAGCTCTGCTGCAAGCGCGAACTCGTCGAGGTGGACATGCTCGGGCTTACGCGACTGGTCAAGCGACCGCACCTTCGACACCGGACGATCGGGTACATCGATGAAGTCCCCATCCCGATGGAGCCCTGCCCGCCGGATCGCGAGATCGAGGTTGTCTCGGAGGCGAGACGACACTCGACCGACGTCCCACCACTCACGGATACGCTCGCTCACCGTTTCCATGTGGACCGGGCCCTCCGCCTGAGCGATCGCCTTGATCGGCTCGACGAGATGGAGATGATTCCCCGGCTCTGCCGGCTGAACCCAGCGTGGCAGCACCACGAGTGCCGCCTTTCTGTAGGCGACAGCCCAGGATGCTTCATCGTCGCCCTCGACAGGCGCAGTCTCCACAACAGGGCGCGGAATGTCTGCTCGCGAACGCTGGCGAGGTGCGCCGGATACTGCCGCCTCGATCGCCGCGCGTAGCCGGTTCTCTTCGACGGTCCGATCTCGGTACCAAGCCGTGCCCCAGATTCGGTGAAGCGTCCAGCCCAGCCCTGCGAGCACCTGGTCGCGAAGTCGATCGCGGTCTCGTGCCGCCGGCGCGGAGTGGTACTGATACCCGTCGCATTCGACACCGATTGCAAACGCACCTGGCCGTGCAGGGTGGCGCACCGCCATGTCGATGCGGAAGCCTGCGGCGCCCACTTGAGGCTCAACGGAGTAGCCCCACGATTCAATGACGCGAATCACCGACTCCTCGAATGGCGACTCCGGCATTAGCCCTGTGGCGGAAGCTTGCGTGCCGAGCGTGCTGATCCCGCGACGGGCGAAGTCGAGGTATGCCCTGAGCGCTTCGACGTTCTCATTGGTCGACGGCGGGATGTCACCCGCCTCCATCGATGCCACAACCTCGACCCGTTGACGGGCACGAGTTACGCCGACGTTGAGACGCCGCCAGCCCTTGTCCTTGTTGAGCACGCCGAAGTTCGTCGAGATCTTCCCCGATTCGTCAGGGCCGTATCCAACGGAGAAGATGATCACGTCGCGCTCGTCGCCCTGAACCGACTCCAGCGATCGGACGAAGAACCCATTGAGACGGTCGCTCTTGTCGAAGTAGCCATCAAGATCCCGGTAAGACGCCCGGAGTTCGTCGACGGCGGCGACCACGGCGTCGGCTTGCGCAACGGAGAAGGTCACCACGCCGAGCGACAGCTCCGAACGGGAGCGATAGTGGTGGATCACCCGCTCTGCGACGAGCTTGGCCTCCTTCGGATTGTCTGCTCCGCCGCCGCGTCGGTACAGCCCATCCGCCAAGAAGAACTCGACGCCGACGTCTGCGCCCTCCTCCTGCGCCGAAGGGTACGTCACGAGGTGACCCTCGTAGAACCGATAGTTGGAGAAGGCGATCAGCGCCTCGTGCCGCGAGCGGTAGTGCCAGCGCAACCCGAGATTGCGGAAGGCGCCGGACGACTTCGCGAGTTCGAGAATCGACTGGAAGTCCTTCACGTCGGACTCCAGCTCGTCGACATCTTCCGACTCCGTGAGCCGCTCGAAGAACTGTGTCGGCGGGAGTTGCTTGTCGTCCCCAGCGAGAATGAAAGAGCGCCCACGATAAATGCAGTTAATCGAGTCGCCGGGCGTCACCTGCGACGCCTCGTCGAAGATCACCACATCGAACTTGATGTCAGGCGGCAGGTACTGCGAGACGGCAAGCGGAGACATCATGAAGACCGGCTTGATGGCCTGGGTCGCTGATCTTGCCTGCCCAATAAGGCTTCGCACCGCCATGTGCCGACGCTGCTTCATCCCCTCGCGACGAATGAGCGCGGGCTCGCCGAGAGACGTGTTGGAGGGTCGACGTGCATTCGCAGCACGAACGATGTCGCTTGTCGCCGCAGCTACGAGCTCCCGATCAAGTTCCCGGAACTCCTCAACGAGTGACTCGCGGTCTCCAGCCAGGAGAGGGTGGAGACGCTCATCGCCCTTGATCTGCGCGTCGACCCATCCCCGGAGCAACGCCCGCTCGATCACCTTCGGCACCTCAACTGATGGCACCCGCTGCGTGATGCAGAACTCGACCGTGCTGTCGAGGTCGAGCGTCGCCAGCTCCGATCTGATGGCCGTGTAGTCGAACCACTCCTGTTGTCCGACGGTGTCGGATTCGAGGTCGCGGAGCAAGCCGAATGCGCTGTCGAACGCTCCGAACTCGACGCTCAACTCCTCGGTCCGGCTCGGGCCGAACGCTCCAACGACCTCGTCTCGGGCCGCCTCCCACTTCTCAATGGCGGCGGGCAGGGCATCGACCCAAACCGAGGAGGTGAGCGCGGCGCTTTGCACTGGGCTCAAGGGGCCAGCGGCAAACCGACGCGCCTGGATAGACCACCCCAGCGCTCGGTCAACGGCCTCAAGGTCAGTCTCTGCGCCCTGATAAAGGTCACCGAACTGGCGGCGCATCTGCGGCTCGACGGCCTCCAACGCGGCCACGGCATCTCGCGCTGCTGAAGTCGCGGCGAGGATCGTTTCGACCTCGCCGAGGGTGTGGGCCTTGCCCGTGACGGTGGAAACCGACTCGATTCTCTCCGCTGCCTCGCGCATCGGGGATACGTGTGCCGAGAGCCAGACGATCGAAGCGTGCACTGGCTCGACGAGCAGCTCGGGCCGACCGGCAACAGCCGGGGCGGGCGCCAAACTCGCTCGCCACGATTCCAGTTCCGCTCGGGCGGTGGTCGCGATCTGACGATGCGAAGCGTCGAATGGCGACGAGGTGAAGTAGGCGACTGTCTCGGGACCGGCTACACCACCGATCACGGATAGAACCTCGCTGGCGACTTCGAGGGCACCGTCAAGCGCGTCCCAGTCCGTCTGTCTACCGCTCCAATGCTTGCCGATGATCGCTGCATACGCGACGCCGGCCGAATCGAACTCCCCAGCGGCGTCCGACCACGCGATCGCGTCAGACAGTCGGGCAATCCCAGACTTCACCTGCTTCGCATCAGCCAGAAGCGCGGCAACAGCACGCCTGTCAGATCGATACGACGCCGAGAGACGCCGAAGTCCCTTGTGCAGGTTCGCAAATCGGTCCTGAAGGTCGCGGAGCGGCGCCGATAGTGCATCCGGCTTGTAGAGCGAAGCCCGCTCCTCCGCCGCATCCAGAGCGAGCGCCTTGAGACGAGTCACAGCAACGGCATCTCGTGCCGCCTGCAAACCAGCGGCGGACAACCACGAGGGCTCGAGGCGAACCTCCCGAGCCCGAAGGTCGACGATTCGGATGATCCGCTCGATATCGGGGTAGGACTCCGGAGCTGGCGTACCGATGACCCGACCGAGACCCTGGACTGATCGTAAGACAGCGCCAAGCGCCGCTTGACGAGCCTCGAAGTCATCTGCGCCGTATCGGAGCGTCTCCGCAGTCAACAGCTCCAGATCGACCGGACCAGAAACCGATGACTGGTTCGTCAGGAGAGAGGGCGGGTTCTCTGGCAACGCCGTATAGCTCACGCCTGAGAGGTCCCCAACCTTGCGGGCAGCATCCCGATGCGCGGCAACGAGATTCCCGAGGTTCTCACGATCCGTTTCGAGCGTGGCCCAGTCACCCGCAGTCAGCCACTGGTCGGAAACGTGAGGAGGACGGCCCGTGTGCTGATGTTCCAGAAGAGCAAGGAGCTCGCGCGCAGCCTGCGGCTCGCCCAAACCGAATGCGTCCGCCAGCTCAGCGTTGAGCGCGACAGTGCCCTGCAACTCCTCCAAGGCGGCCCGCGCCAGCCAAAGCCTCGATTCCAGTGATGACTCATCGCGCACGTCGCGCCAGAGAAAGCTCGCTCCCTGGGCCGCTGGTCGCCAGGTCCGTTCGAGGCGGGACAGGTTCTCCCGCGTCTGCGCGAGGCCAGCCTCGTCGAGCTTGAGCGGCGGCCGCTTCGGAACCGGCGCTGTCGGAACGTGGACAAGCTCGGCTAGGGCGCCGATCACATCGTGCAGAGACGCATGGAGCGGAGAGCGCGTCTCGTTCATCGCAACTGCGTAGACGTTGAGCCTACGTCGGCGGTCTTCTAGTGCCGACCGCGATGGCGCAGCCATGCCTCGCGGCGGCTGGGCCACGTTGTCAAGCGTCGTGAGAAGCTCGACGGCGACGTCCTTGCGGTTCGCCTTGTGCGAATGCAGCTCCAGAAGATAGCTCCCCAGCCCGCCGTCGCGCAGACGGTTCCGCACGACGTCAAGCGCGGCGATCTTCTCGGAGACAAACAGCACTGACTTCCCCGCGTGCATCAGCGCACCGATCATGTTGGCAATCGTCTGCGACTTGCCGGTACCAGGCGGACCATCCATGACGAAGCTGTGCCCCGCAAGCGCCGCAGCGACAGCCGCGCGCTGCGAGGAATCAGCATCGAGGACGAGCGGTGTCTTCTCCGGCGGCGCCGCCTCGTCGATGTCAGCTGGGTCGATCGGCTCGAACTGGAACCCATCGGTCTGCTTCGTCGGGTCGATGTTGGCGAGGGCCTGAACGACGGGGTGATTCGCGATGACCTCCTCGTTGTCGAGCAGATCCTTGTACATCGCCTCCTTCGTAAACGAGAAGGTTGCCAGGTGCACTTCAGGCGCGAGGGACCAATCCGTGAAGTCCTTCGCCTTCGCGATCGCGACCCGGAAGCGGTCAAGGATGTCGGTGACGCTTAGCCCTTCAATTTCCTCGAGCGTCGGCCAGGTGATACCGAAGTCAGCGAGACGAAGCGGGAGTGCAGGATTGAGAACCGCGTCGTCCTCCCCTCCTTTGAGTCGAGGGGTTGCCTTCGGCCCCTCGGGTACGAGCTCGACGGGCACCAGGTAGATCGGACTTGCCATGTCCGACCCGTCGACGTCGAGCCAGCGCAGCATGCCGAACGCGACGTAGAGAACGGAGAGACCGCGGTCTAGAAACTCCTCGTTCGCGCGGCGCATGAGATTCCGCGCGACGGGGCCCAGCTCTGTGTCTGGACGCGCGACGTGCAGGAGGCTCCCACGCCGTGCAGGAGTCGTCACGCCCGTCGCTGAGTCTGTCACGTCGCCGACGAAGGTCTGAAGCCTCCCGGACTGGAGCCACGCGAGCACTTCATCTGGCGCCGGCGAGTCGATCGTCAGCGAGGAAGACTTGGGCGGCTTGAAGCGGATGAGGCGCGACCGCCGATCGAGTCCGATGAGGCTCTCGCGCCACAGCTTCAGCGCCGCGAGCGTGTCCTTCATCGCCGTCATGTCGCCTCACCTCCTCATCCCCCGCGCCAAGCTTCGTTGCTCGTGCCCAAGGGTCCGGGGATGACGCAATTCGTCCCACCATGCTACTGACGGCATAGGACATTGGCCGACGACCGCGCGCAGTGAGAGTGTGCCCGAACGGCCCGAACGGCGCAAGCGAGGTCGTGGGACGCGGACCGGCGGAACGGTGTCGCGCCATTCGAACCGTTCCGGTGGGAGGCAGGCAGCGGGCGGCGGAACCGGCTAGGTGTACGGGGTCAGGACGTGGGTCGCAGTCGGCTGATCGGGGGGTTGCCTCCGAGGGCTGAGTGGCGTCGTCCAGTGTTGTAGTGCTCGAGCCAGGGGTCAAGGGCGGCGGTGCGTGCGTCGTTCGAGGTGAATGATTGGCGGTAGGCCCACTCGGTCTGCAGGGTGCGGTTGAAGCGCTCCACCTTGCCGTTCTGCCAGGGGCAGTGGGGCTTGATGAACTTCTGCCGGATGCTGTGGACGTTGCAGACCTCGCGCAGCGACCATCGGTACGCCCAGGCGTTATCGGTGATCAGCCGTTCGATCCGGGGGATGCCGTGCGCGGCGAAGTAGCCGATCGCGCGCTCGAGGAACGCGGCGCAGGTTGGTCCCTTCTCGTCGGGGAGGACCTCGGAGTATGCGAGCCGGGAATGGTCGTCGACGAGCGAGTGGACGTAGTCGTAGCCGATCTTGACGTCTCGGTGCCGGTCAGCGCTCTCGCGGCCCAGGGCACGCCAGCCGCCGCCGTCGGGGATCCGGCCGAGCTTCTTCACGTCCATGTGCACCAGCTCACCCGGCCGCTCCCGTTCGTAGCGGACCGCGGTGCTCTTGGACGCGCGGATCCGCTCACCGGTCATCGGGTCCAGCTCGGCCAGCCGAGGCAGCCCGGCGCGAACGATGATCCGCGACACCGTCCGGGCCGGCACCCCCGTGCGCGCGGCGAGTTCGTCACGGCCGAGGCGCTCCTTCGCCCGCAGAGCAACAACCGCGGCGGCGACAGGCTCAGGGGTGCGGTTCGCGACATGGTGAGGACGCGAGGACCGATCACGCAGGCCGGCCTCGCCCTCGGTGCGGTACCGATCCAGCCACCGCTTCACGCAGCGACGAGACACGCCCATCGCCGCAGCGATATGCGCCTGGGGCCACCCCGATCGGGCGCGTTCAACGATCAGCAGCCTGCCATGCACGGTCAGGCGGGCATTAGCGTGGGACATCGAGGACCTCCGGTCAGTAGAGACGTCAGATATCTCCACTAAGCCCGGAGGTCCTCCCCCTTCACAAGACCCGCACCGCCACCAACCTCATGGCCGGGTACAGCTAGGGCGTTCGACGACTCTGCTCACCGTGCGGATTCGACGACCGGATCGGGCACACGAGCGACGATCGCTGAAACGACCCCGATGACCTCCTCCGACAACAACCTCACGAAGAACTACCGCCCTCCTCCCCTCAAGAACTCGCCTCAAGATGCCCCTCCAAGGCCTACCTCTTGATCTCTAAACCCTCCAAGACTCTCCGCCTCCCCCTGCCCCTCTCCAGAGAATGGACGCTATGAAGGGCGGTGTGATTCTGTTCCGGGGCACCGGGACGGAAGCGCTGCGCTATCTGGAGGCCGACCGTGTCAGGCTGACGAGTACTATTTGGAGGCGGGCACCGCCCTGGCGGAGTTCACCGCGGTCGATGCCGAGGGTCGGGTGATCGGTGAGGTCGCGCTGACGGCGGACGTGTACCGCCAGTGGGTCGAAACCGCTTACGGCCGAGTCGATGGGACCCCCCCGGCTACCCGGCGACGGGCGGCGCGGCAGCCCGCGATTCGCGGAGATGGTCGTGAACGTCCCCAAGTCCCTCTCCATCGCCGCCGCCCTGCACCCGGAGGTGTCGGAGGCGCTGGATGCGGCGCAGTGTGACGCGGTGGCGGAGATTCGCGCTTGGCTCGCCCAGCACTCCGTTACGCGGGTCGGGCCGTGAGGCCGGCAGGAGATGGTGCCGGTCGAGCAGTTGGAGACGGTGGCTGTCTCGCACAAGACGAGCCGGGCTGGTGATCCGCACCGGCATATCCACTTCCAGATCGGCGCCCGAGTCTGGGCGGCCGGCGCCTGGCAGGGGCTGGACACGGCGGCGCTGTTCCGGCAGCAGGGCGCGATCCGCGCCCTCGGCAC
>Ga0182749_1003228_pt1 | contig 11272 bp, 11 predicted proteins | sample eDN3rd37CKraftMG_FD_128875 | JGI IMG/M metagenome (GOLD analysis project Ga0182749, IMG submission 128875) | Enriched Miracle-Growth compost microbial communities from Emeryville, California, USA - eDNA 3rd pass 37_C Kraft MG (version 2) (version 2) ...
CCTCGGCTGCCGAAGCTGCCGCCCATGCCGGCACGGGCGTCTGCCGCCGATACCGCCAGAAGCGCGGCACAGGCCGCAATCAGGGACACCGAGATCAAACGGCGCAGCCACATGGGTCGTCCTCCCGCCTCGCCGATCGAGGCCGTTCAGCCACCCAATATCGTAGCGGTATCCTGCGATTTCCAGGGTTGCGGTGTCGCAGGATCACTCATCGAGCGCATCCTCGTCGTCGGCCGGCTCGGCGCGGCGCGGCTTGGCCGCCTTCGTGCCCGGAATCGAGCCGGTGGGCAGATCGCGGCGGCCGCCGCGCCAGGCGAAGGGATCGTCGCCGGCAGCGGGCGGGCCGCTTGGCGGCACCGGGCCGAAACCCGGGCGCTGCGCATAGTCGCGGCCCCGCGCGGCCGCGCGCGCTGCGACCTCTTCGCCCGAGACTGCGTCGGGCTCGCAGACGCGCCGGCCGTTGCGGCGGCGCATCAGATCCACGTGGATGTGATTGTAATGATACTGGTTCGAGCCCGGCGCCAGCACGGTGGTGAACTGGGCGCAGGCGGCCGCCTGCACGTCGCGCAGGAAGCCCTGCTCCTCGGGCGCGCCGTGCCACCCGCGCTCCACCGTGATCTTGCGGCCATCGGCGAGCACGAAAGCGGCGATGTCGAGCGCATTGCCGAACGCATGCTCCGAGATATGCGCGCCGGGCTGGCCATTCATGCCCCGGCAGGAATAGGCCGAGATTTGCTTGATCTCGACGACAGGCTGGTTGAACCAGCGCTGCGCGGCGGGCTGCACCGCTTCCGCGATCCAGCGGTCGAGCGCGGATACGATCGGACAGGCGAGCGTCGCCGGCGGCGAAACCGCGGCGACTGTCTGCATCGGCGCGGGGCGCACCGGGCCGAACGGCGCCTGCTCCTGCATCGGCGGCGACGGTGCCGGCGCCGTGGTCTGCGGCGCCTCGGGGTATCTGCTGCCGTCTTCGGTCGGCGCAGACGGCGGATAGGAGGTCGGCCCATTCGCGCCGCCCTGGCCGCCGGCGGGGTCGAGCGAGACAGGCGCGCCGTCGTTCACCGGAGAATAGGACGGCTGCGGCGGCGGGTAGGACGGATAACGGTTGGCTTGCGGCGCGGGCGCGCCCTGTGGGACCGAACCCGGAGGGCGGATGTCATCGCCATAGGCGAGCGGCGTATCCTCGCCGAGCGCGGCAACCTTCAGCGGAAAATCCGCGCCGCAGATTCCGGGGCCTTCGATCGGCCGCAGCATGACGACTGCCGCGCTTTCCTTCACGGCGCCGGAGGCGAGGCAGCGCTCCTCCGCCTCGTGCCGCCACGGCTCGCGGGTCTCGAACCACGACGGCTTGCAGCCTGCAAGAAGCGCAAACGCAACTGAACTGACGGCGAACCACCATACGCGTCGCATTTTCGAAAAATGCGAGCAGGCGCGTTAACGAGGTTTCAACGCTCTGCGGCCGATTTGCGGCGCGCACCAACATGGTTAAGGTTTGACCTCCGCAGGCCGCGCCTGTTGGAACTTTAGCTAGCCCGGACCGGCCCGCGGATACGGACCGGGAACGCTTTCCGGGTTTGCGAATTAGGTCCGCGGCCCAGCAGAAGACCCCGTAGGATGGTCTTGGGTCACCCATGAGGAGGCTCCCGTGGACCTGACCATGAAGCTGAACGTTATGGCGGCGTGCGCGGCTTTTCTCTTCGTCGGCGCGGTTCTGGCCGGCGTGTTCTAGGGCCTGACCTCGATTCCGGCGCGAGTCGTATCACGCGTATCATCCGCGACGGCGAGGCGCGGGTCGCGCGCCAGCCAGAGCGAGACGGCAATCTTGCCGTCCGAGCCCTGCTCGGGCGGCAGCGTTTGGTAGCTGACCAGATCAAGCCCCGCCTGTTCCAGCCATTGCGTCACCACCTCGACCGCGAAGCCGAGGCGCAGGTGAGCCTGCTCGTCACGCAGGAATTCAAGATCGTGCGGGGCGAAATCGACCACCAGCAGCCGTCCCTGCGGCCGCAGAACCCGCGCCGCCTCGCGCACCGCGCGCGCGCCGTCGTCGAGATAGTGCAGCACCTGATGCACGATCACCACGTCGAAGGAATCGCGCGGCAGCTTGAGATCGTAGATGTCACCCTGGCGCACGCTGCAATGCTTGAGCCCGGCGCGATCGAGCCTCGCGCGGGCCAGCGCGAGCATGTCGAGCGAAAAGTCGATGCCGAGGCCGCGCTCGACACTCGCGCCGAGGAGCTCGAGCATGCGCCCCGTTCCCGTGCCGACGTCGAGCACGGAACGGAACGGACGATCCGCCAGGGCGGCGACCACGGCTTCCTCCACCGCCTCGTCCGAGACATGGAGACGGCGGATGCGATCCCATTCCGCCGCATGCGCGGCGAAATAGGCCTGTGCCTGCGCGGCGCGCCGGGCGCGGATCGACGCGAGCCGCTCGCGGTCGCGCGCGACGCTGACATCGGCGGGATCGAGCCGGGCAACCAGCGTGCGCACGAGGTCGGCGCAGGCGCCCTGGTCGGCCAGGCGGAAAAACGCCCAGGCGCCCTCGCGGAACCGCAGCACCAAGCCGGCTTCGACCAGGAGCTTGAGGTGGCGCGAGATGCGGGGTTGCGACTGGTGCAGGATTTCGGTGAGATCGGAGACCGTGAGCTCCGCTTCGGCCAGCAATGCCAGGATGCGCAGCCGCGTCTCCTCGCCGGCCGCTTTCAGCGCGGCATGCAGCGGTTCAAAACCGACGGTGGCGGGAGACATGACGCGGATATAAAGATGTCTTTATATGGCTGCAACCATGACAGCGGGTGAATGAGGACCGCCAATGCCGGAAACCGACGATGGCCTGCGCGACGGCGAGGTCGCCGTCGTGCTGCCGAACACGTTCGATGCCGGGATTTATTTCATCGGCCGCATCCGCACGCCGTGGACGCGGCGCGACGACTGCCCGAAGAACGGCCGCGAATCGAACGCCGTCTGCTCCATCGAGGTCGACCCGCGCTACGCGGCCGCGCTGCAGGACGTGGAAAGCTCCACGCATCTTCTGGTGCTCTACTGGATGGATAGGGCGCGCCGCGACCTCGTGCTGCAGGCGCCGCGCCACTACGCCGCGCTGCGCGGCACGTTTGCGCTGCGCTCGCCAGTGCGGCCCAACCCCATTGCCGCGAGCGTCGTGAAGCTCCTCAAGCGCGACGGCGCGACGCTGCTGGTGCAGGGGCTGGACTGTCTCGACGGCACGCCGCTCCTCGACATCAAGCCCTATTTCGCCTCCACCGATGCGGTGGCAGACGCCAAGGTCGGCTGGCACACGGAACGCAGCAAATAGCGGCCATGTGCCGGTGTTTATTTGGTAATCGCACGCGCCGGGGCGGCATCTGCCCCCTCACTCCGCCGCGCGCGCAGCGCGTGGCCGACGAGGGTCTTGCCCAGCGCAACGACCGCACCGGGGCCGCGATGAGCGTCGGCAATGGCGGCGTCGAATGCGCGGAGGATCCATTCGCAATCGCCGTCGGAAAGGATGAGCGGCGGCAACAGCTTGATCGTGTGGCTGCCGTGGCCCGCAACCTGACAGACGATCTTGTGATCCCTGAACAGCGGGATGGTGATGAGCTGACAGAACAAGCCCCGGCTCGCGGCCTCGACCGCATGCCACGATGCCTTCAGCTTGAGCGAGCGCGGCGCGCCGAACTCGATGCCGATCATCAGGCCCTTGCCGCGCACGTCGGCCACCAGCTCGTAGCGTTCCGCCATCTCTGCGAAGCCGGCCATCAGGCGACGCCCCTGGCGCTCCGCGTTCTCGACAAGCTGCTCCGAAGCGAGCGTATCGAGCGCCGACAGCCCCGCCGTCATGGCGAGGTCGTTCTTGGCGAAGGTCGAGCCGTGAACGACCGCTCGGTCCATGCGGTCGAACACCGCGTCGAATATCGCCCTGCGCGTCAGGACCGCGCCGATCGGGACATGACCGCCGGACAGCGACTTTGCCAGCAGCACGACGTCCGGCTCGACACCCCAATGCTCGATGGCGAGGAACTTTCCGGTGCGGCCGAGCCCGGTCTGGATCTCGTCGGCGACGAACAGCGTGCCGTACTTGCGGCACAGCGCGGCGGCCTGCGGAAGATAATCGTCGTCGGGGACGTTCACGCCCTTGCCCTGGATCGGCTCGACGAAAAAAGCCGCGATGTCGCGCGAGGCAAGCGCGCGTTCCAGCGCGGCGAGGTCGTTGAACGGCACGTGCACCCCGCCCGGCAGGAGCGGTTCGAATCCGTCTCGAAAACTTGCATCGCCGTTGAGCGACAGCGCGCCGAAACTCAAGCCGTGGAACGCGTGGTCGCAATAGACGAATCCCGGCCGGCCGGTGGCGGCGCGAGCGAATTTCATGGCGGCCTCGACCGCCTCGGCGCCGGAATTGGCGAAAAACACCTTGTCGAGCCATGGTGTATGCCGGAGCAGCCGCTCCGCGAGTACGCCGGCGAGGGTCGAGACGTCCATCTGCACGAGGTTCGGCAGCTCGGCATCGAGCGCGCCAATCAAGGCGTCGCGCACCGCCGGATGGTTGCGGCCGAGCGCGAACACGCCGAAGCCGCTCAGCAGGTCGAGATAGCGCGTGCCGCCGCGGTCATAGAGATATTGGCCGCTGCCGCGCACGAAGCCGACGTCGTAGCCAATAGCCTTGAGTACGCGCACCATCTGCGCGTTGAGATAACGCTCGTGCAGCGAAAAACGCTCGCCCTCGCGCTCGGCAAATAGGGCAGCGACGTCCCGGTTCGAATTCGGCTCGTGGGTTCGAACGTCCATAACGTGTGACCGCGACAATGACCATGGGTGTAGCGGCGAAGCGTTACGCCTTTTATTCGGCGGGCTGCAACGCTTCCATCGTCGCAAGCGGCGCGAGCCCGGCGCCTGCGGCATGATGGTAGGGGCTGCCGAGGCTCGGCCCGAGCGCGGCGCGGTGCCGCCGCAACGCGAGATGGGCAAGCCTGGCGTCGAGCGCCGTCCGCATCAGGCCGGTAACCTGGCGCGGGCGGCGCAGCAGCGAGCGCGCCATCGCGATAACGTCGATGCTGCCGTTTTGTCCCATCGCGGCCAGCGCGGCATGAGGGATTGTGCGCTGCGCGGGATCGGTGACGACGCGGATCGCCACCATCGGCAAGCCGCAGGCGGCCGCGACATCGGCGACGACATGGGATTCCATATCGACCGCGATGGCGCCGGTCTCCTCATGGAGCGTGCGTTTCAATGCGGGATCGGCAACCGGCGCGGGGACGCCGAGGAGCAGGCCATGGGCCGGCGCGGGCAGCCTGTCGAGGAGCCGACGCGACCAGGGGCCGTCCGTGGCGATCCGACCCTGGCCCGACAGGATGGCCGACGCAACGACGACGTCTCCGGGCTTCAAGTCGGGGGCCAAGCCGCCGCAGACGCCGAAGCTGACGATGCCCCGGCAATCCGGCATCAGGGCGCGCGACAGCGTCTTCGCTAAGTCGTCGTCACTCCGGCGGACGACGCGGACCCCTGGGCCCGCCGCAATGCGCGCCTCGAAAGCCAATCCGACAACGACGATCATGCCCCCAACTCACGCTGCGCCGGCTATTCCGGCCTGTTGACGCTGCCGGGTGTCGATTTGGCCGGCACGAGTCGTTTCGACACCCAGTTGGATAACATGCGTCGCCTTCAGCGCCCATATCCTCGCGGATTGTGTTGTAGTGGTAATATAGTGTGAGAACCCGCTTCAATTGAGTTGGATAGGTGGCCGGCCTGGTCAGAAATACGGTTCGGTCCACTCAAATTCCTTGGGCCGGATGTTCCGTCCTATACAGCGTGCGGCGGCGTAACCGGCAATCTCGCCGGTCTGCGTGCACCACGGAAAGTTCCGCATCACCATGAAGATCGTCTCGTAGGTGAAGGACATCGAGGCGCCGGTGAGGATCAGGTTGTCGATCCTCTTCGACAGGAACGAGCGGAACGGAACCTGGAACGTGTATTTGGCGTGACTGTCCCAATAGAACGTCTTGGTCATCGGCCTGGTCACCGCGTCGCGGAAGCTGCGGCCCTCGCGTGCGTCGTCGATGGAGAACACATACTCGCCGACGGGATGGCGGCCGTCGCGGACGCCGACGAAGCGGCCGACGTCCATCAGCACCGCGCTTTCGAAACCGGGAACGTATTTCCTGAGGAACTTGGTCTCCGCGTCGATGAAGCCGCGCAACTCGCGCCGCGCCATGGCCTCGTCCTCCGCCCGCTCGTCCATGCGCAGCGCCCACTCGTAGGGGACGTTCTGCCACAGGATGAACGTGCCGTCGGCGAGCATCGGCGACATGTCGATCGTCGGGTGGCCGATGTAGAGATCGCCATAGACATTCGTGCCCTTCATGCGCGGCCGGTAAAGGCCGGGCGGAAGGTCGCCCGCCGCGCTCGCCTCGGCGATCAGCTTTGACAGCGTCGGGTCCTTGGCCGACTTCTGGTGCGCCGCGGTGCGCCGGAAATCCACGCCGCTCATGATCCAAAGAAGGCCGCCCGGGATCGGGCGATTGATGCCGTCCCAGTCCGCCGTCGTGGGCTGCCCTCCGCCGCCCGGAATGAACGGAACGCCGGCACGCGCCGCAAGCTGTGCCGTGCCCGAGCCCTCGATGAAAATGCGTCCGGTGATCGCCTGCCGGCCCGAGGCGTTCTCGACGATAATTGCGGTGATAGTGCCGTCGCCGACGCCCTGCTCGACCACCGCATCGACGAACGACGTGCCGTAAAGCGCGGTGACGCCGGCTTCCTTGAGCATAGCCGCCATTACGCTGCCGGCGCCCTCGGGATTGAAGCTGGCGCGGGCGAACGGCTGGCCGGGCTTGTGATAGCGCTCGTAGTGCGACAGCGGATTGCCCGCCCAGTCCGGCAAGGTCTCCTGCGTCGCGGTGTAGATGTAGCCGGACCTGGCGAACCGCTCCATCAACTCGGTATGGATGCCGCCGACCCCGGCATTGGCCGAGCCTTGCAGGCCGGAGGTATGAACACCGCCCGGCATGTCGAAACGCTCCACCACGACGACGCGCGCGCCCATGCGCGCCGCCTTGAGCGCGGCCGCAAAGCCTCCGGGCCCGGCCCCAACGACCACCACGTCAGCGTCATAGGCAACCGGCACCCGCTGCGCCGGCAACGCAATGGCCCGTTGCATGTTGTCTACGGTGGCCAAGAGACGAACTCAGGTGTCGCTGTCCGCCACGTCCGTATCCGGCCGGTCCTTGCCGGACGCGGTTTCGGTGTGCCACTTGCCGTCGGCATCCTCGTATTCGATCACCTCGGTGCGGCCGGGCATGCGCTGCTCCGCGGCGGCCAGGCGCGCGGCAGCAAGGGCGTCCTCGTGGGTCGGAAACGACTCCGAGAACACATCGTTGACCTTGTAGGCCCAGCCGTTGTCGTGCCGGACGATGCGATAGGTGACGTGAGACATCGGCCTCTCCGCAAGAAGGACGCGGCAGCATACAACACGCGGCGTGCGGTCGCCCAGCCATGGTGGGCTTGGCCGGCCACTTAGATTATCGCGGAGAAGCCAGCTGTCAGCGACGGGTGTTTCGTTCGGGCCTGGCGGGCTGCCGCGGCTTGCTATCGACCTGCGGCGCGGCGACGGAAGCCGCCCGGGCTTTCCGAGATTCGGTAAGCCTCGCCTGATAGCCTGGCGAGTCGGTGACAGTTGGAGCGTGGCCCTGCGCTCTCGGCGAACCGGGGAGCATTGCAGCCAGCAATACCCCGCAGGCGAACAAATATCCGGCTGGCATTTTCACAAAATCCCGGTCGATGCAAAGCGCCCGGCCAGAGGGGCGGCGCGCAGCTCAGGGCCGCGCACCGCCCATCTTGACCCAATCCTACGGGCAGAACCAGACCGGTCCCACGAGGACGCAGCCGCGCGTCCGCCAGTCCCGCGGCCGCGCGCCATAACGACGCCAGCCATGCGGAGCCGCGTGCAGGCGCGCACCCGGCGAGTAGCGCCGCGGCGGCGGCGGACGGTGATCATGACGATACTGGACCAGCTGAACACCGTCGGCCTGCATCTGGTCCGCAAGCGAAGCGGCCGGCAAGGCGAAGGCGCTGGATGACAACAGTGCGGCAAGCGCGGCAGGTGCGACCAATTTCAGCACGTCTCTCTTCCTTTCCAGTGAGTTGCGAGGATGTCGGCGAAGCGCCTGAGCGCGAACATTCGAACGATGGCATCGCGCTATTTCATAGCCGAAAAGGGCAAATGGGGAATTTGCCCGAGCCGGGAAGCGTCGCCTAGTAGGGCATAACCAGCGAAACCGGAAATGGTTCCGACGGGATTGCATGCGCTGCCATCCTGACTACGCTTCCCCGCGCCGTTTTGGCGATCATCAGGAGGCTCACCATGGTGTTCAGCGTTGCAAGCAACAGCTTCAAGGACGGAGATTATCTCGGACAGCAGCATGTGCTGTCCGCCGACTTTGGATTCGGCTGTGCCGGGGGAAACCAATCGCCGCATCTGGCATGGTCCGGTGCGCCGGCGGAAACCAAGAGCTTCGCGGTCACCTGCTTCGATCCCGATGCGCCGACCGGCTCCGGCTTCTGGCACTGGCTGGTGGTGAACATTCCGCCGACGGTGACGGAATTGCCGCTCGATGCCGGCAATCCGGCCTGCGGGATGCTGCCCAGGGGCGCGCTGATGACGCGCACCGATTTGGGCAAACCCGGCTACGGCGGCCCCTGCCCGCCGCAGGGCGACCACCCGCACCGGTACATTTTCACGGTGTTCGCGGTCGGCGACACGCTCGATGTCACGGCCGACACGCCCGCCGCGGTGATCGGCTTCAACCTGCATTTCAAGACGCTCGCCAAGGCGGCGATCATGGGACTCTACAAGCGGTGAAGCCCTTCAGCCGGTGTGCGCCGCCGGCCGGCAGCCGGCGAAGCCCGCCTCGATCGCGGCTGGCGCTCCGTCGAGCTTGAACTCCGCCGAGCTGCGCCCGGCGTTCAGCGAGCGGATCAGCACGTAGAGCGTGCCGGACGACGCCAGCTCGCTCGCGAAACGCTCCACCTCCGCCCGGTCCTCAATCACCACGGTCTTGTAGTCGTCGAGGAAGCGGGCGTCGATCTCGTGGCCAGGCTTGTCGTCGAAACGATAGCCGAGGCGCGAATTGCGGTTCGAGCCGACCTTGAAGTTGAACGACAGCCGCACCAGCGGCCGCTTGTCGAAGCAGGTGAGTTGCAGCATCGCCGGTTGCGGGAACGCGACTGTCGAATTGGATGCATTGCGAGTCACCAGCAGCGCGCTTGCCAGTGGCGCCCCGGTGATGCGATCGACCTGGCGCTCGATGCGCCAGTTGCCGGCAGACGCGGTGTTGGCCGTCGTCACCGCCGGGTCGCGCGTCGCGCAGGCGGCGGCGAACAGCGCCGGCGCAAGACCGACGGCGCGCAGATTCGATTGTTGGATCCCCATGCGTTCCCCCCGATCAATTGCTTTGGGGAGAAGTTTGCATCGGGCGAGACCCTGCAACAAGATACCACTATGGCTCTTTGCGGATCATGGAACCATCGGCACCGGCGCAAGTTATATTTTACCGGTCGCTGCCCTCGTAGCACCGTATGCGAATCGTCTTAATCTTCCCGGAACCATCACAACCGCCCCAGGAGCTCACACATGCAATTTTCAAAGGGACTTCGTGCTGCGATGATCGGCCTGGCCGCTTTGGCCGGCGCGGGCCTCTCGTCCACGGCCTATGCCGACAGCGGCAGGATCTCGTTCAAGGTGCTCAAGGGCGGCTGGTTCATCGGCGGTTCCGGCGGCAGCGGCACGCTGTTCTTCCACGGCCGCCGTTATCCGCTGACTATCGGCGGCGTCAGCGCCGGCCTCGTGTTCGGCGGCTCGGAAACCACGTATCACGGCACGGTCACCCACATCCGCTCGCCCTATGACGTGTCGGGCGTCTATGGCGCCGTCGGTGCGGGCGGCGCGGTCGGTGTCGGCGCGCAGATCATCACGCTGCGCAACGAGAAAGGCGCCGTATTGCAGCTCACCGGACGGCAGATCGGCCTGCAGCTCAACGCCGACGTGAGCGGGCTGAGCATTTCGGTCCGGTAGGCGCCAGCCGGCGTCCCGACGAACCTGTTGATTCATCGTTCTCCAGGGGCAACGATTGCGCATGCCGCAGTCGTTGCCCGTTTCGTCTCGCCGGACCGTCGCCGTCGTCGGCCTTGGCAGCATCGGCGGCGCCGTGGGCGGGTGCCTGGGCGAGTCCGGCCAACATGACGTCATCGCCTGCGTGCGGCGGCCGTTGCAGCGGTTCGTCCTGGAGCGGCCGGGCAGGACCGTTAACGTGCCGCTGCGTTTCCTGACCGATCCGGCGGCCGCGGAGCCTGTCGATTGGGTGCTGCTCTGCACCAAGACCCACGAAACCGCCTCGGCCGCACCCTGGCTCGCCCATCTGTGCCGGCCCTCGACAACCGTCGCCGTGCTCCAGAACGGCATCGACCATGTGGAGCGCGTCACGCCGCTCGCCGGCGGCGCCACCGTGGTCCCCGTGATCGTCTATTACAACGGCGAGCGCCTGGCGCCGGACCATGTGCGGCTGCGCACCGTGGGCGAGCACGATGTCGCGGTGGCGGATGACCGGCCCGGACGGGCCTTCGCCGCGCTGCTGCAAGGCACGCCGCTGCGTGTCGGCCTCAGCGCCGACTTCACCACGCTCAAATGGCGCAAGCTTCTTCTCAACGCGGTCGCCAATCCGATCACGGCGCTCACACTGCAGCGGCAAGGCGTGCTGCGGCGGCCCGACGTGCACGCGCTCTGCCTCGCCATTCTCGCGGAAGCAGTCGCGGTCGGCCGCGCCGAGAGCGCCCGCCTTGCCGACGACGAACCCGAGCGCACCATGGCGACGCTTGCGACCTTCGCGCCCGAGCTCGGCACCTCGATGTATTTCGACCGCCTCGCCGGCCGCCCGTTCGAGGTCGAGGCGCTGACCGGCGCCATCGTCGCCGCCGGCGCACGCCACGGCATCGCCACGCCGCTCAACGGCATGCTGCTGACGCTGCTGCGCGCGATCAGCGATGCGGCGGGGAAAAAGAACACAGGCAGTGGCGGAAGCACGAGTCCTGCGGGTTCACGACCGCACTCGCCGCCCTGATCACAGCGCCCTGTTGCTCTCCTTCACCTTCTCCGCCTCGACGTAGACCTCGCCGCCCATTGCATTGAACTTCTCGCTCATCTCGGCCATGCCGAGCTCCTTGTCGTTGAGCGTCGCCGCGTAGTCGCGCACGTCCTGCGTGATCTTCATCGAGCAGAACTTGGGGCCGC
>Ga0182749_1003232_pt1 | contig 11265 bp, 10 predicted proteins | sample eDN3rd37CKraftMG_FD_128875 | JGI IMG/M metagenome (GOLD analysis project Ga0182749, IMG submission 128875) | Enriched Miracle-Growth compost microbial communities from Emeryville, California, USA - eDNA 3rd pass 37_C Kraft MG (version 2) (version 2) ...
AATGGCGTCGATTTCGATACTGACCTCGTCACCCACCATCGAAGAATATGCGGTCATGTTGAACGCGCTTCGCCGAATTTTCGTTGTCGCAACGAATTTCCGTGAACCGGCGCTATACTTCAAAGCGGGGTCGTTCCGAGGGTGGAGAGATACCTCAAGCGTGACGGGCTTTGTGATGCCCTTGACGGTGATGTCGCCGGTCATCTCGGCCGTATCGGTTCCCGTCGACCGGACGGACCGGCTTTTGAACGTCATCGTAGGATCGGCTGTGACGTTGAAGAAATCGCTGCCTTTGAGAGCATCATCGACAATCGGTTGACCGGTCTCAAGGCTCGCGGTCGCGATCGTTGCTGAAACCCGACTGCGCCAAGGCGCGTGCTCATCGAATTGCAGTGTGCCTGTGACCTGGCTGAACCGGCCGTGCTGTGTCGCCGGGCCCATTTCGTAGGTGAAGCGAACCTCGGTGCGCTTCTTGTCGAACTCGTACATTTCCGAGTGCGCAGGCTTTGCAGCCAACACAAAAAGCACCGCCGCAACGGCCGCTGCCGACGGACGCCAGCAAAAAAACGTTCCCATCTCTGCCCCTCTCTTCAATTGCAACGCGAGAGGGACAGCAAAGGGGAGAGCGAGCGCTGTTCCCCAGGGAACAGCGATATCTATCTCGAAATCCGAGATATCTTCGAACCCTCGAGCGTCAGGTTATACATCAACCCTGTCGGGTCGAGGACGAAGCCAACGACCGGGCTCGTGATTTTGTTCGTATCGATTGAACCGCCGACGCCGACGGTAATGATCGCCACGGACCCGTCGACTCCGACTTTCCAGCCGGCGGTGTTGCGGAACTGATCGAGCGCGTGAGGGGTCATGAACATGATGATGACCGAACGCGATTGAATGCCAAGCTGAAATCCGAATGAGGCGGAGACGTTGTTATAATAACCGGCGTTCCGGCCGTGGATCAGGAGAGCGCCTTCGCCGTATTCGCCGCCGAATCCAAAACCGGCCTTTACGATCGACGGAAAGACGAGCATGCCGACGGCTTTGTGGGCGAGCTCACGGGCGCCGCGAACTTGGTAATAGAAGGTGTGGAGCGTCGAATCGACTCCGGCATCGATTTCCCCCCGCGACGCGGCCTTGCTCTGAGACGAAGCGCCGACGATGGTCGCAAGCGCAAACAACGCGATCGTTAGATTTTTCAGTGACATGATGTCCTCCCTCGTTCCCCATGCCGACGCATGCCGGTCTTTCGTGGCCAAATTCCGTATTTTGCGCAGGAAATCGCGTCGTGCATCGTAACCCCACGGTAATTAACCGTGTTCGCCGGGACGTAAAATGTGTGTACGGGGCAAAAACGAGTCGAAATGGACCCGAAAAGTCGCGCTTCGATGAATCCTGGTGGTGGGCGGTACAGGGATTGAACCTGTGACCCCACGCGTGTGAAGCGTGTGCTCTACCGCTGAGCTAACCGCCCTCTCGAAGACGGACCTTATGCGAGCAGCCGCCGGAGACTGTCAAGGCATTCAAGGCTTCGCAGCAGCGGCGGGCAGTATGGATGCGCTGGACAGAATGGCTTCAATGGCGGCCCGGTTCGCATGTCCGTTCTGAATTTGGCTTTTCGGAACGTACGCAGTGACGATGGCCGCGCGATTCGTCCCTCCAAGGACCAGGAGAAACCGTGATTCGGGTCCCTGCTTTCCCGCAGCATCGGCCAAGACGTACGTATGCGGATCATTCCGCTTGAGCGCGCCATTTTCGTAGGCGGCATTCGTGTAGCCGCGGCTTGCTAGAAATTCGAGGAATTGCGGTCCTTTGAATTCTTGCAGAGCCTGCGGTGGCAGCTCCGAAACTTCAATCGTGATTCCCGAAGCGTCTTCATGCAGTGAGGGCGGCGGTCCCGCGGCGTCGGTGAAATCCTCCGGCACGTCGAAGGCAACGGGTCCGATCACGGCTTTTTTTGCAAAGGCGCTAGGCGCGAACAGAGCTGCGCAAGCGACGATCGTTAGGACCGTCGCAAGAAGAGGCCTTGGTGCAGGAAGCAGTCGCATGCTTGGTCCTTTTACGCCCGCGAAACTGTCGCTTCGTACCGCTTTGCGCGTGCAAATGAAACCGGCAGGACCTGCATCTCTGTCGCAGGCTCGAATCACCTAAAAGCTAGGGTTTGACCGTGTCATAGGTGCCACGCGGCCTTGCGTTCGACCCTCGCAAAATGCGATGTGTCGAAAATCACGTGAGACGGCGGAAGGCGCGATCGCGACTTCTTTTCGGTTCGAAGTCGCGTGGGGAGGAAAGCTTGCAGCTCCACGAGCCGCCACGTCCAATTCCAATATCGCTGGGACTGAACAAGCTGGGTCTGATCGGGCTCCGCTCGCCAACGCTGGCGACGCTTCTGATCCTCTGTATCACCGCTGTCGCTCTTGCGGGTCTTCTGCGTCTCAAGGTGGACGACAGTCTCTCTGAGCTGTTCCGGACCAATACGCCGGAGTTCAAAACATACGAAGCGATCGATCGTCTGTTTCCGTCCAGCGAGTACGACGTTCTCGTTGTCGTCGAGGGCAAGAAGCTTCTGTCGCGGGAGGGATTGACCGCTTTTGGCAATGCCGCCGCCGACCTGCAACTTACGGACGGGGTCGATGGCATCGTTTCGATGCTGTCGGCTCGTGGCAAGCCCGACGCGACGGGGTATGCGCCGCCCGTTGTTCCCGATGAATTGCCCGAGGATCAGGCTGGCTTCGACGCTGTGCTTTCGGCGTTGAAGAACAACGATATCGTCAAGGGCAAGTTTCTATCCGCGGATGGACAACTGGCGCTGATGGTGCTGGCGCTGGATCGCAAAGTCGTGAGCGAGAAATCGGCAAAAGCGGTCATCGCTGGAATAGAGGAAACCGCCAAGCAGGATCTCAATCCGGCAGGACTATCGGTAAAGTTGGCCGGCGCGCCGGTCATGAAACTCGAAATTCACAACGCCGTCGAGCGCGATCAGATCGTCTACAACGGACTTGGTCTTCTTTTTGGCGCGACGATCGCCGCGATCTTTTTCCGCCGCGTGTCGCTGATGCTTGTTGCGGCGCTGCCGCCGATTATTGCCGTCACCTGGTCGCTCGGCCTTCTGGGTTGGCTCTCATTCAAACTCAACCTGTTCCTCAACGTCATGACGCCGCTGATCATGGTGATGGGTTTTGCGGACAGTATGCAGATGGTTTCGGCTATCCGGATTCGACTGCGCGAGGGCGATAGCAAGCTCGATGCGGTGCGTTTCGCGATCAACGTGGTCGGGCCCGCCTGCGTGCTCGCACACGGCGCCGCGTTGTTATCCTTCTTGGCGCTGCTCTTCTCGGAATCAGGTCTTATTCGGAATTTCGGGGAAGCGGGCGCAATGGCCGTCGGCATTTCGTTCGTGGCCGTGATCGTCGTGTTGCCGCTCTTGGCGCTGCTGTTCATCCGCAACGAAAAGACACTGGCGCGCGAGCATACCCCGGCCGACCGCATGATGGACTCGCTCGGCAATTTCGTCGGCGTTGTCGTTGACCGTGTCGTCGAGCACGCTGTGCTTTATACGCTGATCGGGTTGGCGCTGTTCGGCGTCTTCGCCCACTTCCATCTTAAGCTCGAACCACGATACCGGCTCGCCGATCAAGTGCCCGACCGGGAGCAGGCGCTCGCCGCCACTGGCCGCATCGATACAAAGCTCACGGGCGCCAATCCATTCCACGTCATGATTCGTTGGAAAAAGGGCAGCACGAGTCTCTACGCTCCCGCGACTCTGAAAGTCATCGAGGATACGCATCTTGCGCTTGAGAAGGCGGCAGGCCTTGGGAACGTCTGGTCGCTCGAAAGCCTGAGGAAATGGCTGCGTGAGAATGGCGAGGACAATGTCGAGACGATAAAAAAATACGTCAATCTATTGCCGCAGCATCTGGTCAGGCGTTTCATCGACAAGGATCAGGATGCGGTTCTCGTCACTGGGCGGCTTCCGGACGTCGATGCAAGCCAAATCCTGCCGATCGTCGAGAAGGTCGACAAGGCGCTTGATCCGGTTCGCAAGGCGTACCCAAACTATGAGATTTCGGTAACTGGGTTGCCGGCGCTCGCGGCACGCAACAGCTACCGGATGATTTCTCAGCTCGATGAAAGCATTCCGTTTTGCGTGCTCGTCGCAGCTTTGTTGTTGGCGCTCGCTTTCCGTTCGGTTTTCGTCGGTTTGATCAGCCTGCTGCCGGGACTTTTTCCCGTCGTCGCATCGGGAGCGCTGCTCTATTATCTGAGCGGCGGCCTCGAATTTGCGTCGGTCGTCGCATTGCTTGTGGTCTTCGGGCTCGGGGTCGATGCGCTGATTCACTTCCTGAACCGACTTCGGCTCGAAGAGGGTCCAGGCATTCCACCAGAGCTTGCCATCCGCAGGGCGCGCGTGCTCGTCGGACCGGCGATCATCCTGACAACCATCGTTCTGGCATTTGGGTTGGGCGTGACGGTCTTTTCCGATCTGCCGTCATTGCGCTTGTTCGGATTTGTTTGCGGCGTGACGCTGCTCGCCTCGCTCATTGCCGATCTGGTCTTTCTTCCGGCGACGATTCTCGTATACCGCCGTTATATCAGCGGCCATTTCTGACGCGCCATCGTTGCCCGTCGCCCCGAAACTAGGGTAGTCTCCTCCGAGCTCAGGCGCATCGAGAGGGCGCGATGACCCAGAAGCTGATATTTATCCTGGCGAATACGGATCCTTGTCGACCCAGCGAGTTGGGGCCGCCCCTTGTTCAAGCAACGGTGGCCGCCGGAATGTCCTACCACGTGGAGGTCATTTGCACGGGTTCGTCAGCCAAGCTGCTGAAGACTGGCGTAGCCCGCGGCGTTCACCTGAAGCCGAGCGACCCGCGCTCGGTATACGATTTCATCAAGGATGCGCACGCGGCCGGCGTGAGATTCTTCTGCTGCTCGACCGGGCTCGATCTTCTCGACATGCACAAGGACGACCTGATTCCCGAATGCTGCGGAGTCGTCGGGGCGGCGCACGTCGTCGAGGAAATCATGTCTGGCGAAAGCAGGGTGCTTACGTACTGACGGGCGTGTTTACGAACTTTCCGATGATTGCGGGCAAACTGCGATAATCGTCGATGATCGCATCGGGGCCATAGGAGGCGACCGGATCAATGCTGTAGCCGAAGCTGACGGCGACGATCGGAATCTTGGCCGCTTTGGCGGTACGAATATCGGTTTCGCTGTCGCCGACCATGATCGCCGCTTCCGGCCGGCCACCGGCACGCGCGATCGTGCCGGTAAGATGCTTCGGGTCGGGCTTATAAGCGCCCAGGCTGTCTCGTCCGGTCAGAGCCGAAAAATAATCGTCGAGCATGAGAGCCGAGAGAACCGCCTTCGCCTGCGTTTCGATCTTGTTGGTGCAGACCGCGAGCGTCGCGCCCGCGTTGCGCAAGTCCTCCAAAGTCTTGACGACGTGCGGATAGGGAACGCTTCGCTCGGCGATATGCGCCATATAGTACGCAATGAAGACTTCGAAGAGATCGTGAAGTTCGCGTTCCGACAACGTTCGCCCATGCGACTTGATCGCGGCGTCGATCATGGCCAATGCCCCGTGTCCAACGAATGGACGGATTTCGAGTTCGTTCACTCGCTCCAGTCCCAGACTTCCGAGCACATGGTTGGTCGCTGCCGCGAGATCGGGCGCGGTGTCCACAAGGGTCCCGTCTAGGTCGAAAACAATCGTCCAACCCTTCATGAATTCTCCTTAAATCACGGCATACCGTGTTGGTAGGGCCATCTCTTATCACGGTTTTCACGAAGGCAGGTTGCAAGCTGCTCGCTTGAAAGGCCTTCACCGGAAGCATACAGAGGGCGCGCGAATTGGGGGTGGGCATTGAAGTCACAATGCGGCAAAACTTTTGGGAGCGGGCATGAGCAGTGACGACTTGAAGCGGCAGGCGGCCGAGCAGGCGCTGAATTATGTTGAAGACGGCATGAAGCTGGGGCTGGGCACGGGGTCCACAGCCGCCAAGTTCGTCGAGGCTCTCGGCGCCAAGGTCAAAGCCGGCCTGAAGGTTATTTGTATTCCGACATCGGAGGCGACCCGCGCACAGGCCGCGGGTCTCGGTATCCCGCTCGCGACACTGGAACAATATCCGGCGCTCGATCTGACGATCGATGGCGCCGATGAGATCGACGATGAGCTGAGGCTGATCAAGGGAGGCGGCGGCGCGCTTTTGCGAGAGAAGATTGTGGCCGTCGCGTCCGAACGTCTCGTAATCATCGCCGATAGCAGCAAACGTGTCGAGCAACTCGGTCGTTTTCCGCTGCCTATCGAAGTCGTGCCATTCGGGCTTGCGGCAACTCAGAGGCTCATTGCCGGCCTGGCCGCGGATGCCGGCTGCGACGGCGAAATCAAATTGCGCGCAGGCTCGAACGGCGCTCCCTACGTGACGGATAATGGCAATCATATTCTCGATTGTTCCTTCGGCGCGATTGACGATCCCGAAGCATTGGATGACGCTTTGAAGCTCGTTCCCGGCGTTGTGGAGAACGGCTTGTTTCTCGGTATCGCCGACATCGGTATTGTCGCCGGTCCGCAGGGCATCGAGGTGCTGTCAGCGGTTGAATCGGATTTCGATGAGGAGACCTGATAATGCGCGCGATTATATTTGCGATTTTTCTTGCCGTCGGCTTCGCGTTGCCCACATCCGCCGAAGAGACGCCACCGCCTGTTGACCCGGCGCGCATCGCGGCCGCCCGTGATCTGATGGAAGTTACGGGCGTCACCAAACAGATGGATGGCATGGTTCAGGCCATGTCGCGCGGCTTTGCAAAGGGCGCAAACGCCGATACGTCGGAGGCAGGAAAAAAGCTTTCGGCACAATTCGATTCGGGAATGAAGAAGCTGCTCGAATATAAGGACCAGATGGTTTCGGATTTCGCACTTCTCTATGCGCAGACATTCACCGCCGAAGAAATGAAAACGGTTGCGGACTTTTATCGCACAGGCGCCGGCGCGAAGTTCATCGCCAAGACCCCGGAGCTGATGCAGAAGGGTGCGGCCATCGGCATGAAGTATAGCGAAAAAATCGCTGACGAGATGAAAGCGGCAGCGCCACTGCCCGAGCAGAAATAGCAAGGGCCACATTCGCCTCATGTCGGAATTCGACTATGATCTCTTCGTTATCGGCGCCGGATCGGGTGGAGTTCGCGCAGCGCGCATAGCGGCAAACAATGGCGCGCGCGTCGCGATCGCAGAAGAATATCGCGTCGGTGGGACGTGCGTTATCCGCGGTTGCGTTCCAAAAAAACTTCTCGTCTACGCGAGCCGCTTCACCGACGAGTTCGAGGATGCCGCGGGCTTCGGTTGGACGCTCGAAGATCCCAAGTTCGATTGGCCGTCTCTGATAGCTTCAAAAGATAAGGAGATCGCGCGGCTTGAGGCCGCCTATCGCGCGACACTGAACAAATTCAGCGTCGAACTTTTCGCCGAACGTGCAACGCTCGCTGGCCCGAATGAAATACGCCTCCAGAGTTCGGGCCGCATGGTTTCCGCTAAGACGATCCTTGTGGCGACGGGCAGCCACCCGAACATCGATCCGAAGCTGCCGGGCATCGAGCACACCATTACGTCGAATGAAGCCTTCCACCTGAAGGAAATGCCCCGACGGATCGTTATCGCGGGCGGAGGCTACATCGCCGTCGAATTCGCATCCATCTTCAATGGACTCGGCGCCGACGTGACGCTGATCTATCGCGGTGGCAAAATTCTTCGCGGGTTCGATGAGGATTTGCGCGATGCCCTGACTGCGGCGATGATCAATCGCGGTATTCGCATTATCACCAGCCAGGTCTTCACGCGAATTGATAAGACCGAAACGGAACTCCTCGGCCATCTGACCGGTGGCGAGACATTGAACGCCGATACGATCATGTTCGCGATCGGTCGCTCTCCCAATACAGTAGGGCTCGGCTTGGAAGCCGCAGGCGTAAAATTGGACGGCGAGGGCGCAGTCGTCGTGGACGGCAATTCGCAAACGACGACTCCTTCGGTTTACGCCGTGGGCGACGTCACCAACCGTGCGAACCTGACGCCCGTTGCCATTCGCGAAGGGCACGCGTTCGCTGACACCGTCTTCGGCAACAACTCTTGGCATGTCGATTATTCGACGATCCCTACGGCTGTCTTCTCAACGCCGGAGATCGCAACTGTGGGCTTCTCGGAGCATGAAGCACGAACCCAGTTCGGCGAGATCCACGTCTACAAAGTCCGCTTCCGGCCGATGAAAGCGATCCTCGCTGGCCGTGATGAGCCCATGTTGATGAAGTTGGTCGTCGATGGCGCCACCGATCGGGTGCTCGGCGTCCACGTTGTCGGCCCGGATGCTGCCGAAATTATCCAGGTTGCCGCGATCGCCGTCCGAATGGGCGCCAAGAAAGCCGATTTCGATCAGACCATGGCACTGCATCCATCGGCCGCGGAGGAACTCGTCACTCTGCGCGAGAAATGGGTCGCGCCCGGCGAGGCGGCTGGTTGATTGGCAAACGGCGGCGCTCTAAGGCTTGCGCCACGAAGGACGGCGAGAGGGCGACATGACACGTCTCAGCGGAAAAGTTGCGATTGTTACGGGTTCAGGCGGCGGAATAGGGCGGGCGATCGCGCGGCGTTTCGCGACCGAGGGTGCGCACGTTTGGGTCACCGACATCAATGGTGAGACGGCGGAAGAGACGGTTCGTGGCATCAAAGCCGAGGGCGGCGCCGCGACGGCCATGCTTGTCGACGTTTCCAAGGGGCAGGATCTGACCGCGCTCATCCGCAAGGTCGACGCGGAGCACGGACGAGCCGACGTCCTCGTCAACAATGCAGGTATTCTCGTCAGGGGCGAGGTGCGTCAGCTTTCGGACGCCGACTGGACGAAGCTACGTGAAGTCAATCTCGACGCGATCCTCAGGCTCTCCCGCGACGCGCTTCCTTTATTGCGCAAGTCGCAATCTCCGGCGATCATCAATATCTCATCGATCATGGCCCATCGGGGGCTGCGCCCGCTCGCAGCCTATACGGCGACGAAGGGAGCGATTACGGCTTTGACGAAGGGCCTCGCGGTCGAATACGCACCTTTCAACATTCGCGTGAACTCGATTGCGCCGGGTTACGTCGAGACCGGGATCACCGACCGCCTTTTGAAACTGCCGCCGGTCAAGCAAGCCTTGATCGACAAGACGCCGATGGGACGGCTCGGCCGACCCGAGGATCTGGTCGGGGCGGCGGTCTTTTTTGCGTCCGACGACAGCCTATATTGCACGGGTTCGGAACTGGCCGTCGACGGCGGCATGGGGGCCGGACTTTAGTCGACCGGTGGCGCCCCCAAGGCTGCTGGCGCAGAGACGTAATATCTCTTATAAGCCGGGTAAATTGACGCAGAACGGAGATGGGCCGGCGCGCTGGAATGTGCGGTCGAGGGCCCGTTCTCCAGGAGTATAAGATGGCATCCGCCACACAAACAGAGAAATGGGCGCCGGACAGCTGGCGCTCGAAGCCGATCGTGCAGGTTCCCGAATACCCGACGGCGAAGGCGCTGCAGGACGTGGAAGAGCGTCTCGCGACGTTCCCGCCGCTTGTCTTCGCCGGAGAAGCGCGTGAGCTGAAGAAGCAACTCGCGGCGATCGCCTCGGGAAGCGGTTTTCTTCTTCAGGGCGGTGATTGTGCCGAAAGCTTCGTCGAGCATAAGGCCGACAACATCCGCGACTTCTTCCGCGTCTTTCTTCAGATGGCGGTCGTTCTGACCTACGCCGGCGGCGAGCCTGTCGTCAAAGTTGGCCGCATTGCGGGCCAGTTCGCAAAGCCGCGTTCCTCGCCGACCGAAAAGAAAGATGGCAAGGAGCTGCCGAGCTACCGCGGTGACATCATCAACGGACCGGAATTCACGCCGGAAGCTCGCATTCCCGATCCGGCCCGCCAGTTGGAGGCGTACCGGCAGTCGGCGGCGACGCTCAATCTTATTCGCGCATTCGCCACCGGCGGCTACGCAGACCTGGAACGCGTCCACCAGTGGAACATGGGCTTCGTCAAGGATAGCCCGCAGGGTCATCGCTACCAGGAGCTGGCCGACCACATCGCCGAAACACTGCAATTCATGCGCGCTTGTGGCATCACATCGGAAAATACGCCGCAACTTCGCACGACGAGCTTCTACACGAGTCATGAGGCGCTGCTGCTCGGCTACGAGCAGGCGTTGACCCGCAAAGATTCAACGAGCGGCGACTGGTACGCGACGAGCGGGCACATGATCTGGGTCGGCGACCGGACACGTCAGCCGGATCATGCCCACATCGAATATTGCCGCGGCATCAAAAATCCGATCGGTCTTAAATGCGGCCCGTCGCTCGATCCCGACGGACTGTTGCGCTTGATCGATCTCCTCAATCCAAAGGACGAGCCGGGCCGGCTGACGCTGATCTGCCGTTTCGGCTTTGATAAGGTCGAAGCGCATCTGCCGAAACTCATCCGCGCCGTGAAGAAGGCAGGACGCTCCGTCATTTGGTCGTGCGATCCAATGCACGGCAATACGATCTCAGCCGTCAACGGGTACAAGACGCGGCCGTTCGATCGTATTCTCAGGGAAAGCCTGTCGTTCTTCGAAGTGCACCGCGCCGAAGGAACCCACGCCGGTGGCATCCACGTGGAGATGACTGGGCAGAACGTCACCGAATGCACGGGTGGCGCAACGGCCATTTCGGAGCAGGATCTGTCGGACCGCTATCACACCCACTGCGATCCGCGGTTGAACGCCGATCAGGCGCTGGAGCTTGCGTTCCTGGTCGCCGAGCAGCTGAAGAAGGAACGCGCCGCAGAGGCACGTCCCGAGCCAAAGACCCTGATTGCATAAGGAACGGGGCATCGCGCGCTTGGTTAGGTCCATGTGCCTCGAGTGGCACGTTTAGCGCGCCGCCAACGTGGAGTGCCGGACATGGTGTGTCGTGTCGTCTTGGCGTTCGCTTTCGTAGTTCAGGGTTTCACCGTCATGGCTGCGGACATCCGAACGATGACCCTTCACCAAGTCCAAGATCCTGGTATCTGCTGGGATCCCGACGTCGAATTTCCGGTGCCCTGCGACGATGACGACGATTGAGGCCGTTAGCCGACGATCGGACGCGCGCTGGACCGCACCAATGGCGCGCTCTAAATACATTTCATGACCGCACCAACATCGCTGAAGATCGCGCTGGCTCAGCTCAATCCTGTCGTCGGCAATATCAAGGGCAACGCCAAGCAGGCTGCCGATGCGCACG
>Ga0182749_1003235_pt1 | contig 11257 bp, 10 predicted proteins | sample eDN3rd37CKraftMG_FD_128875 | JGI IMG/M metagenome (GOLD analysis project Ga0182749, IMG submission 128875) | Enriched Miracle-Growth compost microbial communities from Emeryville, California, USA - eDNA 3rd pass 37_C Kraft MG (version 2) (version 2) ...
ACGTAGAACTCGTTGAAGAAGTTGATGCCGAGCTTGACGCAGTTCTGGAACAGCGTCTGCAGGATCATGTGGCCGGTGCGGTCGGCCGCGTAGCAGGCGCGGCGCACGGGCGTCTTGCCGTGGTCGGCGGTGTGGCCGCCGAAGCGGCGCTGGTCGATCTTGCCGTCCGGGGTGCGGTTGAACGGGAGACCCATGTTCTCGAGGTCGATGACCGCGTCGATGGCCTCCTTGGCGAGGATCTCCGCCGCGTCCTGGTCGACGAGGTAGTCGCCGCCCTTGACGGTGTCGAACGTGTGCCACTCCCACGAGTCCTCTTCGACGTTCGCGAGCGCCGCGGCCATGCCGCCCTGCGCCGCGCCCGTGTGCGAGCGGGTGGGGTAGAGCTTCGAGATGACGGCGGTCTTCGCGCCGGGGCCCGCCTCGATGGCGGCGCGCATCCCGGCGCCGCCCGCGCCGACGATGACGACGTCGAACTGGTGGTAGTGGACGCCGTCCTTGACGACGCTGTCGCTGGTGGTGCTCTGCATGCTCACGTGTGGGATGCCTCTGTCTCAGTCGTTCTCGTCAGCTCGTCCGGGTCACAGCTCCGCGCAGAAGCTGGGCAGCAGGTCGGCGGGGGAGCCCGCGGGGCACGGGTCGAAGGTGAAGACCACGAGGGTGCCGAGCAGGATGAGGAACGCGGCGGCCAGGCCGATCGCCCACACCAGCGCGCGGCGCAGACGCGGGCCGGCGACGTAGTCGTTGACGATCGTGCGCATGCCGTTGGCGCCGTGGATGAGGGCGAGCCACAGCATGGCCACGTCCCACCACTGCCAGAACGGGGTGGCGAACTTGCCTGCAACGAACGCGAAGTCGATCTGGTGGATGCCCTCGCCGGTCAGCAGGTTGATGAACAGGTGCCCGAAGATGAGGATCACCAGCAGCGCGCCGGAGACGCGCATGTAGATCCAGCCCCACTTCTCGAGGTTGGAGCCGCGGCGGCGCGACGTGGTCAGCGGCGAGCGCGGGTCGGCGATCGTGGTCATCAGTGACCCCCTCCCATCGAGGAGAACACGTTGATGAGGTGGCGCGGCGCGAAGCCGAGCATCGTCACCACCCACAGCCCGAGGACGCCCCACCACAGCTGACGCTGGTGGCGCGTGGCCCACGACCACATGTCGACGAGGATGATGCGCAGTCCGTTGTACGCGTGGTAGGCGACCGCGGCGACGAGCGCGACCTCGCCGATCCCCATGATCGGGTTCTTGTACGTCCCGATGACGGCGTTGTACGCCTCGGGGGAGACCCGCACGAGCGCCGTGTCGAGGATGTGCACGAGGAGGAAGAAGAAGATCGCGACACCGGTGATCCGATGCAGAACCCACGACCACATCCCCTCGCGGCCGCGGTACAGCGTTCCGCGGGGCGTCTTCGAAGTGGTCTCCGAAACCGACGGTGTGACGCGTGCTGGTGCAGACACGGTCGTCCTCCCTGATTCGAACACGATCGCCCCGTGGAGACCTCACCGCTGAGGCGAGGCATAGCGGGACCGGCGTCACACGGGCGCTGTCGACATCCTATTCCCGTCGGCCTCCTGACGCCGATTAGGGGACCCTTACTCTCTCGACATCGAGATAATCCGGGCCGCCGCGGGGACGCGGATACGCTGGGGGCATGGGCGAGCCGATCGACGACTTCTACGCGGTGATCCCCGCGGGCGGCATCGGGAGCCGGCTGTGGCCGCTGTCCCGCGCGGACGCGCCGAAGTTCCTGCACGATCTCACCGGGTCGGGGCACTCCCTCCTGCGCGACACGTGGGACCGTCTCGAGCCGCTGGCCGGGCACGACCGCATCGCGGTGGTGACGGGCCGGGCGCACCGCGCCGCCGTCGAGAAGGAGCTCCCGGGCGTCCCCGACCGCAACGTCTTCCTCGAGTCCGAGCCGCGCGAGTCGACCGCCGCGATCGGCCTCGCCGCCGCGATCCTGTCCCACCGCGAGCCGGACGTCATCATCGGCTCGTTCGCCGCCGACCACGTCATCCGCGGCACGCAGGTCTTCGAGTGGGCGGTGCAGCAGGCGGTCGCCGTCGCCCGCGAGGGGTACATCTGCACCATCGGCATCCCGCCCATCGAGCCGTCCGTCGGGTTCGGCTACATCAAGAAGAGCGGCGAGCTCATCGTCGACGGCGCGCCCGAGGCCGCCGTCGTGGAGCGGTTCGTCGAGAAGCCCGACCTGGATACGGCGCGCGAGTACTACTCCGACCGCTCCTACCTGTGGAACGCGGGCATGTTCATCGCCCGCGCCGACGTGCTCCTGGGGGAGATCGCCGAGAACGAGCCGCAGCTGTACGCGGGCCTCATGGACCTCGCCGAGGCGTGGGACGACCGCGATCGGCGCGGGCCTGTCGTCGATCGCGTGTGGCCGACCCTCACCAAGATCGCCATCGACTACTCCGTCGCCGAGCCCGCGGCCGAGAAGGGGCGGCTGGCCGTCATCCCCGGGCACTTCGACTGGGACGACGTCGGCGACTTCGCGAGCCTCGCCAAGCTCAACTCCGGCGGGCGCAAGGACAACCTCGCGATCCTCGGCGAGAACGCGCGGGTGCTCGCCGACACCGCGAGCGGCATCCTGGTGAGCCAGACCCACCGGGTCATCAGCGTCATCGGCGTCAAGGACATCGTCATCGTCGACACCGACGACGCCCTGCTGGTGACCACCAGCGAGCACGCCCAGCGGGTGAAGGGCGTCGTCGACGCGCTCAAGCTGACCGGCCGCGGAGACGTCCTGTAGACCGATGCCGTGCCCCGGCGCCGTGCAGACGGCACCGTCACATCACGCCTCTGTTGCGTCTTTGTAACCATTGCCCGGAACGGGCTTCGCAGATATGCAAGCCGCGCGTCACAGTGGGTAACTTCTATGTACGTTGCCCGCGAAGTCCGCGGGATACCCGATGTGGAGGCGTGAGTTGACCATCTCTACCACCAAGAAGCTCCTGGGCGTCACCGCCGCCGCAGGGCTCATCGTCGCCCTGGCCGGCTGCGGCTCGGCCCCCGACGCGACCCCGTCCTCCGCCGGCCCCACCGCCGTCGAGGGCTTCAAGCCGTGCATCGTCTCCGACGACGGAGGGTGGAACGACAAGTCGTTCAACCAGTCCGCCAAGGCCGGTATCGAGAAGGCCGCCGCCGAGCTCGGCGTCGAGGCCGGCGAGGTCGAGTCGGGCTCCGCCAACGACTACGCGCCCAACCTCGAGAACCTCGTCGCCGAGGGCTGCACGCTCATCATCTCGGTGGGCTTCAAGCTGTCCGCCGACACGATCGCGTCGGCGAAGGCGAACCCCGACATCAACTACGCCATCATCGACGACAGCGCCGACGGCGACCAGGACGGCAAGCCGGACGCCGACAACATCAAGCCGCTGCTGTTCGACACGGTCCAGGCCGCGTACCTCGGCGGCTACGCCTCGGCCGCGTGGTCCGACGCGTCGGGCGTCAACAAGGTCGGCACCTTCGGCGGCATCCAGATCCCGCCGGTGACGATCTTCATGGACGGCTTCGTCGACGGCGTCCAGAAGTTCAACGAGGACAAGGGCAAGAACGTCCAGACCTTCGGCTGGGACGTCGCGTCGCAGACCGGCGCCTTCACGGGCGGCTTCGCGGCCAACGACACCGCCAAGCAGACCGCGAGCGGCATCCTCGACCAGGGCGTCGACGTGATCCTGCCCGTCGGCGGCCCGATCTTCCAGAGCGCGGCCGCGGCCATCACCGACAGCGGCAAGGACACCGTCCTGCTCGGTGTCGACGCCGACCTGTACGAGACCGCCCCCGACATCAAGTCGATGGTCCTCGTCTCGATCCTCAAGCGCATCGACAACTCCGTGTACGACACCGTGATGGCTGCCGGCACCGGCAACTTCGACGCGGCCCCGTACGTCGGCACGCTCGAGAACGAGGGCGTCGGCCTGTCGTCGTTCCACGACTTCGAGAGCAAGCTCCCCGCCGGTCTGACCGACGAGCTGGACGCGCTCAAGAAGGCGATCATCGACGGCTCGCTCGAGGTCACCTCGCCGAGCTCGCCGAAGTAAGGATCGGATTCCGGCGCGCGGCCGGGGATGCCTCGCATCCCCGGCCGCGCTCCCTATCTGGCCTGCGCTCATTGTCGATAAGGTGCACATATGAAGCTCGAGCTCCGTGGAATCACGAAGCGATTCGGCGCACTCACGGCCAATGACCACATCGATCTCGTGGTCCAGCCGGGGGAGATCCACGCGTTGCTGGGAGAGAACGGCGCGGGCAAGTCGACGCTCATGAACGTCCTCTACGGCCTCTATCAGGCCGATGAGGGAGAGATCCTGCTGGACGACGTCGTCCAGCACTTCCGGGGCCCGGGCGACGCCATGGCCGCCGGCATCGGCATGGTGCACCAGCACTTCATGCTCATCCCCGTCTTCACCGTCGCCGAGAACGTCATGCTCGGCCACGAGGACACGAAGGGCCCGGGCGTCCTCGACCTCCCCAAGGCCCGTGCCCACGTGCGGGCCGTCGCCGAGCGCTTCGGCTTCCAGGTCGACCCCGACGCGATCGTCGGCGACCTGCCGGTCGGCGTCCAGCAGCGCGTCGAGATCATCAAGGCGCTCTCCCGCGACGCCCAGGTGCTCGTGTTCGATGAGCCCACCGCGGTGCTCACGCCGCAGGAGACCGACGAGCTCATGGGCATCATGCGCCAGCTGCGCGACGAGGGCACCTCGATCGTGTTCATCACCCACAAGCTCCGTGAGGTCCGCGAGGTCGCCGACCGCATCACGGTCATCCGGCTCGGGAAGGTCGTCGGCGAGGCGAGCCCCACCGCGTCCAACACCGAGCTGGCCTCGATGATGGTCGGCCGCGCGGTCGAGCTCACCGTCCAGAAGGACGCGCCGAACGTGGGGGAGGGCGGCCTCGAGGTGCGCGACCTGCGCGTGCTCACGCCCACCGGCGCCGTCGTCGTGGACGGCGTCAGCTTCGACGTGCGGCCCGGCGAGGTCGTCGCGATCGCCGGCGTGCAGGGCAACGGCCAGACCGAGCTCGCCGAGGCGATCGTGGGGCTGCAGGACCGCGTGACCGGCTCCATCCGCCTGGACGGCATCGAGCTCGTCGGCAAGACAGTGCGCGGCATCCTCGACGCCGGCGTCGGGTTCGTGCCGGAGGACCGCCAGGAGGACGGCCTCGTCGGAGGGTTCAGCGTCGCCGAGAACCTCATCCTCGACCGTTCCAGCGACCGCGCGTTCACGACCGCCGGCACGATCCGCCGCGGCGTGCTCGACCGATTCGCGCGTGAGCGCATCGAGGAGTTCGACATCCGCACGCAGGGGCCCTCGCAGCCGGCCGGCTCGCTCTCCGGCGGCAACCAGCAGAAGGTCGTCATCGCGCGCGAGCTGAACCGCGAGCTGCGTCTGTTCCTCGCGTCCCAGCCCACCCGCGGCGTCGACGTCGGGTCCATCGAGTTCATCCACAAGCGCATCATCGAGACGCGGGACTCGGGCATCCCGGTGCTCGTCGTCTCGACGGAGCTCGACGAGGTCGCGGCCCTGGCCGACCGCATCGTCGTGATGTTCCGCGGCGGCATCGTCGGCATCGTCCCCGGGGACACGCCGCGCGACGTGCTCGGCCTCATGATGGCCGGCGAGACACCGACGGAGGACGCGGCATGACCGATCGAGTCCCAGGCGCCGACGACGGGCCCGACGGCCTGCCGCCCGAGCAGCTGCCGCCCGCCACCGGCCCCCTCACCGGCGAGCCGGCGGTCAGCCCCGCCGCCGAGGAGGTGCCGCCGCCCCCGCGCCAGAACGTCATCATGCGCGACATCATGCGGGGCAGCGTCGTGACGACGATCCTCGCGATCATGCTGGCCCTCATCGTGGGCGGCGTCCTCATCGCGATCACCGACGAGAAGGTCCAGGCGGCGGCCGGGTACTTCTTCGCCCGCCCGGGCGACACGTTCGTCGCGATCTGGAACTCGGTCTACGGCGCGTACGAGGCGCTCTTCCGCGGCTCGATCTTCAACGGACGCGCGAAGGACTTCGCCACCGCGATCCGCCCCCTCACCAACACGCTCGGCTTCGCGGCCCCGCTCATCGCCGCCGGCCTCGGCGTCGCCCTCGCCTTCCGCGTGGGCCTGTTCAACATCGGCGCCCGCGGCCAGATGCTCATCGCCGCCGCCACCGCGGCCCTCGTGAGCTTCAACCTCGACCTGCCGATGTGGATCCACATCCCCGTCACGCTCGCCGCCGGCATCGCCGGTGGCGCGATCTGGGGCGGCATCGTGGGCCTGCTCAAGGCCCGCACCGGCGCGCACGAGGTGATCCTCACGATCATGCTCAACTACGTCGCCTTCTACCTGGTGTCGTGGATGGTGCGCACGCCCGGTGTCCTGCAGAAGCCGGGGACCAACCAGCCGATCTCGGCCCCGACGCCGGAGTCCGCGCAGTTCCCCGAGCTGCTGGGCCCGCGGTTCCCGCTCCTGGACTGGGGATTCATCGTCGTCATCCTCGCGACCGTCTTCGTGTGGTGGCTCGTCGAGCGCTCGAGCCTCGGCTTCCGCCTGCGCGCGGTGGGTGAGAACCCGCACGCCGCACGCGCCGCGGGCATCAGCGTGCAGCGCATGTACATCTACGCGATGCTGTTCGCGGGAGGCCTCGCGGGGCTCGCCGGCATGAACCAGATCATGGGCTCGGTCACGAGCGGCTTCGACGGCACGATCGACGCCGGCATCGGCTTCGACGCCATCACGGTGGCCCTGCTCGGCCGCAGTCGCGCCTGGGGCACGTTCGCCGCCGGCATCCTCTTCGGCGCGCTGAAGGCCGGATCGTTCACGATGCAGGCGTCGCAGGGGATCCCCGTCGACATCGTGCTCGTCGTCCAGTCGCTCATCGTGCTGTTCATCGCGGCGCCGCCGCTCATCCGGGCGATCTTCTTCCTGCCCAAGGACGAGTCGGAGAAGTCCGCGAAGGCGAAAGCCCGCGCGGCGCGGAAGGCGGTGGCATGATGACACTCGCCCCCGATCTCGCTGCCGACGGCACGATCCAGCTCGCCACCGTCAAGGTGCGCAAGTGGAAGTACGCCGTCACGCTCGTCATCGTCACGGTGCTGCTCGGGCTCCTGTACCTCGTCGCCCCGCGCAGCGGCGAGAGCACGTTCCGCATCGGCGACCAGACATCCGCCCTCCTTCCCGTGGGGGAGGTCTCGGTGCCGACCGGTCCCACCTCGTGGATCACGTGGGCGGTCCTCGTCGTCCTCACCCTGTGGGTGCTGTGGGACGCGTGGTCGTACCGGCGCACCACCATCTGGGTGGGCGTCGTGTACGCCGTCGTCGCGATCTTCTCGTTCCTCACCTGGGCGGCCGCCGGCGGGCTCGTGCCCGTCTCCGGGCTCCTCTTCGGCGCGGTGTCGCTGTCTGTGCCCCTCGTCTTCGGCGCCCTCGGCGGCGTCATCGGCGAGCGCGCGGGCGTGGTCAACGTCGCCATCGAGGGTCAGTTCCTCCTCGGCGCGTTCAGCGCGGCGATGCTCGCGACGCTCACCCACAATCCGTTCGTGGGTCTCATCGGCGCCATGATCGGCGGCGTGCTGGTCTCCTTCGTGCTCGGCGCGTTCGCGATCAAGTACCTCGTCGACCAGGTCATCGTCGGCGTCGTGCTCAACGTCCTGGTGACCGGCCTGACCGGCTTCCTCTACGGCGTCCTCCTCGTGCCGAACGCGGAGACCCTGAACAGCCCGACGCGCTTCACCCGCATCGAGATCCCGCTGCTCAGCGAGATCCCGATCCTCGGTCCGGTGCTGTTCAACCAGACCTTCATCGTCTACCTCATGTACCTGACGGTCGCGGCCGTCGCGTGGGGGCTGTACCGCACGCGGTGGGGCCTGCGCGTCCGCGCCGTCGGCGAGCACCCGCAGGCGGCGGACACGGTCGGCATCAAGGTCAACTCGACCCGGTTCTGGAACGTCACGCTCGCGGGCGCGATCGCCGGCATCGGCGGCGCCTACTTCACGCTCGTGTCGGTGCCCGCCTTCACGAAGGAGATGACGGCGGGGCTCGGCTTCATCGCCCTCGCCGCGGTCATCTTCGGCCGATGGGACCCGATCCGCGCGACCCTCGCGGCGCTCCTGTTCGGCTTCGCCACCAACCTGCAGAACCTGCTGACGGTGCTGAAGACGCCGATCCCCAGCGAGTTCATGCTGATGCTGCCGTACCTGGTCACGATCCTCGCCGTCGCCGGGTTCGCCGGCCAGATCCGCGCCCCCGCCGCCGACGGCAAGCCGTATATCAAGGGATGACATGACAGACATCGATTGGGATGAACTGCGCGCCGCCGCGACGGAGGCCATGCACCACGCGTACGCGCCCTACTCGCGCTACAAGGTCGGCGCCGCGGCGCTCGTCTCGGACGGGCGCATCGTGCAGGGCTGCAACGTCGAGAACGCGTCGTACGGCGTGACGCTGTGCGCCGAGTGCGGTCTCGTCTCGGACCTGCACATGTCCGGCGGCGGACGCCTCGTCGCGTTCGTGTGCGTCAACGGCGAGGGGCAGACGATCATGCCGTGCGGCCGCTGCCGTCAGCTCCTGTACGAGCACGCCCTCCCCGGGATGCTGCTGGAGACCGTCTCGGGCATCCGCACCATCGACGAGGTCCTGCCCGACGCGTTCGGGCCGCGGGACCTCGAAGAGGCAGGACTGTGAGCGGGCCCATGACCGGCGCGATCCCCACCCAGATCGAGCCGTTCGACGCGGTCGACGTCATCCGCGCCAAGCGCGACAAGCGGCCCGTCCCGGAGAACGAGCTGCGCTGGATGGTGGACGCCTACACGCGCGGCTACGTGTCCGACGCGCAGATGTCGGCGTTCGCGATGGCGGTCCTCCTCAACGGGATGTCGCGCGACGAGATCCGCGTCATGACCGACGCGATGATCGACTCGGGGGAGCGGATGAGCTTCGCCGACCTCGGCGTGCCCACCGTGGACAAGCACTCGACCGGCGGCGTGGGCGACAAGATCACTCTGCCGCTGGCGCCCCTCGTCGCGTCGTTCGGCGTCGCCGTGCCCCAGCTGTCCGGGCGCGGCCTCGGCCACACCGGCGGAACGCTCGACAAGCTCGAGTCGATCCCCGGCTGGCGGGCGGCGCTGAGCAACGAGGAGATGTTCGCGCAGCTGCGCGACATCGGCGCCGTCATCTGCGCGGCCGGCAGCGGCCTCGCGCCCGCCGACAAGAAGCTCTACGCGCTGCGCGACGTCACCGGCACCGTCGAGGCCATCCCGCTCATCGCGTCGAGCATCATGTCGAAGAAGATCGCGGAGGGCACCGGCGCGCTCGTGCTGGACGTCAAGTTCGGGTCCGGGGCGTTCATGCAGGACATCGACCGCGCCCGCGAGCTCGCCCGCACGATGGTCGAGCTGGGCGGCGACTCGGGTGTCGCCACGACGGCGCTGCTCACCGACATGAACTCGCCGCTGGGCCTCGCGATCGGCAACGCCAACGAGGTGCGCGAATCCGTCGAGGTGCTCGCGGGCGGAGGACCGGCGGATGTCGTCGAGCTCACCGTCGCGCTCGCCCGCGAGATGCTCGCACTCGTCGGCCAGCCCGACGCGGACGTCGAGGCCGCCCTGAAGGACGGGCGCGCGATGGACACGTGGAAGGCCATGATCCGCGCGCAGGGCGGCGATCCCGACGCGCCGCTGCCCGTCGCGCACGAGACGCACGTCGTCACGGCTCCCCGCGACGGTGTCATCACCCGCATGGAGGCGCTGCCGTTCGGCATCGCGGCCTGGCGCCTGGGGGCGGGCCGCGCTCGCGCGCAGGACGCCGTCGTGCACGCGGCCGGCATCGACCTGCACGTCAAGCCGGGCGACCGCGTGACGCAGGGCCAGCCCGTGTTCACGCTCTCCGCCGACGACGCGTCGCGCTTCGGCCGCGCGCTCGAATCGGTGGAGGGCGCGTGGGACATCGGCGACAGCGCGCCGGACCGCGGACCGCTCGTCGTCGAGCGCATCACGGCCTGATATGCACACCCCCTTCGAACCCGACGCATGACCGGAAGGATCCCCCATGTCCATCGACCAGCACGGTGACGTCCGTGTGCAGGGCGTCTCGCTGCGCAGCCTCCCGAAGGTGTCGCTCCACGACCACCTCGACGGCGGCGTCCGCCCCGCGACGGTGCTCGAGCTGGGCGAGGCGGCGGGCATCGAGCTCCCCGCCGCCGACGCGGCATCCCTCGCGGACTGGTTCGCCGACAAGAGCGACTCCGGGTCGCTCGTCGAATACCTGAAGACCTTCGATCTCACGATCGCCGTCATGCAGACGGCGGACGGCCTGCGCCGCGTCGCGCGGGAGTTCGTCGAGGACCTCGCCGCCGACGGTGTGGTCTACGGCGAGGCCCGCTGGGCGCCGGAGCAGCACCTCGCCGGCGGACTGTCCCTCGAGGAGGCCGTCGAGGCCGTGCAGGCCGGCATCGAGGAGGGCGAGGACGCCGCGGACCGGGCGGGGCGCAGCATCCGCGTCGGCCAGCTCATCACCGCCATGCGCCACACGGACCGTTCGCTCGAGATCGCCAAGCTCGCCGTCGCGTTCCGCGCCCGCGGGGCGGTCGGCTTCGACATCGCCGGGCCCGAGGACGGCTTCCCGCCGTCGCGCCACCAGGCTGCGTTCGACTACCTGGCGTCGGAGTTCTTCCCGACGACGGTGCACGCGGGCGAGGCCGCGGGGCTCGACTCCATCCGCTCCGCGCTCATCGACGGACGCGCCCTGCGGCTCGGCCACGGCGTGCGACTCGCGGAGGACCTCGAGGTCGTGGCGCGCAGCGGCGACGAGGTGCAGGTGAAGTTCGGCGACCTCGCGCGGTGGGTCCGCGATCGCGAGATCACGCTCGAGCTGTCGCCGTCGTCGAACCTGCAGACCGGCGCGATCTCGGCGTGGGGCGAGGCGATGGAGGACCACCCGTTCGACCTGCTCTACCAGCTCGGGTTCTCCGTCACGGTGAACGTCGACAACCGCACGATGAGCCGAACGTCGCTCACGCGCGAGCTGGCGCTGCTGGTCGAGACCTTCGACTACGACCTCGACGACATCGCCGAGTTCCAGCTCAACGCCGCCGCGGGCGCCTTCCTCCCCGTCGAGGAGCGGGAGGAGCTCATCGAGATCATCGCCGAGGGCTTCGAGCGCTAGCTCGTCGCCCGGCCCGGCCCGGCTGGGCGCTCGAGTGTAACTCCTCCACTTCGCCGTCGGAGGGCCCCGCTCAGGCCCTCCGACGCGCACG
>Ga0182749_1003239_pt1 | contig 11254 bp, 10 predicted proteins | sample eDN3rd37CKraftMG_FD_128875 | JGI IMG/M metagenome (GOLD analysis project Ga0182749, IMG submission 128875) | Enriched Miracle-Growth compost microbial communities from Emeryville, California, USA - eDNA 3rd pass 37_C Kraft MG (version 2) (version 2) ...
AAGCAGCTCGCCGCCGCGCTCGACGCACACGGGCTCACCCTCGACCCGGTGACCGGCGAGGTCGCAGAGCTGACGCCGTGGAACGCGATCATGTCGAAGCGCGGCGCGCAGGTCGCGCGCAACCTGGAGAAGTTCACCGCCGGGTGGGAGGCGGCGCATCCCGGCATCGAGCCCGGGCCTGTGGTGCGAGCCCGGTTGCAGGCGAAGGCATGGGACCACGAGCGCCCGAACAAGAAGCCCAGCACGCTCGGCTCCGAGGCCGGCTGGCTGCGCGAGTTGCGGGACGCCGGCTACACGCCCGACCAGCCCCGCGCCACCGTGCAACCCGCGCGCACGCTCGATGAGCTGGCCGTGCAGCAGGTCGCCTCCCGCGCACTCGACAGGTGCGCGGCCGCTGCATCGGCATGGACGGTCCATGCCGTGCAAGAGCAGGTGACGCGCATCGTCACCGAGGCCGGCTTGCGCGCCACCCCGGACGAACTGCGCGAGTTCATCGGGGGATGCTCAGTTCTCCTCGTCCGCGATCAGGGTTTCGTAGTCCTGGCCGCCGTAGTAGACGCCGTGGATCTCGACGGTCGCCTCGTGGACGGCGAAGGCGATGACGGCGCGGCGGCGGAAGCCGATCGTGCGAAGGCCCGGCCGCAGATCGTCGCGGGCCAGGCCAATCATCGGGAACTCCGCGAACTCGTCGCAGTAGTCGAAGATCAAGGAGACGTAGCCCTCGGCGCGATCGGGGAAGCCGGACTGTTCCGCGATCCAGAGGTAGAGGTCGGTGAGCTGCTGTCTGGCGCGGGGCGAGTAGACGACGCGCCGGGTCACGAGTCGCGCTCGGCGAGCCGCTGCGCGTGCAGCTCGGCGAGGTGGGCACGCATTTCGGCGGCACTGATCGCCCGCGAGGGGTCGGCGCGCAGCTCGTCGTAGGAGGCGACGACCTCGGTGCGCAGCCAGGTCTCGACGGCTTCCTCGCGGGCGAACAGGGCGCGCAGGCCGTCGCGGACGACCTCGCTCTCGCTCGCGTAGGCGCCGGAGGTCACGCGCTCTTTCAGCGCCTCGGCCATGTTCGTGGGGAGGGTGATGCTGAGCTGCTTCGTCGTGCGCATGATCGAGCCTCGCTTTCGATAGGACTCAATCCTACTCCGCGAAGGTGCTGCTCGACAGGGCGACGCGCCTCACACCGTCGCCTGGTCGAACAGGCGCAGGAACGCCTCGCGCGGGATGACGACGCGGCGGCCGAGCTTGACGCTGGGGACTGCCGTCCTCGATCGAGGCGGTGATGGTCCGGGGATCGACGCCGAGGGTGGGGCAGCATCGAGCGCAGCACGCCAAGTTCGTTGCGGACATGCCGACGATCGCCGAGTAAGCCGAGCTGTGGGTGAGCGGGCTGCGGCTGGAGGCGAGCACGATCCACGGCTACGGGAAGATCATCCGCAACCAGGTGACCCCGCAGCTCGGTACCGTCTCGCTGGACAAGATCACCGCCATCCGGCTCGCGGCGCACTACCGCGAGCTGGAGCGGTGCGGCCGCGCAGATGGGAAGGGCCTGAGCCCGAACTCGGTGCACAAGGAGATTCGCGTCTGGACCGGCCGGCAGCTCGCCGCGTTCCTCGCGTGGGACCGCGACACGATCCAGGACGAGTTCCATCCGCTCTGGCACACCCTTGCCTACACGGGGATGCGCCGCGGGGAAGCACTCGCGCTCACCTGGGGCGACCTCAGCACCGACACCGGCCGGCTCTCCATCCGGCGAGCCGCCGACGCCGTTCGCAACCACGAGGTCAAGCCGACGAAGACCCCAAGTGGGGCAGGAGCGCCTGGGGCACTCCACCATCACGATGAAACATCTACAGCCATGTCGCACGGACGATGCAGAAGCAGGCAGCCAGCCGCTTCGCCGCCTTCGTCCAGAAGGGATCGAGTCCCGCGCCGAAGCCGAGTCCGGCGACGAGCGGACCGCTGAGCACATGGATTAGCACATCAAACGGAAATGGCCCCTGACCCAGGACCGAAATCCCAGATCAGGGGCCGTTTTCTATCGGTGCGCGAGGGGGGACTTGAACCCCCATGCCCTCACGGGCACACGGACCTGAACCGTGCGCGTCTGCCAATTTCGCCACTCGCGCAGACTCAGCGACATTACCACAGCGCGGGGAGCGCTTGGAGAGTCCGCCGACGAGGCCACCGACTAACATGCAAGGAGTCACCGGACGGCAGCGAGGGAGACCAGTGGGCCTACTGGACAGCTTTGAGCGCGGCCTCGAGCGTGCGGTCAACGGCGCCTTCGCGAGGACGTTCAAGTCCGGTCTTCAGCCGGTCGAGATCACCGCCGCCCTGCGCCGCGAGCTCGACACCAAGGCGGCAGTCGTCGCCCGGGACCGCATCCTGGTCCCCAACCAGTTCGTCGTGCATCTCGCCAGCGGGGACTACGAGCGGATGACCGGTCTCGGCGCGACCCTGATCGACGAGCTCACCCAGCTGGTGCAGCAGCACGCGGCGGCTCAGCGCTACCAGTTCGCCGGCGGCATCACGATCCGCCTCCAGCGCGATCCCGCCCTGGCGGAGGGCGTGGTCCAGATCGACTCCGTCAGCGTCAAGGGCACCGTCTCCTGGAACCCGGTGCTGGATGTCGCGGGCAAGCGATACCCGATCCTCAAGTCGCGCACCGTCATCGGCCGCGGCAGCGACGCGGACATCACCGTCGACGACAGCGGCATCTCCCGCAAGCACGTCGAGATCCTCTGGGACGGCAGCCGCGCCCAGGTGAACGACCTCGGTTCGACCAACGGCTCCCAGCTCAACGGCGAGCGCGTGACCAAGGCCCCGCTGCCGCCGGATTCGGTGATCACCATCGGCAGGACCCGTATCGTGTTCCGGGTGCTCGCCCAATCAGCGTCGGTGGACCAGTTCTCCGACCTCCGCGCCGGGGACCAGGGAGACCCGCGATGAGCGAGCTCACCCTCCTGCTGCTGCGCTTCGGTCTGCTCATCCTGCTCTGGGCCTTCGTGTTCGTCATCGTGTACACCCTGCGCACCGACCTGTTCGGCCGGCGCGCGCGGCGGATGCCCGAGACGCCGGCCGCATCCCCCGCGCAGTTCGTCGCCCCCGCGGTGATCCCGGTCGGGCGGGCCTCCGACGCGCCGACGGCCCCGAACGCGGTGCCCGACACCGGCACGGCGACCCGGCTGGTCATCACCTCGGGGCCGAAGGCCGGAACCGAGCTCGCCCTGCCCAGCGAGCCGCTCACCATCGGGCGGTCCGCCGAGAGCGGCCTGGTCATCCGCGACGACTACACCTCGACCCATCACGCCCGCCTGATGCGCTGGAGCGACGGCCAATGGGTCGTCCAGGACCTCGACTCCACCAACGGCACCTATCTGGACGGCGTGCGGGTCAACCTCCCCACCCCGGTTCCGCTCGGGACGCCGGTCCGCATCGGGACGACGACCTTCGAGCTCCGGCGGTAGCGGATGGCCAGCACCTCACGCAGCGCCGCGATATCCCACGTCGGAAAGATCCGGGCCAACAACCAGGACTCGGGATACGCGGGCACCCAGCTCTTCGTCGTCGCCGACGGCATGGGCGGCCACGCGGGAGGGGACGTGGCCTCGGCGATCGCGCTGAGCCGGGTGATCGAGGCCGACAAGCCGTTCGCCTCGGCGAAGGACGCGGAGTTCGCGCTGCAGTCCGCCCTGATCGCGGCGAACTCCCTGCTCGCCGAGACGGTGTTCGAGCACCCGGAGCTCACCGGCATGGGGACGACGGTCAGCGCGATGATCAGATCGGGCAGCAGCGTCGCCATCGCCCACATCGGAGACTCCCGCATCTACCGGATGCGCGACGGCAAGCTCGAGCAGATCACCGCCGATCACACCTTCGTGCAGCGCCTCGTCGACAGCGGACGGATCACGCCGGAGGAGGCCGCGGTGCACCCGCGCCGCTCGGTGCTGATGCGCGTGCTCGGCGACGTCGACGCGGCCCCCGAGATCGACACCATGGTGCTCGACACCCGGCCGGGAGACCGCTGGCTGCTGTGCTCCGACGGGCTCTCCAGCTACGTCTCCGACGACAAGATCCTCGCCGCCCTCAAGAGCAACCCGCACTCCCGTGACGCGGCGACGCGGCTGGTCAAGGAGAGCCTCGATCAGGGCGCCCCCGACAACGTGACGGTGGTGGTGGTGGATGTCGACGACAGCCCGGACTCCGCATCGGTGCCCCCGGAGACCGTCGGCTCCGCATCCCAGCCGCTCACCTTCGAGGGCGAGAGCGGGCGGCGGCCGCTGCGCCTGCCCACGCTGCTGCTGCATCCGCTCAAGTCCACCCAGCAGGAGGACACCCACTTCGAGCCGGAGTCGGAGGAGTATCTCGACGAGCTGATCCTCGAGGACCGGCGACGGGCGAGGAACCGCAGGATCGGATGGCTGGTCGGCCTCGGCATCCTCATCGTCGTGATCGTGGTCGGGGCGGTGCTCGGCTACCGCTGGACCCAGTCCCACTACTACGTCGGGCCGAACGGGGCCACCGTCGCGATCTACCGCGGGGTGCAGCAGAACCTCGGGCCGATCAGCCTGCACAGCGTCTACCAGCAGACCAGCATCCAGCTCGACGCCCTGCCCGACTACACCCGCCGCACCGTCGAGGACACCATCAGCGCGGACAGCCTCGGCCAGGCCCAGACCATCATCGAGCGCTTGAACGATGTCGCAGAGTGATCCCCGGGTGACCACGAGCACGGTCCGGCCGATCGAGGCCGGCCCGCTCAGCACCTTCACCAGCACCGTCCGGCTGAGGCTGCGGGTGCCGGCCAAGCTGCGCAATCTCGAGCTCCTGCTGCTGATCCTGGCCTGCGGGATCGTCGCCTTCGCCATCGTCCTGGTGCAGCTCGGCGCGATCGGGTCCATCGACCCGTCGATGCTGCTGATCGGCGCGGGGCTCGGGGTCATCGCGCTCGGCATGCACGTCGCGATGCGCTTCGTCGCCTCGGAGGCCGACCCCTTCATCCTGCCGATCATCATCGTGCTCAACGGGCTGGGCATCGCCGAGATCTACCGCATCGATCTCGCCAAGAAGCTCAGCGGCTGGGACTCGGCCGGCATCCGCCAGATGGCCTGGACGGCGATGGCCATGCTGCTGGCGATCGCGGTGATCGTGCTGATCCGCAACCACCGGGTGCTGCAGCGCTACCGCTATGTCGCGATGTTCGTCGGGATCGTCCTGCTGCTCCTGCCGATGCTGCCGGTGATCGGGCAGACGGTCAACGGCGCGCGGCTCTGGATCCACATCGGGGCCTTCAACTTCCAGCCCGGCGAGCTGGCCAAGATCGCCCTCGCGATCTTCTTCGCGGGGTACCTGGTGACCGCGCGGGACAGCCTGTCGATGGTCGGGCGCAAGGTTCTCGGCATCCGCCTCCCGCGCGCCCGCGACCTCGGGCCCATCCTCGTGATCTGGGCGGCGGCGATGGTGGTCCTGATCTTCCAGCGCGACCTCGGCACCGCCCTGCTCTACTTCGGCCTGTTCCTGGTGATGATCTACGTCGCGACGGGACGCGCCAGCTGGGTGATCCTCGGGCTGCTGCTCTTCCTCGGCGGCGCGATCGTCGCCAGCCAGTCGCTGAGCTACGTGAACGGCAGGTTCAGGTCCTGGCTCGACGCCTTCAACCCCGATGTCTACGGCGCGCAGGGCGGGAGCTATCAGCTGGTGCAAGGCCTGTTCGGGCTGGCCCACGGCGGCCTGATCGGCACCGGCCTCGGCGAGGGGCGGCCGTCCATCGTGCCGCTGGCCGAGAGCGACTACATCATCGCGAGCCTCGGCGAGGAACTGGGCCTGGTCGGGCTGTTCGCGATCCTGGCGCTCTACCTGCTCTTCGTCGCCCGCGGCTTCCGCATCGGCTTCGCCGGGCAGGACGACTTCGGCCGGCTCCTCGGCGTCGGGCTCTCCTTCGTGATCGCCCTCCAGGTGTTCATCGTGCTCGGCGGGGTGACCCGGGTGATCCCGCTCACCGGCCTGACCACGCCCTTCCTCGCCGCCGGCGGGTCGTCCCTGGTGGCGAACTGGATCATCGCGGCCCTGCTGCTCAGGCTCTCGGACAGCGTGCGCAACCAACCGAGGCTGGTGGTCGAATGAACAAGCAGCTCAGGCGGGTGAGCATCGTCGTGCTCTTCATGTTCCTGGCCCTGTTCGGGTCGAGCACGGTGATCACCGTCTTCCAGGTGGACAGCCTGCGCGCCGACAGTCGCAACGTGCGCACCCTCTACGACAGCTACTCCGCCGAACGGGGGCCGATCCTGGTCGACGGCGATGCGGTGGCCGAGTCGGAGCCGTCCGACGACCAGTACAAGTACCAGCGGGTCTACACCCAGCCCGAGCTCTACTCCGCGATCACCGGATACTTCACTCTCAACCAGGGCAACAGCGGCGTCGAGGGCGCGCTCAACGACTACCTCAGCGGCACCGCGAACTCGCAGTTCCTGGATCAGGTGAACGCGATCCTCACCGGGCAGACGCCGAAGGGCGCATCCGTGTCCCTGACCATCGACCCGGCGGTCCAGCAGGCGGCGTGGGACGCCTTCGGGGACAACACCGGAGCGGTGGTCGCGATCCGGCCGAAGACCGGCGAGATCCTGGCCATGATCTCCAAGACCGCATACGACCCCAACCTGCTCGCCTCGCACGACACCGACCAGGTCATCTCCACCTACAAGGGCCTCATCGCCGATCCGAACCGCCCGCTGCTGAACCGCGCGATCGGCGGCGACCTCTACTATCCCGGCTCGGTGTTCAAGCTCGTCGTCGCGGCCGCGGCGCTCGACAGCGGGAAGTACACCCCGGACAGCGAGTTCCCCAACCCCCCGCAGCTGCAGCTGCCGCAGACCTCGACCTTCATCAACAACGCCGAGGGCGGAACCTGCGGAGGAACGCCGACGGTCAGCATCGCCACGGCGCTGCGCCTGAGCTGCAACATCCCCTTCGCCCAGCTGGGGGCGGCGCTCGGCGAGGACGAGCTCGAGCAGTACACTACCGCCTTCGGCTACGGCAGCTCGTTCAAGGTCCCGATGGCGAGCACCCCGAGCACCTTCCCCAAGGACCTGGATCAGGCCCAGCTCATGCTGAGCTCCTTCGGGCAGTACGAGGACCGGGTCACGCCGCTCCAGGTGGCGATGACCAGCGCCGCGATCGCGAACGGAGGAACGATGATGTCGCCCACCCTGGTGAAGGAGATCACCGCGCCCGACCTCAAGGTCATCAAGCCGTTCCAGGAGATCGCCGTCGGCCAGCCGATCAGCCAGCAGACCGCGGCGACACTCACCCAGCTCATGGTGGCCAACGTCAGCAACGGGGCAGCGAGCAATGCAAGAATAAACGGGGTCGAGGTAGCGGGGAAGACCGGGACCGCACAGAACGGCGACGGCAGGCCGTACACGCTCTGGTTCACCGGTTTCGCGCCGGCGTCGGACCCGGAGGTCGCGGTCGCCGTCGTGGTCGAGAACGGGAAGAGCTTTGGGAACGCGGTCGCCGCACCGATCGCGAAGAAGGTCATTGAGGCGGTGCTGAACAAATGAGACCCACGAGCGGCCTCACCTTCGGCGGGCGGTACCAGCTTGCCAACCGGATCGCCATCGGCGGCATGGGCGAGGTCTGGCAGGCGACCGACCTGGTCATCGGCCGCACCGTCGCCATCAAGATCCTCAAGGACGAGTATCTGGGCGACCCCGGCTTCCTCGAGCGCTTCAGGGCCGAGGCGCGGCATGCCGCCCTGGTCAACCACGAGGGCATCGCCAACGTCTTCGACTACGGCGAGGAGGAGGGCAGCGCCTACCTGGTGATGGAGCTGGTGCCGGGAGAGGCGCTCTCCACGATCCTCGAACGCGAGCGGGTGCTGCCCACCGACCGGGTGCTCGACATCGTCGCCCAGACCGCATCCGCCCTCCATGCCGCGCACGCGGCCGGCCTGGTGCACCGGGACATCAAGCCGGGCAACCTGCTGATCACGCCGGATGGGCGGGTCAAGATCACCGACTTCGGCATCGCCCGCATCGCCGACCAGGTCCCGCTCACCGCGACCGGCCAGGTGATGGGAACCGTCCAGTACCTCTCGCCGGAGCAGGCGAGCGGGCAGTCCGCCTCCCCCACGACCGACATCTACTCCTTGGGCATCGTGGCCTACGAGGCCCTCGCCGGGCGCCGCCCGTTCACCGGCGAGTCCCAGGTGGCGATCGCTATGGCGCAGATCAACGAGAAGGCGCCGGATCTGCCGGTCACCGTCTCGGAGCCGGTGCGCAACCTGGTCTACTCCTGCATCGCCAAGAACCCCGCCGACCGTCCGGCCTCCGCCGCCCACCTGGCCCGCGCCGCCCAGGCGCTGCGGCGGGGCGACGTCGTGGCCGCCGCCGCTTCGGTTCCGGGCGTCCTCGGAGGGGCGCCGCTCGAGGCGGTTGCCGGCCCCGACACCACCCAGGCCACCAGGATCCTGCCGACGATGGATCAGTCCGGCACCGAGACCGCTTCGACACCGGGGGTGGCGAAGAAGCGCAACCCGTGGACCTGGCCGCTGATCGCGCTGATCGGCATCCTCGTCGTCGTCCTGGTCGGCACCCTGATCGCGCTCGTGGCCAATCCCTCGGGCAAAGGCGGCGCGCCGGTCACCTCGGCGACCAAGAGCACGGCGCCCGCGAAGAGCTCGACTCCCCCCACCACCCCGCCCAGCGACAGGGTGGAGCTCGACGACAGCGCGCTGCTCGGCAAGTCGGCCGACGTGGCCAAGGGCTATCTCGAAGGCCTGCGCCTGGTCGCCAACATCGTGGAGAACGCCGGAACCCCCGACTCGCCGGACAAGGCGAACACGGTGTTCTCCGTCGACCCGACCGGCAACGTGAAGGTGGGCTCGACCATCACCGTCAAGGTGTACGGCGCCTTCCCGACCCCGTCCGCACCGGGCAACCTCACCGTGCCTTCTGGCACCTATGCCCCTGGTGCCACGGTCAACGTCACCGTCCCGCCCTACACGGGCTGCCCCACCGGGAGCGAGCTGACCGGCTTCACGCTCAGCCCGAGCGCGGGAAGCAGCGTGGTCGGAGGCAACGCCCTTGCCCCGACCGCAACCGCGTTCGTCTGGACCTTCTCCTCCACCGCCGGCGCGAACACGATCTCATACACGGCGACCTGCTCCGGCATCGCCTCCCCGGCGTCGAACCCGCTCAGCGTCACCACCGAGTGACGGGTGCTCCGAGCCGGGCTCGGTACACTGATCAGGAATTCCCCGGCACCAGGAGAGATGAACCGTGACTGAAGGCACCCGCCTGCTCGCCGGCAGGTACGAGATCGGTGCCCTGATCGGCCGCGGCGGAATGTCCGACGTGCATCTCGGCACCGACACCAGGCTGGGGCGCCGGGTCGCGATCAAGCTGCTCAAGCCCTCGCTCGCCACCGATCCCCGGTTCCGGCTGCTCTTCCGCGAGGAGGCGCAGAAGGCGGCCCGGATGGCGCACCCCACCATCGTGCGCGTCTTCGATGCCGGCGAGGAGACGGTCACCGAGCCGAACGGCCTGGAGACGCAGGTGCCGTTCATCGTGATGGAGTACGTCGACGGCCGGCTGCTCAAGGACATCATCGCCGAGGGCCCGGTCGATCCGAAGGAGGCGGTGCGCATCGTCTCGCAGATCCTCACCGCCCTCGAGTACAGCCACCGCGCGCTCCTCGTGCACCGCGACATCAAGCCGGGCAACGTCATGGTCACCCAGAACGGCCAGGTCAAGGTGATGGACTTCGGCATCGCCCGCGCCGTCTCCGACAACTCGGCCACGGTGGCCGACAGCAACGCCATGCTGGGCACCGTGCAGTACTTCTCGCCCGAGCAGGCCAGGGGCGAGACGGTGGATGCGCGCACCGACCTCTACTCGACCGGTGTCGTGCTCTTCGAGCTCCTCACCGGACGAGCGCCGTTCCGCGGCGAGCGCCCGGCGGCGATCGCGTACCAGCACATCAGCGAGACGCCGGTTGCGCCCAGCGTGATCAACCCGAAGGTCTCCCCCGCGCTCGACGCGGTGGTGCTGCACTCCCTCGCCAAGGACAAGTTCGAGCGCTTCCAGACCGCGGCGGAGTTCCGTGCCGACCTGGAGGCCGCCGGCGCCGGCGAGGTCCCCACCCGCAAACTCCCCGCCGGCGATTTCAACGCGGCCCTGTTCGGGCCGGGACCGGGGACGAGCGCCGAGTCAGAGGCCGCGCTGCGCCAGCTCGCCACCTCATCCGACGAGCGCGCGGTGCGCACCCAGAACCGGCCGCCTGTCGCCTGGATCTGGGTGGGCATCGCGAGCATCGCGGTGATCCTCGTGGCCGTGGTGTTCTGGGTGGTGACCCTCCAGCCCACGAAGATCGCCGATCCGCTCTCGGTCAAGGTGCCCGACGTGGTCGGGCAGAGCTACGACAGCGGCGCGAAGGCCCTGACCGACGACGGACTGGTGCCGAGCCGGCTGACCCAGCCCAGCGACACCGTCCCCGAAGGCGCCATCATCTCCACCGATCCGGGCGCCGGGGAGAAGGTCGGCAAGGGTCAGGTGGTCACCATCCTGGTGTCATCGGGCAAGAACTCGACCACCGTGCCCAACGTGGCCAACATGACCGAGGATGCGGCGAAGGCGGCCATCGCGGCCAGGAACCTGACCTACGGAATCAGCACGCCCGAGCACTCCCCGAACCTCCCGGCCGGCACCGTCATCCGCACCGATCCCGCGGCGACCACCTCGGTGAAGGAGGGCGACGCGATCAACCTCGTCGTCTCCGACGGCCTCGTCGACATCCCGTCGGTGGTCGGGCAGGACATCGCCTCGGCGAACTCCGCGCTCACCGCGCTGCAGCTCCAGATCACCACCCAGCCCGACCCCGGCTGCTCCGGCGGAACGGTCAGCGGGCAGTCGGTGACCGGCCCGAATCAGCCGCAGAAGACCAAGATCACGATCCGGTACTGCGCCGGATAGATCCGCCGGGCGAACTGCCCGCTCAGCCCAGGTTGACCAGCGGGGTCAGCCCCTGAGCGGCGCCCCAGGCGTCGGGGAGGCCGGCCACCTCGAGCCAGTTGGCGAGCATCAGGTACCCGCCCTCGGTGAGCACCGACTCGGGATGGAACTGCACGCCGAAGATCGGAGCCGACTCGTGACGCAGGCCCATGATCACTCCCCCCGCGGTGCGCGAGGTGACCACCAGCTCATCGGGCACTGTCGAGTCGACCACGGCGAGCGAGTGGTAGCGCGTGGCGGTGAACGGCTGG
>Ga0182749_1003241_pt1 | contig 11254 bp, 9 predicted proteins | sample eDN3rd37CKraftMG_FD_128875 | JGI IMG/M metagenome (GOLD analysis project Ga0182749, IMG submission 128875) | Enriched Miracle-Growth compost microbial communities from Emeryville, California, USA - eDNA 3rd pass 37_C Kraft MG (version 2) (version 2) ...
GAGCATCGAGAACAGCGAGGGCGGAATGCCGAAACTCAGCGGCATGGCCGATCTCATCGTGAAGGGAGCCATCGTGCTGGTCACGGCGGCGATCTTCATCGGCGCATATCTGCAATTCCAGATGCCGTTCTGGCCGTCGCTCATTGCGGCGCTATCGGTCTGCACCGTGCTGCTGACCGCGCACGTGCTGAAGCGGCGCTCCGAGCGCGAGCGCGAGCTTGCCGGTGAGCTTGCCCGCCTGCAGGACGAGGTGGAGCGGCTGCGCACGCCCGAAGCGCCGAACGGGACGCTGCCCGGAATGCGGGCGCCGCGCGGGCCGACGCTGGCCGTACCGGGTGCTCCGCGCGCGCCGATGCCGCCGCCGCTTTCGGCTGGACCGTCTCTGACCGCCGGTGCTCCGATGGGTGCGCCGCCCGTGCCCGCGCCTTCCGCCGCGGGGGCTGAGCCTTCTCTTTCCATGGCGCCGCCTTCCATGCCGCCTCCGATGTCTCCGGGTGCCCCCGCGCTGAAGGCAATGGCCCCCAAGGCCCCGCCGCCTCCGCCGCGCGGGCTGCGTGCCGAGCCGGGCGATGCTTCCGCGGGCGGTTTGCCGCCCCGCGAGCCGCGTCTGACAACTCAGCGTCCAGGCGCCCCGGCCGAGCCGCAGCGCGCCGAGCCGCAGCTGCCCGGCGCCGCCGCTGCAAAAGATCCCGCGCTGCCGCGGGCGGCGACCGGTGCTCCAGTTCCGCCTGCTCCGAAGCTGAAGCTCGGCGTGCCTGCTAGCCCGAGCCTGGGCCCGAACCTGGGCGCTCCCAATCCAGGCGCACCGAGCCTTGGCGCTTCAGGCCTCAAGGGCCCCGCCGCCCCGCCGCCCAAGGCCGAGGCGCCTGCGTCGCCCACGCTTCCCGACTGGTCGGCTCCGCCGCCCGCGCCAGCCGCATCTTCCAGCGACCAGATGCATGGGCAGTGGTCGTCGCGCCGCGGAAAGCCGACATTGCCGGAGAGCCCGCGCGCCGAACCTTCGCTTTCTTCGGATCGCGAGACCGATCTCGACGCGGTTCATGGCATGATCAAGCGTCTCGCCGAAGAGGTGGACGTCGGTGACGAGCCGCCGCTCGAGGGCCTGCCGCAGCGGCAGGAGAGCGCGCTGCGCGCCTCTCTCAATGCGCTGCAGACGACCGCGAACGTGATGCGCGGGACCAAGAAGAAGCCGGGTGCTACCGGCGCAGCGGCGGGCGGTGTTATGCCGCCTCCGATCATGCCGTCGCATACGCGGATTGCCTCGCTGGCCGAGGCTGTCGCCTCGGGCCGGATCGACGTGGCGCTCGCGCCCGTCGTCGGACTTGGCGACCTTCAGGTGCACTATCACGAGGTGCTTGCCCGTCCGTGCGATGAGCGCGGTATGCCGCTTTCCATCTCCACGCGGGATCCACAGCTCGCGGTTGCCGGCCTGCTGCCGTTACTCGACAGCGCGCGCCTGCGCCAGGCCGCTGCGGTCGCGCGCACCTTCGCCCATGGGGGTCGCGATGTGCAGCTGTTCGTCCCGGCAACCGCGGTATCGCTGGCCAACGACGGCTTCCTCGACGAGCTTGCGACCGTTTATCAGGACCGTGAGGCACTGGCGGGTGAGATGGTGCTCACCTTTGCCCAAGCGGACATCCGCACGTTCGGCAATGCGGAATGGAGCGCGCTGACCGACATGCGCGATCTCGGTTTCCGCTTCGGTATCGAGGATGTGACCGACTTTGACTACGAGTTCACCGCGCTTTGCGCCGCCGGCTTCGCTTTCGTGAAGGTCGACGCGGCTACGCTGATGGCCGGGCTGGTCGCGCCGAACGGGGCTATGCCCGCGGACGAGGTCTGCCGCAGCCTCAACGAGCTGGGCCTGACCGTTATCGTGGGCGGCATCGCCGACGAGCAGATGCGCGACAAAGTGCTCGACGCGGGCGCTCCGCTCGGTCAAGGCGCGCTGTTCGGCGCACCTGCCAGCGTCGCAGGCGCCGGTTTTGCCGGGCCGGGCGAAGCCGCCGCTTGAGATTTGCGCGGGCGGCGGCTAGCTAGACGCCATGCCGCCCGCGTCATCTTCCGAAACCATCCCTCTCATCAATTCCATTGCCCCGGTCGCCGCCGGCACGCGTGCCTGGCTGGTCGACGTCTGGGGCGTGATACACAACGGCGTGGCGCCGTTCGCCGATGCATGTGCCGCTTGCATGCGCTATCGCGAGAAGGGCGGCATCGTGGTGCTGGTTTCGAACTCGCCGCGTCCGCACCACAGCGTGGCCGCGCAGCTCGATGGCATCGGCGTGCCGCGCGCGTGCTGGGATGCGATCATCACGTCGGGCGATGTCGCGCGCACGCTGATCGCCCGCTATGCCGGCCGGCCGATCCTGCACATAGGTCCGGAGCGTGATCTCGCCACGCTGGCGGGACTCGATCTTATGTGCGTCGATGCCGAAATGGCCGAGGCCATCGTATGCACGGGCCTCTACGATGACGAGAGCGAGACGCCGGAAGATTATGCGGGGCTCCTCGCCCCGTGCCGGGAGCGACAGCTGCCAATGATCTGCGCCAATCCCGACGTGATGGTGGAGCGTGGCGGGCGCATGGTCTACTGCGCCGGCGCCGTGGCGCGCGCCTATGCGGCTCTGGGTGGCTCGGTCGAATATGCGGGCAAGCCCTATATGCCGATCTACGATCTGACCTTCGCGACGCTGGAAAAATTGGCGCCCGGCAGTTCAGAGAAATCTGCGCTCATTGCAATCGGCGACGGTGTCGGAACCGACATCGCCGGCGCGGCTGCTGCCGGCATCCGGTCGGTGTTCATCGCCAGCGGCGTGCATGTCCGCGGCAAGCTCGATGCGGCAGCCGTCGCAACGCTCTTTCCGCGGGGTGCGCCCCGTCCTATCGCGGCGATGGAGAGCCTCGCCCTGTAAATCGCGGATGCGGCCGCCGTCGTCGGCTTGACGGCGCCGGTTCCCAGGCCGATCTATCGACGATGCCCGACAAGGATACGCGCGCAGTTTCGCCGGAAGTGCCGGCGCCGGAGCAGCCGACAACGGTTCCGCCCGACGGGGCTGCGCCTGCGTCTGCGTCCGATGCCGCGGCGTCCACGTCGCAGCCCGGCGTGCAGGCGCAAGCCGCACTTGGCACGGAAACGGCTCCGATCGTCAGCGGGCCGGAGGTCATCTCCAGCTATCTGAAGCTGCTGCCGGCGGCGCCGGGCGTTTACCGCATGCTCGATGCGGAAGGGAACGTCATCTACGTCGGCAAGGCGCGCAGCCTCAGGGCGCGCGTTTCCAACTATACGCGCCTCGGCGGGCATACGAACCGCATCGCGCGCATGATCGCGACTACGGCGAGCATGGAGTTCGTGACCGTCCGTACCGAGGCCGAGGCGCTGCTGCTCGAAGCGAACCTCATCAAGCGCTTCCGGCCGCGCTTCAACGTGCTGATGCGCGACGACAAGTCGTTTCCGTATATCCTCATCGCGCGCGACACGGCCGCGCCGCAGATCATGAAGCACCGCGGCGCGCGTACGCGGAAGGGCGACTACTTCGGCCCGTTCGCTTCTGCGGGCGCCGTCAATCGCACCATCAACATGCTGGAGCGGGCGTTTCTTCTGCGGTCATGCTCCGACAGCGTCTATGAAAGCCGTACGCGTCCGTGTCTGCTCCACCAGATCAAGCGGTGCTCGGCGCCCTGCACGGGGGAGATCGCGCTCGACGACTATGGACGCCTCGTGGACGAAGCGGTGCGCTTTCTGCGCGGTGAAAGCCAGAACGTGCGGCGCATGTATCAGAAGCTGATGGAGGAGGCGGCGGCGAGCCTCGAATACGAGCGCGCCGCCCGCTTCCGTGACCGGCTGTCGGCGCTCGCGCATGTCACGGCGGATCAGTCCATCAATCCGGAAGGCATCGAGGAAGCGGACGTATTCGCTGCGGCCCAGGAGGGCGGGCAGACGTGCGTCGAGGTGTTCTTCTTCCGCACTGGTCAGAACTGGGGCAATCGCGCGTACTTCCCCAAGGCCGATCGCGCACTGCCCGTCGAGGACGTACTCGATAGCTTCATCGCGCAGTTCTACGACGACAAGCCTGTGCCGCGGCTGCTTCTGCTGTCCCATGACGTGCCGAACCGGGAGCTGCTCGCCGAAGCGCTGTGCATCAAGGCCGAGCGAAAGATCGAGATCCGTGTGCCGCAGCGGGGCACGAAGTCGGGCATCGTGGATCACGCGCTCGCCAATGCCCGCGAGGCGCTGGGTCGCAAGCTTGCGGAGAGCTCATCGCAGCGGCGCCTGCTGGATGGTCTGGCCGAGCGCTTCGCGCTTTCGGCGCCGCCGCGGCGTATCGAGGTCTTCGACAACAGCCACATCCAGGGCACGAATGCCGTCGGCGCGATGATCGTTGCGGGGCGCGAGGGCTTTGTGAAAGGCCAGTACCGCAAGTTCAACATCAAATCGCAGAATCTCACGCCGGGCGACGACTACGGCATGATGCGCGAGGTGCTGACGCGGCGCTTCAAGCGGCTGGTGGTGGAAACCAACAGCAAGGAGAAAGCGGACGGTATCGCCGCCGCGGTGGCGGAGGAAGAGACGAGCAACCTCGTTGCGCTCGCCGCCGCGGCTGCCGATGTCTCGCCGGACGACGTCGAGGATGACGCCTTTCCCGACCGCCCGGACCTCGTGCTGATCGATGGCGGCGCGGGGCAGCTCGCGGTCGCGCGCGATGTGATGGCCGATCTCGGCTTGCACGACATCTGTCTCATCGGCGTCGCGAAGGGGCCGGACCGCGACGCCGGACGCGAGCACTTCCACATTCCGGGACACGAGCGGCCGATGATGCTCGAGCCGCGCGATCCGGTGCTCTATTTCGTGCAGCGGCTGCGCGATGAGGCGCACCGTTTCGCCATCGGCACGCATCGCGCGCGGCGGTCGAAAGCGATGGGCGCAAGTCCGCTCGATGAGATCGAGGGCATCGGTCCGCGGAGGCGCCGCGCGCTGATGAATCACTTCGGCTCCGCGAAGGCCGTCTCGCGCGCGGGTGTCGAGGATCTCAAGGCGGTGGACGGTATCTCGGGCGAGATGGCGCAGCGCATCTACGATCACTTCCACGAGCGGCGCAGCTGAACCTCTTCGCGGCCCGCGCGGACCCACCGGGATTTAGCGCGCTGTGTTTCAGCGCACACGCACACGCACACGATCACGACCGGGAACGTGTGCGCCCGGCCGCGTGTGTCCGCGGTGGAACCGTACGTTTCTTAAATGGGTGGCGTGGCGGCAGGCGGGAAGGCGAGAGCCGCGAGCCAGTACACCCACAACACATAGAAGACGGCGAAGAACAGTGCGGTCAGCACTGCGCCAGCAAAGCGATTTCCCAAGGCGATGGCATTGCCGATGATCGCGGAAAGAAATGCGATACCGGAATAAATGGCGACTGTGACCCAATCGACGGTCGCCAGGTCGAACGGCAAGTCAGGCATACGAACCACTCCCCCTAAAGCCCATCTTCGTGGGCTGATTAGACGTGCTCGTGCACGGCGAGTTTCTGCCAACGGGGCCGACGATGCAAGGCCGCATGGCGATAGCGCTGTGCGCAGGCGCTCTCTAGAGCACCATCGCTCGCCCGATAGAGCCCGAAGCGATCATGGTCTAGCCCGCTATCATGACGGAACGATTGCAGCCGTTCGTCTCGGGCGACCGATTATGCAACTCCATGCGTGCGGAAAAAGGCGAGCATCCGTTTCCAACCGTCTTTCGCAGCCTCAGCACGATAGCTCGGGCGATAGTCGGCATTGAACGCGTGCGGTGTATCCGGATAGACGACCAACTCGCACTTGCCCGAGGCGGCGCACGCCTCGCGCATGCGCTCGATCGTGTCCACGGGGATGCCCGTGTCTGCGGCGCCATACAGCCCGAGAACGGGCGCCTTCAGTTCGCCAGCGATTTCAAGCGGATGGCGTGGCGTGTTGGTTGAAGCGTTGCCGACGAGCTTGCCGTACCAGGCGACGCCGGCCTTGAGCTTGTCGCTGTGCGCCGCGTAGAGCCACGTGATGCGCCCTCCCCAGCAGAAGCCCGTGATGCCGAGCCGGGTATCGTCCCCTTTTCCCGTGTCTGCGGCCCAGGCGACGGTTGCATCGAGATCGGACATGACCTGAGCGTCGGGAACCTTCGAGACCACCTTGGAGATGATCTCCCTGATGTTGGAGATGTCGGCGACGCTGCCCTGCCGGACATAGAGCTCCGGCGCGATAGCCATGTAGCCGGCCTTGGCGAGACGCCGGCACAGGTCGCGGATATGCTCATGGACGCCGAAGATTTCCTGCACCACGAGCACGATGGGGAACGGGCCGCTACCAGCGGGCGCGGCACGGTAGGCGGGGATTTCCCGGTCAGCCGCGGGAATGGAGACCGTTCCGGCGACGAGGCTTTCGGTATCGGTGTGAATGACGGTCTGCGCGGAGACAGGACGGGTCGCGGTGGCGAAGCCCGCTGCGAGGCTCACCGCGAGCATTTCCCTTCGGTCGACGCGGGGCTTGGGGGCGAGGCTGCGGCGGTCGTCTTCGAAGCCGTCCATTTTCGGGTCCTCCCTGCGGTGCGCGGACCTGCGATATGGCGGGTCCAAAAAAAGGGCGGCTTATGGCTCGGTAAATAGCCGTTGGATTACAATCGCATTTTCGCCGCTCTGACGGCGGATGCTGGGCGCGAGGGGAACAAGCACGGCTCTTCGGCTATTATCGACCTGCAGGTGTGCATGGCGACCGGGATTTCCGTTGACCAGACGCTGGGCCGTCTTTCCACGTGGCTGTCGGGCGCAGCCTTTACGGGATTGGTCGCGCTCGCGCATTTGCCGGTCCGCCAGATGGCTCCGCCACCTTCCGCATTGCAGCGACCGGCCGAGGTTAAGCCTCCGGCGTCCGCGGTCGTTCCGCCGGCTTCTGCTGTCGTTGCACCGGCCTCTGGTGAGGCGGCGCCAAAACATGCGAGGGATAGCGCCGAACAGCCGCCGCCGGTCATGCAACCCTCTTCGATTGCTTCGGCATCGCGTGCGCCTGAAAGTGCAGCTCCGGCAGCCACATCCGCGCCCGCGGTCCAGGCGCCGGGAGCGCCAGTCTCCGGCGCGACCAGCCCCACCAGCCCCCAAGGCGCACAGGGGCAGGCTGCTACTGCAACGTCGCCTGCCAATAGCCCCGCGCCGGAGACGTGGAGCGCGGAGGAGCTCAACGCCGGGCTGCGCCAGTGCCTGGAGTTGCTGGCTCCCGCAGCCGTGGGGATGGAACTGGAGGAGCCCATGCGCCGCGGGGCGTGCGGGACACCGGCTCCGCTCGCGCTCCGCAGCATCGGGGCCGCGCAAAAGGTCGAGTTTTCACCGCCTCCGACGATGAATTGCCGCCTTGCCGCCTCGCTCAGCACGTGGGTGGACAAGGTGCTGCAACCGACCGCTCAGCAGGTTTTCGGCTCGCGGGTCACGCGCATCGTGGGGGCGTCGTCCTATTCGTGCCGCAACATCTACAACAACCCGAAGCTGACGCTCAGCGAGCACGCGACGGGGAATGCCGTCGATATCTCCGCCTTCATGATGGCCGACGGGCGCACGATCACCGTCGCTAAGGGCTGGGGGCCGACCGAGCGCGATATCACTGCCGCGCGCAAAAAGGCTGCAGAGAAGGAGGCCGTCAAGCCGAAGCCGCCGGCGGACGCGAAAGGAGCCACCGGGCAGCCTTCCGCCGGCGAGAAGCCGGCCGCGGGCGAAGCCGGGAAACGGGCTAATCCCAAGGAGGGAAGCCTTCAGAAGGCCGACTACCGGCGCCCCACGGCGAAAGACGGCGGCAAGGTCTCCGAAGATTCCAAGGCGACGGCCGGCAAGGCTGCGGGGGGCGAGGAAGCGAGCCTAAAGCCGGCAACTACCAAGGAGGCGGTATTCCTGAAGCGGCTGCACGAAGGCTCGTGTGCCGTTTTCGCGACCGTGCTCGGCCCCGAAGCCAACGAGGCCCATCGCGACCATTTTCACCTCGATATGAAGGTGCGCCGCTCGAGCCGCGGCATTTGCCATTAATCGGCTGATTTCCGGCCTATTTAGCGGCCGGCTACTGCGCCATTGACGGGCGTGCGCGGGGATGGTGTACCAAGGGGCGATGGAACAAGCTGCCGCCTCCCGCGCCCTGCCGATGAGCCTGCCGAACGTGCTGACATACGTTCGCATTGCGGCCGTTCCTGCGCTCGTCGCCTGTCTGTTTTTCCTCAAGGGTGATGCTGCGCGCTGGTCGGCCTTCGCGCTGTTCGTGTTTGCCAGCGTCACCGATTGGCTGGACGGATATCTTGCGCGCATCTGGGAGCAGCAGTCGACGCTCGGCCGGATGCTCGACCCCATCGCGGACAAGCTGCTGGTGGGCGCGGTGCTGATGATGCTGGTGCACGACAACACCATCGGCGGCTGGTCGATCTGGGCGGCGATCATCATTCTGTGCCGGGAGATGCTGGTTTCGGGGCTGCGCGAGTTCCTCGCCGAGCTCAACGTGAAGATCCACGTCACGCAGCTCGCCAAGTGGAAGACCACCATGCAGATGATCGCGCTGGCGGTGCTTCTCGCGGGGCCTGCGGCGGAAAAGATCGTGCCCGGCATCATGACGGGCGGCATCGTCATTCTCTGGATTGCGGCGCTGCTGACGCTGTGGACGGGATACGACTACCTGAAGGCTGGCATCGTGCATGCCATGGAGCGCTAGGGCGCGCATCGGCAGGGCAGATATGGACAACCGGATGCGCAACGTGCGCCTTTTGTATTTCGCCTGGCTTCGCGAGAAGGTCGGAACCGCCTCCGAAGAGGTCGAGCTTCCCGCAAGCATCGCGACCGTTGCCGATCTCATCGATTGGCTGGAGCAGCGGGGGCCGCAATACGGGGAGGCCTTCGCGCGGCGCGAAGTCGTGCGCGCAGCGCTCGACAAGGTGCACGTGAAGCCCTCCGCGGCGCTCGGCGAGGCGCGCGAGATCGCCTTCTTCCCGCCCGTCACCGGAGGGTGAGCCGTGGCTGTTCGCGTGCAGCTCGATGATTTCGACGTCGGTGCGGAAACGGAAAAGCTGGTCGGCGGGCGTACCGATATCGGCGCGATCGTCACGTTCACGGGCCGCGTGCGAGGTGCGGACAGCGAACGACAGATCAAAGCGCTGACGCTGGAACACTATCCTGACATGACGGAAGCGGAGATGGCGCGCATCGAAGCGGAGGCGCACGCGCGCTGGCCGCTACAGGCGAGCCTTCTCATCCACCGGGTCGGCGAGCTCCGTGCCGGCGACAACATCGTCCTCGTGATCGCCGCATCCGCGCATCGCCAAGCGGCATTCGAGGCGGCGGCATTCCTGATGGACTACCTCAAGACGCGGGCGCCATTCTGGAAGAAAGAAACGATGCCGTCCGGCGAGACCGCGTGGGTCGACGCGCGCGCCGAAGATGATGGCGCGGCCGATCGCTGGCGCTAGTTTTCGCGCACCAATTCCCTGCCCGATCGCAATTTTTAAGCGCGCCACGTGGCGGTTTCGTCTGCAATCCGTGCCGCCGTTAGCAAAATATTAAGGCTTATTGGGCAATAACCCTAACAATGCCTGAAGGACGACCGCAAAAGGCCATCATTTCAGGCAACCTTGACCGTCCCACCACTTGGAATTGTATCGCGTAAACGGGGGTCAGACGTCATGGTTTATGGCACTCCGTGGCGCTTGCGCCGCGGGATACTATTCCCGCTTGTCTTGTTCTGCGCGCACACACCGCTGCAGGCGCAGAGCCTGCTCGACGAAGCGCAGAACCTTATCAACAAAAGTGCCGACAGCCTCTTCGGGGGTGGCAGCGCTGCGAACACGGCGGTCGCCAACGTGCCGCCGCAGCGCACGCGCTTCGTGGTCGGTCTGCCGAAAAAAGCAGAGTTCGAGGTCTTCTCTCTCAGCAACCCGAACCGCGTGGTTGTGCAGGTGAAGGAAACGAAGCTGCGCCTGCCGCAGCAGCCGAAGGACGGCCCGATCGGTCTGATCAAGTCGTTTCAGGCTGGCCTTTCCGGAACCGACCGGTCGCGCATCATCATTTACGTCACCGAGCCGGTGATCGTTTCGAGCGCGCGCATCGAGAAGGCGAGCGGTGAAAGCGACGAGCATCTCGTCGTCGAGATTTCCTCCTTCACGCCCATCACCGCCAGCATTACGGCTCCTGTAAAGCAGAAGGTGGCGGCAAAGTCCGACATCGCGCCGCCGACCTATTCACTCGGCGCGGCGGGACTGCAGCCGCCGCTGCCGCGTCCTGCGGTGCCGCCGGATGTGCGGGCGGAGCGCGCCTTCAAGCCGGTGATCGTCATCGATCCGGGACACGGCGGCCACGATTCCGGCGCGATGAAGAACGGCGCCGTCGAGAAGGTCATCACGCTGGAATTCAGCAAGATCCTCGAGCGCAAACTCAACGAGACGGGCCGCTACAAAGTGCTGATGACGCGGGACGAGGACGTATTCATCCCGCTCGGCGATCGCGTCGCCTTCGGCGAGAAGCACAACGCCAACCTCTTCATCGCCGTGCACTGCGACTATGCCGGCGGCGGCAGCAATGCCAGCGGCGCCACCATCTATTCGCTGCGGGATTCGGTGGCCGCCAGTCTGCGACGCTCCACGCGCGGGGATGTCGATGTGCTGTCGAAATCCGAAGTCGAGACCGTCAAGCAGATCGGCACGAACCGCGACGTCAATTTCGTGAAAGACATCCTCGCGGATTTGGCAGAGCGCGAGATCGATGCCACGCACGACCGCACGAACGTCTTTGCGAAGACCGTTATCGAGACGATGGGCGCCAGCACGACGATGCGCAGCAAGCCCGACCAGCAGGCATCGTTCCGCGTGCTCAAGACGGCACAGTTCCCGTCCGTGCTGATCGAACTCGCCTACGTGACCAACAAGCAGGACGCGGCAAACCTGCAGTCGGATGCCTGGCGTGACAAGGTCACCGACTCCATCATGTCGGCGATCGACAACTACTTCTCCAATCAGGTTGCTCAGCTGCCAATGTAAGCATCGAGAGCGGCGACAGTCCTGACCCCTTAGGCGTCAATAATAATAAAAAGGCCGGTCCTTCGGGACCGGCCTCATCGTTTGTGGCCGAGAGTCAGGTCGCACGCCTTCCTCGGCTAAAGCCCCGTCAAGTCATACTTGGAGGCCGCATCTGTTTTTGGCGCCAGAGCAGTATCCAAAGCCATTCCGTTTGAAGCCGAAGCGAGGATGCAACGCGAGAACGAGAAGATACGGTGTGTGGGA
>Ga0182749_1003242_pt1 | contig 11251 bp, 8 predicted proteins | sample eDN3rd37CKraftMG_FD_128875 | JGI IMG/M metagenome (GOLD analysis project Ga0182749, IMG submission 128875) | Enriched Miracle-Growth compost microbial communities from Emeryville, California, USA - eDNA 3rd pass 37_C Kraft MG (version 2) (version 2) ...
AAGCTGGTCGGCATCAACACCGCGATCTTCTCGCGCTCCGGCGGCTCGCAGGGCATCGGCTTCGCCATTCCCGTCAACATGGTGCGGGTGGTGGTCGCCTCGGCGCGGAGCGGCGGCAGCGCGGTGCAGCGGCCGTGGCTCGGCGCCTCGTTGCAGGCGGTGACGTCGGATATCGCCGACAGTCTCGGATTGAAGCGCCCGACCGGCGCGCTGGTCAGCAGCGTCAGCAACGGCAGCCCCGCGGCGAAGGCCGGACTGAAAGCCGGCGACCTGATCACCGCCGTTGACGGCCAGCCGGTCGACGATCCGAACGCCTTCGGCTACCGCTTCGGCACCAAGCCGGTCGGCGGTACCGCGCAACTCACGGTGCTGCGGCGGGGGCGCGAGCTGGTGATGAGCGTCGCCTTGCAGGTCGCCCCGGAGGGCGACGCCGACGAAGTCGCCATCAAGGCGCGCTCGCCGTTCCAGGGCGCCACCTTCGTCAATATCGGTCCGGCGCTGGCCGACCGTCTGCATCTGAGCCCGTCGGCGGAGGGGGTTGCCGTGACCAACGTGCCCGACGGCAGCGTCGCGGCGCAATACGGCTTCCAGCCCGGCGACGTCATCGTCGCCGTCAACGGCACCCGCATCGCCCGCACGCGCGATCTGGAGCGCGTGGCGGGCACGCCGAGCCGGCTGTGGCGTGTCACCATCGAGCGCGGCGGGCAGCAGATTTCCGCCGTGTTCGGCGGATGAGCCTTGAGCATGAGCCCGCGCGCGCCATCGGGACCGACGCTGTTCACCGCCGCCGGCCTTGCCGGTGACGCGCCGCGGCCGCTCGCCGACCGGCTGCGCCCGACGAAGCTCTCCGAGGTGGTCGGGCAGGACCATCTGCTCGGCGCCGACGGCGTGCTCACCCGCATGCTGGAGACGCGCTCGCTCGGCTCGCTGGTGTTCTGGGGGCCGCCGGGCACCGGCAAGACCACGGTGGCGCGGCTTCTGGCGGACGCCACCGATTTGCAGTTCGAGCAGATTTCGGCGGTGTTCTCCGGCGTCGCCGACCTGAAGAAGGTGTTCGAGGCGGCGCGCGCCCGGCGCGACACCGGCAAGGGCACGCTGCTGTTCGTCGACGAGGTGCATCGCTTCAACCGCGCGCAGCAGGACTCGTTCCTGCCGGTGATGGAGGACGGCACCGTCGTCCTCGTCGGCGCGACGACGGAAAATCCGTCGTTTGAATTGAACGCCGCGTTGCTGTCGCGCGCCCGCGTGCTGGTGTTCAAGTCGCTCGACGAGGCTGCGATCGGCAGGCTGCTGTCGCGCGCCGAGGAGATCGAGGGCAAGCCGCTGCCGCTCGATGCCGAGGCGCGCGCCGCGCTGATCCGCATGGCCGACGGCGACGGCCGCGCTTCGCTGACGCTTGCCGAGGAGGTGTGGCGGGCGGCGCGTCCGGACGAAATCTTTAATACTGAGAGCTTGCAGGAGATCGTCCAGCGCCGCGCGCCGATCTACGACAAGTCGCAGGATGGGCACTATAACCTCATCTCGGCGCTGCATAAGTCGGTGCGCGGCTCCGATCCCGATGCGGCGCTCTACTATCTGGCGCGGATGCTCGATGCCGGCGAGGACCCGCTCTATATCGCGCGGCGCGTCGTGCGCATGGCGGTGGAGGATATCGGGCTCGCCGATCCGCAGGCGCTGATGATCTGCAACGCGGCGAAGGACGCCTACGATTTTCTCGGCAGCCCGGAGGGCGAACTGGCGATCGCCGAGGCGGTGATCTATGTCGCGACCGCGCCGAAATCGAACGCCGCCTATGTCGCCTATGGCGCGGCAATGCGCGCGGCGAAACAGGGCGGCTCGCTGCTGCCGCCGAAGCATATCCTCAACGCGCCGACACGGCTGATGAAGGCGGAGAATTACGGCCGCGGCTACGCCTACGACCACGATCAGGACGAGGCCTTTTCCGGGCAAGACTATTTCCCCGAGGCGCTCGGCCGGCAGACCTTCTACGACCCGCCGGAGCGCGGCTTCGAGCGCGAGATCCGCAAGCGCCTCGACTATTGGGCCAAATTGCGCAAGGAACGCCAATCCTAGTCGGATGGCACATCGCTCCGGATCGGGGCCGGACAGAACAGGCAGAAACGATGAAACAGCGGCGCCCCGGTCGAAGCGGCGGATATGACGTCAAGCGCGATCCGCACGCGCGCAGAAAGACCAAGCGGTTGCGCGACCGCAAGGACGAGTTCGGCCGCGGAAAAGACGCGGCCGAACCGCGCGTCAAACAGGGCGCCAAACCAGAGGCCAGGCAGGGCGCCAAACCACGCAGCAAGCTTCGCGCGAAGCCTGGCACCGACCCGGCGATCAGGGCCGATCGGTTACCGCGCCCCGTGCGGCCGGAGCGCGCGGCGCCGCCGCCCGCCAAGGTGGCTGCCACCGCGACTGCTGCCAAAGCAGTCACTATGATCCCCACCGGCGTCCAGACCGTCACCGTCAGCGCCGACGAGGATGGCATGCGCGTCGATCGGTTCTTCGAGGCGCGGTTTCCCGGCCTGTCGTTCAGCCATATCCAGCGCATTATTCGCAAGGGCGAGGTGCGGGTGAACGGCAAGCGCACCGAGCCGAAAGCGCGCCTCGCCGGCGGGCAGCAGGTGCGGGTGCCGCCGCTCTCGGTGGAAGCGCCGACGCCGCGCGCCGATGCGCCGGCCGATCTGCGCGACCGCGCCTTCCTCAAGTCGATCACGCTCTACGAAGACGACGACGTGATGGTGCTCGACAAGCCGGCCGGGCTCGCCGTGCAGGGCGGCTCCGGCACAAAACGCCATATCGACGGCATGCTCGGCGCCTTGCAGGGACAGGGGCGCGACGCGCAGCGCCCGCGCCTCGTCCATCGGCTCGACAAGGACACCAGCGGCTGCCTGCTGATCGCCAAGACCCGCTTTGCCGCCGCCGCGCTGTCGAAGACGTTCCGCTCGCGCGCCGCGCGCAAGGTCTATTGGGCGCTGGTCTATGGTGTGCCGAAGCCGAAGCAGGGCCGCATCTCCACCTTCCTCGCCAAGCAGGAGATGGAAGAAGACAGCATCATGCGCGTCGCCGGCCACGGCGAGGACGGCGCCAGCCATGCGGTCACCTATTACGCGGTGGTGGAGACGGCGGCCCAGCAGCTCTCATGGCTGTCGCTCAAGCCGGTGACCGGCCGCACGCATCAGTTGCGCGCCCATCTGGCGCATATCCGCCACCCGATCATCGGCGATCCGAAATATTTCAACATCGAGAACTGGCAACTGCCGGGCGGTATCCAGAACCGGCTGCACCTTCTGGCGCGGCGTATCTCGGTGCCGCATCCGCGCGGCGGCCGCATCGACGTTTCGGCGCCGCTGCCGCCGCACATGCAGCAGAGCTTCAACCTGCTCGGTCTCGATCTGACGCGCTACGACCCGATCGAGGATGCGCCGGAGGAGTGACGGGGCGGGGTGCGACCAAATCCGGTTTCATGCGTTATCGTCTCATCATGACCCGTTTTATCATGACCCGTCTTGCCATGACTTATCTTGCCGCCATTGCACTGGTGTTCGGCGTTCTCGCCGTCGGCGCGCCCGCGCAGGCCGCCGGCAATGGTCCTTACGACATCATGAAGGCGGAACCGGCGACGCCCGGCGTCGCCCCGCCTTATCGCTCGCCGCGCCGCAGCCGCCAGCACGTCAAGCCGCTGCCGAAGGCGAAGCCGCCCCGGCAGCGGAGTGATGCGCCGCCGCCGCCGATCGTCGTGCCACAGAGCGGGCGGGTGGTGCCGAGCGTTCCGGTGGTGCCGCGCGGCTCGGTTCCCGGCGGCGGCAGGGAGAGCTTCGGCGACCGCGCGGCACGCTGCGCGCATCAGGGCGGGCTCGCCGGCCTGCCGAACGATCAGCAGAACAGCTATATGGGCACCTGCCTCAACCAGTAGCGCTTTAATTAGTAGCGGCTACCGCAGGCCCGCATTGATCTGATCGAGCGCCGCCTGGCCCGGACAGAGGTCCTGCTCGCCGAGTTGGTTGAGCGGGCGATCGACCGTCGCCAGATGCTTGTGCAGGTCCTCCGCGTCGCCGTTGACGTAGAGGAGGCCGGTGACGATCTGCCCGCTCGCCGCATGCTTTTGCAGGAAGCCGAGCGCCGCGGTGCGGTCGTTGACGTCGTAGTCGGCGTTGATCTTGCGCAAGGCGAGCTTCGAGCCGTCGTGCTGCTCGACCACTTCGACCGTACCCGGATCGTAATTGATCTCGATCGGGCGGCGGCTGGAGATGAAGTCGAGCCGGTTCACCGCTTCGTTGTGCTCGCGCACATAGTCGAAGCTGCGCGTCGAGCCGGCATGGTTGTTGAAGGCGACGCAGGGCGAGATCACGTCGATGAAGGCGGCGCCGCGATGCTCGATGGCGCCTTTGAGGATCGGGATGAGCTGCGCCTTGTCGCCGGAGAAGGAGCGGGCGACATAGGTCGCACCGAGCTGCAAGGCGATGGCGACGAGGTCGATGGAGTTGTCGGTGTTGGTGACGCCGCGCTTCGATTTGGAGCCGCGGTCGGCGGTCGCCGAGAACTGGCCCTTGGTCAGGCCGTAGACGCCGTTGTTCTCGACGATATAGGTCATGTTGACGCCGCGCCGGATCGCATGCGCGAACTGGCCGAAGCCGATCGAGGCAGAATCGCCGTCGCCCGACACGCCGAGATAGATCAGGTCGCGGTTGGCGAGATTGGCGCCGGTGAGCACCGAGGGCATGCGGCCATGCACCGAGTTGAAGCCGTGCGAATTGCCGAGGAAGTAGGTCGGCGTCTTCGACGAGCAGCCAATGCCGGAAATCTTCGCCACCCGGTGCGGTTCGATCGACAGCTCGAAAAACGCCTGGATCAGCGCACCGGTGATCGAATCGTGCCCGCAGCCCGCGCACAGCGTCGAGACCGAGCCCTCGTAATCGCGGTGCGTGAAGCCGAGCGCGTTCTTCGGCAGTTGCGGATGGTGGAATTTCGGTTTGACGAGATAGGTCATGTCACGAGACCGCCATTGGCTTGCCGTGGAGGGCCGCGATGCGTTGCGCGATCTCCCGCGTGATGAAGCGCGCGGTGATCGGCGTGCCGTCGTAGTGCAGGATCGGCACCAGCCGCACCGGATCGACGTTGCATTCGTTGACGATCAGCGAGCGCAGTTGCGCGTCGCGGTTTTGCTCGACGACGAACACGAAATCGTGGCTGGCGAGGAAGTTCGGCACGCTGGAATGGAACGGGAAGGCGCGCACGCGCATCCGGTCGACCGCGTGGCCCTGCGCCTCCAGCATCTCGGTCGCTTCGTCCATCGCCGGCGCGGTCGAGCCGTAATAGATGATGCCGAAGCGGGTCGGTTTGCCGGCATTGGCGATGAGCGGGCGGGGCACCAGGTCCTTGGCGGTCTCGAACTTGCGCAGCAGCCGCTGCACGTTGTCGACGTAAGGGCCGCCTTCTTCCGTATATTTGGCGTAGCGGTCGCGCGAGGTGCCGCGGGTGAAGAACGAGCCCTTGGTCGGATGCGTGCCGGGATAGGTCCGGTACGGGATGCCGTCGCCGTCGACATCGAGATAGCGGCCGAACTCGCGGCCGGAATCGAGATCGGCGGCGGTCATCACCTTGCCGCGGTCGTAGCGGCGCTTGCCGTCCCAGGCGAACGGTTTGCACAGCCGGTGGTTCATGCCGATGTCGAGGTCGAGCATGACGAAAATCGTCGTCTGCAGCCGGTCGGCGAGGTCGAATGCCTGCGCGCCGAACTCGAAGGCTTCGTGCGGGTCTTCCGGGAACAGCAGCACATGCTTGGTGTCGCCGTGCGAGGCATAGGCGCAGGAGATCACATCGCATTGCTGGGTGCGCGTCGGCATGCCGGTCGAGGGGCCGGCGCGCTGCACGTCGAAGATCACCGCCGGGATTTCCGCGAAATAGGACAGGCCGATGAACTCCTGCATCAGCGAGATACCGGGACCCGATGTCGCGGTGAAGGCGCGCGCGCCGTTCCAGGCGGCGCCGATCACCATGCCGATCGAGGACAGTTCGTCCTCCGCCTGGACGATGGCGTATTTCGCCTTCTTCGTCTGCGGGTCGACGCGCAGCTTGCCGCAATAGCGGGTGAAGGCATCGGCGAGCGAGGACGACGGCGTGATCGGATACCAGGCGCAGACGGTGGCGCCGCCATAGACCGCGCCGAGCGCCGCCGCGGCATTGCCTTCGACGAAGATGCGATCGCCGATCTTGTCGGTGCGCCGGACCGTCAGCCCGAGCGGGCATTTGAGGTTCTTCAGCGCGTAGTCGCGGCCGAGATGCAGTGCGTGGATGTTCGGCTGGATCAGCTTCTCTTTCGACTTGTACTGTTCGCCGATCAACTGTTCGAGTACCGCCGGCTCCATGTCGAGGAGGGCGGACAACACGCCGAGATAGATGATGTTCTTGAACAGTTGCCGCTGGCGCGGATCGGTATATTCCGCATTGCAGATCGCGGTCAGCGGCACGCCGATGACGGTGATGTCGTCGCGGAACTTCGAGGGCGGCAGCGGCTTGGTCGAATCGTAGAACAGATAGCCGCCGGGCTCGATCGAGGCGACGTCCTTGTCCCAGGTCTGCGGGTTCATCGCCACCATCATGTCGATGCCGCCGCGCGCGCCGAGGTGGCCGGCTTCGGTGACGCGCACCTCGTACCAGGTCGGCAGGCCCTGGATGTTCGAGGGGAAGATGTTGCGCGGCGAAACCGGCACGCCCATGCGCATGACGGCGCGCGCGAACATCTCGTTGGCGCTGGCGGAGCCGGAGCCGTTGACGTTGGCGAAACGGATGACGAAGTCGTTTACGCTGCTGATCGGGCGTGTTGACGGCATGACGGACCCGCGTGAGTCATTTCCAGGAAGAACTTCTGCATGTCCCAGGCGCCGGTCGGACACCGCTCGGCGCACAGGCTGCAATGCAGGCACACATCCTCGTCCTTGACCATGACGTTGCCGGTCTTGAGCCCGCCGGCGACGTAGAGGTCTTGCGTGAGGTTGGGCGCCGGCGCATTGAGGCGGGTTCGCAGGTCCGCCTCCTCGCCGTTCTCGGTGAAGGTGATGCAGTTCATCGGGCAGATATCGACGCAGGCGTCGCATTCGATGCACAGCGAGGGCGTGAACACCGTCTCGATATCGCAGTTGAGGCAGCGCCCGGCCTCCGACAGCGCCAGTTCGACGTCGAAGCCGAGTTCAACCTCCGCCTTGATGTCGCGCAGCGCCACCGCCTTGTCGCGCAGCGGCACCTTGTAGCGCTGGTCGAGCATCACCTCGTTGTCGTAGGACCATTCGTGGATGCCCATCTTCTGGCTGACGAGCGTCACCGCCGGTAGCGGGCGCTCGGCGATGTCCTCGCCGTTGAGCAATTTGTCGATGGAGACGGCGGCCTCGTGGCCGTGCGCCACCGCCCAGATGATGTTCTTCGGGCCGAAGGCGGCGTCGCCGCCGAAGAACACCTTGGGGTGCGTCGAGGCGAAGGTGACGCGATCGACCTTCGGCATGCCCCACTCGTCGAAGGCGATGCCGAGATCGCGCTCGATCCACGGAAAGGCGTTCTCCTGACCGACCGCGACCAGCACGTCGTCGCAGGGCACATGCTCGTCCGGCTCGCCGGTCGGCACCAGCTTGCGGCGGCCGTTGGCATCCTTCTGCGCCTTCACCTTCTCGAACACCACGCCGGTCAGTCGGCCGTTCTCGTGGGTGAACGCCTTCGGCACCATGTAATTGAGGATCGGGATGCCCTCGTGCATCGCGTCCTCTTTCTCCCATGGCGAGGCTTTCATCTCCTCGAAGCCGGAGCGGACGATCACCTTGACGTCCTCGCCGCCGAGGCGGCGGGCGGAGCGGCAGCAGTCCATCGCGGTATTGCCGCCGCCGAGCACGATCACGCGCTTGCCGATCTTGCTGATATGGCCGAACGACACCGACGACAGCCAGTCGATGCCGATATGGATGTTGGCGGCGCCTTCCTGGCGGCCGGGGATGTCGAGATCGCGGCCGCGCGGCGCGCCGGAGCCGACGAAGACCGCGTCGTAGCCTTCGGCGAGCAGCGCCTTAAGGCTATCGATCCGCGTACCGGCCTTGAAGGTGACGCCGAGGCCGAGGATATAGCCGGTCTCCTCGTCGATGACGCTGTCGGGCAGGCGGAATTTCGGGATCTGCGTGCGGATCATGCCGCCGGGCTTCGGGTCGCCGTCGAACACCGTGCAGTCGTAGCCGAGCGGCGCGAGGTCGCGCGCCACGGTGAGCGAGGCGGGACCGCCGCCGATCAGCGCGATGCGCTTGCCGTTCTTGCGCTGTGCCGGTTTCGGCAGCCGCGCGGCGATGTCGCTCTTGTAGTCGGCGGCGACGCGCTTGAGCCGGCAGATGGCGACCGGCTCCTTCTCGACCCGCGTGCGCCGGCAGGCCGGCTCGCAGGGGCGGTCGCAGGTGCGTCCGAGAATTCCCGGAAACACATTCGACTTCCAATTGATCATATAGGCGTCGTCGTAGCGGCCCGCGGCGATCAGACGGATATATTCCGGGACGGGCGTGTGGGCCGGACAGGCCCACTGGCAGTCGACGACTTTGTGGAAGTAGTCAGGCGCCGAAATATCAGTGTTCTTCAATTCAGTCCCCGGCACGCGCCCCCGCAGGACAATTGACGGCACTAGCGGCCGTCCCCCTTGGAAGCGTTCACTTTCCTCGTTGGGTCGGTCTTTAATCCGCCGACTCCGTAACTGTCATTTTAATTTAGTCGATTTCCAAATACCACCCGGATAATTGTCGCGCCACCGAACAACTATCGGTGACGCCTGCGCTTTTCGTCCGCTGAAAGCGGCGTTAAGAGATTGCGGCGGAACGGCCGCATGAGGTGCGTCGAGGCGATGAAGCTGGTCATTTTCGATTGCGACGGCACGCTGGTGGACAGCCAGCAGATGATCTGTGCTGCAATGCAAAATGCTTATGCGACAAGCGGGCTGGTCTGCCCGCCGCGGGAACGGCTCTTGTCCATCGTCGGCCTGTCGCTGCCGGAGGCGTTCCGGCGGCTGGCCGAGGGCGCCGCGCAACCGATCGACGATCTGGTGGCGCAGTACAAGCACGCGTTCCACGCGCTGCGACTCTCAAGCGCCGATATGGAACCGCTCTATCCCGGCGCCCGCGAGGCGGTGGAGGGGCTGGCGCGGCGCGCCGATACGGTGCTCGGTATTGCCACCGGCAAGTCGGTGCGCGGCGTGCGCATGGTGCTTGGGCACCATGGCCTGTTCGAGCATTTCGCGACCGTGCAGACGGCCGATACGGCGCCCTCGAAGCCACATCCGGGCATGATCCAGGCGGCGTTGCGCGAGACCGGCATTGCGCCGCGCGACGTGGTGATGATCGGCGACACCGTGTTCGACATCGAGATGGCGCGCGCCGCCGGCGTGGCATCGGTCGGGGTGGGGTGGGGCTATCACGCATCCGCTGATCTCAGCGCCGCCGGCGCCGGCACGGTGATCGCGGATTTCGCGCAACTGCCGGCGGCGCTCGATGCGGCATGGGCAGATGCGGGATCGGCGGTAGGCGCCGATGCGTGACATTTTCGAGGACATCTTCGCCAACCAGCCGCTCGACCCGACCGAGGCGGCGCGGCGCAACATGCGCGCGCTACGCAAGCGTTTCTATACCGACGCCACCGCCGGCGCCGACCATGCCATCCTGCTCGACGGGCGGCCGGTGCGCACCCCGGCGCGCCGGGCGCTGATCGCGCCGAACGAGGCGATCGCGCGGATCATCGCCGAGGAATGGCGCGCCCAGGGCGAGGACATCGATCCGGCGGGCATGCCGATGACGCGGCTTGCCAATTCCATCATCGATGCGGTCGTAGACCAGCCGCAGCCGGTCGCCGACGAGATTGCCGGCTATCTCGACAGCGATCTCGTCTGCTACCGCGCCGGCGAGCCGGAAAGCCTTGTCGACTGGCAGGCGCAGCACTGGGACCCGGTCCTCGACTTCGCGCGCCAAGTGCTCGGGGCGCGCTTCGTACTGGCGCAGGGCGTGGTGTTTCAGGCGCAGCCGGCGGAGGCGCTGGCGGCGGCGCGCCGGGCGATCCCGCACGAGCCGTGGCGGCTCGGGGCGCTGTCGGCAATGACGACGCTCACCGGCTCGACGCTGATCGCGCTCGCTTACGCGCAGGGCGCGCTGACGCTCGATGCCGCATGGGCCGCGGCGCATGCCGATGAAGACTTCCAGATGCGGCAATGGGGACAGGACGAACTGGCGCTCAAGCGCCGCGCCTTCCGCTTTGCCGAGATGCGGGCGGCGGCGGCCGTCCTGGATAATCTGCCGGGCACGGATAGCGGTCGGAATTGACAAAAACGTGGTAATCCTCGCGGCGGTTGGCGCAACGCAGGGGGCGCAATGAAGATCACGCTCGATCTTTCCGAACTGATGGAGCAGGGCAAGATCAGCCCCGCCGAAGCCGAGCGCCTGCGGGCGCTGGCGGCGCCGGGCACCTCGGCCCTCGGCATCAATATCCTGATCGGCTTCGGCATGGTCGCCGTGGCGGCGGGGGCGGTGGCGCTGGTGCCGGCGCCTTCGACGGCGGCGGCGCTCGGGGCGGCGCTGTTTGCCGCCGGGCTCGCCATCGCGCTCGCGCGCTCCGAGCAGTGGTCGCTGCTTGGGCAGATCTGCCTGATCGTCGGCGCGCTGATGTTCACCGGCGGCGTCGTGGCGCTGGGCGAGGGGTCGCTCGCCTCGCTGCTGATCGTCACCGTGGCGCTGTTCGGCGGCGCGGTGGCGGCGCGCTCCAGCCTGTTGATGTCGGGCGCGGTGCTGGCGCTGGCGGCGTGTCTGGGCGCGCGCACTGGCTATTCGCATGCGAGCTACATGCTTGCGGTCTACGAGCCGACGGTGACCGTCGTCGTGTTCGCGGCGCTGGCGTTTGCCGCCTATCAGCTCTCCAAGCGCCTTGCCGCCGGCTATGAGCGGGTTGCGCTCGCGGCCGCGCGCACGGCGGTGCTGCTGGTGAATTTCGGCTTCTGGATCGGCTCGCTGTGGGGCGATCCGCTGCGGTTGCCGCGCGCGCTCGCCGCCGGCGACTGGGCGATCATGAACGAGCGGATCGGCCGCATGCCCGTCATTCCGTCGGTCGCGTTCTCGATCGTCTGGGCGCTGGCGCTGCTGATCGTCGCCATCTGGGGGGCGCGTGCCAACCGCCGCTGGGTGGTCAATATCGCCGCGGTGTTCGGCGCCATCCATTTCTATACGCAGTGGTTCGAGCGGCTCGGCGC
>Ga0182749_1003244_pt1 | contig 11249 bp, 7 predicted proteins | sample eDN3rd37CKraftMG_FD_128875 | JGI IMG/M metagenome (GOLD analysis project Ga0182749, IMG submission 128875) | Enriched Miracle-Growth compost microbial communities from Emeryville, California, USA - eDNA 3rd pass 37_C Kraft MG (version 2) (version 2) ...
CGGTTCGCCGGGTGTCTCTGCGCCAGGATCGACAAGAGCCGGTTCTGCTGCATGGCTAACCCTGCAACTCTCGCTCCGACGGCGGCTCCGCCCGCGGCGCCCGATCGGATGCAAGTTCACATGATACAGCTAACGTTTCAGCCGCGCATCGGGTGCCGCGGCCGGAAAAAATAATATTGCATTTGTATCATTATGTCAGCCGCAGATTGCAGCCGGCTCGCGTCATACATCCACCGCGCGCATGCTTTCGAGCACAACCCGTTTGCCGTCGAGCGCCTCGAGCTGCAAATTGGCCTCGACGACCATCGGCGTGCCGTCCTTGCGCTTCTGCTGCATCCGGCCGGCCCATTTGCCGTCGCGCAAAAGCACCGCCTTGATCTCCTCGAAGGACGTCCCCGGCGTCACGGTCGCCAGCAATTGCTCCTTGTGCTGGCCGAGCGCCTCGGCGCGGGTGTAACCGAACAGGGCCTCGCAGCCGCGATTCCATTCGAGAATGCCGCCGTCTAGGTCCCACACCGCGACCGGATCGCGCAGCAGGTCGAGCAGCGTCTTCTGCTGCCCGAGCCGATGCTCGCTCTGGCGCAGGGCCTCCTCGACCTGGCGACGCTCGGTGACATCGAGGAACGTGATCACCACGCCGTCGATCTTGTTGTCGACGGTGCGATAGGGCCGCACCCGCAAATCGTACCATTGCCCGGTGCGGCTGCGGATTTCACGGCGCACGGGTGTCAGATCGGCGAGCACCGCGCGGGCATCCTTGACCAGATCGTCATATTCGAGCTTGTGCGCGAAATCGGTGATCGGCCGGCCCTCGTCGCTCGGCGTAATGCTGAACAGCTCGGTGACGCGCTCGGTGAAGCGCTTGATGCGCAGGCTGGAATCGAGGAACAGCGTGCCGATATCGGTGGCCGCCATCAGGTTCTGCAGGTCGCTGTGCGCGCGCGAGATCGCTTCGAGCTTGAGCTTGAGCTCGGTGTTGACGGTCTGCAGCTCCTCGTTGATGGACTGTAATTCCTCCTTGCTCGTCTCCAATTCCTCCGAGGTCGAGCGGTATTCCTCGTTGATCGACTGCAGCTCCTCGTTGGCGGCGCGAAGCTCCTCGTTGGCGGCCTCGGATTCCTCCCGCACGCTGCGCAGGCGGGCCTGCGTGAGCTCCAGCTCCTCGGTAAGCCGATGCACCGTCTGGTCCGTCGCGTGCTGGCCGGCAGCGTCGAGCGCCTCGCCAACCTCCTCGCCCTCGATGAACATCACGACGGCGGAATGCGTGCCGGGCGGGTCGCTCTCGGTCAGCCCCTTGACCAGCAGCAGCACGCGGTGCGCAGCGCCGTTGAAGCGAACTGCGATCGGCAAAGTCAGCGTGTCGGTGCCCTGCTCGAACAGCCGGTGCAGCGCCGAGCGCAACTCGAAGCGCAGCTCCGGCCGCACCAGGTCGACGATGTCGCCGCTCAGCGGGCCGCCGGAGGGCATCAGATAGCGCCCGGCATGGTTCGACAGGTGGACGACGCGGTGCGCCTCGTCGACGAGGACGCTCGGCGGCGCGACCTTCTCGATCGCGCGCCGGTGCATCGCCGCATCGGTCAGCGCCGCCGACGGCGTCAGACCGCGCGTCAACTGCGCCACGTGCTCGCGCACGCGCACCGGCCCGAGCAGCCGCGGCAATGCCCGCGGCTTGTCGCCGGGATGCGAAGTCGACTGGTAGAGCCGCGCCGTGCGGTCGATGGTGCGGAACAGGCCCGGCGGATTGTCGGCCGTCTCCGACGTGCCGAGCAGGAGGAAGCCGCCCGGATTGAGCGCGTAATGGAAGGTGGTGCAGACCTGCTCCTGCAGTTCGCGATCCATGTAGATCAGCACGTTGCGGCAGGAGATCAGGTCGACGCGCGAGAACGGCGGGTCCTTGAGCAGATCGTGCACCGCGAACAGGACGATGTCGCGCAAGTCCTGGCGCACGCGATAGCCGTCGCCCTCGCGCGTGAAGAAGCGCCGCAGCCGCTCCTCGCTCACGTCCGCCTCGATGGTGGCCGGATAGCGACCCTCGCGGGCCACCGTCAGCGCACGCGCGTCGAGATCGGAGCCGAAGACCTGGATCGGCGGCCGCAGGTCGAGCTTGCTCGCCTCCTCCATCAGCAGCATGGCCAGCGTATAAGCTTCCTCGCCGGTGGCGCAGCCCGGCACCCAGACGCGCAGCGGATCAGTCGGGTCGCGCTCGACCAGCTGCGGCAGCACGTCCTTGCGCAGCGACTCGAAGGCTTCGCGGTCGCGGAAGAAGGTGGTGACCGAGATGAGCAGGTCGCTCAACAGCGCCTGCGCCTCGTCGGGATGCTCGCGCATATGGTCGTAATAGGTCAGCAGGTCGTCGCTGCGCGTCACCTGCATGCGTCGGGCGATGCGGCGCAGCACCGTCGAGCGCTTGTATTTCGAGAAGTCGTGACCGGTGCGCACGCGCAGATGCGCGAGGACGCGGCGCAGGGTCTCCTCGTCGATCTTCTGCGGTGTCTCACCGACCGTCCGCTTCAACTGGATGAGATCGGCGAGCCGCTCCGTCAGTTCCTCGATCGGCAGCACCACGTCGGCGACGCCGGTGGCGATGGCGCCGCGCGGCATCGACGCGTATTCGGCCTCCGATGGCTCCTGCACAAGGACGATGCCGCCGGCCTCCTTGACCGCCCGCGCGCCGAGCGCACCGTCGGAGCCGGCGCCGCTCAGAACAACGGCGAAGCCGTCGCCGAGGCGCGCCGCCATCGACCTGAAGAAATAATCGATCGGCGAGCGCTGCCCGCGCGGCTCGTCGAACGCGCCGGTCGCCAGCTGGTGGTCGACCACCTGCAGCCGACGCCCGGGCGCGATGACATAGACGTGATCGGCCTCGAGCCTGGCGCTGTCGGTAACCTGGGTGACCGGCATCGACGTGCGCGCGTGCAGGATCGGCACCAGTTCGCTCGGCCGGTCGGGATCGAGATGAATGACGACGACGAAGGCGGCGCCGGTGTGCGGCGGAAGCTTCGCAAAGAAGCGCTGCAGGGCGGCAACACCGCCGGCGGACGCACCGATGGCAACGACGGGCGGGTGTGCATCGCTGCCGCTGTTGCCGTTGTCTCGGTTCGTCATGTGATTCCCTTCTGGCCTCTTTTATCAATGATACCGGCCGCTTGCGTGCGCCACAATGCAGAGTTCCGGGCACAGGGCAACACAATCGACCCTGCGCCGTTGTCGTCGTGAAAGCGCGCCACGTCCGACAACGAAAAAGAGGCGGAAGACGGCCATGACCAATCGGGACATCCTCGCCATCGGAACTTCAGCCGGCGGGGTCGAGGCACTGCTGTCGCTGGCGCGCAGCTTCGCGCCCGACTTCCCGGCGGCGGTGCTCGTCACCCTGCATATCGCGCCGCACTTCCGCTCCTCGTTCGACAACGTCCTTTCCAATGCGGGGCCCCTGCCGGCGAAATTCGCCGCCGACGGCGAACGCGCCGCGCGCGGCACCATCTACCTGGCTCCGCCCGACCGGCATCTGCTGATGACGGCGGACGATCGCCTCCGGCTCGGCACCGGGCCGCGCGAGAACAACAGCCGCCCGGCGATCGACGCGATGCTCCGCTCGGTCGCGGCGTGCTGCGGATCGCGGGCCGTCGGCGCGGTGCTCACCGGAACGCTGGGCGACGGCGCCTCGGGCCTGTTCAGCATCGGCGCCTGCGGCGGAATCACCGTGGTGCAGGACCCGCACGATGCGGCTTATCCCGAGATGCCGATCAACGCGCTGCGCCGCCTGCAGCCCGAGCACGTCGTGCCGCTGGCGGACATGCCGGCGTTGTTCGACCGGCTCGTGCAAGAGCCGGCCGGCCCCCCGGAGCCTGCATCGACCGACACGGTCATGGAGGTCAATGTCGCCAAGGGAGGGCACATCCCGATGCATGAGATGGATCGCATCGGCCGGCGCTCGCTCTTCGCCTGCCCCGACTGCAACGGCGTCATGTGGGAGATCGAGGAAGGCCACCTCAGACGCTACCGCTGCCATGTCGGGCATGCCTACACGGCCGAACTCATGAGCCTGGCGTTCGACGAAAGCCTGCGCCGGGCGCTGGCGATCGCATTGCGCAGCCTGGAAGAGCGGGTCGCACTTGCGCGCAAACTGCAGACCGACGCGGAAAGCCGGCAGCAGAGCCACGCCGCCGCGACCTGGTCGGAGCGGGCGGTCGAGTTCCAGCAGGAACTGGACGTGATCCGGCAGGTCGTTGGCCGCATGGACGAGATCGCCGCGCGGCAGCCGCAACAGGACAAGCACTGACCGGACCGAACGCGGGGAGCCGGCGACCTTTCCGGCGCAACCGCGAATTGCTAAATTGAGGACGGCGGCGACAGCAGCAGCGCCGCGGAGCGACGCCGATGGGCCTCTATTATTTCAATCTCAAGGACGGCCGGAGCACCATCCCGGACCCGGACGGCACGGAACTGTTCGACGAGGAAGCCGCGCGCGCGCACGCAGTCATCGTCGCCCGCGAAGCCATGCGCAACAACGAGCCGCGCACCCGCAACTGGCGTATCCAGGTCTGCGACGCCGACCGCGCGCCGCGCTTCGAAATCCTGTTCGCGTCGGTCGACGAGACGATCGAGCATTTGCCGAAGGAGATACGCCGCTCCGTCGAGGAGGTGTCGCGCAAGTTCGCCTCGCTCTCCGACGCCATCGCCGACGTGCGCATGAGCATGCTGCAGGTGCGCACCACATTGGCACGTTCGGAGAAGGCGCCCTATCTCGTCAGCCTCGACGGCCTGCGGCTTTGGCAGAAGAACTGAGCCGCGGGACGCCGACCCTCCGAGGTCATGCCACGTCGAACTTGACGCCCTGGGCGAGGGGGAGGGTGCGACCGTAGTTAATCGTATTGGTGGCGCGGCGCATATAGGCCTTCCAGGCGTCGGAGCCGGACTCGCGGCCGCCGCCGGTTTCCTTCTCGCCGCCGAACGCGCCGCCGATCTCCGCCCCCGACGGCCCGATATTGACATTGGCGATGCCGCAATCGGAACCACGCGCGGACAGGAACGTCTCGGCCTCGCGCAGATCGTTGGTGAAGATCGATGACGACAGGCCCTGCGCGACGGCGTTGTGATCGCGCAGCGCGTCGTCGAAGGCGCTATAGCGCATCACGTAGAGGATCGGCGCGAAGGTCTCGTTGAGGACCGGGCCGGCCTGCGCGCGCATCTCGGCGATCGCCGGCCGCACGTAGAAGGCCGCGTCCGCGCCGGCAACCGGCACGCGCTCGCCGCCGGTGACGACACCGCCGAGCGCGCCGATCTCGGCGAGCACCTTCTGCATGCCGTCGAACGCGGCCTGGTCGATCAGCGGACCGACCAGGGTGCCGGTCTCGAGCGGATTACCCACGGTCACCGAGGCATAGGCCTTCATCAGCCGCGGCACGAAGGCGTCGTAGACGCTGTCGTGCACGAACAGCCGGCGCAGCGTGGTGCAGCGCTGGCCGGCGGTGCCCATGGCGGCGAAGGCGACGCCGCGCAACGCAAGGTCGAGATCCGCGCTCGGCGCGACGATCGCGGCGTTGTTGCCGCCGAGTTCGAGGATGGCGCGGGCGAAGCGCGCGGCGAGGCGCGGGCCGACGGCGCGCCCCATCGCGGTCGAGCCGGTGGCGGAGACGAGCGCGACCTTCTCATGGTCGACGAGCGCCTCGCCGACGTCGCGGCCGCCGAGGATCACCGCCGAGAGGCCCTCCGGCGCCTCGCCGCCCGCGCTGCGGAAGCGGGCGATCGCGCGCGCGAGAATGGCCTCGGTCGCGAGCGCCGTGAGCGGCGTCTTTTCCGACGGCTTCCAGACAATGCTGTTGCCGCAGACGAGCGCGATGGCGGCGTTCCACGACCAGACGGCGACGGGGAAATTGAACGCGGAGATGATGCCGGTGACGCCCAGCGGATGCCAGGTCTCCATCATGCGGTGATCGCCGCGTTCGGTGGCGATGGTAAGGCCGTAGATCTGGCGCGACAGGCCGACGGCGAAGTCGCAGATGTCGATCATCTCCTGGACTTCGCCCTGCCCTTCCGAGACGATCTTGCCGGCTTCGATCGAGACCAGGCGCCCGAGCGCCTGCTTGTGCGCGCGCAGCTCTTCGCCGAGCAGACGCACGAGCTCGCCGCGCTTGGGCGCGGGCACCGAGCGCCAGGCGAGGAACGCGGCATGCGCCGCCTCGATCGCGGCGGCGGCGGCCCTGGCGTCGGTCGTCCTGACCTGTGCCAGCACCTCGCCGTTGATCGGCGAGCGCGCCGTCAATGTGCCGCCGGACAGGCGCTTCGGGTCGACGCCGAGCCCGGCAAGCAGCGAGCTCGTCTCGGCGGCAAGCGACAGACTTAACGAGTTCGGCATCGTGGCGTCCTTTCCGGGGTAGCGGCCATCCGGGATCTGGCGCTGGACCGAACAGGAGTAGAACGTCTGTGGTCGCCGCGGCAAGGTCCGCCGCGGTCAGCCGTCCGCGGGCTGGCGCGCACGCCAGCGATCGCCGTCCTGGACCGCATGCCCGTCGCGTTCGAGCTTGATCAGATGCGCAATGACGTTGCGCTCGGCCGCCCGCCGCAACATCGGATCGGTTTTGGAATAGAGCCGGTCCATCAGCTCGTAGGTGTCGCGCGCCTCCTGGTCCAGCACGCGCAGGATTTCGCGTTCGCGCCGCTCGCGATGATAAAGCAGCGCGCCGACATGGATATGCGGGTTGTCGATGGCGGGGCCGTGTCCCGGCAGATAGACGCTGTCGCCGCGCCTCAGCAACAGTTGCAGGCTGGCGAAGTATGCGCGCATGTCGCCGAGCGGCGGATTGACGATGCTGCTCGACCAGCCCATGACGTGATCGCCGCTGAACAGAAGCCCGTCCGCACGCGCGAAGCAGAGATGGTCGCGCGCGTGCCCCGGCGTGAAAACAGCCGTCAAGTCGCCGACGCGATCGCCATCGCGCAGCGGAATATCGGGCGTGAAGCCGGGATCGGCGCTCTCGTGGTAGCCGACGGTCGGTGCGCCCGTCGCCGCCTTGAGTGCCGCCGTCGCGCCGAGGTGGTCATGGTGCGTGTGCGTCAGCACGATGCGCGACACCCGCCCGGCGGTCGCGCGCAGCACCGCCTCGACATGCGCGGCATCGTCGGGACCCGGATCCATCACCATGACGCCGCCGTCGTCGTCGATCAGATAGGTGTTGGTGCCGTGATAAGTCATCACGCTCGGGTTATCGGCCACCACGCGCCGAATGCCGGGACGCACCGGCAGCGGCTCGCCCTTCCGGGGGGGCGGTTCGGTCAGAAACTTCGGGGATACGGCGTCCATTCGCGGGCTGGGCCTCGTGGCGGGGCCGGCTACCATCGCAGGCGCGACCACGGCTGGCCATTACAATCCGGTCAACACAGCTATATCGAACGGGGTGCGGCTCGGATGCCTAGCTGTCGAGCTGTGGTGAGCCCTGCCAGATACCGGCCTTGACCAGCGCGTGCACCTCTTCGTCGATCAGGCGAATGAGCTCGCGCGCGGCCACGGACTTGTTGCGGTCGCGGCGGCTCGCAACTTCGAGGCGCCAGTCGATTCCCGGCTCGAGCGGTATCGCCGCCAGCGTGCCGTTCGCGGCTTCCATCGTGATCGCAACGTAGGTGAACACGGTGACGCCGAGGCCGCGCATCACCAGCGACTTGATCGTCGGCAAGCCGTCCGCCTCGAGGGCGATGTTGAGGGTATCGCCGCGCTCGCCGACCGCCTGCTCCATCAGCACCCGCAAGCTGTGCGGACGGCTCGGCAGGATGAGCGGCAGCTTGGCGAGGTCGGCGACCCCGTAGGACTCGAGCGGCGTCCAGTGTTTTCGGCCCTCCGACCGCGGGCCCGGCACGATGACGTTCATGTGCTCCGTGAGCAGATGCTGGATGTCGAGGCTCGGGTGCGGAACGGGATTATGCATCACGGCGACATCCACGCGCCCCGACAGGAGCCATTCGTACATGTAGCCGCTGAAGCCCTCGTGGATATGCAGCGTTACCTGCGGATAGAGCGCGCGATAGCGTTCGATCAGCGGCGGTGTCAGCACTTGTCCGACGGCCGGCGGGACCGCCAGCCGCAGATGACCGCGCGGAACGCGGCTGGTGGTGGCCACATCCTCCCGCGCCTGTTGCAAGCCGCTCAACAGAACCTGCGCCCGCTCGTACAGCGTCTGCCCCGCTTCAGTCAGCGTCACGCCGCGGCCGTGTCGGTTGAACAACGCAACCCCGAGTTCGCCTTCCAGCTGACCGATGCAACGACTGATTGCCGACTGCGCGATGCGGAGCTGCGTCGCAGCCTGCGAGAAGCTTTTGAGTTCTGCAACATAGGTGAAGTAGCGAAGCTCGCGGAAATCCATCAATGTCACCCAAAGGCGTGCGCTGCAACATTTATGCTCACGTGAGATAGCTTATATAACTCTTATGTCTTTGCTATACATGAGATGCTGAGCTTAGATTTTTGCACCCGAGGCGATCGCGAAGAATTCGCCCGGTCCGGAGGAAAATGAGGCTCGGCCGCCATCACAGTCCCGATTGCTCACGGCGATCGCGCAGGCACGCGTGATTGCGGCCGTTCGTGATTTTCTTCGCCCGACACACGTTCACCCGACGGAGGAAACGCGAATGTATGGATTGAGGAAAAGTCTAAAGGTTTCGGCTCTGCTCGCCGGCTCGCTGATGGCTACGATCGCCGTGGCGACGGCGCAAACCTACCCTACCGATGAGGCCAAGCTCTACGAAGCGGCCAAGAAGGAGGGCAAGGTCGTCTGGTACGAAAGCGCCCCGCTCGAGCCCATGCAGGCCATCGCGCTCGCGTTCGAGAAGAAATATCCCGGCATCAAGGTCGAGGTGCTGCGCATCGTCGGTATCCAGCAGTACCAGCGCTTCATGCAGGAAGTGCAGGCCAAGCAGCACAACGTCGACATCCTGCACATCAGCGACCAGCCGAGCATGGTGACGCTGGTGGAAGACGGCCATGTCGCGGAGTGGAAGGTTCCGGACCACGACCGCTACCCGGAGGCCTACCGCATCAAGGACTACTCCTATGCCAACTATTCGACCGACAACGCGATCATCTACAACGTCAACAAGGTGACGCCGGAAGAGATCAAGATCCTCGAGTCGGGCTGGGAAGGCGTGCTCGACCCGCGCTTCAAGGGCCGCTTCGCGGTGACCAGCATGAAATGCGGCGCCTGCTATGCCGGCATCCACATGTTCCTGGATCCGAAGCTGAAGGACAAATACGGCGTCGAATTCCTGAAGAAGGTCGCAGCGCAGAAGCCCGCCATCTATTCGGAAGTTCTGGTGGGGCTCGACCGCGTCATCGCCGGCGAGCATGACTTCACCTACTGGACCTGGGAAGGCATCGCCATCACCAAGTGGCAGCAGGGCGCTCCGATCCGCTGGCTGCATCCGAAGCCGACGCCCTTGTTCGGCAATTCCTGGCAGGCGGTGTCGAAGTACGCGCCGCATCCGAACGCCGCGCGCCTGTTCCAGAACTGGTCGATGAGCGAGGAAGGCGAAATGGCCATCCAGAAGCTCTACGGCTCCGCCACCGTGATGAAGGGCCTGAAGGACCAGCGCGCCATCACCAAGGAGGCCTGGTACAAGCCGGTCAGCGACGAATACAACGTCGATTTCAAGCGCTGGGACCAAAACTATCACAAGGACATGGATACCTGGATCAAGATCCTGAAAGAGTCCCGGTAAGCCATGACAGTGTCCGGTCAAACCTCGATCGAAGCCCGTGACGATACGTCGTCACGGGCGGCATCGGGCCTGACCTTTCAGCGTCTCGTGGGACGTTGGCGCGGCGAGCGCATCCTGTGGCTGATTCTCGCGATCGCCGTCATCGTCATCGCGATCGTCCCGCTCATCTATACCGTTGATGCCGCCTTCTATCGCGAGGTGCGGACCGGGCTCGCGCCCGACCGCAGCATGAAGGCCTTCCTCAACGTCTATTTCGGCGCCGAATATCTCGGCTATCTGGCGAGCGCCCTGCTCCTTGCCACGCTGGTGACGGCGGTGTCGCTGGTGGTCGGCGTGGCGATGGCGCTCCTGATGGCGCGTACCGATCTGCCGTTCAAGAACACCTTTGAGCTGCTGATCATCATGCCGCTCTATCTGTCTCCCTTCACCGGCCTGATCGCATGGATCACGCTCGGCTCGGAGAAGACCGGCTTCATCAACGTCGCCATCAGCGCCGTGCTCGGCAGCGTGGGGCTCGATCCCGGCCCTATCGTCAATATCTGGAATTATGCCGGCGTCGTCTGGGTGATGTTCCTCTTCTTCTGCCCCTTCGCCTATCTCTTCACCGTCGGCAATCTGCGTGCGATGGACTCATCCCTCGAGGAAGCCGCGCGCACCGCCGGCGCCAGCGCCTTTCAGGCGCTGCTGCGCATCACCATCCCGATGGCGCTGCCGGCGATTCTCGCCTCCGGCCTCCTGATCTTCGTGCTGTCGGCCGAGATGTACACCATTCCCGGCATCATCGGTTCGACCGTCGGCTTCACCACGCTGCCGTGGAAGATCTACCAGGATGCGACCATCTTCCCGGTTCATTCGGCGCATGCCGCCGCCGGCGGCACGCTGCTGCTCTGCGTCACCATCCTCGGCGTATGGCTGCAGCGGCACGCCACCAAGCGCTCCGAGCGTTTCGTCACGGTGACCGGCAAGGGTTTCCGCGGCAAGCCCCAGTCGCTCGGGCGCTGGAAGTGGGCGGCCCTTCTGTTCATCGGCTTCTACGTGCTGTGCGCGGATGTGATGCCCTTCGGGGCGCTGCTGCTGTCGTCGTTCATGAAATACAGCGCGCCGATGATCACAAAGGAGATCTTCACGACCGCCCACTACGCGCAGATCTTCACCTTCCAGAACATCCGCGACGCGCTCTGGAATACGGTGCTGCTCGCGATCCTGAGCGGCGGCATCTGCGTGCTGGCGGGCCTGCTGATCAGCTTCATGGAAGTGCGGCGGCCGGGGCCGTCGACCAAACTCATCGCCTTTCTCGGGGTGCTGCCGGTCGCCGTGCCCGGCCTCGTGTACGGCCTTGGGCTGATCTGGGTCTACGTGCAGACCCCGCTCTACGGCAGCATCTGGGTGCTGCTGCTCGCCTATATCGCCAAATTCCTGCCCTACGGCATCGTCGTCAGCCGCTCGGCCATTCTCCAGATCCATCCCGATCTCGAGGAAGGAGCGCGCATGTCGGGCGCGAGCGGCCTCATGACACTGCGCAAGATCACGATGCCGCTGCTCAA